>Ga0209810_1003324_pt1 | contig 17103 bp, 18 predicted proteins | sample Coa_R1_7_FD_187159 | JGI IMG/M metagenome (GOLD analysis project Ga0209810, IMG submission 187159) | Surface soil microbial communities from Centralia Pennsylvania, which are recovering from an underground coalmine fire - Coalmine... | ecosystem: Environmental > Terrestrial > Soil > Unclassified...
TGCGAAGAATTTTGGCGACCACGGGGGCCCCACGCGCTTTGCGTGTGGGGGCGCGCAGCCAGGATGGCGGAGCGCCTGTTAAGGAACCGGGGTCCCCAAAATGCGAAGCATTTTGGGGTAAGGGTGAAATCGCGAGGTAAGAGCTCACGGAGCCGCACGGAGACGTGCGCTCGGGTAAACCCCACCCGAAGCAAGACCGCTCGGGAACTCCCGCAAGGGAGCGGACGGCCCGTCCGAACGAGCCAAGTCGCACCGAGGCGCGCGGTGACGCGCGTCCCAGAGAGATGGCCGTCGCCCGAGTTCGCTCGGGTACAGAATCCGGCTTACAGGCGTACTCCGCACATTTTCGTCAAGGCGCAACCTGCGGGGTGCGCGCCGCGTTGTAGCCGAAGGTATGAATATGAGCGAGCAGCGTTTCACGCCGGACATGACCGTCGATCAGGCATTCAAACTTCACGCGGGAGCGCGTCGCGTGTTCGCCCGCTTTCATTTGGGCGGGTGTTCCAACTGTGCGATCAGCGAGTCGCACACGATCGGCGCCATCAGCGAAGACTACGGAATTCCGCTGCCCATGCTGCTCGACAGCCTGAACGCGCTCTGGGATCAGGGTACCCTTTCGGTCGGCGACAAGGTCCGCATACCGGACGAGATTCGCTCCAAGATTCCGCAATTGGCGAACGTTCCGGAAATCGGCGAGATCAAAAGCGCGGATGCCGGCGCGTACACCGCCGAATTCGGCGAGGTGCGATTGCAGGGGCTCGCCGAGGACTTCATTCCGGTCGAAGCGAGCGTCACTACCCCGTAAAAACGAAAGACCCGGCCGCGCCGGGTCTTTTCACTCCTCGAGGGCTTTGCGTTCCGAAAAGCCTTCGTCCATGCCGTGCCAGTGCTCGATGCGCTCCTCCCCGGCCTTCCAGCAGAGATACACTGCGCGGCCTTCGCGCATCGACGGGAAATCGATCAGGCCCAGGTCGATGTCCTTGACGATGCATCCGTACGCTTCGATGCGGTTGATGATGCGAACGATCTCGGCTTTCTGTTCGCTGAACCGACCGGGCGTGAACGGCGATCGCGGCGTGGCCATGCGCGCGTGGGGCGTGGAATGCGTTCCCCGCAGCACCGGATCGGTTTCGAGCAGCCGAATCGCCAGGTCGCGCCGTTTCGTCCAGAGTTCCTCGACCAGAGGAGCGACCTTGGGGATGAGGGCGTTGGCCTTTTCGGGCGAAAACAGTTTCATGGCGGCTGACGGCTCCGGATTTCTCGGATGGCACTCGATCGACTGGTCTTCGTAACCGGACTCTCGGGCGCCGGGAAGAGTCAAGCGATGAAGACGCTTGAAGACTTGGGCTTTTACTGTGTAGATAACCTTCCTCCGAAGCTGCTTCCGCAAACCCTTTCGCTGCTCGAAAACGCGCAGGTTCGCGAAGTTGCGGTGGCGCTGGACGTGCGCAGCGGCAGCGCGCTGGGCGATCCGCTTCCGGTGCTCGCGCATTTTTCGACGAACGGCGTGCCGCCGTACATCTTGTTTCTGGATGCGCGCGACGACGTGCTGGTCCGGCGGTACAGTGAAACGCGCCGGCGCCATCCGTTCGCGGCGGCCGGCTCGGTACACGAAGCGATCGCGGTCGAGCGGGCGGCGCTCGCGCCGTTACGCGCGATGGCGACGCAGGTCATCGACACGACCATACTCACGCACGCCGATTTAAAGGAACGGCTGGCTGCAACGCTTCGGCCGGCGAGCGGCGAACCTGCGCTTGCGGTGACCATCGTCGCGTTCGGGTTCAAGTACGGCATCCCGCTGGACCTCGACATGCTCTTCGACGTGCGGTTTCTGCGCAACCCAAACTACGCCGAAAGCTTGCGCCCGCTCACGGGCGCCGACCGCGCGGTTGCCGAATACATCGAAAAGGACCCGGCGACTGCGCCGTTTTTGGATCGGCTCTACGACATGATGGGTTTCTTGATGCCGCTGTTCCGCAGCGAAGGCAAAGCGCAGATCACCATCGGCATCGGCTGCACGGGCGGCCGGCACCGCTCGATTTACGTGGCGCGCCGCTTGTTCGACCATTTGCGCGGCAGCGCGCCCGCCGACGTCTTTTTGGACGCTCGGGACGAACGCCGATGATGCTCGGTCGCGTGCCCCCCGTTCTGCGCTGGGCCTATCCGGGGCTTGGAATAAAACGGTGGCTCGTCGTGGCGATCGCGGGCATTCTGCTGCTCGTCAACGGCATCGACCGGTACCTGGTCGCGATCGGATTCAATTTGCACGCAAACGAGCTCGTCGACAGCTTCGTCACGGATTACTTTCCCCCGGGCTACCTCGCGTGGATCTTCATCATCGTCGGCATCGCGCTCATTTTTCTTGGAATTCGACAATGGCTGCTGGCGATTTTGCGTGCCAGCGCGCTCGGCGGCCGCGAACATATTCTCGACACGCTGTATCAGATGCGTCTGCGCAACGGGTACAAAATCGTTGCCATCGGCGGCGGCACGGGCCTGTCGACGCTGCTGCGCGGGTTGAAGAGCAAAACGACGAACCTCACCGCCGTCGTGACGGTGAGCGACGACGGCGGCAGTTCCGGCCGCCTGCAGAAAGAACTGGGCGTGCTGCCGCCCGGCGACGTGCGCAACTGTCTCGTCGCGCTCGCGGACGACGAAGCGATGGTCACCGATCTTTTCCGCTACCGGTTCAGCGACGGCGAAGGCCTCACCGGTCATTCTTTCGGCAATTTGTTCCTCGCCGCGATGACCGGCATTACCGGCAATTTCGATCGCGCGATCAAAGAATCGAGCCGAGTACTGAACATCAAGGGCCGCGTGCTGCCTTCCACGCTCGGCATCGTGCGGCTGTGCGCGCGCCTCGAGGACGGAAGCGTGCTCGAGGGCGAGACCAACATTTCCAAATCGCACAAACGCATCAAACAGGTGTTTTTCGATCCGCCCTATGCTGCGCCGCTCGCGGAAACATTGACGGCCATTCGCGAAGCGGACGCCATCGTGCTCGGTCCGGGGAGTTTGTTCACCTCGATTCTTCCGAACTTCTTGGTGGACCGCATCGCGCGCGAAGTCGCCGCTTCACCGGCGGTAAAGATGTACGTCTGCAACGTCATGACGCAACCGGGCGAAACCGATTCGATGAGCGCGGCCGATCACGTCGAAGCGCTCCTCGAGTGCGCGGGCGCTCGCGTATGCGATCACGTCATCGTCAACGACGAGCCTCCGTCCAAACTGCTCGAAGCGTACGCGGAGGAAGGCCAGATCCCGGTCGCGCCCGACGTCGACCGGATTCGGGCGATGGGCCTGAATCCGATACACGCCCGCGTAATCAGCGAAACCGTCACGGTCCGGCACGATCCCGAAAAGCTCTCCAGCGTGGTCATCAGCGTCATCGACAAGGCTATCGCCCAACGCGCTTCCTACATGCGCCCGGCGCAGCTGTACGAGCAGCGCTCCAACTCGCCCGCTTAAGCCTTCATGCTTTTTTCATGCCGTGCGTGTAGGATATGCGCATGAGAAAGCTTCTCGCCGTACTGGCGCTCAGCGCTTTGGGTTTGGTGCTCGGCGCGCACAGCGCGCATTCTGCCACGCCCGCCGCGACGGTCCACATGAAGGACTTCGCGTTCAAGCCCGATTCGCTCACGATACATGCCGGCGACACCGTCGTGTTTGAAAACGACGACGCCGCGACGCATAACGTCACGGCCGACGCCTTCAGCTCGGGCGATATCGGCTCTGGCAAATCGTGGCAGTACACGTTTTCGAACGCGGGCACCTACGCGTACGCATGCACCTACCACCCCGGTATGAACGGCACAATTACGGTAAAATAGCGCCCGGCTGCTTCTCGCGGGTAAAAGCGCAGCATGAGAACGAACATACTGACGAGCGTGGCGCTGGCTTGCACGCTCGCAATGCTGCCCGCCGTGGCCCTGGCATCCCTCGAAGTAGACACGAACGGCTTTGCCCGCGTCGTCACGGAAGCAACGCAAGGCGATTCATGCCACGTGCATGGGCCGCCCGGTGCCAAAACCGTGCGCTGCCCGGACGGCTCGTCCGGCACGATGACGCTCTACCGGAACTTCGGCGAATCGCCGGTGTGCGAGTTGGATTTTTGGTATGCCGGCAACGGTTCGGGCGCGCAGCGCTGGCACGCGCATGTCTCGCATCCGAACGGGACGTACGGCACCTGCATGCTGCATTGGAAGAGCTCGAACGCGCTGCAACTCAACCTGCAGCCGCAATAACCTGGCTGCCCGCGCTACGTGCCCTTCTGTCCGCCGGCGTAGAAAATGATCTTGAAGATCGCCTGCGGCCTGGTGATGAGCGTGTTGGGATCGCCGTAGGCGAAGTAAAACTCTTCGTCGCGCAAGCGAAGGTGATAGGCGATCGAGAGGTTCGAGCAGACGCCTTCACAGTTTCCGCCGCCGTTCGGCTGCGGCGGAAATCCGACGATGCGGCGCAGGCCGAGCGCAAGCGAGGAATCCGGGCTGATCTGATACGCGTATGAGAGCGCGTCGAACCACTGAACGTTCGCCGCCTGTCCGTGCGGCATCCACTGCGAGGTATTGTCGACGACCAGCGTGAGGTACCCGCGCTGTCCCACGCGCAGCGTCGAGCTGCGGAACCACGAATCCAAACGCCCCTCGCCGTAGCGTCCGGTCACGTACTGCAACTGCGTAGGCGTCGCGGAGGCGCCGTGCGTTGGAAAGTTGTTGAGATTGTTTTGCATGCCGCTGTGGTAGGTGATCGTGAACCCGCCGTTTTGCGAAATCGGCGTCAGCACGTTTCCGAAGCGCCAGTACTGCGAACCGGAAAACACTTGCACGTCCAGCGCGTGTTTGGTCAGGAAGTCCGCGACCAGGTAGTTGTCGCTCTGCGCGATGCCGCCCGTGACACCCTGATAGCGATCGACTACGCCCGCGATTCCCGCCGACGAGAGGAAATCGTTGGGCGAGAACGTCCACGCGCGGACGGAGTAGAGCCCATATCCCGTAATGCCGGGATGCGAGTCGAATCCATCGTACGGATTGAACTGGCCTCCGACTTTGCGTACCGAACCGAACAACGCGAAATGCTGATTCCCCCAGCCGCCGCCCGCGTCGATCCAACTGCTTTGGCTGCGGTCCGTTACCAGCGTTCCCGATTCGGTTGCATAGTTCGCGTAAAAGTTCATGTACTTGCCGTCGCGCCAATCTACGCCGATCTGATTGGTCGCGTCGGTGATACCGGGCACGTTCGCGGCGACGTGCTGAAATGACGCGCTCCAATGCGTATCTTTCGACCGGTAGTTCAGCGCCGTCGCGGCGTCGTTTCGCCGATCGCCCAGCGCGTCAAACGCCGCGAAACCGAAATCGCCGAATTTACCTTCGTACGCATACCCGGAGGCCGGCGTCGGGATGCCCGGCGTGTAGAGCGTGGTTCTGAAACCGTTGCAGACGTCGCAATTGAAATTATTGTAATAATCCGCCGCTTGCGTAAAAAATGGACGCACTTCGCTGTACAGGCGCTGGTAAACGGTCGGCGAGATCGACTGCTGGTCCAGTTCGACGTTCGAATAATCCGGATGAAAGGTGCCGAAAAACGCCGACGTCTGCGTCACCGGTATCGAAAAATCCGCGCCGGTGCGTGACGTGGGGCCGCCGATTGCGCGGCTCGCGGCCGCGCCCAACCCGTAGAAGCTCACGCGCGGCTTGGGAAGCGGCGGACGCGCAACCAGCGGAAAATTCGCTTCGCCTGCGCGTGCGGCATCATCCGGATTCGTTTGCGCCTTGTCGTACGACCATACTTCGAGCGCACCGGTTGAACGCACGTAACGCACGAATTGGATTTGCCACGTACCGGCGTGAGCGCCGTGCACCACCGCCAGCGGAATTGCCATCGTGACCGTGTAACCGTTCCCCGTGACTCGGCCGGCCGATTCCCACTGCGGCGCGAACTGCGCGTTTTCACTTGATGCTTCGTTGTGCGCGCCGTTCGCGTTCGATTCGAACAGATATTGAAAACCGCCCGGCCCGGTCGGCCAGAGATCGACCCACACGGAATCGTCGCTCCAGGCGATGCCCCCGCCGATGTTGCTGCCGCCCGTAATGAGATCGTTGCCGCGCTGGTTGGCGATGACCGGCTCGTGCTGCAGGGCGTCGAACCGGACGTAGACGAATTTGCCGTCCGTCGAAATACGCGCGGTCGTGGGGTCCGCCGCCGGCTGGCCGTGCGCGACGTCCCACGGCAGCTGCACGCTTGCTGCTGCCGGCCAAGCATTCGCCGGCGCGCTCGGATCCAGCGTGGGGGCGGTTTGAACGAGCGGCACCGTAACCGAAAGCATGCCGGCAGTCCTCCTAATTCATTAATCTTAATTCCTTAGGAGACCATAGCAGGCCAAAGGGCCGCTGTCAACTAGAATATTAGTTAGTGGCTGAGGGTGATGGTGAGGGCCAGCGGTTTATCGGGCGCCAGATGCGCGCTGCTGGAGTAGGGTTTGAACGTTCCGCCCGGAGTCGTCACCTGATAGTCGATGTCGCCGACCGGTACCTTCGCGAAGGTGAATTTGCCCGCGGCATCAGTCGTCGTCGAGAGCACGGTGTCGATGGTCACGGTCGCGCCGGCGACGGGCTGATTCGTCGCAGCATCGAGCACGACACCGGAAACGCTTTGATACGTGCCCCCCGGCGGGAGTGCGGAATCGTCGCACGCGGCGAGCGCAAAAATACCGGCGACTGCGAGGAGTACTCCAAGGGCTCGTACGCGTTTCATAAGCTTTTCCTCTTCTGTTTCCATCATACTCGCACCAGGCAACGTGACCTAGGGAACCCCTGAAGAAGTTCCGTGATTCAGCGCCGTGGCGATTTTGGCTGAGTTCTAGGCGCGAGGATGGACGCAATGCCGTAGCATTGTGGCCACCGCAGCAACGACGAAGTCGGACAAAAGCGGCCGGCGATGGATTGCGTGAACTTTTTCAGGGGTTTCCTACCGTCAAAGGGCGAGGAAGCAAGTCCGCTGAAGGCGCAGACATCCCTATTCTGGAGGCCATGATTTGACGACCACGGCGCCGGACACGCGTGCCGGCATGCAGTATTTCGACGACGCGCTCGCGGCGATCGGTAACACGCCCCTCGTACGACTGAACAAAGTCACCGACGGCGCGCAGTGTCTGGTCTTGGCCAAAATCGAATACATGAACCCCGGCGGCAGCGTGAAGGACCGTCCGGCGGTCGCTATGCTCGACGCCGCTGAGAAAGCGGGCTTGCTCAAACCCGGCGGCACGATCGTCGAACCGACGAGCGGCAATACCGGCTCGGGCCTTGCGATGGCCGCGGCAATTCGCGGCTATCGTTGCATTTTGGTCATGCCCGACAAGATGTCGAAAGAAAAAGTTGACTTGCTGCGCGCGTACGGCGCCGAGGTCGTCGTCACGCCGACCAACGTGCCGAATGATTCGCCCGAATCCTATTATGGCGTGGCAAACCGCCTTGCCGCGGAAATCGCCGGCGCGTTTCAACCGAATCAGTTTCACAATCATCACAATCCCGAAGCGCACTATCATACGACCGGACCGGAGATTTGGAAGCAAACGGCGGGGCGCATTACGCATTTCGTCGCGGGCATCGGCACGGGCGGAACGATTTCCGGCACATCGCGCTATCTCAAGGAGCAAAATCCGAAGATTCACGTGATCGGCGCGGATCCCGAAGGATCGATCTATTCCGGCGATACGCCCAAGTCGTACGCCGTCGAAGGCATCGGCATGTCGTATCTGCCGGAAACGGTCGACATGAAGGTGATCGACGAGATGGTGCGCGTTTCGGATCGCGATTCGTTTTTGATGGCGCGCCGGATTACGCGCGAAGAAGGGTTGCTCGTGGGCGGGTCTTCGGGCACCGCCGCAGTGGCCGCCATGAAACTCGCGAAAACGCTTCCGCCCGACGCGGTACTCGTCGTGCTCTTCCCCGACTCCGGACGCGGCTACATGTCGAAGATTTTCAACGACGAGTGGATGATCGCCAACGGCTTCTTGTCCGAAGGCAAGCGCCGCGCGACCGTCGGCGACGTGCTTCGCAGCAAACGGCCGCTGCCGCCGCTCATCACGGTGAAAGACACCGACGTCGTGCAGTCGGCGCTCGATCTGCTGCGCAGCTACGAGATTTCACAGATCCCGGTCATGCGCGGGCACGAGCAAATCGGCAGCATCAACGACGTTGCCGTCATGCAAGCGGTGTTCGATCGAGCCGACATCATTCACAAGCCCGTCAGCGAGGTAATGGGGCGCCCGTTTCCGGTGCTCGACCAAAGCGAGGAAATCGAGCGCGCGTACAAACTGCTCACGCTGGCCAATCCCGCGGTCGTCGTGACCGACGAAGAGGAGCCGATCGGCGTGCTCACGCGCCAAGACATCATCAGCTATCTGTCGGCCTCGAGCGACACGAAAGCGCGCCACTAGTGAAGTTCTCGACCAAGGCGATTCACGCCGGACAAGACCCCGATCCGGCGACCGGCGCTACGATTGTGCCGGTCTACCAAACCTCGACGTACACGCAAGAGGCGGTCGGCGTACACAAAGGGTTCGACTACAGCCGCTCGATCAACCCGACCCGGCTCGCGCTCGAAAAGCAGCTCGCCGCGCTGGAAAACGCCGAGTACGGCTGCGCCTTCGCCAGCGGCATGGCGGCAACGTCGGCGGTGCTGAACCTGCTCTCCGCCGGCGATCACGTCGTCGTCACGGACGATCTCTACGGCGGCACGTACCGGCTCTTCTCGCGCGTCCTGGCGCGCTATGGGCTAGAATTCACGTACGTCGACATGGCGGACTTGCAGGCGATTCGCGCCGCAATCAAACCCAACACGAAACTATTTTGGTTGGAAACGCCGACCAATCCGCTGCTCAAACTCATCGACATACGCGCCGTTTCCGCTTTGGCTCACGACGCCGCGCGACATTCCGGCACGATAGTGGTCGTCGACAACACGTTCGCCTCACCGTACTTTCAGCAGCCGCTCGCACTCGGCGCCGACGTCGTCGTCCATTCCACGACGAAATACATCGGAGGCCACAGCGACGTGATCGGCGGCGCGGCGCTAACGAACAACAAAGAATATTACGACGCCATCAAGTTTCATCAGAACGCGGTGGGCGGCGTGCCGAGTCCGCACGATGCGTGGCTGACCATGCGCGGCGCGAAAACGCTGGCGCTTCGCATGCGCGAACACGCGCGCAACGCGCAGGCGGTCGCGGAGTTCCTCCAGGCGCATCCGCAAGTCGAACGCGTGTATTATCCCGGTCTGCCCTCGCACCCGCAGCACGAACTGGCGAAGCGGCAGATGAGCGGCTTCGGCGGGATGGTCTCGTTTACACTGAAGGGCCCGGAGCAGCGCGCGATCGATTTCGCAAACCGCATGCGGTACTTCAGCCTGGCGGAGAGTTTAGGCGGCGTCGAGTCGCTGGTTTGTCATCCCGCGCGCATGACCCACGGATCGATACCCAAGGAAGAACGCGACAAACGCGGCATCACGGACGGCTTGCTGCGCCTTTCCGTGGGCATCGAAGACGTGGAAGATCTCCTCGAGGACTTGCGCCAGGGACTAGAGGTGATAGCGCTCGATCGGGAAACGCACGGCGCTGGCGTCGGCTAGCAGCTGCTTTGCCTGCTGCTCGCTGATTTCGCCGTAACGCCCGGTCACCGAAAGAATCACGCCGCGCACGCCGTCGGTCCAAAGGTACTGGTAGCGCTTCATTTCATCGAAGCCGTCGCCGATGGTCACCTCTTCGAAGTACGCCGGCATTCCGTTCGATAGCGTCGTCAGCTGCTTGTTCTTCACGAAGACGCCGTCGATTTGTTCGCGCAGTTCGTTTTCCGCGTTCACTTCGAAGCCTTTGACGTCGCCGTTGAAGTTTTCCATTTGAATCTGGATGACGCTGGCGTCGTGCCTGCCTTCATTTTTGACGAACGCCGCGACGACGGTCGGCTGGTCGAAGTTGATCGGGTCGTGCGGCGGAATGTTCTTGTTGACGTAGCCGTCCGGCGCGACGAACGCCATGGCGGGATCGGCAAACCGGCTTGCGGCTGCCGCCTCAGGCTGCGCTTGCTGCTGCACCTGCGCAAGCGCTAGGGACGGCGCAAACGTCCACGCGCACAGGACCATCGCAAGAAGAACGCGGTTCATGATCTCTCCAGCACGCCGGCCAGCGCCGGCAAAGACACATCGTATCGGTATCCGACGTTTCGATGGTCGTCGTCGAATTCTTCGTGGCGCACCTGCAGCCCCATTTCCCGCATGCGATGCGCGAGCACACGCGCGCCGACGTCGAGGAAGTACTCGTCACGCCGCCCGCAATCGACGTAACGCAGCCGCAGGCGGCTCAGTTCCGCCTGCTTGACTTTGCATATCTCCGCCGGATCGAAACTCAGCCAGCGGAGCCACACGTCTTCGCGAAGTTCGCCCGTTTCAGGGTCGAAGGGCAAATCGAGATCGAACGGCTGCGCGCTGCGAGGCGAGTACGCCGCAGCATATCCCAACAGCTCCATCGTGGCGTACTCGTGGCCTGGACGCTTGTTTGCCTCTTCGAAATGCTCGACGAACTTGCCGATGTTCCACTCGTGCTTTTCGAGCGTGCGCTGCGCCTGCACGAACAGCGCCGGATGCGCGTACGCAAAATACGAGTCGCCGCTGTGCGAGGCGAACGCGGCGAAAACGCCGGGGTAATTCATGCACAAATGCAACGCTCCGAAGCCGCCGGACGACTTTCCGAGCACCGCGCGTCCGCCTTCGGCCGCTACCGTGCGGTAGTTGCGATCAAGGTGCCCGATCACGTCTCGAACGACATACGTCGCGTAGTCGCCGTTGTGGATGGAATTCACGTACTGCGAGCCGCCCAGACGCGTAAAGCCGTCCACCAGCACGAGCAGCGCCGGCTCCATCATCTGGCGTGCGAGAAGGCGGTCCATGCGCTGCGCCACGTTGCACTCCCACGGGCGCGCGCCGACCAGCGCCGCAACATCGCCGGTATAGCCGTGCAGGCAATACAGTACCGGATAGCGTTTCGATCCTTGCGCGTCGTAGCCCGGCGGTAAATACACCGCTACCGGACGTTCGGCGGGATCGCCCAGCGCATTTCCCTGTAGTGCCGGGCTGGTGACAAAGTCGATGCGCAGATCTCCGCCGAGCTGCAACAGGCGTGCAAGTGTGCTCTTTTCGCTCATGCGCCGCAGTTCGCCGCGAGGGCCCTCGCCTACTACAGAGAAGGCGCGCATATGCCGATGTTGCTGGCCTTTTTCCTCTACGGCGCGACGTTTTTCTACGAGCGCATTCCGCAAGCGCAATGGGCACCGGCTCTGCAGCAGTATCGCGCGATGGGCATCAACACGATCGATTTGTACGTCATGTGGAACTGGCACGAAGTGCGCGAAGGCGATCTCGATTTCACCGGGCGAACGAATGCGCGAAGGAATGTGATCGGGCTGCTGCAGCTCATTCATCACGACGGGTTTCGCATCGTGCTGCGGCCGGGTCCGGTGATTCGAAACGAGTGGCGCAACGGCGGCTATCCGGCATGGCTGCTGACGCGCCCGGAATATCGCATGCCGCTGCGCGACGTGCTCGAAGGGCGGTATCCGGCAACGGCAACGCTACAAAACCGGCATTCCGATGCGGCCGCGCTCGAGTGGATGAACAATTCCGTGCACATGCGCTATGCGACGCGCTGGCTGCGGCAGGTCTTACGGATTGCGCAGCCGTGGCGTCGCGATATCGTAGCGATCGCGCTCGACGACGACCAAGGCGCCTACCTCGACAACGATACGTGGCCCGCGCCGCATTTTCATCGGTATATCTCGTACTTGCGTTCCGTCGTGCACGAAAGTATGCCGCAGATTCCCGTGTTTATCAACACATACGATATGAAAGTGACGGCATCATCGCCGGTGTGGGCATGGGGAAACTGGTATCAAAGCGATGCCTACAGCATCGGCGAGCACGATCGCACGCAACTCGAGTTTGCAACGGGGCTGCTGCAAACGCAGCGGTATCGGCCAATCATGATCAGCGAGTTTCAAGCGGGCTGGCTGCAGGGCGCCGATCAAGCCTTTCCGCGCCCCGCGGACCCGACGAACACGACGCTGGCATTGCACACTCTGCTGCAATTGGGGGCGCACGGCGTCGTCAATTTTCCGGTTCAGGATACGCTCAACCCGGCAGGTTGGGAGGCGCCGTGGACCAACGCCTTTTATTCCTGGGATGCTGCGCTTTCCGTGCAACTCACGCCTCAGGCCCGCTATGAACCTACCGCGGCTTTCGGCTCGCTCATCGAACGCTACGGGCCGCTGCTCGCGCAAACCCATCCGGCCGCCGACGCCGCGATCGCGTATATGACGAGCGCCTACGATCCGCAGCGGATTTCGAACGATGACATTGCCGGAATTGCGCACCAGACGATGCAGGCGCAGCGCGGGTGCCGCATCATGCGCATTACTTGCGCGCTCGTTGATTTGCGGTATGCGCCGCTTAGCGAGCTGCAGCAGTATCCGGTGCTTGTCGTCCCGCCGCAAAGCGTGCGCGGGGGCGTCATCGCCGAGGTGCGCCGCAAACTTGCCGCATTCCACGCGCGCGGCGGCCGCGTCGTCTCATCCGTACGAGCGGCTCACGTGACTGCGCCGGCGGCCGGGGGAATACCGAACGCCGGGCTGCTCGTGGACGATCATGAACGCTTCGGTTTTGTCGACATCGTCAACTATGGCCGTACCGCCCTGCACACCCCCGCTGCGCGCGTACATTTTCGTCGTTTTGTCGCGCAGGTTTCCGCGCAAACCGTTCCGCCTCGTTCGGCCTTGCTTCTTCCGCTCGACGTGACCGCCGTATGCGCTGCCTGTCATAGTAGTAATTCGGATCGCGTTGCGCAGGTCGAGAGGCATGACGTCGTTCCATTGCGTCGCGGAAGTTGGATAGCCGCGACGCTGCCGCCAAGTCCCGGCGTGTTTCGCACCGACGTCTACGCCGATGGATATCCGGCTGTCGTACTGCAAAGTGCGCGGCTGCGTCTCATCGTGTCGCCGTGCGCCGGCGCCCGTGCCTTCGTGTTCGAAGATCGGCGTACCGGCGAAAATCTCTTTACGACCGTCGGCGGACTCCGGGACGCTTGGCTGAATGTAGTGCCCCCGTCACCACGGGACTACATCGCGAAATACACGCACCCCATTGCTACCGGAACGTTCAACCGATGCTACGCCGCTCACCTGGATGCCGCGCACAACCGCGCCATCTTCAGGTATGACGCGCCGGATGCCCCGCCGCACGGTGCCTCGTTTCGCAAGTCCATCGCCCTGTCGTCCGGCAACGGATTCACCGTCGACACAAAGGCCACGTTCCCCGACGGCACCGGCCAGCGCGCGCAACAGATCACTTCCATCGCGATCGATGAGCGAACCAGCATCACGCAGAGCTCCACGGGCGTAACGTTTTTCGAAAGACCACAGCACAGAACGCTTTCGATCACATGGGCTCAGGGAACCATTGAGGCAATACATCTCGACCGCCACGCTAACGACGCGCTGCTTACGTTAACTTTTGCTCGACGAGGTGTAGGTCGCGTCCGTTACGCGATCGCAAATCAAGCGGTGCTCCAGCACTCGACAGCGCGTTTCACTCTCGTCGGTTTACTACCGTCGCGGTGGTCGCCGTAAACGGAAACGCTAGTGCGATTCATTCGAAATCTTGGAGCCATCATTCAGATCCAGAGCGAAGTCGACGAACCCACCTCTTTCGGGAAGGTATACCTGCCCGCGAACAAGACTCTGTTCAACCTGAACCTCTTTGAAGCCGTCGGAGAAAAAGGGTGACCTCCACAGGTCGCGTCGGCTATCGACTGCGATCACTTCCCAAGGCGTCCAGCAAACTGCGATCCGCTCGTCCGGGGACATCGCGGCTCCCTCTAAGAAACAGGTGTCTAGCGTCCAATACTTTGAGGGCGACGCGGGATTTACAACGTATCCTGCACCCGCCGAGACTACAAGCATGAAACCTGCGGCACTCTTGAAGATCCCGCTAAATGCCGTTTCTCCTCGCGCAAACACCCCAAACCAAGGCGCTCCTTCAGCGGCTCGCACAGCGACAAGCAATCCATCCGTAATACGCCTTCCGGGATAGTGAAAGAAAATTTCGGTGCCGTCACCCGGTCGCTCCGAGGCAATATCTGCGGTAAAATCCACCTTCACTTTCAGGCCGTTGATCCTTTACACGACGTATGCAACGATGCCGGATAAGCGTTTGACCTTCAATCGCTCCACCATTCCGCGTCTGTTACAAGCGGGATGTCAGCATCGATTTTCGAGTCCGCGCGAACAATTGCGAACCCCGGATTAACGTCCGGAATGAACGTGAGGCGAACCCTTGGAATTTGCTCGTCGGGATAGTATTCAAATCGTAGTGCGTAGCGATCGGGCGGGAGTGAAAATCGCACGTCGACTGTGCTGTACAGCTCGACGACGCCGTGCTCTCGAGCGTCGAACGGAACCTCAATGATGCGCTGCGCGCCACCGCTCTCGATTCTCTCCCGTGCTGCCAGCTCATTCGAACTTGAAAGTCCCATCCCATTCGAGCCATTCCCATTGCAACGGTCGGGTCATCAAAACGTGCTTTAATGCAGCGGGCGCGGCCTCATCATCGCCTATGTCCGGATAGCTATCGAGCAGAACCTGCGCATAGTATCCAAAGTTTTCCGGATCGATTCGCAAATCCAGTGTAATGTCGTCTCCGATAAATCGCAAGCGCTGCCGGCTCAGCTCAACTTCTTCGATATATCCGAAACTTTGCCCCTCGAGCGTGCCCGTCAATTCGACGCCCTTGACTTTAACACGAATAGCCGAAACTCCGAACGCCCGTCAGGTCTAGCAAAGGGCAACCCAATACTGAAGATGAGGTCGTCATCAGGCTCTCCCGATTCAGCGGACAATACGTACAGATTAGAATCAATTGCAGGACCAAGAGCCGCGGAAATTTTCATAAAAAATCGATGCTGCCTAAAGCTCGGATTAAACCCCTAGTGGGTATGCTGAACCGGTTTGCTTCAAAATTCGCGCCGCGAGTGTGAATGCTAGTAACGTTCAAGGCGCACGGCCATCGTCAGCATTGAATCGCCCGGTACGTGCTAAGTGAACGCACGAACCGCCCTTTCGCATGCCGCTTTTACACGAGCGTGTTCTGCGTTTTCGGCCAGTTCTTTAAGAACGCGAAGGTATGTCCGGTCATGGGTACGCTCGAGAGCCTGAAGGGTGAGGTTAAAGACGATCGTGAGATCGTCGGATGATGTCGGAACCGTGTCAGAAAGCAGGTCTGCCGACGGGATGAAGTCCGAAAAACCCGCAAGCGCGCGTATACTCACTAGGCGTACGTCTTCCTGGGAAACGAGAGACAGCAGGTAATCTCGAACCTCAGGAGCGGGCGGCACACTCTTCAGGAACCACACAAGAGTAGATCGTAAGCGTTCAGCATGCGGAATTTGTGAGATGATGTAGCGGCCCCCTTGCCAGAGTAAGCCCGACGCAAGCTCGGCGTGAAAGACGCTTCCCTGTTCGCTTAAAAATTTCCGCACCTCGAGCACTGCATCACGCACGTCGTCTGATTCATGCGTCGCCCTGCTCAAAGCATCATATGCCGTAACGTCGCCTAGACCTATCACGCAGTCCCTCAATATCCCGGGTGCAAAGCCAAGCATCGGACTGCCTTCGAACTCGTCTTGCGAACGCATCTCGCAGAGCCAGGGTTCCACGAATTTTCCGATGCCCGCCGTGCAGCCCCAATAATACAGCGCCGTTAGAGCACGAGACGCCTCGGATCCGTTATCACCTGCGACGATATCCGTAAGAAACTTCACGTCGTCGCGCAAGGCGATGGAAAGTGCAAGGCTTCGGTAGTGATCGATAGTAGCCTTACCTGCAGCAATTATCTCGCGTACTTCGCTGAGCTCCTCGCGCAAGAGTACGCGGGGCCAGTCGGTCGCGTCATCTTCCGGCATGGGTGAGTTGGGGTGGCTCACGGCTCCTCTTTGGTGAAGCCGGATTCTTCGTACTCCCAAAGCCCTTTTTGCGCACCGCCGCTGAGAAAATCAAAAATTTCCGCCGCGCGGCTCTTCGCAGGGATGTCCAGGGCGAGGTAAGACGTTCCGTTACTCTCGATGCGCACACCGCAGTCACGAGCAAGGGCCTTCAACTCCTCGACCATTGCGTCGGAGGCGCTGTTGTCCGGCGCCACGCGTACCGTCCGATGTCCGCTTCTTCTAACGACCCCGTCGACATAGAACCGCCCGTCTTCGCCTTTCTCCGCCCTCACGACGTCACCGTAATTCAAACCGTACGCCAAAGCGGGAATATTTCGCAACTCGAATAAATTCGCGTCGATCGCTTCAGCCCACAAGGTTTCAGCGGAGGCTACGTCACCCTCAGGAAGCGGCACAACTACCTTCACGTATGATCGCTCAGTCATTCGCTTTCCCTCAAATCCGGAAATCCGGCTTGCGGCAAATCGTCGTTGAACTTTGTTAGCGCCGCCGTCGGCCGCAGGCGGCTGCGCAGGCGTTCGCGAATCGCCGCTAGGCTCTTTTCGGCGTTCGGGGGAATGGCGGAACGGTAGACGCAGCCGCCTCAAAAGCGGCCGGGCACAACCCGTGTGGGTTCAAATCCCACTTCCCCCATGAAGTTCCCAATCGGCCTGCCGGCTCGGCCGAAGTACGCCGGCGCACGCGTTTTCCGGAGGTTTCCATGTATCGCTCGAGCCGCTTCATCGTCGCAGCGCTTTTTGCATTCGGCGCGCTGGTTGCGTCGTGCGCCCCCGCGCTTGCCGCAGACAAGCCGCAAGCCTATGCGGACTTCACCAAAGGCCTGACGCCGCAGCGCGGCCTTTTTACCCTGTGGCGAAAAGATGGTAAAGTGTACATCGAGCTGTCGAAGAACCAGCTCGATACCGACTTCATTCAAACGTCCGAACCCGCGACGGGTTTGGGCGGATACGGAATCACGCCTGGTCTGCCGTATCTGCAATTCGCGCGCGTGCTGCGTTTCTCGCGCACCGACGACAAAGTGGCGATCACATGGCCGAATACGTCGTTCATCGCCGGCAGCGATG
>Ga0209810_1003326_pt1 | contig 17095 bp, 19 predicted proteins | sample Coa_R1_7_FD_187159 | JGI IMG/M metagenome (GOLD analysis project Ga0209810, IMG submission 187159) | Surface soil microbial communities from Centralia Pennsylvania, which are recovering from an underground coalmine fire - Coalmine... | ecosystem: Environmental > Terrestrial > Soil > Unclassified...
CGATCGCACGCAAGCGCGTGCCGCCCGACCAGCTGCGGGACCCGCCCAAGGTCGAGCTGACCGACCTGCACATCGACATCGGCGCCCGGACTCGCGAGGAGGCCGAGCGCCTCGTGCGCGTCGGCGACGCGGGCGTCTGGCGCGGGGAGCCGGTGGAGCTGCCGAGCGGGCGGCTGATGTCCCGCGCGCTCGACAACCGGCTCGGCGCATACGTCGCGCTCGAGTCGGCGCGCCGCGTCGCCGAGGTGGGCGCGGACGTCGACGTCGTCGCGGTCGCCGCGGTGCAGGAGGAGATCGGGCTGTACGGCGCGCGGACGGCGGCGTTCGGGCTCGACCCGCAGGTGGCACTCGTCGTCGACGTGACGCTCGCGACGGACGTCCCCGGCGGCGACGCGCGTCGCACCGGTCGCGCCGAGTTCGGTGCGGGCGCGCTGATCGCGCGGGGTCCGACGCTCAACCGGCAGGTCAGCGATCTGTTGGCGCAGGCTGCGGAGGACGAGGGCATTCCGCACTCGTTCGAGGTCTACTCCCGGCTCACGCAGACCGATGCGGACGAGATCCACTGGAGCCGCGCGGGGGTCCCCACCGGCCTCGTCTCGGTCCCGACGCGCTACGTGCACACGCCGACGGAGATGTGCGACCTCGCCGACGTCGAGGCGGCCGTGCGGCTCGTCGTGGCGTTCGCGGGCCGGCTCGGCCGCGAGTCGCGATTCGTCAGCTAACGTCGCGACGGTGGCTCGCAGCGTCATCGTCAGCGCGGTGCGCACGCCGTTCGGGAAGCTGGGCGGCGGCCTCGCCGGCTACCGCGCCACCGAGCTCGGGGCGATCGCGATCCGCGCCGCGCTGGAGCGCATCGGGCTCGAGCCGCACGAGCCGCAGTACGTGATCGTCGGCCAGGTGCTCCAGGGCGGCGCGGGCCAGGCGCCCGCGCGGCAGGCGGCCGTCGGCGCCGGCCTGCCGAAGGAGACGCCCGCCGACACGATCAACAAGGTCTGCGCGTCGTCGATCCGCGCAATCGAGATCGCCGACTCGATGATCCGGGCCGGCGACGTCGAGGTCGTGGTGACGGGCGGCATGGAGTCGATGTCGAACGCGCCGTACGTGCTGCAGAAGGCGCGGTTCGGCTACCGGCTCGGCGACGGCCAGCTGATCGACTCGATGGTCTTCGACGGGCTCACGTCGACGTTCGACCGGCTGCACATGGTGCAGCAGAACTCGCAGGTCTCCCGCGAGCTCGGCATCAGCCGCGAGCAGCAGGACGCGTGGGCCGCTCGCTCGCACGAGCGCGCGGCGGCCGCACAGGACGCCGGCCGCTTCGACGACGAGCTCGTGCCCGTGGGTGACGTCACCGCCGACGAGGGCATCCGCCGAGACACCACGCTCGAGAAGCTCGCGGCGCTCAAGCCCGTCTTCGATCCCGAGGGCACGACGACCGCGGGCAACGCACCCGGCGTGAACGACGGTGCGAGCTGCGTCGTCGTCTGCTCCGAGGAGTGGGCGCGCAGGCGGGGGCTCGAGCCGCTGGCGACGATCCTCTCGCAGGGCTACGTCGCAGACGACTTCGCCTACCTCGCCCGCACGCCGGCGAAGGCGGGGGCGATCGCGCTCGAGCGGGCGTCGAAGACGATCGACGACGTCAAGCGCGTCGAGATCAACGAAGCGTTCGCGTCGGTCGCGTCGAACTCGACGCGGCTGCTCGGCGCCGACGAGGCCGCCGTCAACGTCAACGGCGGCGCCGTCGCGCTCGGCCATCCCATCGGCGCGAGCGGCGGCCGGATCGTCGCGACGATGGTGCACGAGCTGCGCCGCAACGGCGGCGGGCTCGGCCTGGCGGCGATCTGCTCCGGCGGCGGTCAGGGCGACGCGCTCCTGATCGAGGCGTGATCCGCTCCGCCGGGGGTGTCGTCGTCCGCGACGGCCGCGTGCTGCTCGTCCACCGTCCGCGCTACGACGACTGGACGCTGCCGAAGGGGAAGCTCGAGCCGGGCGAGAGCTGGGAGGAGGCGGCGCTGCGGGAGGTCGAGGAGGAGGCGGGCCTCCGCTGCGAGCTCGGCGCGTTCCTCGGCTCGAGCCGGTACGAGCACGACGGCGAGCCGAAGGAGGTTCGCTGGTGGGCGATGACGGCGAGCGGCGAGGCGCGGGCCGGGCACGAGGTGGACGCCGTTCGCTGGACGACCCTCGCGGAGGCGGAGACGCTGCTCACGTACCCGGGCGATCGCCGGCTGCTGCACGCGGTCGAGGCGTCGTAGCCCCCAGCCGTTCGGCCGGCCAAGCTCCCCCGTTCGTGGGTCGCGCGACGTGCGCGGCGGCACGATCGTTGGCGGCGCACGTCCGGGGCGCTGGTTGCCGTCAGTCCCAGGAAGCGCGCGCCGCCGGGGGTCCCATCGGCAGCGGTGCGCGGGTGCTTGAGACGGCTAGAAGAGCCGCTTGCGGTAGCGCACTTCTGTCGCGCGCACCCCGAGCCGCTCCTCCGTCTTGACCGCGCCGTCCGGGAGCCAGCCCGCCAGCTCGTAGAAGCGTCGGGCGCGGTCGTTCGCCTCGAGCACCCAGAGCGTCGCCTCGGCGTGCTCGCGCGCCAGCTCGCGCTCGGCGCGTGCGAGTAGGGCGCGGCCGGCACCCGCAGACCAGCGGCTCGGGTCGACGTAGATCGCGTACAGCTCGCCGATCGCCTCGCCGTCGCGGCTCGGCCCGGTGGCGGCGAAGCCGACGACGGCGCCTTCGTCCTCGGCGACCACGATCGCCCAGCCGGGCGGAGGCTCGGCGAGCCGGTGCCGCCAGCGTGTCTCGTCCACCGGCAGCGCGTCGAGCGCAGCGGCCGGGAACACGTGCCGGTAGGCGACCCGCCAGCCGTGCACGCGGACCGTCTCGATCGCGCGCGCGTCGTCCACCGTCGCCTCGCGCACGTCCACCGCGCGACGATACGCTCATGCGCCGTGGCCGCGAAGTTCCCGCACGTCCTCGTCGTCGGCGCCGGGCAGATGGGCGGCGGCATCGCGCAGGTCGTCGCGGCGTCCGGCCGGCGAGTGTCGCTGCACGATCCGTACCCGGGCGCCGTCGAGCGCGGCGTGCAGGCGATGCGGAAGAGCCTCGAGCGGCTCGCGGCGAAGGGGGGCGCCGACCCCGAGGAGATCCTCGCGCGGGTCGAGCCGGTCGACGAGCTCGTGCCCGCCGACCTGATGGTCGAGGCGATCACCGAGGAGGCGGCCGCCAAGGAGGACGTCTTCCGCCGTGCCGACGAGGTGCTGCCGCCGGAGGCGGTCCTGGCGTCCAACACCAGCTCGATCCCGATCACCTCGCTGGCCGCGACGACGGCACGCCCGGACCGCGTGATCGGCATGCACTTCTTCAACCCGGTGCCCGTGCTGAAGCTCGTCGAGGTGATCCGTGCGGAGCAGACGTCGGACGAGACCGCGGCGGCGATTGTCGAGCTTGCGCGCGACCTCGGCAAGGAGCCGGCGGAAGCGCGCGACTTTCCCGGCTTCGTCTCGAACCGCATTCTCATGCCGTTCGTGAACGAGGCCGCCTACGCGGTGATGGAGGGCGTGGCCGAGCCCGAGGCGGTCGACACGATCGCGAAGCTCGGCTTCGCGCATCCGATGGGGCCGCTCGCGCTCGCCGACCTGATCGGGCTCGATACGTGCGTCGCGATCATGGAGGTGCTGCACCGCGGGCTCGGCGACCAGAAGTACGCGCCGTGCCCGCTGCTCCGCCGCTACGTGCAGGCGGGGCGGCTTGGGCGCAAGAGCGGCCGCGGCTTCTACGAGTACGGGGCCTGAGCCGGAGGCCCGCCGCGGCGGCGGCTACGCTTGCGGCGCATGGACTGGCGCGCCTACCACGCCGTCAACACGTTCGTCGTCCACCACGCCTGGCTCGGCCGGCTGTTCCACGGGATCGAGACGTACGGCACGTACGCGATCGGGATCGCAGCGGTCTGCCTCTGGCTGCTCGCCCGGCCCGGCGGCAACCGGAAGTGGAAGGTCGCGGCCGGCTCGGCGCTCGGCGCGGCGGCGCTCGGCCTGCTCGTCAACCGCATCATCTCGGCCGGCTGGCATCGCGACCGGCCGTTCCAGACGCACCACGTCGCGCACATCTGGGGGCCGCGCAAGACCGACGCGTCGTTCCCGTCCGACCACGCCAGCGCGGCGTTTGGGATCGCCGTCGCCGTCGCGTTGCTCGACCCGATCGCAGGTGCGGCGTTCCTCGTGCTCGCTGTGCTGATCGCCGTCGGGCGCGTGCTGATCGGCGAGCACTATCCGGCGGACGTGATCGCAGGCGCGCTGATCGGAACGGCGTGCGCGGTCGTCGTCGTGCGCCTTGCACGCCCGGTGATCGTCCTGTGCGTGCGGATCGTGGAGCGGGCGACCGATCCGTTGCTCGCGCTTGTCTGGCGGCGGCGCGCGCCTGCCTGATAGAAACGCGCGGCGGTGCCGCTCCGCCTAACGCCCCAGAAGCGGGAGTTCTTCGAGCTGTTCACCCGGGCGTCGGGAAACGCGCGGGAGATCGCCGGCGTCCTCGTCGACCTGCTCGCCAGATGGCCCGAGAGCAGGGAGTTGCTGCGTGACATCAAGGAGCTCGAGCACGAGGGAGACCGGCTCACGCACGACGTGATCATGCTGCTCAACCGCACGTTCGTGACGCCGTTCGACCGCGACGACATGTACCGGCTCGCATCGGCGATCGACGACGTCTGCGACCACGTCGACGAGGCGGCGGACAACATCGATCTGTACGAGGTGCACCACGTGCCGGAGCGCGCGCGCGAGCAGGCCGACGTGATCCATCGGGCGGCGTCGCGGCTGCACGAGGCGGTCGAGCGCCTGGAGGGATTCCGCGACTCGCGCCGGCAGCTCGTCGCGCTGCGCGAGCTCGAGGACGAAGGCGACCGCCTCGTGCGCGAAGCGGTGGCAGACCTCTTCCGGTCGGGCCAGGACCCGCTCGCGATCATCCGCTGGAAGGACATCCACGAGCAGCTGGAGGAGGCCGTGGACGCGTGCGAGAACGCCGCCGACGTCCTCGAGGCGATCCTCGTCAAGAACCGATGAGGCTCTCAGCAGATCCCGCGTTCCTCGGACGTCGCTGGCAAGGGAGGCAAGCCCGAGGGCCGCAGGGCAGTACATCCAGTACGACCAAGGCCCGAGGGCGCAGCATCCTGCAGCCAGCGGCGTCAGCCTTCGGCGGAGGGCGGCTCCGCCGCCCAGTAGCCGAAGGCGGCGAGGGGCGCGGGTGATATCCGCTGGCGTCCTGCTCGTCGTCATCGTCGTGGTCGCGGTCTCGTTCGACTTCACGAACGGGTTCCAGGACACGGCGAACGCGGTCGCGCTGACGGTCTCGACGCGCGCGCTGCCGCCGCGCATCGCCGTCCTGGTCGCGGCGGCCGCGAACCTCGGCGGCGCGTTCACGACGGTCGCGGTCGCGAAGACGGTCGGCAAGGGGATCATCGACACGCACCTCGCCTCCGAGGTCACGGTGCTCGCGGCGCTGCTCGGTGCGATCCTCTGGAACCTCGTCGTCTGGCGGCTCGGCCTGCCGTCCTCGTCGTCGCACGCGTTGATCGGCGGGCTGATCGGGGCAGCGCTCGTGCAGTCGGGCTCGAAGGGCGTCGAGTGGCACGGGCTTGTCCACAAGGTCCTGATCCCGGCCGTGCTGTCGCCGGTCTTCGGCTTTGCGGCGGCGTTCGCCGTGCTCCTCGCGATCTTCTGGCTGTTCGTGCGCGCGACGCCGGGCAGCGTCAATCACGGGTTCCGCATCGGGCAGATCGCCTCGGGCACGTGGGTCGCGTACGTGCACGGCGCCAACGACGCGCAGAAGACGATGGGCGTGATCTCGCTCGCGCTCTACGAGCACGGCTCGATCTCGCACTTCTACATCCCGACGTGGGTGAAGGTCGCCGCCGGGCTGGCGATCGGCGCGGGAACGTACGCCGGCGGCTGGCGCGTGATGCGGACGCTCGGCCAGCGCGTCTTCAGCATCGACCCGCCGAGCGGCTTCGCGGCGCAGGCGGCGGGCGGCACGATCCTCTACATCGCGACGCGGCTGGGCTTCCCGGTGTCGACGACGCACACCATCTCGGGCGCGGTCATGGGCGCCGGCGCGACGAAGCGGTTCTCGGCGGTCCGCTGGGGCGTCGCCGGCAACATCGTGCGCGCGTGGCTGTTCACGATCCCCGCCACCGCGGCGGTCGCGGCCGCGGTCTACTGGCCCCTGCAGGGAATCTTCAGGTGATGGTGGGGCCTCGCACCGGCGAGATCTACGCGCTCCTCGCGCGGGCCGGCGAGAACGCGCACGAGCTCGCGAAGCTCGTCGAGCGTCGTGTGCGCGAGTGGCCCGACGGGCCGTCGCAGGACGAGGTCAAGGAGCTCGAGCACGAAGGCGACCGCATCGTCTCGGAGCTCCTGTCGAGGACGAACTCGATGTTCGGGATGGTGCTCGACCGCGACGATCTCGTCGCGCTCGCCTACGCCGTCGACGACGTCGCCGACGCGATGGACAACGCGTCGGAGCTGTTCGGGCTGTACGGCGTCGAGTCTCCGACGAAGCAGGCGTTCGCGCTCTGCGAGGTTCTGGTTCGGGCGACCGAGCAGCTCTCCGTCCTGCTCCGCGACCTGCGCCGGCTGCACGGCTCGGCGCCCGAGATCCGCGGCATCAAGGAGCTCGAGGACGAGGGCGACGCGCTGGCCCGCGCGGCGCGCGCGAGCCTGTTCAAGGACGAGCGCATCGATCCCGTCGTCGTCATCCGCTGGAAGGACATCTACGAGGCGCTCGAGGAGGCGGTCGACGCCTGCGAGACCGCAGCGAGCCGCGTCGGCAACATCCTGGTGAAGAACGCCTGACCTGAACCTGGCGCGCCGAAGGCGAACCAGGTTCGCGAGCTTCAGACGGGATGTGACGCGTCGCTGAGCTCGCGGAACTGGCCGGTGACGAGGAAGACGACCTGCTCGCCGATGTCGACCGCATGGTCGCCGATGCGCTCGACGCAGCGGGAGACGACCAGCATCCGCAGCCCGTATTCGCGCTCGTCGGGTGACGAGCCGAGCGCGAGGACGTGTTCGCTCGCGCTCCGGTTCGCCTGGTCGATCAGCTCGTCGAGCTCGACCAGCGTCTCGGCCCGGTCGACGTCGCGACCGGCGAACGCATCCATCGCGACGCGGATCATCTGCTCCGCGCGGCGGCCCATCTCCTCGACGGACGCGGCGATTCGTCCGTCAGGGACGTCGAGGCCGCCCATCAGCTTCGTGAGCTTCGCCACGGTGACGCAGTAGTCGGCCATCCGCTCCAGGTGCAGGTTCACGCGCAGGATCGCGAGCACCAGGCGGAGGTCGGCCGCGACCGGCGTCTGCCGCGCGAGGAGGGACTGGACGCCCTCGTCGATCGCGGCGTAGCGCCGGTCGACGGAGTCGTCGAAGCGGATCACCTCGTCGGCGAGCTCGTCGTCGCCGTGGGCGAGCGCGTTCAACGCCGAGCGCAGGACGCGCAGCACGAGATCACCCTCCTCTTGCAACGCCGCCTCGAGCTGCGCCAGCTCCTCGCCGAGCGAGACCCTCACCCGAACCGCCCCGTGACGTAGCCCTCGGTGCGTGCGTCCCGTGGCTGCGTGAAGATCCTCTCCGTCGCGTCGTACTCGATCAACGTCCCGGTGCCGCCTTCGAGTGAGAAGAACGCGGTCATCTCCGCGACGCGCGCCGCCTGCTGCATGTTGTGGGTCACGACGACGAGCGTGTAGTCGCGTTTCAGCTCGTGCATCAGGTCCTCGATCGCCGAGGTGGAGATCGGATCGAGCGCCGACGCCGGCTCGTCGAGCAGCACGACGTCGGGCTCGACGGCAATCGCGCGGGCGATGCAGAGTCGCTGCTGCTGGCCGCCGGAAAGGCTCAGCGCGGGCTTCCGCAGGCGATGCTTGACCTCGTCCCACAGCGCGGCGTGTCGCAGCGCGCGCTCGACGCGGTCGTCGAGCGAGTCGCGCATCCCGAGGACGCGCAGGCCGTAGGCGACGTTGTCGTAGATCGACTTGGGAAACGGATTCGGCCGCTGGAACACCATGCCGACGCGACGACGGACCTCGATCGGATCGACGTCGCGGCCGTAGAGATCGATGCCGCGGTAGAGCACCTCGCCCTCCACGCGCGCGCTCGGCACCAGGTCGTTCATGCGGTTGAGGCAGCGCAGCACCGTCGACTTGCCGCAGCCGGACGGACCGATCAGCGCGGTGATCGAGCGACTGCGGATCCCGAGCGAGACGTCCTGCACCGCGACCGACTTGCCGTAGCGGACGGTGAGGCCGCGCAGGTCGAAGACCGTCTCCGACAGCGTCGGCGAGACGTGCGCGGCTCGGACGGCGACGGCGCTCACGGCGGGCACGCCACCAGTCTTCCGAGGGGCGGGCGCCGCGGGGGTACACGCGCTGTGAACGTCGTGTGACGAGGTGGTGACCGGGGCCGCCGTGGGCGGACGGCCCTGGAATGCTGGCGGCGTGGCAGCCGGGTCCCTGTCCGCCGACCGTGTCCTGCCGCGGAGCCGCCGGCTCGGGGACCGCGTCGGCGACGGACTGCTCCACGGCGTCACCGCGGTCGCAGCTCTGCTCAGCCTGCTCCTGGTCGCCGCGATCGCGTGGCGCGTGGCGGACGGGGCGTGGCCCGCGGTCCGGACGTTCGGCCTCGGCTTCCTGTGGCACGACGTCTGGAACGCGCCGCTCGACCGGTTCGGGGCGCGCGACCTGATCGTCGGCACCGTCGTCACGTCGTTCGGGGCGATGCTGATCTCGGCGCCGCTGTCGATCGCGATCGGCCTCTTCCTCAGCGAGCTGGCGCCGCCCACGATCCGGACGCCCGTCGGGACGCTGATCGACATGCTCGCAGCGGTCCCGAGCGTGGTCGTCGGGCTCTGGGGGATCTACGTGCTCGCGCCGTTCGACGCGCAGCACGTGCAGCCGCTGCTCGGCTCCGTCCTCGGGTGGATCCCGCTCTTCGCGCACGGCTCCGACCACGTCGAGTCGACGGTCTTCACGGCGATGCTCGTGCTCGCGCTGATGACGATTCCGATCACGTCGTCGATCTGCCGCGAGCTGTTCCTGCGGGTTCCCGCCGAGCTCGAGCAGGGGGCGATCGCGCTCGGTGCGACGCGCTGGGAGACGGTGCGGAGCATCGTCCTGCCCAGCGTGCGCGGCGGCGTCGTCGCGGCCGTCGTGCTCGGTCTCGGCCGCGCGCTCGGCGAGGCGATCGCGGTGACGCAGGTGATCGGGAACTTCATCCCCTTGAAGCCTTCGATCTTCGAGCCCGGCGACACCATCGCCAGCCGACTCGCGAACCAGTACCAGGGGGCCGTGAGCACGACGCAGGTGGCCGCGCTCCTCTACCTCGGCCTGATCCTGCTCGCGATCACGTTCGCGACCAACCTCGCGGCGCAACGCGTCGTGAGGCGATTCGAGCGGCAGCGGTAGGCGACCGATGGCGGCACGTGAGCTCTCTCTGAAGGCGACGGGCCGGGCGCGGCGGCGGCTGCTCGTGAGCCGCGCGGCCGAGGCGACCGCCGTCGGCGCCGCAGGGATCGCCCTCGCCGCGCTCGGCACGCTGCTGTGGTCGGTCGGCAGCCGCGGCGCCGGCGCGCTCGGCTGGTCGTTCTTCACGAAGGCTCCGGCGCTGTTCGGCGAGGCCGGTGGCGGGATCGCCCCCGCGCTTGCCGGCTCGCTGCTGCTCGTCGGGCTGGCGACAGCGTTCGCGCTGCCGGTCGGCGTGCTGACGGCGCTCTACGTCTCCGAGTACGCGCGGCCCCGCGCTGCGCGCCAGGTCAGGCTGTGGCTGGACGTCCTGAACGGCTTCCCGTCGATCGTGATCGGCATCTTCGTCTTCGCGCTGTGCGTAGGCGTCTCTCTACCCGTGGTCGGCTGGGGGCGCCACCAGAGTGCCGTCGCCGGCGGCTTCGCGCTGTCGATCGTGATGCTTCCGCTCGTCTCGCGTTCGACGATGGAGGTGCTCGCGCTCGTCCCGCACGACCTGCGGGAGGCGAGCTACGCGCTCGGGGTCTCGCGCTGGCAGACGGTGCTGCGGGTCGTCCTGCCTGCGGCGCTCGGCGGCATCGTCACCGGCACGACGCTCGCAGTCGCACGCGCCGCCGGTGAGACCGCGCCGCTGCTGTTCACCTCCGCGCTCGCAGGGCAGATCGTCGACTGGGATCCGACGCACTCCGTGCAGTCGATCCCGCTGACGATCTTCCAGTACTCCGAGTCGGCCGACCCGAACCTGCACCGTCAGGCGTGGGCCGCCGCCTTCGTGCTGATGCTCGTCGTGCTCGTGACGAGCCTCGCGGCGCGGCTGCTGCTCGACCGCTCCCGCCGCAAGCTAGAGGGTTGACGCGACACGATTCACCACTTCGTCACCGCGTCGTCACGCCGTGTCAGCCCACGGGGGACATCGCGAACGGCAAGGTCGAGCCATGACGAGACGACTGATCATCCTCACAGCAGCGGCGGCCCTTGCTGCCGCAAGCGCGGCGGCCGCCGCGACGACGGACACCACGATCACCGGCGCCGGGAGCACCTTCGTCGCACCGCTCGTGTCGACGTGGACGCCCGCGCTCGGACGGGCGTTCGGCTACACGATCCAGTACAGCGCAGTCGGGTCGGGGGCCGGGATCGCGGCGATCACGAGCCGCCAGGTCGACTTCGGTGCCTCGGACGCGCCGCTGACCCCCGATCAGCGCAAGGCCTGCGGCGACTGCGTGCAGATCCCCTGGGCGCTCTCGGCAACCGCCGTCGCGTACGACGTCCCGGGCGCTCCTGCACACCTGCGCCTCGACGGCGCCACCCTCGCGCAGATCTTCCTCGGCCGCGTCACGAAGTGGAACGACCCGGCGATCCGGAAGCTGAATCCGGGCGCCAAGATGCCCGCGCTCGGCATCACGCCCGTCTTCCGGTCCGACGGATCGGGCACGAGCTACAACTTCACCGACTACCTGTCGAGCGTCTCGCCGACCTGGAAGGCGAAGGTCGGCGTCTCGACGCAGCCCGCGTTCCCCGCCGGTCAAGGTGCAAAGGGATCGAGCGGCGTCGCCGGGCTGATCGCCCGCACGGCAGGCGCGATCGGCTACGTCGACGTCGCGTACGCGACCCAGAATCGCATCCGCATCGCGGCCGTCCGCAACGCCGCGGGCAAGTTCCTGTACCCGTCGCTGCGGCGGATCGAAGCTGCGGCGGCGGCGTTTCCGAAGGTGCCGGCCGACAACGAGATGCACATCGTGAACGCGCCGAGGTCGGCGCCGCTCGCCTACCCGATCAGCACGTACACCTACGTCGTCGTGCACCGGACGAGCCCGCACGCCGCCGCGCTGCGCAAGGCGATCTTCTGGGCGCTCACGCAGGGCCAGCAGCCGCAGTACACGGCGAAGCTGACGTTCGCGCCGCTGTCGACCGTCAAGGCGGTGCTCGTCGCCGCGGAGAAGACCTTGAGGACGCTGCGTCCTGCGGCGTAGGTCGTCAGTCGGGAAAGACGCAGCGGATCCGGAGCCCGCGGCCGCGGGCTCCGGTCGCTTCCACGTCGCCGCCGGCCGCGGCGACCACGTGCTTCACGATCGCGAGCCCGAGGCCCGTGCCGCGGCTCGAACGGGCGCCGTCGCCGCGATAGAAGCGCTCGAAGATCCGCTCGAGCGCGTGCTCGGCGACGCCGATGCCGTCGTCTGCGCCGGTGAGCACGACGGAGTCGCCGACCCGCTCCACCGAGAGCTCGAAGCGCGCTCCGTGGCCTGCGTGGCGGATCGCGTTCTCGGCCAGGTTCTCGGCGACGATCCGCAGCATGCGCGGGCGCAGCGGCAGCTCGAGGGACGGGTCCCCGTGCGCCTCGAGCTCGACGCCTGCGCGCGCCGCCGCTGCCGCCAGCTCGACGACGACCTCCTCGAGCACCGGCAGCGCGATCGCGCTCCCGAGCGAATCCGCGTCGCTGCCGCTCTCGAGCTCCGACAGGAACATGATCTCGTCGATCAGCGCGCCCGCGTTCTCGACCTCCGCGCGCGCCTGCTCGAGCAGCGACGGGACGTCGGCGTCCGGCAGCTCGGCCGACTCGAGCAGCGCGAGGATGCGCGCGAGCGGCGTGCGCAGCTCGTGCGACACCGCGGCCGTGAAGCCGGTGCGGAGGTCGTCGAAGCTGCGCGGCTCGTGCACCCGTTTATCGTGAGAGGCTCTCATACGATGAACGTTGTGTCGCCCGGCCGCGCTCGGCGGCACGATGCTGTGTCCTCGGTCGCGCCCATACGCACTGCGTATGGGCGCTCCCTGCGTCCTTGCCTCGTGCTCGCCGATCGCACCCGGATCGACGAACATCATCGTATGAGAGCCTCTTGGTCGTGACGCGGGTCCTCATCGTCGAGGACGACGCGGTGATCGCGGACGGAATGGCGCGCCACCTCGTCGCCGCAGGATTCGACTCCGTCGTCGTCGGTCGCGGTGAGCTCGGGCTCGCGCGCCTCCGCTACGAGAAGCCCGATGTCTGCGTCCTCGACCTGATGCTGCCCGAGCTCGACGGCTGGCGTCTGATCGAGACCGCTCGCGCCGAGGGGATCGGCACGCCGATCGTCGTCGTCTCCGCGCGCGGCACCGAGCACGACCGGGTCCACGCGCTCGACATCGGCGCCGACGACTACCTCGTGAAGCCGTTCTCGATGCGCGAGCTCGTCGCCCGCGTCGGCGCGGCCGCGCGCCGCGGGGCGCGGCCGGCCGAGGAACGGCGCGGCGAGCCGCTCGAGATCGCGGAGCTTCGCGTCGACCCGCGCGAGGTGCAGGCGTACGTCGACGGGCGCAGCGCCGACCTGACGCCGACCGAGTTCAAGCTGCTCTACACGCTCGCACTCGACCGCGGCCGTGTCGTCACGCGAGACGAGCTGCTCCAGCGGGTCTGGGGGCGCCGCGAGACGCACCGTGACAGGACGGTCGACGTGTTCGTGCGCAGGTTGCGCCGCAAGATCGACGCGGTCGCGCCGACTCACTCCTTCATCCAGACGCGGTTCGGCGTGGGCTACAAGCTCGAGCCCGAGCCGAAGGAGCACCACCTAGACTGAGCTCGTGGACTTCGGCCTGACGTCCGAGCAGCGCGAGATCCAGGCGCTGACCCGGGAGCTCGCCGAGTCGGAGATCGCGCCATACGCCGCGCAATGGGACAGGGCGCACGCCTTTCCGCGCGAGCTGCTCGGCAAGCTCGCGGAGCTCGGGCTCCTCGGTGTGTGCGTGCCGGAGGAGTACGGCGGCGCCGGTGCCGACTTCCTCTCCTACATCCTCGTGCTCGAGGAGCTCTCGCGCGGCGACGCGGGCGTCGGCGTGACCGTCGCCGTCCACACGTCCGCCTGCACGCTGCCGATCCTGCGGTTCGGCGACGACGAGCAGCGGGCGCGCTTCGTGCCGCCGCTCGCGCGAGGCGAGGCGATCGGCTGCTTCGCGCTCACCGAGTCGGGATCCGGCTCCGACGCCGGCGCGATGACGACGACCGCGGAGCCCGCGGACGGCGGCTGGCACGTGCGCGGCGCGAAGCAGTGGATCACCAACGCCGCGTTCGGCGGCACGGTCTTGCTGTTCGCGCGCACCGATCCGGAGACGCGCTCCGCGCGCGGCGTCTCGGCGTTCGTCGTCGACACGGACGACGTCGCGGTCACGCGTACCGAGGAGAAGCTCGGCCTCAACTCGTCCGTGACGAACGACATCGCGATCGACGCGTTCGTCGACGCCGACCGGCTCCTCGGCGACGAGCACCACGGCTTCCGCATCGCGATGGCGACGCTCGACGGCGGCCGCATCGGCATCGGCGCGCAGGCGGTCGGCATCGCGCAGGCCGCCTACGACGTCGCGCTCGCGTACGCGCAGGAGCGAGAGGCGTTCGGCCACCGCATCGCGGACTTCCAGGCGATCCAGCACAAGCTCGCGAACATGTCGATGGAGATCGACGCGGCGCGCCTGCTCGTGTACCGCGCCGCCTGGCTGAAGGATCAGGGGCTGCCCGTCACCGAGGCGGGCGCGAAGGCGAAGCTGTTCGCCTCGGAGACCGCGCGCCGCCAGACCGCCGAGGCGATCCAGATCCTGGGCGGCTACGGCTACACCAAGGAGTTCCCGGTCGAGCGGTACTACCGCGACGCCAAGATCACGGAGATCTACGAGGGCACGAGCGAGATACAGCGGCTGGTGATCGCGCGAGAGCTGCTCGGGAAGCAGGCGCATGCCGCGGCGCCCTGACGAACCCGTCCGCCTGACGAAGATCTACACGCGTGGCGGCGACGGCGGTGAGACGTCGCTCGGCGACGGCTCGCGCGTGTCCAAGCTCGATCCGCTGGTGCGCGCCTACGGCGCGGTCGACGAGCTCAACTCGGTGCTCGGGTGGGCACGGGTCGTCGCCGGCGTCGACGCGCTCGCGCGCATCCAGAACGAGCTGTTCGACCTCGGCGCCGACCTCTCGGTTCCCTTCGCGGACGGCGACGGCCGCCTGCGCGTCACCGCCGACCTGGTGACGCGGCTGGAGCGGGACTGCGACGCGGCGAACGCCGACCTGCCCGAGCTGCGGAGCTTCGTCCTGCCCGGGGGCACCGAGGCGGCCGCGCGTCTGCACGTCGCGCGCGCCGTGTGCCGGCGAGCCGAGCGCGAGGTTCTCGCGGCCGCGGAGGAGCGGCCGGTCAACCCCGTCGCTGCCGTGTACCTGAACCGGCTGAGCGACCTGCTCTTCGTGCTCGCGCGCGCCGCGAACGCGGGCGACGAGCCGCTCTGGAAGCCCGGCGGGGCCGGTTAACCTGCCCGGCATGGCCACGACGCGGGAGCCGAAGCAGGTCGAGGAGCTGCGCTCGACGATCTCCGGGATCGAGACGGAGCCGCTCTACTCGCCCGAGAACGTGCAGATCGACTACGAGCGGGATCTGGGAACGCCGGGCGAGTTCCCGTTCACGCGCGGCGTCTACGAGTCGATGTACCGGGGCCGGCTGTGGACGATGCGCCAGTTCGCGGGCTTCGGCACGGCGGAGGAGACGAACGAGCGCTTCCGCTACCTGCTCGAGCACGGCCAGACCGGGCTGTCGACGGCGTTCGACATGCCGACGTTGATGGGCTACGACTCCGACCATCCGCGCTCGCTCGGGGAGGTCGGCCGCGAGGGCGTAGCGATCGACTCGCTCGAGGACATGGAGACGCTGTTCGCCGGGATTCCGCTCGGCGAGGTGTCGACCTCGATGACGATCAACTCGCCGGCCGCGATCCTGCTCGCCTTCTACGCGTGTGTGGGCGAGGAGCAGGGGGTGCCGCGCAGCGAGCTGCGCGGGACGATTCAGACCGACATCCTCAAGGAGTACATCGCGCAGAAGGAGTACATCTTCCCGCCCGAGCCGTCGATGCGGCTCGTGACGGACATGGTCGAGTTCTGCGCGCGCGAGATGCCGCGCTGGCATCCGATCTCGATCTCCGGCTACCACATCCGCGAGGCCGGCTCCACGGCCGCGCAGGAGCTCGCGTTCACGCTCGCCGACGGGTTCACGTACGTCGAGTGGGCACTGGAGCGCGGGCTGGACGTCGACGAGTTCGCGCCGCGGCTCTCGTTCTTCTTCAACGCGCACCTCGACTTCTTCGAGGAGATCGCGAAGTACCGGGCGGCGCGGCGGATCTGGGCGCGCGAGCTGCGCGACCGCTACGGGGCGAAGAACCCGCGCTCGCTGCTGATGCGCTTCCACTCCCAGACCGCCGGTGTGTCGCTGACGGCGCAGCAGCCCGAGGTCAACATCGTGCGGACGGCGATCGAGGCGCTCGCGGCGGTGCTCGGAGGCACGCAGTCGCTGCACACGAACAGCTTCGACGAGGCGCTGGCGCTGCCGACCGAGCAGGCGGTGCGGATCGCGCTGCGCACGCAGCAGGTGATCGCGCACGAGACAGGCGTCGTCAACACCGCCGACCCGCTGGGCGGCTCCTGGTACGTCGAGCACCTGACGAACGAGCTGGAGCGCCAGGCCGAGGAGTACTTCGAGCGGATCCGGCAGCTCGGCGGCGTGGTCGCCGCGATCCGGGAGAACTTCTTCCAGCGCGAGATCGCCGAGGCGTCGTTCCGCTACCAGTCCGAGGTGGAGGCGGGGCAGCGGGTGGTCGTGGGTGTGAACCGGTACGAGCTGGAGGACGAGCCGGAGCTCGAGATCCTCCGCATCGACCCGGCGCTCGAGCGCAAGCAGGTCGCCCGGGTGCAGGCGCTGCGTGCCCGGCGGGACTCCGCGGAGGTCGAGCGGGCCCTGGCCCGGTTGAAGGAGGACGCCGCCCGGGACGACCGGAACCTGATGCCGGCGATCGTCGACGCCTCCCGTGCCTACGTCACGATGGGGGAGATGTGCGACGCCCTCCGCGGGGTCTGGGGCGTCTGGCGCGAGACGCCCGTCTTCTGACGCCGGCCGCTAACAACCCGCCGGAACCCTCGTCTAACCTGTCGTGGCGATGAGCGCACATCCGGCCAGCGTGAGCCGCAAGCCGCTCTGGCGGCGCCAGCAGTTCTGGCGGGTCGCTCTGCCGATCGTCTCCGTGCTCGGCGCGATCGTCGCCGCCCTGCTCGTCTACAACGCCTACTACGGCTCGAACGGGCAGCCCGAGTCGCAGACGGGCTGGGGCGTCACGTATCCGGCGCCGACCTCGCCGAAGACGGTGAAGCTCGACCCGTCCGTCCGCTCCCTCGTCCAGCGCTTCATGATGACGGCCGTCGCCCGGAAGAACCTCGACGCGGCCTACGCCATCTCCGGTCCCCAGATCCGCCAGGGCCAGACGATGAAGGAGTTCCGGCAGGGAAATATCGCCGTGGTGCCGTTCGACGTCGACGCGAGGACGAAGGCGCGGGTCGTGAAGATCGACCAGTCCTACGCGACCAGCGCGCAGCTCGAGGTGTTCATCGCGACGCCGGGGCGGACCGTCACGAACAGCCCGCACACGTTCTTCGTCGACCTGATCAAGCAGCACGGCCGCTGGTTCGTGAACGGCTGGACGCCCCGCTGGACGCCGCCGATCCCGAGCCTGCCCGGCCGGTAGCGCCTGTCAGAGCTCGAGCTCGAGCCCGTCGCGGGCGACCTCGCAGCCGTCTGGCGGCGGCAGCTCGGCCGGGCGGTGCGTGAGGATCGTCCG
>Ga0209810_1003327_pt1 | contig 17091 bp, 16 predicted proteins | sample Coa_R1_7_FD_187159 | JGI IMG/M metagenome (GOLD analysis project Ga0209810, IMG submission 187159) | Surface soil microbial communities from Centralia Pennsylvania, which are recovering from an underground coalmine fire - Coalmine... | ecosystem: Environmental > Terrestrial > Soil > Unclassified...
CGACGCCTTCAGCGGCCTGGACTACTACGACTCTCGCTATTATGAGCCTGCTGTGGGCATCTTCCTCTCCGCCGACAGCAAAGAGGGCAACACGATGGGCATGGACCCCTACATGTATGTAGGTGGCAACCCGCAGACCTATAATGATCCGACGGGGGAGTATTACGCGCCGCCCCCACAGGGCAATGGAGGGCCACCGCCTACCTGCGTGCAACTGAACGATTGCTGGTCTGGCAGCGGGGGTAGTGGACATCCACCTACCAGTGGGAATAATCCACCGCCGACCAGGCCAACGCATCAAGGTGTGAAGCTTCCTGGTGGATGCGATGCTCAGTGTCAGCGTGATCGAATTTTGCTACAGAAATACGACTACGATATGGAAAATAGATCTCTGGCTGCTGTAGCCCTTTTTGAAGACTTTACCTCAATTCTTGGAGAGGCATTTGCCTTTGCCATTGATTGGGGCGATTGGATCAAGGAGATTTTGAATGGAAGCGAAATCCTGCTGCACCTCATCTCCTTTGGCATCAATCTAGCCCGGGTCTTCGGCACCAGCATTCCCACCTGGTTAGGAAATGTTGAAGCAGGAATAAGAAGTGTCCTTGCAATCTTGGATTTTGCAAGATCAGCTTTTGATTTCATCGGTGATGTTCTTGACCCTGTTCAGCTTGCTGCCAGACCACTTCTTGACCGATTGGTGAGCTTTTTTGCTGCTCAGGCAAAAGCAAGGATTGCGGAGGGATTTGCACTTCTAGCTGGCCCATTCGGAGCGTTGATCGGAGAAGGGGGAGGCGAAGGAGGAGTGTATGCATACTGGAATGGGCAGTTGAATGCAGACGGAAATTTGAATGCGGCTGCTGCCTATCAAAAATGTAGGACAATATATGCTGCTGGCGTTTGTTGATGCGATGTTAGCTAACGATGGACAAGGTTCTTTTGTATCGGTCTCTGGGAAGCGCCTAAAAATATTCTTGTATAGTTACCCGGTATGAACCATCTGCTTTCCATGCTGAAAATACTTGCCCGTCAATAGCTAAAATAATAGCAGATTTACAGCGCACTATAAGAGAAAAGGGGAGGAAGGCAATAAGACATCTCTGTTATCTCATATGTCTGTTCGTTTTAAAGAAGATTAGAAGGAGAGCAGGTTATGGATAAGGTAAAGAAAATCTTACCTTGCATACGAGTTTTGCTTTCTCTGTTGATAGCGTGTGCGATTACCTATGCACTCAGACATTTCCTCTTAACTCCTCTAGTAAGTCTGGGAAGAGCGATCACGGTTATCGGATTCTTCTGTGGTCTACTATGGATATGCCTATCAGGAAGTCTGTGTTTGCCGGGAGAAGTACGAAAGCATCAAGCTGCTCAAGGGCAGAGAAGCTGGTATCGTAATCCTGTCTTGATGCTTTGTGCAACGGGGACTTCTCTCTCGACACTTCTCATATGGCTGCTAATCGTCCCTTCTTGGATAGGAAACTCTTCTTTTAGCCTCCCCAAAGTGATTATCATGATTCTCTCTTTTTTCCTTGCAAATATTCCCTGGATTGTATTCCTTACCCTTTCTGTCCGAGCGAAAAATGGATGAGAATATAGGGTTCTATCAGAAGCGCCGACAGAGTGCTGATCAGGAGATAGCGGCATTCATGGAAAAATATCGGCAGTATGCTGTATCTTATTGCTACCTTTGCTGCCGGTATAGTGGGTTTCGCTCTTGGGCCGATATGGGGAGGCATGAGGAGAAGAATGACAGGGGAAGGAAACTGCTTTTGAATATCGTGAGTTTGGACGGTTGCCTGATCGGGGAACTGACGGGCCTGAGTATGCAGACGACCAGCATCTTCTTAACGGACCCGCTGGGCAGCGTGATCGCCACCTTCAGCAACACTGCTGGGAGCGCCGCCCTCAGCGGCAACCAGGCCTACGGCCCCTACGGCCACCTGCGTTACAACGCGGGCGGACTCGTCGGCATGGGAACCAGCAAAGGCTTCACCGGCCAGTACGCCGACGCCTTCAGTGGCCTGGACTATTACAACGCGCGCTCCTACCAGCCAGCCGTCGGCGTCTTCCTCTCCGCCGACAGCAAAGAAGGCAATCAGCAGGGGATGGACCCCTGTATGTATGTGGGGGGCAACCCGCAGACCTATAATGATCCGACGGGGCAATTCTATGCTCCGCCTCCACAGGGGAATGGGAGTCCGCCGCCAAATTGTGAGCAGGGCAACTTGCTGGTCTAGCGGTGGGGGAAGCGGACATCCGCCTACCAGCGGGCATAATCCGCAGCCTACCTGGTCAACGAGCGATTTTCCCCGACTGCTTTCTGGAAGATATCAAAAAGCTGGTCATCGCGTCCCTCGTTATGGTGCAGGTAAAACAGGAGTAGCGGGAAGAGCGCGCCAGGCTAAATTTAGAATCGATTCTCTGCTGCTCCAACCAGTTCAATGTCCGATGAAGTGTTGCCAGAAGGTGAGCATGCGTTCGCGCAGGGGGGCGTGGTCGGGCTTGCGCAGGTAGGGGTCGTCTGTCCAGAGACGGGCAGCGAGGGTGCGCGAGAGGTCGATGAGCGGGGTGTCGCTGAGGTTGGCGACGCGCAGTTCGGGGACGCCGCTCTGGCGCACGCCGAAGAACTCGCCGGGGCCGCGCAGTTCCAGGTCTGCCTCGGCCAGTTTGAAGCCGTCGTCGGTGGACTGGAAGATGTCCAGTCGCTCCTGCGCCGTCTGGCTGGCGTCGGCGCTGAGGACGTAGCAGTAGGATTGGTGCGCGCCGCGCCCGACGCGCCCGCGAAACTGGTGCAGTTGCGAGAGGCCGAAGCGGTCGGCGTCCTCGATGACCATGACGGTGGCGTTGGGAACGTCGATGCCAACCTCGATGACGGAGGTGGCAACCAGAACATCGAGTTCGTGGTCGCGGAACCGACGCATGGTCTGTTCCTTCTCGGCTGCCTTCAGCGCGCCATGCACGAGGCCCAGGCGCAGGTTGGGGAAGACCTCGCGGCTCAGCCGCTCGTATTCGACGGTGGCGGCTTTGGCGGCCAGCGTCTCAGACTCCTCGATGAGCGGGCAGATAATAAACGCCTGCCGTCCCTCGGCTACCTGATGGGCAATGACGGTGTATGCCTCGTTGCGGCGCGTGCCGCTGCGCCAGCGCGTGATGATGCGCTGGCGACCCGGCGGGAGTTGGTCGATAACGGAGACATCCAGGTCGCCGTAGAGCGTGAGGGCCAGCGTGCGCGGGATGGGCGTGGCCGTCATCACCAGCATGTGCGGGTGGTAGCCTTTCTGGCGCAGGGCGTCGCGCTGCTCCACTCCGAAGCGGTGCTGCTCATCGACGATGACGAGGCCGAGCCGCTCGAAATTCACATCTTCCTGAATGAGGGCGTGCGTGCCGATGGCGACCATCGCCTGCCCATTTTCAAGGGCGGCCTTGCCCATTGCGCGCTCCTTTTGCCGCAAACTGCCCGTGAGCAGGACAGTGCGAATGCCGAAGGGGGCGAGCATCTCGCTGATACTGCGCGCGTGCTGCTCCGCCAGAATTTCCGTGGGGGCCATGATCGCGCTCTGAAAGCCGTTGATGGCTGCCAGGAAGAGGGCGCTGGCGGCGACCGCCGTTTTGCCGGAGCCGACATCGCCCTGCAAGAGACGGCACATGGGCCGGTCTTTCGCCAGATCACCGCCGATCTCCTGAATGACGCGCCGCTGTGCCTCTGTGAAGCGGAAGGGCAACGTTGCCTCGAAAGGCTGGTCAGGGGCAATGGTTCCCCACAACGTCGCTCCTATCTGCGGCGCCTCGGCTGCCTCATCAGTGATCTCTTGCTCCCCACCAGTTATGCTTTCCCCGCTCGTCGCGGCAGGCGGGTCGATGAAGATTTTACTGTAATCGACTTTGAAGGCATGACCGGGTGTGGGGTTGTATTGCCAGCGACTGCGCCGTTCCTGCATGCCAAGTTGGATGAGGAAGAGTTCGTCGAAGGCGAGGCGTTTGCGGGCGGCGTCGAGCATCTCGCTGTTTTCGGGGTAGTGGATATGCGAGATGGCGGTGGGCAGAGGGATGAGCTTGCCGGCAGTGCGAATCCAGGCCGGCAGGTGTTCAGGATACATGTCGGCATAGTGATCGACGGCCCACTTGGTGAAGCGGCGCAGTGTTTTAGCGTGCAGTCCCTCAGTCAGCCCGTAGATGGGAACGAGACGGCCTGTGTTGAGCAGGTCGCCCTGTTCGGGCAGTTCGTGGCTGCGCACGGAGAACTCGACCTTGTTGCCGAAACGCTGCTTCATGCCGGTGACGACGAGGTAGGAGCCTTGCGCGGCCTTGAGCTGCTTTTGCAGGTAGGGCTGGTTGAACCAGGAGACGCGCATGCGCCCCGTCTCGTCGGAGATGGTGGCGACGGTGCGTGTGCGCCCGCCGTTTGTGCGATGCGTCTCCACTTCCCAGATCATGCCCATCGTCGTTACCACTTCATTGAAGGGCAGGTCGGCGATTTTCTGGAGCTTGCTATAGTCGCGGTGTTCACGCGGGAAATAGAGCAGCAGGTCGCGCACAGTGCGGATGCCCAGATGGTGCAGCTTTGCCGCGACCGATTGCCCCACGCCCGGTATCGAGGTGATATCGGCATTCAGCACGGCCAGCGCGGTATGCCCCGCCGACATCCCGGCATCGAGGCCAATCCGATGAGAGTTCTGCGCGGGCTTCTGCGCTTTTGCCTCTTTCGCCTCATCTCTCCTATCACTGTTCTTTCCATCTTTCTGCGTCGGCATTGCCGCCGTCGTTTTGCTGCCTGCTGCGTTCGCGCTGCCTGCTGCGGCTGGTTGAGCTGTTGTGTTTGTGGGCTGTGCTGGCTGCGGTGGCGCAACCGGCTGTTTGCCGCCATTTTGTTCGCTGCCTGCTCCCGTTGTAGTGGCATGAGGTAACGGCGTGGCGGGTCTGGCAGAGCCAATGCCGCCATTGCTCATTTCGTTGAGGACAGCCAACGCGCCGCGCAGGCTGGCGGCGCGCTGCATCGGGTCTTGCTGCCGGTAGCCTTCCAGATATTCTGTGAAGCGATAGATGGGGCGCAATTCGAGGCCCGCGCTTCTGCACACGCCGCTGACCTCGTCTGCCCAGTGAACGGCAAAGGCTTCTAAGCCGCCGGGGCGCACCGCTCGATCCTGGTGATTGGTGCGTTGTTCGTACTGGAGTACCTTGCGCGCTCGCTCGATGTAGGGTGCGAGCTGGCTCTCTCCTGAATTTGCCATAACGTCCGCTATCTGCTGTCCTTGAAAATAGTCTTTTTGTTCGCCTCATTACTATAGTCGGTGAGACGTAGAGGTGTCAAGCGGTTATGTGCCGCCAGGTACAGAAGGGTGGATGGGGGGCCAGGGCGTATCCATTTCCCCGCTCAATCCGTGTCCAGCATGACACGCTGGCTGGCGATTGCAGTGAAAAGAGGAGCAAAGTATGGCCGAGCGAAAAGTGATTGTAGGAGTGTTTCTGGATCGCGCGCAGGCGGAAAAGGCGGTCAATGATCTTGAGAGCGCGGGCTTTAACGAGAATCAGATCGGCTTCGCCGTCCGCAAGCCGGGCGAGCCAGAGCTGAATATTAGCGATTTTATGCGCAGCCGAGCAGGTTCTGGACAAGGACGAGCAGGACAAGCAGGATCATGGCGATGAGCAGGGGTTGTGTGATCAGCCGCCTGTCACGAGGCGGGCGGCTGAGGATGGAGCGGATGAAGCCGAGAGCGACTATCAGAAGAGCAAGGATGCCGGTTATATTTCTCAGGGTGTCGAAGATAGTAGGGCAGTTTGCGCTGACTGCTGCGGAATTGCCGAAGACAAAGCCGAGGATGACGACGATGATGCTGAGGATGGGCAGCAACATCTGGTCTGTGGTGCGAATCATACGCTGGTCGCCCATCTGGTTGCGAAAGAAGACGATCAGCAGCAAGATGACGAAGACGATACAGCCAGCAGCGATCAGCAGGGTAGAGGTATTGCCGATGACATACATAGAAAAACTCCTCGCGGGCAATCATGTAACTTTTTTGCGGCTCCATCCGTGTTAGAAAAGTCTCTACAGGAGAGACGCACCGGCCTGCTGCCCTCAGCATGACAGGTCGGCGAAAGGCTCCAATGGCATGATAATGAACAGGCTCTATAAGGGAGTATACGGATGGCAATGATAGCAGGTTCGACGGTAGTGGGCGTTTTTGAGGATCGATTACAGGCGGAGCAGGCGATTGCCGCCCTGCGCCGGGCTGGCTTTACCGATGAGCAGATTGGTTACGCGCTGCGCGGTGCGCCGGGCGAGCATCCTGTGGAAAAGGGGCTGGAGCCGCCACCGGCAGAGACAGCCAACGAGGCGGCGAGCGGGGCCATCTCTGGCGGCATTTTCGGCGGGATCATAGGCGCGCTGATCGCCCTCTTGCTGCCAGGCATCGGGCCGGTGCTGGCCGGGGGCATATTGATCGCTGCGCTGAGCGGAGCTGCCCTCGGTGCCGCCGCCGGTGGTGTGCCGGGCGCGCTGATGGACCTCGGCGTGGGGGAGCAAGAGGCGCGCTACTATGAAAATGAATTCAAGCAGGGCCGCACGATTGTGGCCGTGCTGGCCGGAGAGAATGCGCAGCGCGCGAACGAGGCGCGCGAGATTCTGCACCGGCACGGCTCGTTCGACGCCTACACTCCTCTCTCCGAAGAGACAAAGCATGGAGCGACTACCGGTAACGACGCGGCTGATACTACCTACCCCGATTATGGTGTGGCTACAGACAACAGCGAGAGCTTTTTCGCGCAGCCGACTGGCATGGACCCGCGCGTCCCCGGAACGCTGGACAGCCCGGATGTGCGCGGGCCGCGTGTGGGCAAGGAGCCATCTGTCCCCGGCATGCCACCCTCGCTGGATCGTCCGCTGCCGGGAGAATAAATCATCACGCCATGAGTGTCGTATAAACGACCAGGCGCAGGGTGGTCTGGTGCTGGCTGGGAATCCAGTCTCCGGCGCAGGTGATCAGATTGAGGTAGCGATCGTTGTTGTTGCCGAAGATGTTCTGTAAGGGCGCCGCCTGCGGTGAGTAGAAGGCCACCTGCGTCACCCGGTAGCGAAAGGTGTGGTTCTGATTGTCTCTTACCAGCACCTGATCGCCGCTGTGCAGCTTGCTCAGGTTCCAGAAGACGGCGGGGTAGCCCCCGGGCCGGTCAAGGTGTCCATCGATGACGACGCTACCCCGTTCACCCGGGCGCGGCCCCAGATCGTACCAGCCGACATCGTCCCAGGGATGGCCTGTGGGTGTGGCGAGGTTGCCGTTGGAGAGAATGCCGACCTGTTCCACAGCGGCATCGACGCCAAGGGTGGGAATGAGCAGGCGGACGGGCAGCGGTATGCTCACGACCGCTGTTGGCTGCACTGTGGGCGTGGCCGTGCCGGTCGGCTGGCGTGTGGCAACGATGGGTTGTGCCGTCTTCAACGATGTGGAACTGAGCGCCCCACAGCTACTGAAGGTGAGCGACAGCCCCAGCAGGAGCGGTAACGAGTAGTGGAAAAACCAGAATTTTCTCATACATGCGTCTCTTCAGTGTGTCGGTGTTTTCCCTCTTGCCCTGGAGAAAAAAGCGATTGTTCCGGCGCTCGCGCTACAAAGGGCTAGCAGCACCAGTAGAGAGAGCAACCAGGGCCTGGATAGCGGCAATGACGACTGAGGAGAAGCTGGCACAGCGTGCGGATCGCTGCCTGTTCCCGGCATGCCCGGCATGCCCGTGATCTGGCTTTGCACAAATTGCCACTGCGAACCGTTGTTCAATGCGCTGATGGCAAAGATGCTTGTGACTGTCCAGGGTTTCAATTGAGCGGCCACAGAGGCGCTCATGTCATTCTGTGTAGAAGTCACTTTGAAGATGTAAGAGCCGGGCGAAATGTTGACATAGTTGCTGGCCTGCGCGTAGGGCAGACCGTTGATGAGCATATTGCCCCGCGCGCTCACATTGACTACGCCCGTTCCTGGCGACAGGTGATACACTCGCACCCTGGCAAGGTTGCTCGCTACCTGATTATTGTCGGCGAAGATGTGTAGCGAGAAGCCCGTCACTTTCGTCCCCAGCGCGACAACGGTATAGGGTGTACCAGCCTGCAGCACGAAGGGCTGCGTGAGAACGGCAGCATCGACTCCTGTGCCGATTGCTGCCAGTTGCAGGGTATGCATGCCTGCCGCCACCGGCGTGTAGGCGGTGACAGTGCCATACTGGAAATTACTCAACAGTTTGTTGCCATCCATAAAGACATCAACAATCCCAATATCGGGTGAAGCGTGAAAAATACGGACAAATGACCAGGCATCCGCCGCAGCCGCTCTGCCTTGCATACCGGCAAAGAGCGCAACGGTTAGCATAAGCATGCTCAACACGAGTAGCACTCGCCTTCCAATAACGGTGGGCACGAGATGAAATTTCAGCATCGTCTCCTTTTCTCCTTTCTGGTTCTCTCTGCTTCTTTCTCTGACAGGGACGCGCAAACCAGTTCACAAAGGACTACGTCTCTATCAATACTGTGGATGTATGCAAAAGAAATTTGATAATAACTCATCAATAGTAGCATTTTTTCCATATTTCCTGTGAACAAAGTCTCAAAACAGGTAATCCGCTCTTGTGTATGTGGGCGTAGTCACACTCAGAAGCGAAATGGCTGTTGCCTATGCGCCCACCGTGGAAACCCACGACGCGACAGCCTGTGCAGCTTCTTCCTTGAACAGGTGGCTTCCAGGGCCGCTGGTAGGGGATTGTTTGCGCTTTTTCCCGCGAGGGAAGGCATCGGTGGATGCCAGTGCGTCAGAAGACAAGAACACAGGAAAGGAACAGGCAAGTTCATGAGCAAGATTTCAAAAGATGCTGCCACAGAGCAGTTGCTGGCCTCATTTGCCAGAGCGAGATCGCGTCGTTCCCTGTTACGGGGAGCTATCGCTGCGACCGGCGGTCTGGTGGCCGGGGCAGGAGCATTATCGGTTTTACCAGCCTATGCAAAAGTTACGGGCATGCGCGGCTTGAGCGGAACCGGTACCTCTGCAACCGGAATCGGAACAGGCAGTAAGTTCAAGTTCAACAAGCCCGCCGTTGATTCGGTAGCGACAATTCTGACCGTTGCCCGTACAGCAGAGCAACTGGCGGTCACATTCTATACCAATGGGATCGCGAACGCCTCGCAACTGGGTATCAGCGGCGACAGCCTGGATAGTCTCAAGGCTATTCTGGTTGAGGAGCAGATTCATCAGCAGTTTTTCACTGCCAACGGCGGTTCCTCGCTGGCCGAAACCTTCAGCTTCCCACATGGTGCGCAGACCTTTAGCGACCTGAACACCTTCATCGCCACGCAGCAGCAACTGGAAGGCGTGTTTGACTCGGCGTTTCTGGCGGCGGTACTGGAATTCGCCCAGATGGGACGGCCCGATCTGGCGCAGGTGGCGGCCCAGATCGCCATGATCGAGGAAGGCCATCGCGTCATTGGCCGCCAGATTGGCTCGATGAGTCCCGCCGAGGAAGAGGCCTACGCCCCCGCCCTCATCGCTACCGTTGGAGATGCACCTGCTCTGGTGCAAAAGGCGGGCTATCTCAGCCCGACAAGCGGCAACAGCTATACCTACCAGGAAGTCAGCACCTCGGATAGCTCGGTGAAATACACGAAGCCTTTCTCGGTAGCTTCCTCAACGGTTGGCAATGGCTAAATTCGGTTGAAGCAAAAGCACGTATACAGCGGCCCGGTGTTCTTTGCAGGGTACCGGGCTAGCTCAGGGTAAAGACGATGGCACAGGTATCTCTCTCTCAACATTTTTGTACACGCTGCGGCATCGCCATTGTGGGTGAGACTGAAGTCAGTGCGCGTCTCTGCCTGCATTGTCAGAAGAGCGGCGATGAGCGTTCTTGCCAACCGGATGCGGAGGTAGCGGGTGCCGATGTAACGATCAGAATGGCGGTAAGGTTCGTACCGGGCCTGCATGAGGAGCAGCAGGATGACAGCGATGAGAAGACGGTACGCGCCTCGAAGCGCCTTTCCTCTCGCGCTTACGCACGGGCCGTGCAACAGGAACGGTGTCCTGTCGCGATAGCAAGGCAGGCGGAACAGAAGCGCCCGCTATCCATGCTGCTGAAACGGGCAAAGCGCGCCGACAGGAAAAAGCCTCTCTTGCTGGTCGGTTCCGCTCTGGGCCTTGCCTTGTTGCTTGCTCTAATTCTGTTCGGCCTCGCCGACTATGGCGGCAATGCGCGTATGGCACAGCAGGTTGCTCGCAGCCAGGCGCAGCTCGACAGGCAGTTGGCTCTGGCCCGCGAGCAGGGCGTGCCGGTGGCGCTCCTGCAGCCGCTCTACCGGCAGGAACAGCAACTCGACGATGAGCCGATGTTTCTCACCGGTCTTTTTGATGCGAGCAGCTATCAAACACTGGTGAGGGGCTATCGCGCGCTGAGCGTGAAAGTGGCGAGCGTGGTGGAGCAGGCGACAGAGCAGGCACAGACGCGAGCGCAGCAGGATGTGCAAAACTTCCAGGTTGCGCTTTCGCAGGCGGCTGTTCAGGGGGTGACCAACCTCGATAGCTTCTCCCAGCAGTTCAGCCAGGATCAGCTGGAGCTGGAAACGGCGAAGACGCCGGGCGACTACGCGGTCATCAGCCAGAATGCGCGCCAGGGTATACTCGCGTTAAACGCTATGGAGATGGCTCTGAGCCAGTTGCAAGATTTCGAGGCGACCATTAGCAGGCTCAAGGCGGCTGGTGTCGATGTGACTGCCATGCAGACGCAGTACCAGAACGATCTGGCAACCTTCGCCGATGCCCGGCAGATCAACGATTTTCAAAATTTGAGCGCGTTGATCGATGCGCAGTATCAACAGGTCATTGTTGGCTCCGTACAGGCATTTCCCTATGTCAGCGTGACTAAATTGAACGAGTTGCAGGCCCAGGTTCGCCAGCTTAGCATCTATGGCATCGATGCTCGCCCCTACCAGCAGCGGCTGCAGGCCGACGAGGTGATGGTGGAGCAGGCAAAGACGGTCTTCGATGATCTGCTCTTTCTCAGGCAGGTTGATACGGATATCGCCTCGATGCATGGCGAACTGGTGCAGGGTGAGGCCCGCTATCTGGTAAAGGAGTTTCATCAAGAGGCGGCGGCATGGGCAAAGGCTCACCCCTATTATGACAGCTACGATGGGCATATCTACGCGCTTGATAGCGGCTATATGCAGGCGGGCATTGGCGCAGGCCTCGATAATGACCTTGCCAGCGCGCAGACGACGCCCGATTTTGAGGCAATGGTAGCCGAGGCGCAGAATGCCCTTTTCAACTTGCATATGCTCGAAGCCGATTTCAATGACCATACCCCTTATAATCAGCCACATGCCACCGATCTGGCGGTGATCACTCACTACAAGTTGCAAAAGCGCACCGTGTTGATGGTTTCGCTGGTGGAACAGGTCATGCGCATCTATCAGAGCGGCAGGCTATTGCGCTCCTTCTATGTCACCACAGGGCGGTCGGAACTGCCCTCGCTACCGGGTGTCTGGGCCACGCTGGATCGCCGTTCGCCGACCACTTTCAAGTCTGCAGACCCGAAAGGCTCGCCCTACTGGTTTCCTGACACGCCGATTAAATACGCCATTCTCTATCACTGGGGCGGCTACTTTGTGCATGATGCCTGGTGGCGCGCCAGCTTTGGCCCCGGAACGCAGTTCCCCCATGAGGACGCAGGTGGCAATACCGCCTACAACTTCGATGGCAGTCATGGTTGCATCAATCTGAGCGAAAGCGATGCCGCCTGGGTCTACCAGCACACCGACTGGAACACGATGATCGTCGTCTATTAGCCCTTGTTGGGAAGTTGGGAAGGTCAGAAATGCCAGTAGCAGCATCTATCTATCCTGTTGGCACTGTAATTGAGAACCGCTATCTGGTCGAAGACATCCTCGGCAGGGGTGGCTTCAGCGTCGTCTACCTGGTGCGCGATCGAGGTTCTGAGCGCGAGCAGGAAGAGTCGGTGGCTAAGCGGCGTTTCGCGCTGAAGATGTTGATCGATCAAGATAAGAAGGGACGGGCGCGCTTTCTCTTCGAGGGAGAACTCTTGATGCGCCTGCAACATCCCGCACTCCCCCGTGTGCATCGCGTTTTCGAGGATGCCCTCTCCCATCAGACCTGTCTGCTGATGGATTATATCGAGGGAACAAATCTGGATGCGCTGAGAAAGCAACAACCTGCGGAGCGTTTTTCTTTACCAGAGGCGCTGGCAATACTGGAACCGGTTGTTGCCGCTCTTTCCTATCTCCATAACCAGCTTCCGCCCATTCTGCATCGCGATGTCAAGCCATCCAATCTGGTCGTGCAGGCAAATGGTGCGGGAACCGTGCTGGTCGATTTCGGCATCGCGAAGGAGTATGAGCCGGAGGCTACTACGGCGGCCATTCGTCACTGCTCGCCAGGCTATGGCGCGCCCGAACAGTACAGCGGTATGGGTACCGATCAACGAGCCGACGTCTATGGTTTAGCGGCCACCCTCTATACGCTGCTGGCGGGCGTTGTCCCGGTCGATGCTCTGCAGCGCGCAACGAAGCTGGCGAGCAAGGAGTTAGACCCGCTTGTCCCCGTCAACGCGCTCGTGCCTGCTCTTCCGGCGCAAGTTGCCGCCGCCATTCAGCGTGCCATGTCCATCAGTGTGCAGAAGCGTTTCGCCAACATCGAGCAGTTCTGGCAAACGCTGCAAAAAGCGGCAGGTCAGCAAGAAGCGCGCGCTGAGCCAGAGAGTCGGAAGCGTGTGCCTGCTCCCTCTGCCCTTTCGACTGTCAGAAACGGCAACGCCAGCTTCCCCGATCCAGGCACGGCCAGGGGTGTGCTGTCAATGCGCTCGATGCTCTTCCTGTTCTTACTGCTGTTTGTAGGCAGTGTGGCCTTTAGTCTGGGAGCCTACTTGCGAGAGTATGCCAGTGTAATTCCCTTTACCGGTTCGGCGCCAACGGGCTTTCTCAACAGGCCGCAGGCTACAACTGCCACTCCCAGTAGCGTGATGGCAGCACGTTATCCGCTGATAGCTCATTCTTATACAGGCACATTGCACGATCTGCTGGCAGGCACAACGACGCGCATCACGCTCTCGCGTATCCGGCAAACGAACGAGCGCATCAACGGCTCTTTCAGCGAGACGCAACTCCAGGCATCGTTTACGGGCGTCCTCGATGCATCACGGCACATCTTTTTCACCGCCTCCACACGCCAACCGCTCTTTTTTGAGGGCGCGATCCGTTCCGACGGCAATCTGGTCGGCAACTACTGTACTGTCGATGCGGCTGGCCAGTGCGTTGGCGATTACGGCATCTGGAGCCTTGCTCCCGTCAGCGGATGACCCTGGTCAGGTTTTCCGTATTGCACATATTCCCCCTCTTATACTGTATGCTTTGTACGTTGTCGATGGCTCTGCTGCTCAGATATACTGAAGAAGGCGAAAAGTTTCTGTAGCCATTCAAGGCCGCTCACCGTTGAGCGGTTTGCGTGTATTTTTATCCAGAGCGATGTTGCTATGCCTGTCGTGACCATCTATGCGATGGCCGCGACAGGCATGGTTGTTTTGTCTGACATACAAAATCAGGTGAGGCGCGCGGTGGCGGCGGTCTTGAATCAAGACAACCTTTTTATGAAACTCTAGTTAAGGACTTTTTTTATGGCATTCCTTCAAACCTACACAAAGCGCAAATCCTTTCTCGTCCCCGTGTCATTGCGCCCGCTCACAGAAAGAGACTTCGGCATTTTCTGGGTGGGCGCGTTTCTTTCCAACATTGGCTTCTGGATACAGGCAGTAGGCCAGGGCTGGCAGGTTCTCCAGATGACCAATTCCGCCCTGCTGCTCGGCCTTGTCGGTTTTGCCTCAACCCTGCCGAACATTGTCTTCTCGCTCTTCGGCGGTGTGGTGGCTGACCGCTTCAACCGGCGGCGTTTGCTCTTTGTCACGCAGGCCGTCTATATGAGTACGGCGGCGCTGCTGGGCCTGCTCACGTCGTTGCATGTGATTGCCGTCTGGCAGATTGTTCTGCTGGCGCTGGTCAACGGCACGTGCAGTTCCGTTGGTTTCCCGGCCTGGCAGGCATTCATCGGCGAACTGGTGGGGCCGGAAGAGTTGAAGCAGGGCATTGCCCTGAACTCGACGCAGTTCAACCTCTCGCGCGTGGTTGGCCCGGCCATCGGCGGCTTCTCGATTGCCCTCTTCGGCATCGCTGGCAACTATTACCTCAATGCTCTCAGCTACCTGGCTGTGCTGATCCCCCTGCTTTTTATCCATCCCTCGTTTACACATGAGCGGGTGCAGGGGAAGCGAGAGAGCATGTGGCGGGGCCTTAGCGTTGGCCTGCGCTGTGTGCGCGAGCAGCCACTGCTGCAACTGGCTCTGCTGCTGCAATTCCTGATCGCCTTTCTCGTCTACCCCTACACCGCCTTGCTGCCGATCTTTGCCGGTAATATTTTCCGCGTGGGCGCGCAGGGACTGGGCGTCCTCAACGCGGCTGCGGGAACGGGCGCGCTGCTGGGTGCGCTCCTGCTCGTCATGTTCAGCCAGCGCCTGCGGCGCACCCTGCGCGTGCTGATCTCCGTTTGCGCTGTCGGTGGCGCCACCTGCCTTGTCTTCGCCCTCTCAAGAAACCTGCAAGCCTCTCTGCTGCTGCTCATCCTGCTCGGCTCCTGCACGGTCGCATCCTCGACCGTGACCAATATGACGGTGCAGATCATGACGCCCGAGGCGGTGCGCGGGCGTGTTCTCAGCATCTGGGTGCTGATTACCTTCGGCCTTGCCCCCTTTGGCACGCTTGTCGCCGGTTGGGCCGCGCAATCCATTGGCGCGCCCCTTGCCCTCGGCGCGGGCGGCGCCATCTGCACTCTCGGCGCGCTCACCATCGCGTTCTTCCAGAAAAGTCCCCGGAGCAGCATCCAGACGGCCACTCCGTAAAGTCACGATCATGCCATGTTATGAAAAAGTGGTGTCGACGTGTCATGCTGAGCGGTAGCGAAGCATCCGCGTGGGCCACGCCATCCGGTTGGTGAGACCAGATGCTTCGCTGCGCTCAGCATGACACGCCAGAGGGCTTTTTTACGGCATGCTGAGCGAGAGCGAAGCATGGCATGGCGTACCTGTAACTTTTCTGCAGCGCCATCCGTGTATTCTTCAGTCAATCAGAGCAAAGGAGATCGATCAGAAGATGGCAGAACATTCGACGGTGGTAGGTGTTTTTGCAGATGAGCAGCAGGCGGAGCAGACTATGCGGGCGCTGCAACAGGCGGGATATGGCAATGACCGCATCGGCTTTCTTGTACGCCACAGCGGTGGCGTCCTGGGCGGCATTGTCGGCGGCGTGATGGGCGCGGCAGACGCCGTTCTCATGCCTGTCCTCGGCCCGACAGAGGCCAACGCCGCGCTGGAAAGCGCGTTGCCCCTCTCAGAGGAGGCGCTCGAAACGTTCCAGTTGCGCCACGGACCCAAACCGGCTGAAGAGCAACCTTCTGCTCTTCCCTCGGACGAGATGAGAGGCGTGGCCCGGACGGAAACGCCTGAGAGCGCGGCCCGGACGGCAAACGTGGCCGGTGAGGAAAGCGGCGTTGCTCCCACAGAGGTGCGCACGGGCGAGGGCGAGGGTATCGTAAGCGGCGGCATCGTCGGTGGATTGCTGGGGGCTGCGGTTGCGCTGCTGATTCCCGGTATCGGCCCGGCAGTGGCGGGCGGCATTCTCGCTGCGACGCTGGGCGGTGCGGCCATCGGAGCCGTGACCGGCGGCATCCTCGGCGTCTTCGCGCATATGGGTATCCCTGAACATGAAGCCCACCTCTATCGCCGCGAGCTAGAGGCAGGCCGCGTACTGGTGACGGTGCAGGCCGACGGAGAGCAGGCGCAGCAGGTAATGGACATCCTGCACCGCAACGGGGCTGTGATGGTTCGATAGACTGGCGACAGACCGCAGACCCCGCGCTGAGCAGGCCCCCGAAGCTGTGCCGAGCAGGCGGTCGAGCAGGCTACCCGCAAGGGGTGGCCCCAGAAGCAGTAACGGAAGCCAGTGCAGCGCGAAGCAGGCCACCCGCAAGGGGCGGCCCTACTATATACGATAGTCCCGCGCCGCTTGTGGAGCGGTCGTATAGAGTAGGGCCACCCCTTGCGGGTGGCCTGCTCGGCGTGGCGATGGTGGCCTGCTCGGCGTGGCGATGGTGGCGCGTGGCCTGCTCGGCGTGGCGATGGTGGCGCGTGGTCTGCTCGACGCGGCGTGGGTGGCGCGTGGTCTGCTCGACGCGGCGTGGGTGGCGCGTGGTCTGCTCGGCACAGCTTCGGGGGCCTGCTCGGTTCGGCCTCGGTGACCGAGGGCGCGTGAGCGGCCTTTAGCGACTACGCTCTACGATAGTAGGGGCGGCGTTTATGCCAGAGGCCCCAGGTGACGGCGTACCAGAGAGCGACGACGATGATCGCGCCGATCAGTGCCTTGAAGAGCGGCACACCGTAGATGACGGGATCGCCGGGAATGACGATGGTGACCACGTTGTTGATGAGCCACATGCCAAGTAGCGCGGCCAGCAAGGCCCCGATGAAGCCCAGCGGGAGCCGCCAGCCGACGATGAATTCGGCGATCAGCCCGATGATGGCCGCGATAATCAGGTAGACAATCATGCTCAATGTGATGACCCACCGGGTCGAGCCGAAGTTGATGGTCACAACTACGGGACTACTGAGCAATGTAGCCAGTGTAAACATTCTGTTTACCTCCTTGTTTATTCACTCACCTGTTCAGCTCTTTCGTTTTCAATTACCCTGTTTCAGTATTTCCTGCACCACTGACAGGAAGGTGAGATGAATGCATCTGTTCTCTAGTTGAACATAACCTGTCGCCTGTCAGAAGGCAAGTGAACAATAAAAAGTCTCAGTCAATTTTCAGAGGATGCTCAGCTTTCTAATATTTCTGAAGGGCCTGTTCTCATGGCAAACCATCTGAGCATCGTCCCGCCCATGTCATGCGGAGCGGATGCTTCGCTACGCTCCGCATGACATGGGCAGGGCGCAGTGGCATGCCAGGCCGGTGGAATGTAGCCATGCAGACATTTTTGACGTGTAATAGAGAAGGCAAACGCTGAATCTGCTGTT
>Ga0209810_1003328_pt1 | contig 17091 bp, 19 predicted proteins | sample Coa_R1_7_FD_187159 | JGI IMG/M metagenome (GOLD analysis project Ga0209810, IMG submission 187159) | Surface soil microbial communities from Centralia Pennsylvania, which are recovering from an underground coalmine fire - Coalmine... | ecosystem: Environmental > Terrestrial > Soil > Unclassified...
GAAGGGCGAAAGCTCCGACGTTGCTTCCTCGAATCGGCTTGACAAGAAGGCAGAAGGGCAGGTACTTCTAGTAGTGCTGAGCCGTTGGGAGGTCGTCTAACGGTAGGACTGCAGACTCTGGATCTGCGTATCGGGGTTCGAATCCCTGCCTCCCAGCCATTCATTTGGAACGACTTCCTTAAAGCCGTCCGATTCCAGTTTGGTTCTTTGTTGCGGCTGTGTTGCGGATTGTTGCGGACTTGTTAGAGCGTCGAGCTTGTCAACAAACGCCATGTTGGCGCCTGGAATCAAGTGGCCGTAGATATCTGCCGTGACTTGGATCGAGCTGTGGCCCATTTGGTCCCGTACATAGGCGAGCGAGGCGCCGGCTTGAATAAGCAGACTTCCGTAGGTGTGGCGCAGATCATGGAAGCGGACGCATCGAAGCCCTGCGGTTGTCAGCAGTGGTTTGAAGACCCGCTCAGAAAAGTTGTTCATTTCGATCGGGGTCCCAGCCTCTGAGTGGAAAACAAGCAGCTCGGAAATATCCGACTTGCCCTGAGCAAGAGCCTCAACTACCCTGGCGTCTCGCAAACGCATAAGGGTACGCCTCAGTTCCCTGCTCATATCGACTCTCCTCGGCTTTCTGCTCTTCGGCGTTAGCATTTTCTTCGACCACCGTCGGTCATAGTTCCGCCTGACTAAAATATAACGGTCAATATCGTCCTCTCCCTTGCCGAACTGAATATCGCCCCACTGCATTGCGGCGATCTCGCCCTCGCGGAGTCCTGCTCGGACAGCAGTAAGGATCAGGGCAAAGTCTGCCAATCCAAGCTCCTCTGTAGCTGCCTTCAGCAGCTGCTCGACCTCGGAAGGGTCCAGGGACGTTGCTTCGCGTGTGGCCTTTTCAGATTTCACAAATCGGCCAAGCCTCTCAGCGGGATTACGCTCAAGCAAGTTATCCTCCATTGCGGCGTTCAGCACGGCGCGTAGAGTGGTCACCGCGAGGCGAATCGTGTTCTTGGAAAAGTTCCTCGCCCGGAGGTCCGATATGAATCGCTTCACCTGCTCCCGCTCGATTTTATCAAGCCTGAGCTCGCCGAACCGAGGTTCCACGTATAGCCGCAGATACTGGCTATAGAACCCTGCAGTGCTCGGCTTGCGCTGGTGCTCGACGGTCTTGAGCCACCCCTTGGCATACTCTGATAGCGTGGGTAGTAGAGGTTTTTCAGCCTTGATCGCGTCCATGCCACCAAGCGCTAGCCTCACTTCGATCTCCCGTTTCACTCGGTTTGCAGCTTCCCGGCTTCCGACCGCTATGGTTTTCCGCTGGCCCTCATGGTCAATGACCACGCACCACGAACTGTGAGCACCGGGTTTTCGAACTTTAACGCCCATTTGAAGCCGCCTGCAAAACGTCTTTCACGATACCATCGATGTCGATCCTTTCCAACGGCGTAACCCGCCGTCTTCCGAGCCAGGCATCAAGCTCCGACCGCTTCACCAGAATCTTTCCACCTACTCGGACAGCTGGAAGCGCATCAATGGGGGCATGGATCCATCCCCTGACGGTTCTTTCTGAAACGTCGGCATACTCAGTTATCTCGCGCATACCGAGCCATTCCCTCCCGATTTTTTCGGTTTTTTGCATATGTGCGCTCCCAACTAAATTATGCGCAGCGTGCGCTTGCCACCGCTCCTCTTCCAGTCACCAGCGTATTCACGACCACACTTCGTTCGCCAATATGTGGCCTTTCATTTTGGTCTGCAATTACAATTGTTTCCAATTCGTCGGTCGCATCTCTTAAAAGACAGCGACTAATTGGTCCGCTTCAAATAATCAGCTGGCAGTCTGCGGACCCTGCCCCGAGCGGCGGGGCAAAGTCGTGCGCCGCGCCATTCCGCATACAACCTCAGGGTTTAAACCCGACTGTTTTTTCTGTCAAACGGCTGACTTGGCTGTAAGCGGGTGAAGTCAATTTTGGCGTGAAAAAGAGGGAAAAGGAACTCGAGGCTGCCTCGCCAATCCCTGCTAATTCAACGAATTACGCGCACCATTGGCTAGAGAATCCAATCATTTGCGTCTGGAAAGTGGCAAGCTTGCCGTGCCCTGGGGCGTCGCTCTCTGGAAGCCCGGCAAGGCAAGCCGAAGTTGATGCAAATCAGAGACTTGTGGCAGCAATTGGTCCGGCCCGTCAAGTTAAGACCGGAAAGTTGTGAAAATATTTGGCCCGCAAAAAAAGTCTGGCGGTGCGCTTGCTTTCGCTGCTTCAAGCGCGAATTCACTACTGATACGTTTCTCTTCCAATTGGTATAACAACCCGGAACGTAGCCTTGGGTATAATAGGGGCGATCCAGGGTATGCGGCCATGTTGGGAAAAGGACGCATCCGAGTCTATAAGTTTCTCGTGACAGTAGTCCTTGTCGCAGCAGTGATCGCGGGAGTTTGGATATTTCTCAAGGGCCGGCGACAAGCTGGAACATCAAGCCGCTTCGTCGCCACCAACGATCCAAAGGCCATTCTTGCCGAAGCAAATCACTTTGCTTTCCTGTCGAATTCTTACCGCGCCGCGCCCCTCTATGCCAAGGCTGAACAGATGTTCCGCGAGCGGGGCGACAAGCGGGACGAGCTTTACGCCAAAATCGGCCAGCTTCGAGCTGAAGCTGAGAGTATGTCGTTCGTGAAGCTCTCCGACTTTATCGGGTCTCAACTGGCAACGCCGATGGTCCAGAACGACCCCCACCTCAAGCTGTGGTGCCTGACGGCAAGGGGCATGACGGATATTGAAGTCAACGTTCCCGCAGCCAAGAGAGATTGGCAGGCAGCCGCGGTTCTCGCCCGCGAGCTGAAGGAGAAGCAATGGGAGGCACGCGCCAGGGGCGAACTGGGCTTGATCGCCTTCCTCCAGGGCGACGCCTTGAAAGCCGGGCGCCTTGTGGGCGGAGCATTGTTGTCAGCAATCAAGAGTGGTGATGTCGGGGCGGAGATTCGCTACCTCGAGTTACTGGGAAACGGATTCGAGGTCCAGCGGCGGCACGAAGAGGCGCTAATGGTCTTCGACCACGCCATCACTGTTGCGAATTCCTGCAAGGACTGTGGCTTCCCCTACATGGCGTACGAAGGTCGCGGAGAGGCGTTGACGGCGCTTGGCAAAACTGACGATGCACGCTCCACCCTCACGAAGTGCCTGAACACGGCACGGCGAGAGCAACGCCAAGGGCACGAAGCGCAAACCCTGATATTCCTTGGAAAGCTGTCTCTCAAATCTGCCAACACGGCAGAAGCGGTCAACGAAATGGAGGAAGCGGCGGCCATCGCAGGAGAATTCAACTATTACCAACTGGATGAGGATGACCTAATCGAGCTGGCGGACATTTACGAAAAGCGCGGGGAACTTGCTAAGGCCGAGCAGCGGCTCGAGGCGGCTCGGGACGCGAGCATGCGGTTAGGCGACCGTTACAGCCTGCCACGGGACCTTACAGCCCTGGCGCGGCTTGAATTGCGTTTGGGGAAAATTCAGAAAGCAGAGAGCCTTTATGATGAGGCCGAAGACATCATTGATGCCCTTGTGATGAACGCGCCAGGCCCGTATTCCGGCGGCTCATTCGTGGATGAAGCGAGCGCCACATACCTGGGGGATTTCGAACTTGCGGCGCAAACAAACAATATGACTCGCGCGTTCCGTGCCCTCGAACGGGCGCGCGGAAGAACGATTCTAGACGCTTTGGAAAGAAGGTCTCCGACTAAGCGCCCGAATACTCCCGCCTACCAGGAAGCTGAAAACGCCATCTCAGCCGTTCAGTTGAAACTGATGCGCTCGGAGGATGCCAGTGAACGCGCTCAGTTGCTTATGGATTTGGAGTATGAAGAACAAAAGCTGGCTTACCTGAACGATATCACCCTGCCCCGGGCGCCAATGAGATTATGGCAGCCAGTCCCGCTTCGAATTGTTCAGGCTTCGCTCGCGCCGGATGAGGTGATTTTGGAGTATGTGCTTGACGACCCGCGCTCATTTTGCCTCTCCATCGCTCGGAACGCGCTAGGCATCACCAAATTGATTGCGGGACGGCAGCAGATCGAGGACCTCACAGGGCAGTATCTTTCAGAGGTCAAGGCCTTGAAGCCAGCATCGAATTTAGCCAAAGAGCTCTATTCGATCCTGCTCGCACCAATTCCGGCGGCTGTTGGGAAAACGCACCTCATCATCGTTCCAGACGGCGAGCTCTATCTTCTTCCTTTCGATGCCATGGAATATCCAGACGGGAAGTACCTTGTGCAGTCGGTCGACGTAACCTACGTGCCTTCAGCGTCGGTGCGTCAGATCCTCATAGATCGAAAGCACAACCGTCCGCCAACCCGCACATTCTTGGGTCTTGGAGATGTTGCTTACAGCCCGTACAATTCAGGTTCTATCAAGGGACGAATAATGCGCGGGCTTTACGACCTCGCTGGTGTGCATCAGCTCAGAAACCTTCCTGCAAGCAAGCAGGAGGTAATTAATGCCGACAAAGCCTTGGGCGGACCGGGCAGCGTGACCCTGCTTGGCCCGAGCGCGACAGTCGCCGCGTTGGAGGCCGAGCCTTTGGATGACTTCAGCGTTTTGCATCTCGCGGTTCACTCAATGCCAAGCACGGAATTTCCGACTCGCGCCGCCCTTGTCCTCGGCCGAAGTCCAGGCTCGGACCAGGACGGGCTCCTTCAGGAATGGCAGATAATCGATTTATCTTTGAACGCTGATCTGGTGACGCTTTCGGCGTGCGATACTGGAGTGGGCAGAATCGAAGGTGAGGAAGGCGTTACCGATCTGGCCGACGCTTTTCTGTTCGCCGGAGCGAAGTCGGTTGTTGCGAGCCTCTGGGAAAGCGATGACGAGTACACCGCGGCCTTGATGGAACAATTCTATCGGCATCTGGCACAGCACGAGAACAAGGACGTCGCTCTGCAACAGGCAAAGGTCGACCTGATCCGAGAAATCGGCGGCGACGCTCCGCCGTTTTATTGGGCAGGATTCATCTTGGAAGGAGAAGGATCATCGCCGGTAACTATCCCATGACCCTCAATAGGCCTGAACGCGAAAAGATATTCCAGAAAGTCGTCGCTCTGGTGGACAAGAAGCATTTCAAGCCAGACCTGAACGGCGTGAACTGGCACGCTGTCGTCGAAGAGAGGCGCGCTCGCGTTCTTGACAGCGAGACGCCGGAGCAATTCGAACGCGAAATGCAAGAGATGGTCACGCAGTTAAAGACCAGCCACACAGGGTTCTTCCATCAGAGTGCCCGGACTATTCCAGCACGCCTTTCGATTAACGCGACATTCGACAGATGCGAAGTATCCGGCCTGGAGCGATGGATGTTTCTGGACGTCCACGAAGGCGGGCCGGCGCACAGCGCAGGCTTGGAGCCAGGCGACGTGCTGCTTGCAGTAGGTGAAGAGGAAATACGGCCACCGAAGCAGCCCGTTTTCAAGATGGGCCAGACCACGCGGATCAGTGTTCTCAGACGTGATGGGAAAGAAGTGCCGGTGGATTTGAACGTGCCTTCTCCGAAAATGAAGAAGCACCCCGTCAATACTCCGCAGGCCGTCGTATTCCGAAAACTTGACGATGAAATTGGCCTGCTGCGCGTGACGATGTTTCCGGGAATTGTGGGGATAGACTTCGCCCGGGACATCGATCGCGCGGTTCGAGAGTTGCAATGCGAGCGGCTCATCGTGGACATGCGGGGGAACACCGGTGGAGGCATCGGTGGCCTGCGGCTGATGAGTTACCTCACCCCGGAAAAGAAGCCCATCGGATACAGCCTGTCCCGCGCGAGGGCCGAAAAGGGGTACAAAAAGGAATCGCTGCCCCGGTTTGGGAAAATACCGCACTCGAAACTTGCCCTTATCTGGCTCGCTTTGCGCTATGCGCGCGTCGCGGGCTCAGTCGCGGTAGTGACTGAAGGACTCGGGCCTCAATCGTTCCACGGGCGTGTGGTGATGCTCGTAAATCATCATTCGGCGAGCGCGGCGGAAATCGTGGCTGGGTTTGCCGCAGAAAATAGACTCGCAACGATTGTGGGCACGAAGACGGCGGGGCGCTTGATGAGCGGCGGCGCCTACAAGGTCGGCCGTGGGTACTTTCTGGGCCTTCCCGCTGGCGCTTTCTATACCTGGCAAGGCACTCTGCTGGAAGGCAAAGGAATCCAGCCTGATGTCGAAGTGAAACAAACCTACGAGTCCCTAAAGGCCGAGCTAGACCCGCAAATGGAAAAGGCCATCGAAGTGGTTCTTGCACTCTGAGTTCGTACGCCAGATTTTCTTGAAGAATCACAGCCTGCAGACCCGGGATTAGCTCGGAGCCAAGCCTGCGTCCGCAAGGCGCACGGGTCTTCGCCCGCCTGCCGTGCCCGCGAGAACAAGGGGCGCTAGAAAGGGAAAGTGACTGGAGAAATCGAGGCAGGCAGGAAGAAGGTGTGAGTGTCGGGAGGCGTCGTCAGCCAGTTGGAAGGCCCTGGTTGAAAGGTATTGACTCTGTACCTGGGTATATGGTTTAGCCTATGAATTATGCAGATCGGTGAGTTGGCCCGGCGAGCGCATGTCAATATTCAGACTGTACGCTTCTACGAGCGGCAAAAGCTTCTTCCCCAACCTGCACGCAAGCCGTCGGGGTATCGCGTGTACGGCGAAGCTGATTTGCGCCGCTTACTCTTTATTCGCCAGGCGAAGGAGCTTGGCTTTTCGCTAGAGGAAATCCGGGAAATCCTGGGCATGCGACAGCGCGGCACGTGTCCGTGCAGTCGCGTGGTGAGCCTCGCACAGCGGCACCTGGACAACATTCGGGAGACGATCCGCAATCTTGCGGGGTTCGAGAAGGATCTGAGCCGCGCCGTGAGGAAGTGGAAAAATTCCGGGCAGCCGAGACTCGCGGCGAACGAGTTTTGCACGCTCATTGAGCAAACCATGAAAGATGGGACAAAGAAAGTAAAGCAATGATGACCAGAATCAGGGGGACCGGGATGCCGGTCCTTGCAGCATTCTTCGGGTTTCTATCGCGTCCCTGCTGAGCCTTGCCGCTTTTGGCGGGGCTTCTCGGTCTGGGAAGCGCGAGCTTAGGCTTAGCGGCGGCGCTGGTGAGATTTCGATGGGCGTTTATCCTCGCCGCGCTCGTGTCCCTGGGCGTGGGCTTCAAGTTGAACGTGATTCAGAGATCGAGCCGCTTGGCGCGGCTCTTGTATTGGGCGGGCGTCGTGGTGACATTCGTGACGACCTTCTGGTGGGGCTGGTGGAAGGTGTGACCACCTGTCTCTCTCCCTGCCTGCTGGTTCCTTAGCCTTCCTCTTAATCTGCGGAACAAAAAAGCAGTTGACTCTGCACTCAGGTACAAGGTTTAGCCTGAAGATGAAAGGAGCAAAACCATGGCTTTCAAACAAGGCGAGGTTTACCGATGCCCTGACCCAAACTGCGGCTGCGAAATCACAGTGACGCAAGGGGCGAGTCCAAACTGCAAAGGAAACCAAAGCCCGCGCTGCTGCTGTGGCAAGGAGATGGCGAAGAAGTAGCGGATTGGGGCGGAGGCAGAAAATGCCTCCGCCCTAAGCAACCATTCGAGGAAGCCGATTTGGAAACCAGACGCGCGCTGAAATGATATGAGAACTTCGAGACGAATCGAAGGCGCGAGCGAGGAGCAGGGCGAGCGCCTTATTCGCATCCTTTCGGCGGCAACGTTCCTGATTTTTTTCCAGGCGTACATGATCGCGCCGCTCATTCCCAAGTTGGCTGACGTGTTTCACGTTTCGGCCCAGACGATTGGCGTTGCCGTACCCGCGTACATGATCCCTTACGGGGCAGCGACGCTTTTCTACGGCATCGTGTCGGATCGCGTAGGGCGACGCCCGATCATTCTCGGCTCGCTGGCGCTCTTCGTGGCGCTCACAACACTCACCGCGCTCGCGCGGTCTGGCGGGGAATTGGTCTTTTGGCGGCTGCTCACAGGCATCGGCGCGAGTGGCGTTGTCCCGATAGGGCTGGCGCTGATGGGCGACTTGTTCCCCTACGAAAAGCGAGGGCGACCGCTCGGCTGGCTTTTTGGCGCGATGGCCGGAGGGATGGCCTTCGGCTCGACGTTCGGAGTTCTTCTCGAACCAATCGTCGGCTGGCGAAGCCTCTTCGTGGGCGTTGGCGCATTGGGGTTGGTTTGCCTGATTCTCCTCGCGCGGCAAGGGAAGTTGCTCGGAAGCGAGCGGCGCGGGGTGCCTGCAACGACGGCTGGCGTTTTCAAGGCGTACAGCAAGTTGCTGGCGGATTGGCGCGGAACGCGGACTTACACTTATGTGCTCGCCAACGCGATCTTCCATTCCGGGGTTTACACGTGGCTGGGGTTGTATTTTGCTCGGCGTTATCGCCTCGGAGAGATCGGCATCGGGCTGGCGCTGTTGGGGTATGGCGTTCCGGGATTCATTTTAGGGCCCGTCATTGGAAGGGCTGCGGACCGCTGGGGCCGGCGCTGGATGATTCCGGCAGGACTGGGAATTGCGGCGCTTGCGGCTGGGGCGCTTATATTCCGCCTACCGATTCTGGCTGCGGCGCTGATGGTGACCGTTCTCTCGCTCGGGTATGACATGACTCAGCCGCTGCTGGCGGGGATTGTGACGACGCTCGACCCCGAACGAGGCGGGCAGGCGATGGGGCTTAATGTGTTTGCGTTGTTTACCGGATTTGGGCTGGGAAGCCTCATCTTCGGCGCCTTGCTGGCTCCGGGCTTCTCGCGGGCGCTGTTGATTTTTAGCGTGGTACAGCTCTTAGCGGCGCTCGTGGCCATACCGCTTTATCGCTCGGAGAGAAGGCTGCCTGTAGGAGCGTAGCCTGCGCCCTGAGACCACGTCAAAAAAGTGCTTGACTCTATACACGAGAACAAGGTTTAGCGTGAAGTCGAGGTCACAATGAAAGGATGCCTGCGGACGTTGGTTATGTCGGTTGCGGCGGCCTTGCTCGCGGCGCTGCCCGCCGTCGCGTCGGGCCACGGCCCCGTTTTTGGGCTGGCGACGCCGACGAACGTGAAGGGCGGGTGGAGTCTTGACCTTGGCACGATGGGCCGCGTGGGATCGCTCGACAGCGGCGTGATGGAGCGGGCCATGCTGACCTACGGCATCACTCCGGACATTCAGATTTCGGTCTCCGGGCCAGTAGTTTTCAGTTCCGCCCCGCTCGCGCCGGGCCGCGTGACCGCCATGATGCCCGCCACGGGCGACTATGAGGCGATTGGCGCCTGGCGTTTCCAGCGCCGCGACTTCGGGGTCGGCTCGCGCGATGAGACAACGGCCTATGCCGGGATCATTCTTCCGGGCAGCCAGAAGCCTCCCGGCTTGCTCGGCCAGTTGCACTGGGCGCCGGGCGTGCTGGGCATGATTTCGACGGGCTACGCCTCGCGCTCGAACTACCTGTGGGCAGGGATTGGCGGCGAGCGTTTTGACGAGTCGCACGGGGACCGGCGGCCCGACATGCTGATGTACAGCCTGGTTTACGGCTATCGCCCGAAACCGCTGCGCAGGAATTACCCGCATTGGGACGGCAGATTTTTTGTGGAGATGGACGGCGAGTATTCGAGCCGAGTGCTCCACCAAGGCCTCGAAGTTCCCGGGACCGACGGCGAACAGGTCTTCGTGGGGCCGACAACGCTTTGGATTTACAAGAAATATGGCATCGAGGGCGGAATTCAGTGGCCGGTTTTCCGCAACACCGGGCCCGCCTTCGAGCGCGAGTCATATCGTTTTGCGATAGATTTTAGTTACTTCTTTTGAGAAGGAGGAGCAACACGATGAAGCGAATTACTGGGTTGATTTCACTCTTAGCCGTCCTGACGGCGGTGCCACTCAAGGCGGAATTTCGCCAGATTGACATCACGACGTTTGGCATGGACTGAGCGATCTGTGCACACGCCGTGAGCGTGTCCATCAAAAAGATTCCCGGCGTTCGATCGGTCAACGTCAACCTGAACAGCGGCTTGGTTAGCATCCAGCTCGCCCCGGGAAACCGGGTGAGGATCGGGCAAATCCGTAAATCCATCCTCAACGATGGTTTCACGCCGAAAGACGCGAAAGTCGTCGTGGCCGGGGAATTGGTTTCCCGGAACGGCAAGCTCCAGTTCAGGGTCGCGGGGACCAATGACGCTTTCCCGGTTGCTGTCACGCCGCACGCATCCTGGGCCAAGGATCTGGGCCACCAGCTCACCATCAATGGGCTGCTTTCCGCAGGTTCAGGTGAGTCCGGGGCGCTCCAGGTCACGAGCATCGCGGCGGCCTCGGCAGGCAAGAAGTAGCGGTCGGACCTGATGTCCAAGCCACAAACGGCGATGTGCAGTCGCCGAGGCGAGCTTCCAGACCGCCGCGCCAGAGAAAAAGCACCGCCTTCCCCGGGGCATTCCGAGCCTGCGGAAAAATTCTTGAACCCTGTAGCTAGTATAAGGTTCATCGTATGGGCGTGAGGAAAAGTTGAGCAAGGAGGAACGAGCCATGACTCTCGCGGATTTGAACCGCATCGCAAGATTTCCGAAGAGATCGTTGGTGCTTTCAGGAATCGCCGGGGCTGTGGCATGGGTCGTTTTCTTTGGGGTCCCCTTGAAGGCGGCCCAGGCCAGGCAAGCGGTCATTGCCGTTAAAGGCTTATCGTGCCCGGTATGCGCACATCGGCTGGAAAAAGTGCTGGCGAAACTGCCGGGAGCGGAGAAAGCTCAAGTCGATCTCGGAAAGAGTCAGGCCGTGGTGGACTTCGCCCCGAACTCAAATGTGACCGATAAGGAAATCGGGCAGAAGGTTCGCGACAGCGGCTTTGTCCCGGGCAAAATCCAATGGCGTGCGCTGCCGGTAGAGAAAAAAAGGTGAAGTAACCCATGGAAAAAGTAATCGAGGCCCTGAGAGTGAGCGGCTTCTTTTTCTACAAGGCGCTCTGGTCAGTGCTGTTTGGAGTGGCAGTCACGGCGGCTATCGACGTCTTTGTGGACAAGGAGAAAATGGCCCATCTGCTCGGTGGGCGTGACGTGAAAACGACGGCTCTCGCCGCCGGGTTGGGCGCTGCCAGTTCCTCGTGCACGTTTGGTTCGGTAGCCATTGGACAATCGCTTTTCAAGAAGGGCGCGTCGGCTGAAAGCACATTTGCCTTCGCCCTTGCTTCCACAAACATTGTTTTCGAGCTCGCGATTCTGATTGCGGTGTTGCTAGGCTGGGCCTTCTTCGGCGCAGAGCTTATCGCCGGGGTGCTGCTAGTTGTGATTATGTACCTGCTGGTTCGCTTGACACTGCCGACCCGCGTATTTGAGGAGGCAAGGCGGAAGCTCCAACGGGAAGAAAAAGAGGAAACGCCGGGGCCAGAAGGCGGGGCATCGCGACCTGGAACCGTCGAGCAACTGGGCCAGCGCGCCACCTGGGTGCGGATCGCCTCCCGCTACTTTGCCACATTAAAGCGCATCTACAAGACTGTCATGGTGGGCTTCTTGATCTCGGGCTTTATTATTGTGCTGGTGCCCGCCGCGTTTTGGTCCGCGCTGTTCGTCAGGCCCACAAGCTTCCTGGGGATACTGGAAAACTCTGCCGTGGGCGTGCTGGTGGGTGTTTTCAGCTTTATCGGCTCCATCGGCATTGTCCCTTTCGCCGCGGCGCTGTGGCTTGGGGGCGTGGGATTCGCGGCGGTCGTGGGCTGCATCGTGTCCGACAACATCACGGTTCCGGTGCTGGACGTCTGGAGGCGGTATTACGGCGGAAAGGCCACCGCGTACATTTTTGCCGTTTTCTTCGCGGCCATGGTTGGCTCGAGCGTGCTCGTTCAATACTTGTTCCAAGTGCTTGGCTGGATTCCCCCGCACCCGCGAGCCGCCGCTCTGCTTTCGGCGCCATTTCGTCTCGATTACACGTTCTTTCTTACGGCGGCATTCGCCGCCCTCACGGTGGCCCTTTGGGTGGTTAAAGGATGGGGAAGCTCCGGAAAGAGCGCCTTGACTTCAGGTCCTGGACAGATTAGGGAGGGACAATAAATGGAGCGTAGGTGGACGATATGGCTCAAATTGAAAGAGGGAGTTGTCGGAGCCTTAAGCCCGGAGAGGCTGCTCCGCGTGTCGCTGGGGGTCGTGTATCTGTGGTTCGGCGCGCTAAAACTTGTCGGCGTCAGCCCGGTTTTGGAACTGGTGAGACGGAGCTATCCGTCTCTGGGCACTTTGCCTCTCTATCTTGCTCTTACGTTGTTTGAGCTAACGCTGGGCGTCTTGCTGCTCGCCGGAGTTTGGCCGCGCTGGACAGCGGCGGCTGTCATCTTTCACCTGATGGGAACCTTCGGCGTACTGGTTTCCTCGCCGCGAGCCGCATTTTACCCCTGGTTTCCTTTCCTTACGATGACTGGGGAGTTTGTGATCAAGAACCTGGTGCTGCTGGCGGCGGCCATTGCGCTGCTGATAGGGGTGAGCAAGTCGCCTAGCCTGGCAACCCCCAAGCCGAGCCCATGGGCGCTGGCTGCCTTCGTTCTGGCGGGAGCGGCAGCGGTCGGACTGGCATTGCCTTATTTGAGCCAGTCGTTGCGGGTAGCGGCGGAGAGTTCCAGCCCTGCCCACCGCAGCGCGGTGACCGCCAACGCCGCAGTGATCAATGCTCTTGCTGGCGCAGGTCCCCTGAGTTCCGTGGTCGTTCGAGGCACTGTTGTGGACCACTGCCGCCTGCTTGGATGCTGGCTCCTGCTCCGCGACCGCACTGGCAAACTCTTTGTTGAACTCGCACCGTCGGGCCTAAACGCTCGCGGGCTCCCCGACGGCAGCCGGGTTCAGTTAACCGGACATATCGGGACGACCTGCCAGGGCAACTTGGGATTCATCGCTTCGAGCATCAAACTGCTCAAGCCATCTTAAGCGGTGAAGAAAACGAAAAAGGGAGGTTTTCGGCTATGAACACACCAGCCATACCAAAGCAGGGAGCCGCGAGGCGAGAAAATCGGCTGCTCAGTTATCTTTCGCTATTCACCTCACTGGGAACGCTGCTTTGTTGCGCGCTGCCGTCGTTGCTGGTTTTTCTCGGTCTGGGCGCGACGGTGGCCTCGTTTCTTTCGGCGGCGCCCTGGCTGGTCACGCTGACCCGGCACAAGGTTTGGGTGTTTACCGTCTCGGGGCTTCTGATCGCCAGCGACTTCGTTCACGTTTACTGGCTCGCGCCTCGGTTCAAGGCACAAGGAGAAGCGTGCTCGATCGAAGACGGCCCGACGGCCTGCGATACGGCAACCCGTGTAAGCCGCGTTGCGTTGTGGGTTGCAGCGGCGATCTACGCCGTCGGATTCTTCACCGCCTATCTTCTCGGCCCCATTCTCGTCCGGATTAACCTGTGAGGACATCCGCCTACCCCGAGCCGTTTGTCCGGTGCGTCCGCGTTGCTTAGCCAGATGTTGAAGACCTTTAGCAATGAATTGATCGGCTCAAAACAAGTTGATCTGCTGGGCAGGGCCGGACCGGGTGGGCAATTTCCGCGTTTCACTTTGCGATCACTGAGGGCGACGTCCTTCTGAACGCACCCGGTCACGAGGCCACGGTCGTGCGCGAAGGGTCACTTTAGTATGACCCTGTAGTACCGCCATTCCTCTCCGGCATGCCGCACGTAAAACCTATATTGGCCGGCTGGCAAGTGGCTCAAGTCAATCTTCACATGAAGCATTGGTTTGTGGTTTTCAATTCGAACGGTTCCCGAAGCGGTGGCGAACACTTTCCCGTTTCGTTGCAGCGATACATCATACGGACCGGGCTGATACCCGAACTCAAGCTGAATGGCGAGACTCCACCGCCTGCGCGGGATGACCGCCGGCGGGACTGGCGGAGCGCTCGATTCTCCACGGAGCAAGAGCTGATTGCTGAAATTGACCGCGTACGCCTCGTAGGTCTGGGGCGGCAGCGGCCCCTTTGTGTGAATCCTGACGATCCAAATTATCGCTACGAGAATCGCAAGGGCCGCGGCGGCAACCGCAATCGCCCACGGCCGCGTTATTGCGAACCCTGGCTTCCGGGCATGTTGCTTGCGAAAGGCGGTCAGCAGTTCTTGCTTAGCTTTCGCGGACAGTGGTGCCGGATTGGGCAGTTTGCCCAAGGCGGCAGTCAGTTGCCGCGAATTCTCAAAGTAGGCATGGCAGCTGTCACAAGTCGCGAGGTGGGCTTGGATCTCCTGGGCTTCAGATGGTGAAAGAACGCCCTCGTAATAATCCGTTATTCGACCGGCAGCTTCTTTGCACGTCATGACTTTGGTTCCTCGCTTCCCGAAGCCGCCGGCGACTTTCGGAGTTTGCCGAAATACTCGTCGAGCATTTGCTGCAATCTGGTTTTCGCGAGGTGCAGCAGCACACGCCGATTGGTGCTGCTGATCTTCATTAGGTCACAAACTTCTTCCGGCGTCCAGCCTTCGATTGCGCTCAGGACGAACGCGGCTCGCTGTTTTTCCGGCAGTGAGGCGATGGCTTCGTAAATATGTTCGACGGCTTCCTGGGACAGGAGGTCCGATTCGGGATTCGAACCCCAACCCACTTGTTTGGATCGCCACTCGCCTTCATCGTCAAACCAATCCGAAGACCCGTCATCGTCTCTCCGGCCTTGGCTTCGATCCGGCAGCTCTTTAGGCCGCCGCGCCGCCTGCTTCCTGGCCTGGTTGAGCAGGATGCCGAACAGCCAGGTTTTGACGGAAGAGCGCCGTTTGAACTTCCTGATCGTCCTGACGATGGCCAGCCAGGTCTCTTGCACAACTTCTTCAGCCAATACGCGATCCCCCAGATACGCCTGCGCCATTTTGAGCATCCCGAGTTCGTAACGAGCCACCAACTCCGAAAAGGCGGACTCGTCGCCCGCGAGTAATGCGTCGAGCAGCGTGTCGTCGTCCCGCGTGTCCCGTGGATTCGTCATGGCCGGTGATTTTCCCGTCGCAACGACCATCCTCCGTGCAATCAATGAGATACTATTACACGGCGATAAACTCCGTCCAGACCCCACTTTTCAACGCAAAAATTCTGACCCGCCAATTTAACGTTTGAGGGGGGTAAAGGTACTAATACAGTAGAGTCCTGATTCAGGGCTCAGGGACCGAGCCGATACTCAGGGCAGCCGCAGGGCTACGACGGCACTCATTCATCGGCGCTATTAATTCGCGCTGACCTCACTCTCTCTCCTGCACTGCCTCGGTCCCAAATCTGGTCAATGAGATTCCCCGCTCAGTGTGTCCCTCGACGCACTCGCGGAGGTGTGTCTCGACGGAGGGCTTCCATTGGGCAGCGCACCGCAGTTACTTGAGCAGACTCGACAACCAGACCAGGCCCCTGGCGATGCGCAACAGACACAGCGGAGAAGGACGCGGAAGCTCGATCTCGACAAAATCCTGAAAGCTGGAGCGGCGGGCGGACCATCGAGACTTCGTAAGGCCATCGAGCGTATCCGGCGGCGGGACCCTAATCTGGGTGAGGGGGAAATCCTAAGACGGACCGCCGAGTTAAAACTGACCAATTGGCATCGCCCATGGGCTCCAGAGGAGAAGAATTACATCCTTGAGCATGCCCGCGAGTTTTCGGTCGTCGAGATGGCACGAAACCTGGGGCGGACGCCGCAAGCAGTGTATCAAATGCTCTGGCGGAATAAGGAAAGCGCACGGGTCCGGGACGGATACACGCAGCGGGATCTCGCTCAGATATTTCACGTGGCGCCAAAGAAAGTGCGCGAGTGGGTCAGGCTCGGCTGGCTCACGCCTTACCAAGGGCGTATCAAAGATCGCGGCCTCAATCGCTTTCTGGAAGAACACCGCGATGTGGTTGATGCCGCACGGATTGATAAGGAGTACCGCCTTTGGTTTCTCGACTCTGGTTTGCGGCACAATGGAACTCATCATGTCGAAGCCGCGCGGCCGCCGGAGCAGAGTTTGAAGGAGCGCGTCGAGCCCGCGACGCAGGCGCCAAGCAGTCGATGCTAATGAATATGGGGGCCTCTGGCGGGTGAACAACATTTTTCGCCTTTCGCGAAAGCGTTTCCTTCAAACCCCCTCGTTAACTGAGCCGCTTACAATAACACAAGTAAAGACCAAACAAGCCTGGCTTCCGAGCCGGCTCGAGCGGTAGGTCTCAGAAATTGCACGCTCCGATGCGGAACGAGAAGCAGCGCGAATCCCTTGGCCGGTTTTGCACGAGGCTCGTGAAAAGTACATCGCTTGGGAAGCCTTTTCCCTTTGGGTGAACGCCATCGAGCATACCGAGGGACGCCTTCCAGAATGGCTTGGCAGGACTGTTGAAAAGCGATGTCCGGGATTTTTGAGGTTTGTCGCAGAACAGAAACGGAATCACGCGAAAATAGCGCCTCCCTTCTGGGATCACCTTCGGCGCTGGATCCACGAGCGAGTCTTCTCGGTTCCGTGGCGGGACGGCTGGATGAATCGTCTGGGATACTATGCCGTGCGCGACCTGGCCTACCGGCGGAACGACGCTTATTGGGAATATTGTGAGCACCAATGGAAGCGCTCGAAGCCGGCCGTTTATCCTTCTTTCCGCGAATGGCTGAAGGCCTCGGAGCAGTGCGGTGATGAAGTGCTGGACAAATATGAAATGCGCGAAGAGAAGCGCCGGCTCATTAAACTCCCGTGGCGCGTGAGTCCCCGAACGCTTCGGGAGGCTGTCGAAAGATATGTTGAGTGGGAGGTTTTCGCTTTCTGGACACGCACCGCTCTCGAAGGCGAGTTTCCTTTGCCTGCGACCGTCCAAATGGAACTGAAGCGAAGATGCCCCGGTTTCTTGGCAGCGGAAGCCGTCGAGCGCCGCGCGAATCCGAAAGAGGAACCCCATTGCCGGTTCAACCGATTGGTGAAATGGATTGGGGACCACAAGTTTACCAATGCTCGGAAGGAAGGCTGGCTTGATGTGCTTCTTTACCAAGCTCGCCTCCACGCGCGGCATGCCCGCGTCACTGACTACTGGCACGATTGGGAAGCAGAACGGGAAAAGCATCCCACCGGTGAATATCCTTTATTGGGGGTATTTACTTGACGCCACCGACCACAACCTGTAGTGTTCAGGGTCATGGTCGAAGATTATCCGCGGACTTTGATGGAATTGGAACGACGCTTTCACGATGAACAGGCCTGTGCTGAATACCT
>Ga0209810_1003329_pt1 | contig 17087 bp, 26 predicted proteins | sample Coa_R1_7_FD_187159 | JGI IMG/M metagenome (GOLD analysis project Ga0209810, IMG submission 187159) | Surface soil microbial communities from Centralia Pennsylvania, which are recovering from an underground coalmine fire - Coalmine... | ecosystem: Environmental > Terrestrial > Soil > Unclassified...
GGCCATCATCTCGATCTCGTGGTCGGTCTTCAGGCTGATCACCTCTGGTCCCCCGCCGTACACCGGGCCTCGATCGCGGCCAGGAGGTGCCGCTGCACCTCCTCGATCGAGCCGACGCCGTCGACATCGCTGACCACGTCCTGCTCCCGATAGTGCTCCAGCACCGGCAACGTCTGCTCCAGATAGACCGTGATGCGACGCCGGGCCGTCTCCGGCCGATCGTCCTCCCGCTGGACCAGGGGCGTGCCGTCCAGATCGCAGACCGAGTCCTGCTTCGGAGGCGCCAGCTCGACGTGGTAGGTGCGTCCGCACGAGGGACAGGTCAGCCGTCCGGCCAAGCGCCGCACCAGCACGCTCTCCGGCACCCGCAGGAAGAGCACATGGTCCATGCGTCGGCCGAGATCGCCGAGCATGCGGTCGAGCTCCCGCGCCTGGGCCACCGTGCGCGGGAAGCCGTCCAGCAGGACCCCGCGCTCGCAGTCCGGCCGTCCGAGGCGGCGCCGGACGAGCTCCAGCGTGATCTCGTCCGGCACCAGCTCGCCCTGGTCCATGTAGACCTTTGCCCGCCGTCCGAGCTCGGTGCCGGCCTGGACCTCGTTGCGCAACAGATCCCCGGTCGCCACCTGCGGGATGTGGAAGTGCCGAACCAGCAGGCCGGCCTGGGTGCCCTTGCCGCTGCCCGGAGGCCCGAACAGCGTGAGTACGAGCGGATGCGTGCCTTTGACTCCGTCCCTCCTTTCCAGATCACACCTGGGCCGCGGCCCGGGCAGCCGGGCCGTCCCCCCGCCCCACGCGGTCCGACGACGGGGCGCGACGCGCCCCCGCCGGCCGGGGGATGCCGGTCGGCGCCCGCGACGGGCCCGGCGAGCGCACGGGGGTCACCTGATGAACCCCCGGTACTGCCGCATCACCAGCTGGGTCTCGAGCTGCTTCATCGTGTCCAGGGCCACCCCCACCACGATCAGCAGGGCCGTCCCGCCCAGGTACATCTCCGTGCGGGGGATGTTGGTGATCCGGGAGGCCACCAGGGGCAGGACGACGGTGATCACGCCCAGGAAGACCGCGCCCGCGAAGGTGACGCGGTTCATGACCGCCCCCAGGTACTCGGCGGTCGAGCGACCGGGCCGGATCCCGGGGATGAAGCTGGAGTAGCGACGCAGGTTGTCCGCCACGTCGTTCACGTCGAAGGTCACAGCCGTGTAGAAGTAGGTGAACCCGAAGATGAACAGGAAGTAGAGGACGTTGTAGACGATCATGGCGGCCAGATTGGGGCCGTCGGGCACGAAGTTGCCGTTCACCCACAGCGCCGCCTGGTGCCACCAGGTGTTGCTCGGGGCGGCGGTCAGGTAGTTGGACACGATGTTCGGGAAGGTCATGATCGAGATGGCGAAGATGATCGGGATCACCCCCGCCTGGTTGACCCGGAGGGGGAGGAAGCTCTGTCGCCCCTGCACGGTTCGGCCCCCCGTCAGCCGCTGGGCGGACTGGATCGGGATCTTGCGGACCGCCTGCTGGACCTCGATCACGAACGCCACCGCCACCAGCGCGATCACGACCAGGCCCACGAAGGGCAGGATGTCGGCCAGCCCGCCTCCGCCGCCCAGGTGGCCGGCGACGGCCGAGTAGAGGGTGCGGGGACCCCGTCCGATGATCCCGGCGAAGATGATCAGCGAGACCCCGTTCCCGATCCCGTGCTCGGTGATCAGCTCGCCCAGCCACATGGACAGGATCGTGCCCGCGGTCATGGTGAGCATGATCGTGGTCCGCGAGAACCAGTCCAGATCGGTGGGCAGGATCGGCGTGCCCGGGTTGTTCTGGAAGAGCACCGTGTACCCGTAGGCCTGACCCAGGGCCAGGGCCACCGCCAGGTACCGACTCCAGCGCGTGATCTTGCGCTGACCCAGCTCTCCCTCCCGCGAGATCTCCTTGATCCGCTCGGAGATCACCGTCATCAGCTGCATGATGATGACGGCGTTGATGTAGGGGTTGAGCCCCATGGCGACGATGCTGAAGGTCGACAACCCGCCGCCGGAGAAGAGGTTGAGCAAGCCCAGGATGGGCTGGTTGTTGAAGAGGCTCTGGAGGGCGGCCTGGTTCGCCCCGGGGATCTCGATGTTGGCGAACAGACGGAAGATGACCAGGATCCCTGCCGTGAAGAGGAGCTTGTTGCGGAGCTCCGGCAGTCGGAAGGCGTTGGTGATGGCTTCGAGCAGGTTCATCGGCGCCTAATCCCTATTGAGCCTACCGCTCCGCGCCCTCGAGGACCAGCCGGCGGCCACCTCCCGGGATCGACGCGCCTCGGCCGGTGGCCGTGCCCGGGCCCGGACCCGCGGCGAGGGCCGGGCATCCGGGCCCCGGCACGGCCGTTCCCACGGACACACCCCGTGATCCGTCCCCTAGCTGCGCGCCGTCCTGCGCGGCGGGCGGGTCGGCTCCTCCACCACCGTCACCCGGCCGCCCCTGGCCTCGACGGCCGAACGCGCTCGCTCGCTCACGGCGTGGACCGACACCTCCAGCCGGCGTCGCAGCTTGCCCGTCCCCAGGAGCTTGACCGGCGTTCCCGGCCGAGCCAGGCCGCTCTCGTAGAGGTCACCGACGCCGATGGTCGCACCGTCCGGGAAGCGGTTCAGCCTGGTCAGGTTGACCACGGTGTAGACCCGCTTGAAGGGGTTCTTGAAGCCCCCCAGCTTGGGCAGACGCTGGCTCAGGGGCATCTGGCCGCCCTCGAAGCCGAGACGAAAGCCCTGATCCCGGGCCAGCTGGCCCTTCTGCCCCCGCCCCGAGGTCTTGCCGCGCCCCGAGCCGGTACCCCGGCCGACGCGTACCCGCCGGCGGCGAGCGCCCGCCGGCGGCCGGAGATCGTGCAACTCCACCGCTACCTACCTCTCGAGTGCTTCTTGGCCGAGCGCGCCCGCGGCGTCTTGTATCTGGCCCGCCGGGGACGCTCCCACGGCTCTCCCTCGACCGAGACCAGGAAACCCACCCTGGTCAGCATTCCGCGCACCGCCGGCGTGTCCGGCAGCTCCCTGGTCTGGTTCAGCTTGCGGAAACCCAGCGACCGGATGGTCGCCTTGGTCCGCCAGGAGTACCCGATCGCGCTCTTCCTCCAGGTCGCCCGGATCGTCGCCGGGGCCCCCTCGCCGCCTTCGGGCGCGGCGGCGCCCTCTCGGCTCGGCGTCCGTGTCGAGGTCATGTCTGCACCCCTCCGTCCTGCTCCGCCGCCCGGTAGGCGGCGGCCAGGCGCGGCCCGACGATCTGCTCCACCTCCTTACCGCGCAGCTCCGCCACCTCCTGGGCGGTGCGCAGGGAGCGCAGCGCCTCGATCGTGGCCCGCACCGTGTTGATGGGGTTGTTGCTGCCCAGGGACTTGGTGAGGATGTCCTTGATGCCGGCCAGCTCGATCACCGCCCGCATGGCGCCGCCCGAGATCACCCCGGTGCCGGGCGCCGCCGGCTTGATCAAGATCCTGGCCGCGCCCCACCTGAAGCGGACCTCGTGCGGGATGGTCGTGCCCACCATGGGAACGGTGATCATGTTCCGTTTCGCGATCTCGACGCCCTTGCGGATGGCCTCGGGCACCTCCCTGGCCTTCCCCAGGCCGGCGCCCACCCGTCCGTTCATGTCCCCGACCACGATCAGGGCGGAGAACGAGAAGCGGCGGCCGCCCTTCTCCACCTTGGCCACCCGGTTCAGGCTGACCACCCGCTCGGTCAGCTCGGAGCGGTCAGCATACGTCGGGCTGCGCATCCCCATGGCGTGCTCCCATCATCGACTAGAACTCCAATCCGGCCTCGCGCGCGGCGTCCGCGAGCGCCCTGACGCGACCGTGGTAGAGGAACCCGCCGCGGTCGAAGACCACCTGGGTCACCCCCGCTGCCCTGGCCCTCTCGGCGATGGTGCGCCCCACCGCCGCTGCGGCCTCCAGGTTCTTGGCGCCGGAGCGGAGCTGCAGGGTCGAGGCCGCCGCCAGGGTACGGCCCGACTCGTCGTCGATGACCTGGGCGTAGACGTGGCGCAGGCTCCGGTACACGGCCAGTCGTGGCCGTCGGGCCGTGCCCGCCAGCCTGGCCCGCACCCGACGGTGGCGGCGCCGGCGCGCGGCCTTGCGGTCGAAGGGTGTGATCATGGCTACTTGGCCCCCTTGCCGGCCTTGCCGGCCTTGCGCCGCACCTGCTCCCCGCGGTACATGACGCCCTTGCCCTTGTACGGCTCCGGCGGCCGCAGGCGGCGGAGATCGGCCGCCACCTGGCCCACCCGCTCCTTGGAGATGCCGCTGACCGCGAAGTGGGTCGGGTCCGAGACCTCGACGCTCACGCCCTCCGGCGGGCGGTAGCGCACCGGGTGCGAGAAGCCGAGGCTCAGGACCAGGTCGTCGCCCTGCTTCTGGGCCCGGTAGCCGACGCCGACCAGCTCCAGCTCCTTGCGGAAGCCCTGGGAGACACCCTGCACCATGTTGGCCACCAGGGTGCGGGTCAGCCCGTGCAGGGAGCGGTGCACCCGACCGTCGCTGGGGCGCTCGCAGCGTACCTGACCGTCTTCCACCCGGACGGCGATCTGCGCCGGCAGAGCGCGCTCCAGCCGCCCTCTAGGGCCCTCGACGGTCACGTGGTTGCCGTCCACGCTGACGGTCACACCCTCCGGGATCTGAATGGGGAGCCTTCCGATTCTCGACATCGACCTCGCTACCTCATGCCCTACCACACGTAGGCGAGGACCTCACCGCCCACACCGGCGCGCAGCGCCTGGCGGCCGCTCATCACGCCCTTGCTGGTGGAGAGGATGGCGATGCCCAGGCCGCCCAGTACGCGGGGGATCTCCGTCTTGCGAGCGTACACCCGGAGGCCGGGGCGGCTGATGCGCTTCACCCCGGAGATGACCCGGCGGCGGTCGGGACGGGAGACGAACGTGATCTTCAGCACCTCGCCGGCGTGCCCGGCCGCCGGCTCGACCTCGTAGCCGGCGATGTACCCCTCCTCCTTGAGGACCCTGGCCACCTCCAGCTTGAGCCTGGAGGAGGGCACGCGCACCTCGGCGTGCCGAGCCGCGTTGGCGTTTCGGATCCTCGTCAGCATGTCGGCGATCGGATCGGAAGGGACGCCGACGCCCACCTTCTTCGCCATCACCAGCTCGACTTCATCACACCGGGGATACGGCCCTCGGCGGCCAGCCTCCGGAAGCAGATACGGCACATGCCGAACTGCCTCATGTACGCCCGTGGCCGGCCGCAGAGCCGGCATCGGTTGTGGAACCGAACCCGGAACTTGGGAGGCCGCTTCCAGCGTTCGATCGCTGCCTTCTTGGCCAATCTCCTACCTCTTACGGAACGGCATGCCCAGCTGCGTGAGCAGCGAGCGCCCCTCTTCGTCCGTCGTGGCCGTGGTCACGACCACCACCTCGAGGCCCCGGAGCTTATCGATCTTGTCGTAGTCGATCTCCGGGAAGATGATCTGCTCCCGCAGCCCCAGCGAGTAGTTGCCCCGACCGTCGAAGCCATCCGGATCGATGCCCCGGAAGTCACGGATACGGGGCAGGGCCACGGCGACGAGCTTCTCGAGGAAATACCACATCCGACGGCCGCGTAGGGTGGCCTTGATGCCGACCGGCATGCCGGCGCGGAGCTTGAAGGCCGCCACCGACCTCCGGGCCCTGACCACGATCGGCTGCTGACCCGTGATGGCGCGCACGTCTCGAACCGCGGCCTCCAGGGCCTGCGGATTGTCCTTGGCCTCGCCGATGCCGATGTTGACCACGACCTTGGCGATCCTGGGCACCTGCATGGGGTTGGAGTAGCCGAACTCCCGCATGAGGGTCGGGACCACCTTCTCACGGTAGTGGACGAGGAGGCCGGGTTCCCTGGTCACGGTGGCGACGCTCACTGCGCCTCGGCCCTCCTCGGCCGCTCGTAGGGCTCTCCGCAGCGCCGACACTGCAGGGCCCGCTCGCCGTTCTCGAGCACGATGTGCTTGATCCGGGTGGGTCGGTTGCAGGAGGGGCAGAGCAGCATCACGTTGCTCCGATCCAGGGGGGCCTCGAAATCGACGATGCCGCCCTGCATGGCCACGTTGCCTCCCGCGCGTCGGCCCGCCTTGACGTGCCGCTTCAGGATGTTGACCCCCTTCACCACCACCTTGCCCTCGCGCGGCAGCGTGCGCAAGATCTCGCCGGTCTTGCCCTTGTCCTTGCCGGCGATCACGAGCACCGTGTCGCCGGGGGCGAGGTCCAGGCGCCGGGGCTGAGGACGCGGCTTGTTCCTGAGCACCTACAGCACCTCCGGGGCCAGGGACACGATCTTCATGAAGTTCCGCTCCCGAAGCTCCCGCGCCACCGGACCGAAGATGCGGGTGCCCCTGGGGTTGTTCTGCGGGTTGATGAGCACGGCGGCGTTGTCGTCGAATCGGATGTTCGACCCGTCCGGGCGTCGATACTCCTTGGCCACGCGGACCACGACCGCCCGGACCACCTCACCCTTCTTCACCTGGCCACCCGGCTGGGCGGACTTGACGGTGGCGGTGATGATGTCTCCGACCCGGGCGTAGCGACGCTTGCTGCCGCCCATCACCCGGATGCAGAGCAGCTCGCGTGCTCCGCTGTTGTCGGCCACCTTGAGCCTGGTCTCCTGCTGGATCATGGTCAGCGGGCCCTCTCCACGATCTCGACCACGCGCCAGCGCTTGTCCTTCGAGAGCGGACGCGTCTCCATGATCCGCACCAGGTCGCCCACGCGGCACTCGTTGCGCTCGTCGTGCGCTTTGAAGCGAACCCGGCGCTGGATCACCTTCTTGTAGAGCGGGTGCGGCTTCAGGTTGGACACCTGGACGACCACCGTCTTCTCCATGCGATCGGAGACCACACGTCCGGTTCGCACCTTCCGGTAACCGCGCGGCTGGGTCTGTGCCTCAGTCATCGTCTGCCTCTCGATCCGTGCCCGGGCTCTCGGGATCCTCCGAACCCCGGTCCTGCGCGTTCGGCGCCGGCGCCCCCGTCGGCTCGTCCCGGCCCGCGGCTTCCACGTGTTCGGGTGTCGCTGCGACGGGCACTGGGGACGCAGCCGCCGGGGGAACGGCCGCCCCCACCAGCGGCTCCTCCGACCGGCGCTGGTGCAGCACGGTCAGGATTCGGGCGATGTCCTTGCGCGTCTTGCGGATCTGCCGGTGGTTCTCGAGCTGGCCGACCGCCAGCTTGAAGCGCAGCTCGTACAGCTCGCGGCGGGCGCTCTTCAGCCGATCCTTGAGCTCTGTCAGCTCCAGCGCCCTCAGCTCCTCGGCCCTCACCGCTCCGCACCCCCCGGATGCCCGACCTGGCCCTCGACCGCAGACAGGAACCTGGTCCTGATGGGCAGCTTGGTCGCGGCCAGGCGCATGGCCTCCCTGGCGACCTCGGGATCGACCCCACCCATCTCGAACAGGATGCGTCCGGGCTTGACCACGGCCACCCACCCTTCAGGGTTGCCCTTCCCCGAGCCCATGCGGGTCTCGGCGGGCTTCTTGGTCACCGGCTTGTCCGGGAAGACCCGGATCCAGATCTGACCACCGCGACGAACGTGACGGGTCATCGCCCGCCGAGCGGCCTCGATCTGACGGTTCGTCATCCAGCAGGGCTCCACCGCCTGCAACGCGAACTGACCGAAGGCGATGGTGTTCCCACGACTGGCGACCCCCCGGCGGCGGCCCTTCTGGACCTTGCGGTGCTTGACCCGCTTAGGCAGGAGCATTGCCACCTCCCTGCTGGCCCGACTCGGACGCCGCCCCACCGGGGGCCTCGGCCGCCGGCGGGCTGCCGGCACCATCACCGGACGGCGCGGGCCGGTCCTGGACCCGCCCCTGCCTGGAGGCTTGGGCTTGGGGCTCGCCACCTCCCTGGCGACCCTGCTGTGCCCGAGACTGACCACCGCCGGACTGGCCGCCGCGGCTGCCGCGGCGGCGGCGCCGCTGGCCGCCGGGCTGCTGGCCCTGGCCGGCCCCCGGGCCACCGCCGGCCGGCTCGGCCGGGGCCGCAACCGCCTGCTCCCCGGCGGTCGGCTCCGCGATCGGTTCGGGACGCCGCGTCGAGACGTCGCCCCGGTAGATCCACACCTTGACCCCGATCACCCCGAAGGTCGTCCGGGCCGTGGCCTGGCCGAACTGGATGTCGGCTCGCAAGGTGTGGAGCGGCACCCGACCCTCGCGGTCCCACTCCCGCCGGGCCATCTCCGCACCCCGCAGGCGACCGCTGAGCTCGATCCGGACGCCCTTGGCGCCGGCCCGCATCGTGCGCAGGATCGACTGCTTCATCGCCCGCCGGTGGCTGATCCGCCGCTCCAGCTGCGAGGCGATGTTCTCCGCCACCAGTTGGGCATCGAGCTCGGGCTGCTTGATCTCCTGGATGGAGATGCGGACCCGGTTGCCGAACCGCTTCTCGAGGTCCTCGCGCAGCTGATCGACCGAGGCCCCCCCTTTGCCGATCACGATGCCCGGCTTGGCGGTGTGGATCGTGATCGTCGTCTGGGCGTTGGAGGAGCGCTCGGTCTCGATCCGCGCGATGCCGGCGTTGCGCAGGCGAGAGGCGATCAGGCGCCGCATCTCCAGGTCTTCGTGGAGGAGCTTGGTGTAGTCCTTGCCGCTGGCGAACCAGTTCGCCTCCCAGCCCCGGTAGATCCCGAGTCGAAACGCGTTCGGGTGGACCTTGTGACCCAATGGACTATTCCCCCTCGCCGACCTCGCCGGACGCCTCCGGCTGCTCCGGTGGCTCGCTCTGCACCGGCGCCTCCGATCCCCGCGCCGGCGACCGACGCCGGCTCGACCGCCTGCCGGCGGCCTCCGGGCGCTCCTCGACCACGACCGTGATGTGGCAGGTGCGATGGAAGTACTGGTGGGCCATGCCCCGGCTCACCGGCCGGATCCGCTTCATGGTGGGACCCGGATCGACCAGCACCTGCTTCACCCAGAGCTGGTCCCGGGAGAGATCCCAGTTGTGCTCGGCGTTGGCCGCGGCCGAGCGGATCACCTTGGCCAAGTCACGGGCCGCGTGCTTGGGCGAGAACTGGAGCTGGGCGAGCGCGTCGGCGACGGGCAGGCCACGCACCAGCCCCGCCACCAGCCGCACCTTCCGCGGCGATCGCCTGACGTATCGGGCCCGGGCGAAGGGCTCGGTGGGACGGCTCATCGCACCCGACTCCTGCGCTCGGTCTTGCCGCCGTGGCCACGGAAGTGGCGGGTGGGGGCGAACTCCCCGAGCTTGTGGCCGACCATGTTCTCCGTGATGAACACGGGGACGTGCTTGCGACCATCGTGCACCGCCACCGTGTGGCCGACCATCTCCGGGAAGATGGTCGAGGCGCGGGCCCAGGTGCGCACCACCCGCTTCTCGCGAGTGGTGTTCAGCCGGGCGATCTTCTCGGCCAGCTTCGGATCGATGTAGGGACCCTTCTTCAGCGATCTCGACATCGCCTGCTCCCATCCTCGCTCACTGCTTCCGCTCCGGGCGGCGGATGATGAACTTGTTGGAGGCCTTCTTGGGCTTGCGCGTGCGCAGGCCGAGCGCGGGCTTGCCCCAGGGCGTCTTCGGGTTGCCACCCGGACCCGTCTTGCCCTCACCGCCGCCGTGCGGATGGTCGTTCGGGTTCATGGTCGAGCCGCGCACGGCCGGACGGCGGCCGAGCCAGCGCGACCGTCCGGCCTTGCCCCCCGACTCGTTCTCGTGCTCCAGGTTGCCGACCTGGCCAATGGTGGCCATGCAACGGACGTGGATGCGACGCAGCTCACCGGAAGGCATGCGCACCACCGCGTAGTTGCCCTCCTTGGCGAGGAGCTGCGCCGAAGCTCCCGCCGAGCGAACCAGCTGTCCTCCCCTACCCAGGGTCAGCTCGATGTTGTGGATGGTCGAGCCGATCGGGATCCGGGCCAGGGGCAGGGCGTTGCCGACCCGAATGGGCGCCTCCGGGCCGCTCATGACCCGGTCGCCCACCTTCAGCCCCAGGGGAGCCAGGATGTAGCGCTTCTCCCCGTCCCGGTAGGACACCAGCGCGATACGCGCCGTGCGATTGGGGTCGTACTCGATGCTGGTCACCGTGCCCGGCACCCCGACCTTATCGCGCTTGAAGTCGATCCTCCGGTAGATACGCCGCCCGCCACCGCCGCGGTGGCGCACGGTGATGCGCCCCTGGTTGTTGCGGCCGGCGCGCTTGGGCAGCTTCTCCAGGAGGCTCTTCTCCGGCTTCGAGCGCGTGATCTCCTCGAAGCTGGAGGTGGCCATGAACCGGCGGCCCGGGCTGGTCGGCTTGTACTTGCGAACCGGCATCCTAGACCCCTCCGAACAGTCCTTCCAGCTTGCCGGCGGACAGGGTCACCACGGCCTTCTTCCAGTCCGGGGTCCGCCCCCCGGACCGGCCACGACCGAGCCGGCGCACCTTGCCGCGGACCCGGATGGTGTGCACGCTGGCCACCTTCACGCCCTGCGCCTTGTAGTGCTCCTCCAGGGCCCGGGCGATCTCGGGCTTGGTGGCGTCGTTCGCCACCCGAAACGTGTAACGCCCCTCCTGGAAGAGGGTGTAGGAGCGCTCGCTGATGACGGGCCCCAGGATGACCTCGGCCGGTGATCGGCTCATGGCTTCACCTCGTCAGAGGCCTCCATCGCCTCCTCCCCGCCCGAGGTGTCCCCGGATCCCCCCAACCCGGCGCGGGCATGGGGGGCGGCGAAGAGCTCCGCGATCAGCCCCACGGCGTCGTTCGTGATCAACAGCCGCTCGTGTGTGAAGAGGTCGTGCAGGTTCAGGTTGTGGGCCAGGATCGGCTTGGCCCAGGACAGGTTGCTCATCGAACGAGCGACCACCTGGTTGGGGGCGGGCAAGACCACCAGCGCCGACCGCTCCACGCCCACCCGGCGCAGGAACTCGACCATGGGCCGAGTCCGGGGCTCCTCGAAGGAGAAACCGTCGAGCACGGCGACCTTGCCCTCGGCCACCTTGATGCTCAGCGCCGAGCGCAGGGCCAGCCGGCGCATCTTCCGGGGCATCCGCTGGCGATAGCTACGCGGGTGCGGCCCGAACACGACGGCGCCGCCCACCATCGACGGCTCGCGAATGGACCCGTGCCGGGCCCGGCCGGTGCGCTTCTGCCGGTAGGGCTTGGCCCCGCCACCGCGCACCGTGGCCCGGGTCTTGGTGGAGGCCGTCCCCTGGCGCGCGTTGGCCAGCTGCCGGACCAGCGCCTGGTGCATCACGGCCGGGTTCGGCCGCTCGGCGAAGACCGAGGCCGGCAGCTCCACCTCCCCGACCCGCTCGCCGTTGACGTCGTAGCGGGCGACGGTCAGGCGGGAAAGGTCCACCTCCTGGACGGCCGGCCCCGATGCCATGTCCACGGTCCTCGTCTTCGCCATCGTCAGCCCTTCTTCCTCGCCCTCTGCTTGATGGAACCGCGCACCACGACCACCCCGCCCCTGGGGCCGGGCACGCTGCCGTTGACCAGCAAGAGGTTGCGCTGGGGGTCGACGCGGAGGACCCGGAGCCCCTGCACCGTGGTGCGGACGTTACCCATGTGTCCCGCCATGCGCAGGCCCTTGAACACCCGGGCGGCATCCGTCGCCCCGATTGACCCCGGCTTGCGGACGTTCATCGAGCCGTGGGTCTCGGGACCGCGGCCGAACCCGTGCCGCTTGACCATGCCCTGGAAGCCCTTGCCCTTGGAGGTGCCGGTCACGTCCACCAGCTCGCCCTCGCTGAAGATCTCGCAGGTCAGCTCCTGGCCGGGCTCCACTCCCTCGTAGTCACGGATCTCGACGATCCTCCGGGCCGGCTCCTGCCCGACCTTACGGAACTCGCCCAACCGGGGCTTGCTCAGGCGCCTGGCCTCGACCCGACCGAAGGCGAGCCGGGCCGCCTGGTAGCCGTCCCGCTCCGGTGTGCGCAGGCCGAGCACCCGGCAGGGACCGGCCTCGAGGACGGTGACCGCCGCCACCGTGCCATCCGGGTTGAAGACCTGGGTCATGCCCAGCTTGCGGGCCACGAGTCCTTTCGCCATCGTCTACAGCTTGATCTCGATGGAGACGCCGGCCGGCAGGTTGAGCCGCATCAGCGAGTCCACCACCCGGGGATTGGGATCCAGGATGTCGACGATGCGCTTGTGGGTGCGCATCTCGAACTGCTCTCGTGAGTCCTTGTCGATGAACGGAGAGCGGATGACCGTGTGCTTGCGGATCTCCGTCGGCAAGGGGATGGGGCCGGCCGTGCGCGCGTTGGCCCGCCGGGCCGTGTCCACGATCCTGTCCGCCGCCTGGTCCAGGACCTTGTGGTCGTAGGCCTTGAGCCTGATCCTGATTCTCTGCGCCAACTGCCGGCCCCCTTTTCCTCTTGTGCTGTGAACCTCTACTTGATCACCGACGTGACCACGCCGGCGCCGACCGTGCGACCACCCTCGCGGATGGCGAAGCGCAGACCATCCTCGATCGCGATCGGCGTGATCAGCTCCACCGTCAGCTCCACGTTGTCACCGGGCATGCACATCTCCACGCCCTCGGGCAGCGTGATGGTGCCGGTGACGTCGGTGGTCCGCATGTAGAACTGCGGACGGTAGTTGGAGAAGAAGGGGGTGTGGCGGCCACCCTCCTCCTTGGTCAAGACGTAGACGTTGGCCTTGAAGGCCGTGTGCGGCGTGATCGAGCCGGGCTTGGCCAGAACCTGGCCACGCTCGACCTCGTCGCGCTTCACGCCGCGCAGGAGGCAGCCCACGTTGTCGCCGGCCTGGGCGGTGTCCATGCTCTTGTGGAACATCTCGATCCCGGTCACCACCGTGTTCCGGGTCTCCCGGATACCCACGATCTCGACCGGCTCGTTCAGCTTGAGGGTGCCGCGCTCCACCCGGCCGGTGACCACCGTGCCCCGACCCTCGATCGTGAACACGTCCTCGATCGGCATCAGGAAGGGCTTCTCGGTATCGCGGATCGGCTCCGGGATGTACGTGTCGACGGCGTCGAGCAGCTGCTCGATCCGCTTCTTCCACTCGGGATCGCCCTCCAGCGCCTTCAGGGCGGACACCCGGACGATGGGCACGTCGTCCCCCGGGAACTCGTAGCGGTTCAGGAGGTCGCGGAGGTCGAGCTCCACCAGCTCCAGGAACTCCTCGTCGTCGACCATGTCGACCTTGTTCAGGGCGACGACGATGTAGGGAACGTTCACCTGCCGAGCCAGGAGGATGTGCTCGCGGGTCTGGGGCATGGCGCCGTCGTTGGCCGCCACCACCAGGATGGCCCCGTCCATCTGGGCGGCGCCGGTGATCATGTTCTTGATGTAGTCCGCGTGCCCGGGGCAGTCGACGTGGGCGTAGTGGCGCTTCTCGGTCTCGTACTCCACGTGGGCAATGGAGATCGTGATCCCCCGCTGCCGCTCCTCGGGTGCCTTGTCGATGGTGTCGAAGGCCCGGAACTGGGCCAGGCCCTTCTCCGCCTGCACCTTCGTGATGGCGGCCGTCAACGTCGTCTTGCCATGGTCGATGTGACCGATGGTCCCGACGTTCATGTGGGGCTTGGTGCGCTCGAACTTCTTCTTTCCCACTGCTGCCTCCTGCGTCTGACTGTGGCGGTGAGCCCCTACCTCCGACCCCGCTGGCCGACGGCCTCGGCCAGCTGGGCTGGGAGCTCCTCGTAGTGGTCGAACTGCATCGTGTACGTGGCGCGGCCAGAGGTGAGGGAACGCAGGTCGGTGGCGTAGCCGAACATCTCGGCCAGGGGGACGAACGCCTTCACCGACTGCGAGGTGCCCCTGCCCTCCATGCCCAGGATGTGCCCCCGGCGGGCGGTGAGATCTCCGATCACGTCGCCCAGGTACTCCTGGGGCATCACGACGTCCACCTTCATGATCGGCTCCAGGAGGTACGCGTCCGCCCGGCGGAGGGCGTCCTTGATGGCCAGCGAACCCGCGATCTCGAAGGATTGCTCGCTGGAGTCGACCGGATGGTAGGAACCGTCCACGAGGGTCACCCTCAGGTCCACCACCGGGTAGCCGGCGACCACGCCGGTGGTGACGGCATTGCGCACGCCCCGCTCCACGGCCGGCACGAACTCTCGCGGGATGCGTCCCTGGGTGATCCGATCCACAAACTCCACCCCGGCGCCGCGCGCCAGGGGCTCGACCTCGATCTCGACGTGACCGTACTGCCCCTTACCACCCGTCTGGCGGACGAAGCGACCGGTGCCGTGGGCCGGCCGGCGGATCGCCTCCCGATAGGCCACCTGGGGCTTACCGACGTTGGCGTCGACCTTGAACTCCCGGGTCAGGCGGTCGACGATGATCTCCAGGTGCAGCTCACCCATGCCGGCGATGATGTTCTGCCCCGTCTCCTCGTCGGTGCGGACACGGAAGGTGGGGTCCTCCTCCGAGATGCGCTGCAACGCCACCGCCAGCTTGTCCTGGTCGGCCTTGGTCCGGGGCTCGATGGCCACCGAGATCACCGGCTCCGGGAACTCCATCGCCTCGAGCAGGATGGGGTGCTCCTCGTCGGTCAGCGTGTCGCCGGTCGAGGTCCCCTTCAGACCGACGGCGGCGGCGATGTCCCCGGCCAGCACCTCCTGCACGTCCTCCCGACGCATGGCGTGCATGCGCAGGATGCGACCGATGCGCTCGCGGCGGCCGGTGGTCGCGTTGAGCACCACCGAGCCGGCGCTCAGACGTCCGGAGTAGACGCGGAAGAAGGTCAGCTTGCCCACGCCCAGGGGGTCCATCTGGACCTTGAAGGCCAGGGCGCAGAAGGGCGCGTCCTCCTGGACCGGCCGCACCGCCAGGCTGTGATCGTGCGGGTCGACCCCTTCCACGGCCGGCATGTCCGCCGGCGAGGGGAGGTAGTCGACCACCGCATCGAGCAGTGGCTGCACGCCCTTGTTCCGCAAGGCCGCGCCGCAGAGGACCGGCACCAGGTGCCCAGCCACCGTGCCCCGGCGCAACGCCCGGACCAGGTCCTCCACCGACAGCTCCTGCTCCTCGAGGTACTTCTGCATGACCTCGTCGTCGAAGTCGGCCGCCGCCTCCACCAGCTGACGTCGGAAGCGCGCTACCGGCTCCCGCAGCTCGACCGGGATCTCGGAGCTCTCGAAGTTCTTGCCCAGGTCGTCGGTGTAGATGATGGCCCGCTCGCCCAGGAGGTCCACGACCCCCCTGAAGTCGTCCTCGGCGCCGATCGGGAGCTGGACGGGCACGGCGCGCGCGCCCAGGCGGCTCTGGATCGACGCCACCGCGGCGTAGAAGTCGGCCCCCATCCGGTCCATCTTGTTGATGAAGGCGATCCGCGGCACCCCGTAGTGGTCGGCCTGCCGCCACACGGTCTCGGACTGCGGCTCGACCCCGGCCACGGCGTCGAAGATGGCGATGGCGCCGTCGAGCACGCGAAGGCTGCGCTCCACCTCGACCGTGAAGTCCACGTGTCCGGGTGTGTCTATGATGTTGATCGCGTGCCCCCGCCAGTGGCAGGTGGTGGCGGCGAGGGTGATCGTGATCCCTCGCTCCTTCTCCTGGACCATCCAGTCCATGGTCGCGGCCCCGTCGTGGACCTCGCCCATCCGATGCAGCCGGCCGGCGTAGAAGAGGATCCTCTCCGTGGTCGTGGTCTTGCCGGCATCGATGTGCGCCATGATCCCGATGTTCCGGAGCCGCTCCAGCCGGGTGCTCCGCTCCACCTGCTTCACTGCAACCGCCGCGATCTTCGTCTGCCTCCGTGCTCAGTATCGGAAATGGCTGAACGCCTTGTTCGATTCCGCCATCCTGTGGGTCTCTTCCTTGCGCCGTACCGCGCCACCGGCGTTGTTGGCAGCGTCCACCAGCTCCGCGGCCAGCTTCTCCGCCATGCTCTTGCCGTTCCGCTGCCGGGCGAAGCGCACGATCCAGCGCCGGGCCAGGGCCAGGCGGCGGTCGGGACGGATCTCGACCGGCACCTGGTAGGTCGCGCCGCCGACCCTCCGCGGCTTCACCTCGAGCACCGGCGTGGCGTTGCGCAACGCCTGCTCGAACACCTCGAGCGGCTCTCTCCTGGCCGTCCGCCCGGCACGGCGCAGCGCATCATAGGTAATGCGCTCGGCGAGCGATTTCTTCCCGTTGCGCATGACGATGTTGATGAACTTCGCCACCGACTCCGAGTTGTAGACGGGGTCGGGCGCGACCGAACGTTTGACCGGACGGTAGCGGCGCGGCATCCTACCTGCTCTTCTCGCGCTTGGCGCCGTACTTGGAACGGCCCTGCCGACGGTTCTTGGTCCCGGCGGTGTCCAGGGTGCCCCGGATGATGTGGTAGCGAACCCCGGGCAGGTCCTTCACCCGGCCACCACGGATGAGGACGACGGAGTGCTCCTGGAGGTTGTGGCCGATGCCGGGAATGTAGGCCGTCACCTCGACCCCGGTGGTCAGGCGCACACGGGCGACCTTCCGCAGGGCCGAGTTCGGCTTCTTCGGCGTGGTCGTGTACACGCGCACGCACACGCCCCGGCGCTGCGGCGACCCCCGCAGCGCGGGCGACTTCGACTTCTTGACGATCGGCTTGCGGCCGACGCGAATCAGCTGTTGAATGGTCGGCAACGCGTTCTCCTGAGCGGCGTTCTGGGGGCTTCGAAGCTCCAGCAAGCCACGGAGGGCTGGAGTCGAAGGCTGAGTATACCCGAAGACGGGACGCGTATGCGGGCCACCCCAACCGCTCTCCCATCCTGCCACGCCGCCACCCTCCCGATCGGCACCGGACGGTCGTGACCCGGGAACGAAGACAAAGAGGCGCCCCCTGCGGGGCGCCCCTTCGGAGTGGAGGGACGAGAAGTCGTACGTGGTGGATGTCGTCAGCTCGGGGGCCGCTCACCACCGGGTTGCGGCCCGTTTCCTTCCCTTCACCCCTGCATACGAAGCCGGCCCGAAGGCGGATCACGCCCGTTCCGGGGCCGGGCTGCGGGGCTAGGGTGTGGCTCCGCCGGCGGTGGGGGTGGGGCTCGGGGAGAGCGGCGTCGGCGTGACGGGGGATGGACGGGGGGTGGGGCTCGGGGTCGAGGTCGGCGATGGCCCCGGGCTGGCCGTGGCCGTGGGCGAGGGCAAGGGTGAGGGGGTGGGTGAAGGCGGTGCCGTCACCGTCAGCGGGGCGCCGAGTGGGCAAC
>Ga0209810_1003330_pt1 | contig 17076 bp, 14 predicted proteins | sample Coa_R1_7_FD_187159 | JGI IMG/M metagenome (GOLD analysis project Ga0209810, IMG submission 187159) | Surface soil microbial communities from Centralia Pennsylvania, which are recovering from an underground coalmine fire - Coalmine... | ecosystem: Environmental > Terrestrial > Soil > Unclassified...
ACGTCACGTTCCAGGACGACTGGGTCGCGTTCCGGACGACGCACCTGATGAACCACGAACGCCTGCTCTGGGCGAGCGACCACCCCCACTCCGACTCGACGTTCCCCGAGTCGCAGCAGGTCCTCGAGCAGCAGACCGCGCACCTCGACCCGGACGTGCGCGACGACATCGTGTACCGCAACACCGCGCGCCTCTACGGGCTGCGCGTCTGAGGCGTCAGCTCGACGACGGCTCGCGCGCGCCGAGGCCGCGCAGCGCGAACGCGAGCGCGTGACGGAAGAAGGCCGGCGTGATCCGCTGGTGCAGCATGAACGCCTGGTGGTACAGGCCGCCGGTGACGAGGCTGTACGCCTGCTCGACGGTGGGTGCGTCGTCGAGCTCGCCGCGCTGCGTCGCGCGCGCCAGGATCCCGCGCAGCTCCGCGAGCCGCGGCGCGGTGAACTTCTCGCGCAGCGCCCCCGCGAGCTCCGTGTTCCCCGACACCTCGGTGCCGAGCGCGTCGGCGACGTCCTCCCGTCGCGCCGCGATCGAGCGCGCGATGTTGGCGAGGAACGCTTTCAGGTCACCGTCGAGGCTGCCGGTGTCGACCGCAGCCGGCTCGGGTGCGAGTGTCGCGACCGCGGCCGCGACGAGATCCTGCTTCGTCGCCCACCGGCGGTACAGCGTGGCCGACGACACGCCGGCGCGCTCGATCACCGCGGCAACGGTCAACCCCGCGTAGCCCTTCTCGACGAGCACCTCGAGCGTCGCGTCGAGGATCGTCGCGTCGCACGCCGGGCTCCGCTGGCGCCCGGGATGCGTGGCGGGAGCAGGCGAGGTCGTCATGCTGAGGACACCTGCTCCGCTTCGAGCGCGCCCTCGGCTTCCGCGAACGTGAGAGACGCGACACCGTCGAGCGCGCCGGACTCGTCCGCGCGCGCGTCCTGTGCGCGCGCCGGCAGGAACGCGAACACGACGATCGCGGCCAGCAGCACGACCACCGCACCGACGATCTCCGCGCGCGCGAACGCGTGGATGAACTCGGCGTGGCCGGCGCTCGCGAGCGCACGTCCGACGGAGCCGGGCAGGTGCGCGGCCGCGTCTACCGCGCCACCGACCGAGTCGGTCGCCGCCGACGCGACACCGGCAGGCAGGTGCATGCCGGCGACCCGGGTCGCCATCCCGGGCCGGTACGACGCGGCCAGCACCGAGCCGATGACCGCGACGCCGAGCGCACCGCCCATCTGGCGCGTCGTGTCGTTCATCGCGGAGCCGACCCCGGCCTTCTCGACGGGCAACGACCCCATGATGGACTCCGTGGCGGGCGCCATGACGAACCCCATGCCCGTCGACAGGATCGACATCGACACGAGCAGCAGCGTGTAGCCGCTCGACGTCGTCACCTGCGCCATCAGCACGAGTCCCACGACCGACAGCACGAGACCGCCGCCGACGACGAGCTTCGTGCCGATGTGCTCGACGACCCGCGGCGACAGCGGCGCGACGACGAGCATGATCGCGGCCATCGGGAGCAGCCGGATGCCCGCCTCCAGCGCGCCGTACCCGAGCACGTTCTGGAGGTACTGGGTCATCACGAACATCGACCCGTACATCGCGAAGAACGTCATCGTGATCGCGCCGTTCGCAGCCGAGAAGCGCGGGTTGCGGAAGAAGCGGACGTCCAGCATCGGGTGGTCGCACGTCAGCTCCCACACGACGAAGGCGGCGAGCACCACGACGCCCAGGAGCAACGAGCCGACGACCGTCGCGCTCGTCCATCCCTTCGTGGGCGCCTCGATGATGGCCCACAGCACGGCGACGAGACCCGCGACCGACAACGACGCGCCGGCGAGGTCGAGACGCGGCGCGTTCGGGTCGCGCGACTCGGGGAGGAGGAACCGGCCGGCGACGAGCGCGACCGCGGCGATCGGCACGTTGATCAGGAACACCGATCCCCACCAGAAGTGGCGGAGCAGGAACCCGCCGATGACCGGCCCGAGCGCGCCACCACCACCGGCGACCGCCGCCCACGCGCCGATCGCGCGCGCACGCTCCTTCGGGTCGCGGAAGACGTTGGTCAGCAACGACAGCGTCGCCGGCATGATGAGCGCGGCACCGATGCCCATGAACGCGCGCGTGAACACGAGCGCGGTCGCCGACCCCGCGAACGCGGAAGACGCCGAGCCGAGGCAGAAGATCGCGAGCCCGGTGCTGAGCGCGCGCTTGCGCCCGATGCGGTCGCCGAGGCTCCCGGTCGTGAGGAGCAGGCCGGCGAACACGAGCGTGTAGCCGTCGACGATCCACTGCAGCTGGCTCGTCGACGCGTGGACGTCGCGGATGAGCGCGGGCAGGGCGACGTTCAGGACGGTGTTGTCGAGCGTGATGACCGCGAGGCTCAGGCACATGACCGCGAGCGCCCACCACCGGCGCCGGTCGAGCCGGGCGTCGGCGAGGGGGATCGCGGCGTCCACGGACGTCGCATCGGCGGTCACGGCCATATCGAAAGAGTAGCGTTTCGAAATACCGCTGTTTCGAAACCACGGCGTGACGGTCGTCACGGGAGGGTGGGTACGGTCGGGGCCGTGAGCGACCGCGACCCGGAGCCGCCCGACCCCGAGCTCGACGCCCTCGAGGCGGCCAGCGCGCTGTGGCCCGTCGCTCTCGAGGTGCGCTTCCGGCGCGACGTCTCGCCCCAGGCCATCGCCGACTTCCTCGACACGCTGCGGCTCGAGGACCTCCCGGGCGAGGCCCGGCTGACGACCGACGTCGACGCCCGCCGCAGCACCGTCGCGTTCGCGCCCTGGACGCGCGGCGCCGAGCGGACGCGCTGGGAGCGCCGGCTCCGCGACGACCACCTCGTCGCGGAGGTGCGGACCCCCGACGAGGGGTGAGCGCCGAGGCGCTCGGGATCAGCCGAGCGCCTTGGCGTCCCTCAGCGCGGCGAGGCGGGCGTCGTCGTACCCGAGGACCTCGTGCAGCACCTCGTCGGTGTGCTGGCCGAGCGTCGGCGCCTTCGTCGGGACGGGCAGCTCGCCGTCCACGAGCTTGACCGGGAACGGCAGCTGCTCGGCACCGAGCCGCTCGCGTGGGAGCCACGGCAGCCGGTCCTGGAACTGCGGGTCGTCCGCGATCGTCTTCGGCGAGTTCACCGGCGCGATCGGCGTGTTGACCCGACCGCCGAACTCGAGCCACTCCGCGGACGTCTTCGTGCGGAAGATGTCGCGCAGCTCACGGTGCATCTCGACGTTGCCGCGCGCGTGGTCGGCGTACTTCGAGCCCGGCCACCGCTCGAACATGTCCATGCGGTCGACGCCCTCGCAGAAGTTCTTCCAGAACGCCTGCTCCGACGCCATGAAGAGCACGTAGCCGTCCTTCGTCTCGTAGACGTTGTACCGGACGCCCTCCTTCATGCCCGCGGTGCCGGGCGCGCGCCGGACGTAGTCGTCCGACTTGTTGCCGGTGACCTCGCTCTCGGGCCGCTCGTAGGACTTGTAGGTCTCGGAGCGCAGCCAGTCGATCGCGGCCGCGGCGTCGGACTGCGCGACCTCCATGCGCGACCCCTCGCCCGTCGCGCGCGCCTGCAGGATCCCCGACAGGATGCCGAGCGCGCCGTAGAGCGGGCCTGCGTTGATCCCGATCGACACGTGCTCTGGGAGGTACGCGAAGCCGTCCTCGTCGACCTCCGGCGCCACGATGCCCGCCCACGTGTCGTACGCGATCCCGTGGCTCGGGTAGTCCTTGTACGGGCCGGTCATGCCGTAGCCCGAGATCGTGATGAACACGATGCGCGGGTTCACCTCGCGCAGCTTCTCGAACCCGAGGCCGCGCCGCTCGAGCCCGCCCGGGCGCATGGCCTCGACCACCGCGTCCGCGTGGCGCACGAGGTCGAGGAACACCTCGACGCCCTCCGCCGTCCGCAGGTCGAGGACGACGCTGCGCTTGCCCCGGTTCGTGTGCAGGTGCATGAGCGACGTGCCCTCGACGATCGGCCACGTCATCTCGCGCACGTAGTCGCCCGAGGGTGGCTCGACCTTGATCACGTCGGCGCCGAGGTCGGCGAGGCAGGTCGTGATGGCCGCCGGCCCGAGCATCGAGCACTCGACGATGCGCACGCTCTCGAGCGGCCGGACCGTGTGTGACGGGGCGTCAGAGGTCATGGCCCGGCAGGTTATTCAGATCGCTCAGGTCGTGACCGACCCGCCGTTGAGCTGGAGCGTCTGGCCCGTCATCCACGACGCCTCGTCGGACGCGAGGTAGACGCACAAGGCCGCGATGTCCTCCGGCCGGCCGAGCCGCCCGACGGGCACCTGGCGCGACAGCCTCGCCGTGACGTCGGAGCCACCGGTGTTGTCCATCAGCCCGATGGCGAGCGTGTTCGCGGTGACACCGAAGCGTGCGTTCTCGATCGCGAGGTGACGCATGAACCCGATCGCGCCGCCCTTGCCCGCGCCGTACGCCGCGACGCCGATGTTCAGGCCGACGGTGCCCGCACCCGACGCGATCGTGATCACGCGCCCGAACCCGCGCTCGCACATGCCGTTGATCACGGCGCGGCTGCAGTGCAGGACGCCGTACAGGTTCACCCGCAGCGGCCCCTCCCAGGCGGACGGGTCGGTGTCGCGGAACGCCTGCGGGACCATCGCGTGCTCGCCACCGTTGCCCGCGTTGTTGACGAGCACGTCGACGGGCCCGAGCTCGCGCTCGACGTCGGCGACCCCGCGCGTCACGGCGTCGAAGTCCGTCACGTCGAACGGGACGGCGCGCGCGGCACCGCCCGCGTTGCTGATCGCCTCGACCGTGTCGACCGCGCGCTCGATGCGCAGGTCGTTGACCGCCACACGCGCACCTTGCGCAGCGAGCGTGCGCGCGATCCCCGCGCCCACGCCCTGCCCCGCGCCGGTGACGAGCGCTCGCTTCCCCGTCAGGTCGAACACGGCGCGGGACCGTACCCCACGTCGCGACGTCCGGCGGCGTGGCAGGCTGGATCACCGTGTCGACCGACGACGCCGTCCCGATCGGGCCGCTGACCGAATGGCTGCACGCGAACGTTGCCGGCTCGCACGGCGCGGTGCACGTCGAGCAGCTGTCGGGTGGGTCGTCGAACCTCACGTTCCGCGTGCGCGACGACGTCCACGACCTCGTGCTGCGGCGGCCGCCGCTCGGTCGCGTGCTCGCCACCGCGAACGACGTCCTGCGCGAGCACCGCGTGCAGCACGCGCTCGCGGCGACCGACGTGCCCGTCGCGGCGATGCTCGGCGCGTGCGCCGACGTGAGCGTGATCGGCGCGCCGTTCTACGTCATGTCCATGCTCGACGGCGTCGTCTACACGGACGCCGAGGCGGTCGCACACCTCACCGAGGCAGACGCGCGTGCGGCGTCGTACGAGCTCGTCGACGTGCTCGTTCGACTGCACGCCGTCGACCCGTCCGCGGTCGGGCTCGCGGACCTCGGCCGTCCGGACGGGTTCCTCGAGCGCCAGGTGCGGCGCTGGCGGACGCAGTGGGAGACATCGAAGCAGCACGACTGCCCGGAGATCGAGGAAGTCGCCGACCGTCTCTCGCGTGCCGTGCCCGCGGGAGCGCACACCGGGATCGTGCACGGCGACTACAGCTTCAACAACACGATCTGGGAGCGCCACCGGCCGGCGGTGATGCAGGCCGTCCTCGACTGGGAGATGGCGACGCTCGGCGACCCTCTGACCGACCTCGGGATGCTCGTCACGTACTGGGGACCCGTCGGCGAGCGACTGTGGCGTGCACGCGCACCGCAACCGCACCGCGCGAACGCCGGGTTCCCGTCCGCGGACGCGCTCGTCGAGTGGTACGCGCGTGCGAGCAGCCGGCCGCTCGACGACGTCGACTTCTATCGCGTGCTCGCCACGTTCAAGCTCGCGGTGATCTCGGAGGGCGCGCTGGCGCGCATCGTGGAGCGTGCGCCGGAGCGCGCCGCGTCGACGCGCGCGGTCGTCGAGGAGCTGGCGGCCGCCGCACTCGACCAGGCCGAGCGGTCGTCCGACCCCGCCCTCAACGGACGCGCCCGCGCGAAGGAGGCGTACCAGAGATGACCGACGTCGTGCTGCACGACCCCGCGACGTACGCGCACGGGTTCCCGTACGAGCACTTCCGTGCGCTGCGCGACCACGATCCCGTCTCACACCACGACCACCCGAGCTGGGCGCGCGGGTACTGGGTCGTGGCGCGTCACGAGGACGTGCAGCGCGTCTCGCGCGACTCGGGCACGTTCCGCAACGCGCCGCACCCGTTCCTCGAAGGGCGCGCCGACGACGACCAGAGCGAGGCGTCTGGGCTGCTCATCAGCCTCGACGCGCCCGAGCACGTCAAGCTGCGCAAGCTGATCAACCGCGGGTTCACGCCCCGGCGCGTCGCCGACCTCACCGACCGGATCCGGGCGCGCGTCGACACCATCTTCGACGACCTGCGGGACCGGCGGTCGTGCGATCTCGTCGGCGACGTCGCGCTGTGGCTGCCGCTGCACGTCATCGCGGACCTCGTCGGCGTGCCGGAGGCCGACCGGCGGAAGGTGTTCGAGTGGACCGAGACGACGTTCGGGTTCGATGCGTCGGTGACTCCGGACGAGCAGCGCGACGCGATGACGCAGATGTTCGGCTACGCGGACGCGTTGTGCGAGGAGCGCCGTCGCGAGCCGCGCGACGACCTGCTGAGCGTCCTCCTCGACGCCGACGTCGACGGCGAGCAGCTGTCGCAGCTCCAGATCGACCTGTTCTTCATGCTGCTGCAGAACGCGGGCAGCGAGACGACCCGCAACCTCATCACGACCGGGACGCTCGCGTTGCTGCAGCATCCCGACCAGCTCGCGCGGGTGCGAGCCGACCTCGAACTGCTGCCGGTCGCGATCGAGGAGCTCCTCCGCTACGTCACGCCCGTGATGCAGTTCGTGCGCCATCCCGTCGTCGACACCGAGATCGCGGGCACAACGATCGAGGCCGGTGACCGCGTCGTGATGTTCTACGCGTCGGCGAACCGCGACGAGCGCGCGTTCGACGAGCCCGACGCGCTCGACGTGACCCGTACGCCGAACGACCACGTCGCGTTCGGTGCGGGTGGACCCCACTTCTGCCTCGGTGCGAGCCTGGCCCGGCTCGAGGCCCGCATCATGTTCGAGGCGATCCTGACGCGCTTCACGGATCTCGAGGTGGACGCGGACGTCGACACGCTGCCGCGGGTCAGCTCGAACCTGATCGACGGGTTCGTGCACCTCCCGGTGCGCTGGTCGGCGATCAACTGATCGAGGGCGCTTTTGTGAAGCGTCATGCACACACTGTGTGCATGACGCTTCACAGAACACGGACGAGGAGGACGGACGGGTGGGACGGCTCGACGGCAAGGTCGCGGTGGTGACCGGAGCGGGCGGCGGGCTCGGGCGCGCGATGAGTGTCGCGTTCGCGCGAGAGGGCGCGGCGGTCGCGTGCCAAGACCTCGTGGAGACGGCCGCGAAGGCGACCGCGGACGAGATCGCCGCGCGGCCGGGAGGTCGCGCCTTGGCATGGGCCTGCGACGTGACCGACTCGGGTGCGATCGACGCGATGTTCGATGCCGCGAGCGAGCAGCTCGGAGTCGTCGACGTGCTCGTGAACTGCGCGGGCGTGGACCGCACACCGGGTGACGGGTTCGAGAACGGCGGCTTCCAGCTCAACCACATGTCGGACGACGCGTGGAAGCGGATGCTCGACATCCACCTGAACGGAGCCTTCTACTGCTCGCGCGCGATGACGCGCCGGCTCGTCGACGCGAAGCAGGGCGGGTCGATCATCTGCGTCTCGAGCATCGCCGGGCTCGCGGGCTGGGGTCCGCCGCACTATGCGACGGCGAAGGCGGGCCTGCTCGGTCTGGTGCGCAGCCTCGCCCGCTTCGGCGGCGGCCTCGGGATCCGCGCCAACGCGATCTGCCCGGGCGTGATCGACACCGCGATGACGCAGGGGGTCCCGGCCCCGATGATCGACGGGCTGAAGATGCTCACCCCGCTCGGCCGGGTCGGCGAACCTGCCGACGTCGCGGCCGCGGCCGTCTACCTCGCGGGCGACGAGAGCAGCTTCGTCACCGGCCAGGCCCTCTCCCCCAACGGCGGCCTCGTCATCTCGTGACGGTCGACGGCCGCCTCGACGTCACTCCGGCGTCGCCGACGCGCGTGTCGCCTCGCTGCGCGCGAGCAACCATCCCGGTGGTGTGACGACGACCGCCACCGTCGCGTCGAGCACGCCGATCATCCGCTCGACGAGGTGACCGAGGAACGCGGTGCCCTCCGCGGCCCGGAGCTCGGCCGAGAGCACGACGAGATCCGCGTCGACGTCGGCCGCGATCGCGGGGATCTCGCGCGAGCGTGAGCCCGCGCGCGTGACGGCGCGCGGCCGCAGGCCGAGCCGGCGCGCGAGCTGGCTCGCCTCGGTCACGAGCCCGCGTGACGCGATCCGTCCCGAGCGCTGCGCGTCGGCGCCGACCGCGACGAGGTCCGCGTCGTCCGGCGCGACGTGCGCGACGACGAGATCCGCGTCGTTCGCGGCCGCGAGCGCGAACGCGATCTCTTGTGCCGCGCGGTTGGGCAGCGTGCCGACGACGGGCACGAGGACGCGCCTGAACCCGTCGCCGAGCTGCTGCCGCGCGTGCGGGCCCGCCCACACGACGACGACCGGCAGCGCGCTCCTCTGCAGCAGCGACTGCGTGAGCGCGGAGAGCAGGTCGGCGGAGATTCCCGTCTCGCGGGCGCCGACCGCCACGACCTCGTAGCCGAGCCCGACGTGCTCGGTGAGCGCGTCGAGCGCGTCGAGCGCGTCCGCTCCACCGAGCTCCTCCTGCTCGACGGGTCGTCGCTCGAACACCGCGGTCGCGCCGTCAGCCGCGGACGCGCCCGCCGGATCCGCCGCGATCACGGTCGCGGGCGAGTCGCTCGGCCACGCGAGGTCGACGATCTTCGCGGCGAGTAGCGTGCCCTCGCCGCGCTGCGCCGGCACGAGCACGCGACCCGGTCGCACGAGCAGGTTCTCCGAGTAGATCTGCTCGCGGTCCAGCCGTTCCCGCTCCTCGGTCGTGCCGCGCCACGCGGACGCGATCGCGCGCAACAGCGGCGGGGCGACCATCGACGTCGCCAGCGCCATGATCACGACCACCGTGTACATGCGCGTGTTGAGGACCCCGAGCCCGAGGCCGACGGTCGCGACGACGATCTCCAGCGCGCCGCGGGCGTTCAGGCCGACTCCGAGTGCGAAACCCTCCTGCCGCGGGAGGCCCGCGAGGCGGGCGCCGAGGTAGCCGCCCGCGAGCTTGCCGACGCTCGCGACCGCGATGACGACGGCGGTGAACAGCAGCACGTCCCCGCGACCCAGCAGCGCGAGGTCGACGCGCAGTCCCGCGGTCGCGAAGAACACAGGTGCGAACACCGCGTTCGTCATCGTCTCGACGCGCTCGACGAGCCGCGTGTCCTGGTAGCGCGACCGCGCGAGCACCATGCCGGCGACGAATGCACCGAGCACCGCCTCGACGCCGAGCGCCTGCGTGATCGCCCCCGCCGTGAACACGACGAGCAACGTGATCGACAGCCCGCTCGTCATGCCCGGCCGGCGCTTGCGGAAGCTGCGCAGCAGCTCGTCGACGATCCGCTGACCGAGCGTGAACGCGCCGAGCACGAACAGGGCGACCGCGAGGATCGTCAAGCCGAGACGGCCGAACCCGATCGCGCCCGAGCGTGCCGCGCTCGCGAGCACGCCGAGGAGCAGCCAGCCGACGACGTCGTTGACCATCCCGGCCGCGAGCGTCAGCTGCCCGAAGTTACGACGCGTGAGGCGCAGGTCCTGCAGCACCTTCGCGATCACGGGCAGCGACGAGATGCTGAGCGCGGTCGCGACGAACCCGGCGAACACGCCGCGGGAGCTGTTCCCGACGAACGTGTGCGGGAGCTGGAAGCCGAGCGCGAGCCCGAGCGCGAACGGCAGCGCGATCGACAGCACCGCGACGGATGCGAGCGCGGAGCCGAGCTGGCGCACGAGACCGAGGTCCGTCTCGAAGCCGGTCACCGCGAGCAGCATCACGATGCCCACCCAGCCGACCGCGGTGATCATCCCGGACTGCACGACGTGGGGCGGGAACAGCCAGCGTGCCGCGCCGGGCGCGAGCTTCCCGAACACGGACGGGCCGAGCAGCAACCCCGCCGCGAGCTCCCCGACGACCGCCGGCTGCCCGATCCGGCGCATCAGCGCGCCGAGCGCGCGGGCGACACCGACGAGCACGACGAGCTCGACCCAGAACACGAGGAACACGTGCTCCGGGATCGGTTCGATCCTCACCGGCTCCCCCCTGCGAGATGCACGAGCCGGGGGTGTACCCAACGAGCGCGTGCAGGGAACCGTGACAGGTACCGGCAGTAGTGTCCCGCGCCCGCGAGCGAGGAGGCCCCGCATGGCCATGAGGACACCGATCTGCGACCGGCTCGGCATCGAGTTCCCGCTGTTCGCGTTCTCGCACTGCCGCGACGTCGTCGCCGCGGTGAGCAGGGCCGGCGGCTACGGGGTGCTCGGCGCGCTCGCGTACAGCCCCGACCAGCTCGAGATCGAGCTGTCGTGGATCGACGAGCACGTCGACGGCAAGCCCTACGGCGTGGACTTCGCGATGCCGGAGAAGTTCGTCGGCAAGGGTGAGGAGTTCGACCTCGGCTCGCTGAAGGCGATGATCCCCGAGGAGCACCGGCAGTTCGTCGAGAAGATCCTCGCCGAGCACGACGTCCCCCCGATGCCCGAAGGTGTCGAGGGCGTGATGAAGGCCGCGGGTCTCGGGGTCGAGGCCGAGGGACCGGGGCAGGTCGACGTCGCGCTCGGCCACCCCGTCTCGATGCTCGTGAACGCGCTCGGGCCGCCGCCGGAATACGTCATCGAGGCCGCGCACTCGAGCGGTGTGCTCGTCGGCGCGCTCTGCGGCAGCCCGCGCCATGCCGAGCGCAACGTCGAGCGGGGTGTCGACGTGATGATCGCCCAGGGCACGGAGGCGGGCGGGCACTGCGGCGAGATCTCGACGATGGTGCTCGTGCCCGAGGTCGTCGACACCGTCGGACCCGACGTTCCGGTGCTCGCCGCGGGCGGCATCGGGCGCGGGCGTCAGATGGCCGCCGCGATGGCGCTCGGCGCGCAGGGCGCGTGGACGGGCTCGATCTGGCTGACGGTCGCGGAGTCCGAGACGCAACCGTGGGTCGTGGAGAACCTTCTGGCCGCGGGGTTCACCGACACCGTGCGATCGCGCGCGATGACGGGCAAGCCGGCCCGCCAGTTGCGGACCGACTGGACCGAGGCATGGGACGCGCCCGACACGCCCAACCCGTTGCCGATGCCGCTGCAGGGCCTGCTGTACGCACCGGCCGCGCACCGGTTCATGCGCGTGCGTTCGCGCGCGCTCTCGGGCTCGCCCGTCGGTCAGATCATCGGGCGCGTCGACCGTGTGCGTCCCGCGCGCGACGTCGTGTACGAGATCGTCGAGGAGTGGATCGAGACGACCCAGCGGATGTGCGCCGAGACGTGAGAAGGGCCGCGCGCGCGTCGTTCGCGACGCTCGCGGCCGCTCTCGCCGTCGCGACGCTCGCGGCGTGCTCCGGCAGCTCGTCACGCTCGACGGCGACCCGGCCGACAGCCGCGACACCGCGCGCGGTCGCGCGCCAAGCCGTCGGCGTCGTGACCGCGACGTACGTCGACACGAGCCGGCCGACGCCGAAGAGCGGTCCGGACCCGGCCCAGCCGCGACGCACGCTCGTGACGACGATCCTCTACCCGGCCACCGGCCCCGCCGGCTCGACGACGCCCGTCCGCGACGCACCGCCGGCGCGGCGCGACGGCCCGTTCCCGTTGATCGTGTTCGCGCACGGGCTCGGCGCGAGTCCCCAGGTGTACGAGCCGGGCCTGCTCGACCAGTGGGTCGCGGCGGGCTACGTGGTCGCGGCACCGCAGTTCCCGCTGACGAGCAGCGCGACCCCCAACGGCGTCGACGCGGCCGACGTCGTGAACCAGCCCGGCGACGTGTCGTTCGTGATCACCTCGATCCTGCGCGCATCGGCCACCCGACGAGGTCCGCTCGCCGGGCTCGTGGACCCGGACCGCATCGGGGCTGCGGGTCACTCGAACGGCGCGATCACGACCCTCGGTCTCGTCGCGAACACCTGTTGCCGCGACCCGCGCGTGAAGGCGGCGGCGGTGCTGGCGGGTGACACCGTCGCGTTCCCGAACGGCAGGTACGACTTCGTCCATGCGCCGCCGCTGCTCTTCGTGCACGGGACCGACGACGCGCTGCTGCCGTACGCGGGGATCGTGAGCGCGTTCGACGAGGCACGCGGCCCGAAGGGCCTGCTGACGATCGAGCACGGCGACCACTCGTCAGCCGCCGCCGGACAGCGGGCTTCGTCCGCCGACGTCGTCCGGACGACCGAAGACTTCTTCGACGCGTACCTGCGCGACGACGGGCCAGCGCGCACACGTCTCGCGCGCGATGGAGAGCCCGGCGTGACGACGCTCGACTTCGTCACGACGCGCGGCGCGACCGCGACGATCCCCACGATCCCGGAACCGCCGACACAGCGACGCGCGACCGTCGAGCCGTCGAGGAACCTGCGCGACGGTCAGACGGTCACGGTGCGGTGGAGCGGCTTCACGCCCGGGAAGGTCGTCAACGTCGTGCAGTGCTCGCGCGGCGCGCCGACGCCGACGTCGTGCGACCTCCGCCGCGGGCGCATCCTGATCCTCGACCCGACCGGCTCGGGATCGCTCCGCCTCCAGGTCGTGACGGGCACGGTCGGCCAGCGCGTGTGCGACCACGCGCACCCGGACTGCTTCGTCGCGGTCAACGACGCGAGCCTGCAGGAGCCGTCCGCGACCGTCATCGTCCCGATCACGTTCGCGCCCTGACGGGCGACCTGCCCCCTACTGCGAGGCAGGTGCCGCGGCGAGCGTGACGGTGACCGTCGTCGTCGAGCCGTTGCGCTGGTACGTGAGCGGGACCTTGTCGCCGACGTGGTGCGACTGCACGGCCGCGACGAGCGTCTCAACGCCGGTCACCTGACGGGACCCGACCTGCGTGATCACGTCACCCGCCTGCACGCCCGCCGCGGCGGCGGGGCTGCCGGACTCGACGCTCCGCACGAGCGCGCCGTTCCCGCTGTCGGCCGTCTCGCCGGATGCACCGGAGCGGTCGTCGGCGCTCGTCGTCGCCTGCACGCCGAGGTACGCATGCGTCGCGTGCCCCGACTGGATGAGCTGCGTCGCGACGTCACGCGCGGCGTCGATCGGAATCGCGAACCCGACGCCGATGTTCCCCGACTGCTGCGACTGCTGCCCCGGGAACGCGCCGCTGCCGGAGCCGACGGACGCGATCGCCGAGTTGATGCCGACGACCTGACCTTGCAGGTTCACGAGCGGGCCGCCCGAGTTCCCGGGGTTGATCGCGGCGTCGGTCTGGATCGCGTCGATCACGGCGTTCGTGTCGGACACGGACGGGTCGCCGGTCGCGACCGCGCGGTGCAGCGCGCTCACGATCCCCGACGTCACCGTCCCGGACAGGCCGAGCGGCGATCCCACCGCGACGACCTCGTCGCCCACGTGCAGCGACTCGGAGTCTCCGAGCACCGCGGGCGTCAACGTCCCCGCGCCCTGGATCTTGATGACGGCGAGGTCGGAGAGCGGATCGCGCCCGACGATCGACGCGCCGTACTTCTTGCCGTTCGACAGCACCACCTCGAGCGTGCCGCCGTTCGCCGCGTCCGACACGACGTGGTTGTTCGTGAGGACGTCGCCGTCGGCGGTGATGATCACGCCCGAGCCGGTGCCGCCGCCGGACTGGCCCGTCTCGTTGATGGTGACGACGCTCGGGATGACCCGCGCCGCGGCCGCGCCGACGGTTCCCGAGGTCGCCGCGGCCGGCTGGTTGGAGACCTGCGGGCTCGACGCCGCGCCGATGGTCACCGTCGACGGATGATGCGACTCGCCGACGTGGACACCGACGGCCGCACCGACGCCGCCGCTCGCGGCGACCAGCGCGAGCACGGCGACCCCGACCGCCGCGCGCCGGCCGCGGCCGCGGGGGGACGGCGGGCCGGCGGCGGGCGGCGGGTCCGTGGCGAGCGGCGACTCGGTCGTGGGCGGCGGCGGGGGCCAGGCCGCGCCGGGGTCGGCCGCCCCGGCGGCGCCGGCGCCGGACTCTCCCGCGCCGGGGTCGGGGTGTGACCCCGGCACCGGGAGGGGCGGCTGCCACGGATCGGGGGGAGGGGGGAGCTCGGGACCGTCGGTCGACATGGACAGATCATCGGACGACTTGCTGAGGAACGTCTGAGGACGGCCGAAGATCGGCCTGAGGAATCGGGCCCGGACGCGGGACGACCCCCGCCGGAGCGGGGGCCGTGCCCAGGTGCGCTCGCTTCGTGCTACTGGAAGATCGGCATCACGACGTCGTCGAAGTCGTTGTCGGTGACGTGCTGCGTCGCGACGTTCTTCGACAGCCAGATCCCGAAGTGATCGTGCGAGATGTCGTTGTCGCGGATGACGGTGCCGTTCACCGGCACGACCGCCGAGAAGACGATGATCCCGGTCGTCTGCAGGTCGCCCGAGTCCATGTCACCCTGCGTGTTGTTCGTCCCGATCTCGTTGTCGACGATCTGGTTGCCGTCGATGCTCTGACCCGGTGCGTGGGCGTGCAGCTGCACACCGCCCTCACCGTTGTTCCAGATGCGGTTGTCGCGCACGACGTTGTCGTACGCCTTCATCCCCGGCCCGGCCGCCGCGATCAGGACGCCGGCGCCGCCGTTGCCCGTCGAGACGTTGCCCTCGACGAGGTTGTCGTAGACGCCGCCCGCCGGGTCGTGCGCCGGCATCGTGATCCCGCAGTCGAAGAGGTTGTCCTTCGCGACGTTGTCGGTGATCTTGTTGCCGTGCGACGCGGTGAAGTCGTCGCTGACGAGGATGCCGCCGGTGTTGTGCATCACGACGGTGTCGTCCACGCGCGAGTTCGTCGTGCCCTGCAGGTGCACGCCCTCGCCGCAGTCACCGGGCACGTTCCCCTGGCCCTGGCACTCCATGTAGGAGTTCGGGACGAAGTTCGGCACGCCGCTCGAGCCGCGGTCGTTGCCGTCCACGACGTCGTGGTCGATCGACACGTGGTCGACGCCCGACGCGAGGATGCCCTCGCCGATCGCGCTCTTCACCGTGAAGCCGTGCACGCGCGACCACGACGCGCCCGGCCCGCTGATGTCGATCCCGTTGATCTTGCCGGTCGCGTCGATCGTCGCGTCGTGCCCCTCGAGCTCGAGCTTGATCGTGACCGTGACCATCTCGGTGTAGACGCCGCGCGCGACGGAGATCTCGCCGCCCGGCACCGACTTCGCGACGGCGGCACCGATCGTCCGGCACGGGTTCTCGTGACGGCCGCACGACGGGCCATCGTTGCCGGTCGGCGCAACGTACAGGTGCCGAGCGCCGCCGCCGTCCGCGCTCGCCGCCGGTGCGACCGCGACCGCGGCCCCGAACGTCGCCACGGCCGCGGCCACGACCCCGACCGCGAACCGACGAATCCTTCCTGTCCCCATCTGCCCCTCCCCCAGCTCGTGTGCAGAGCGGCGGGCAGACTTTCACCGGGAGATGAGAGGACGATGAGCCGCTTGTGGGCAGTGGGTCGGATCTGCTCGCCGCCGGCTGTGGCCCGGTGGGCGTCCATGCCGTGCGCGCGGCCAGACCACCGGAAGCAGGTGTACCGGGAGAACGGCGGTGGGCATCAGACGCACGTGCTGTCGTTCGTGCTCGCCGTCATCCTGGTCTGCGTCGCGTTGGGGATCGTCGGCTGGGTCGTCCACGGCTTGTTCTGGCTGTTCGTGATCGCCGTGATCCTCTTCCTCGTCACCGCGGTGGGCACCGGCTACCGCGGCGGTCGCCGCTCGACCCGACGTCTGTAGGCGCGCCGCCCCGGGTCGGGTCGTGTGCTGCGCGGTCCGCCGGGCGGAGACGCGGCGAGAGCTACGCGACGACGCCACGCTCCCGCAGCTCGGCCACACGGTCGCCGAGGCCGATCTCGGTGAGCACGTCGTCCGTGTGCTGCCCGAGCGCGGGCGCCGGGCCGCCGAGACGCGCAGGCGTGGTGCCGAACTGCGACGGGTGGCGCGGCAGCCGGATCCGGCCGGCGACGGGGTGGTCACCGTCGACGAACAGCCCGATCGCGCGCGCGTGCGCGTCGTCGGGAAGGTCCTCGGGCGACACGACGACCCCGCACGGCACCCGCTCGGCCTCGAGCCGGTCCATCGCCTCGCGCGTCGGCAGCGTCGCCGCGACCGTGTAGCAGCGGCCGAGGAGGTCGTTCATGAGCTCGCGATGCTGGAGCCGCTGGCCGATCGTGGCGACGCGCGGATCGTCGTAACCGTCGACGCCGAGCGCCTTGCAGATCCCCGCGAAGTCGGCGTCGGACGTCGGCACCGCGATCCCCCAGCCGTCGGCGAAGCGGAACGGGCGGAAGGTGGCGACGAAGCTCGACGCCTGCGAGTGGTCGGCGTCGAGCAGGACCTCGTTGCCGGCGGCATCGGCCCAGAGGAACGAGACGACCGCGTCGAGCATCGACAGCTCCACGTGCTGACCGCCCTGCCCGCGCTCGCGCGCGAACAGCGCGGCGGTGATCGCCTGGGCCGCGGTCAGCGCGGTGACCTTGTCCGCCGCGGTCTGGCGGAGGAAGACGGGCTCACCGGTCGCGGGATCGGCCTGGTTCGTGGCGAAGCCGCCGTACGCCTGGATGACGGTGTCGTACGCGGACTTCCCCGCGTACGGGCCGTCGGGTCCGAACCCGGAGAGCGAGACGTAGACGAGCTCGCCGGCCCGCGGGTCGCGGTCGTCGTCGCGCAGGTCGTCGTAGCCGAGCCCGAGCCGGTCGAGGACGCCGGGGCGGAAGTTCTGCACGACCACGTCGCACGTGCGCGCGATCCGGCGCACGACGTCGCGGCCGTCGTCGGTGTGGGCGTCGACCGCGATCGAACGCTTCCCGCGGTTGCACGCGAGGAACAGCGCGCTCATCCCGTTCACCGCGACGCCCACCCAGCGGCCGATGTCGCCGATGCCCGGACGCT
>Ga0209810_1003335_pt1 | contig 17035 bp, 8 predicted proteins | sample Coa_R1_7_FD_187159 | JGI IMG/M metagenome (GOLD analysis project Ga0209810, IMG submission 187159) | Surface soil microbial communities from Centralia Pennsylvania, which are recovering from an underground coalmine fire - Coalmine... | ecosystem: Environmental > Terrestrial > Soil > Unclassified ...
CATGGCAACACGACCTCAAGCTCTGGCTCTCTCTCCTCCTGATCCTCTGCGCGGGCAGCGTGGGAGCGCTCTCGCTGGTAGCGCCGTCCCCCACGGCAGCGACCACGCGCCCCCACCCGCGGCCCCACGCCCCGCAGGCACGCGTGACTGCTCCCCCCATCGCGACCAGCACGCCGGCGACTCCCGCCTTCGCCCAGGGCCAGTGCACGGCCATGCCCTTACAGATGAACTACCTGGATACCGACCCACAGATGCCGCCGCAGCTCCCCGGCGACTGGCTCGCGGCAGGGCGGACAGCGCGGGACTTCCCCATCGCCCAGGCATGCGCCGCCGCCTTCATCACCAGCTATCAATCCTTCAACGGCGCTAACCCCAAAACCTTCGCTGCCTGCGTCTCCATGCTCTCGGCGGGCGCCAAAGAGCGCTTCTATGGCTACGTCCCCAGCATCAAGGCCGACCTGCATACCGACCCCGCCTGGCGCAAGCGGATGCAGCAGCAGCACATCGTGCAGGTAGCGCGCGCCGACCATCCCGTACTCATCGACGCGCGCTACACACGCGGGCGCCTGCTCGTCTGGATGGCCGTCACGGTCCATATCGCGACCACCATCAAGCTGCGCACCACCACCAGCACCGCCACCTATACCCTGCTGCTGCTGGCCGTGCCCATCGACCCCAACGCGCCCGGCACTGGCTGGCAGGTCTCTAGCTGGCAGCCCGGCGCTGGCTTCTTCCCCCCCTTCGAGCCGCTGTAATGCGGCTCGAAGGCGTTTTTGGGACAAAAAAACCGAATCTTTATTATCAAATCCGGGATAGTAGCGTTCATTTCTCCTCTTCCCTTACCAGCCAGATGCACTCTTCACATATTATCAAAATTTAACATCTTCTATCCACATCGCATAGAGCTTCTATCCAGAAAAGTTGGCTCCTTTACAATTTTTTAGTGTTTTAATGCTAATTTTAGCATACATTTACAATTATTTAAATATTGCCAGGCAGGTAAAATTGCACTTAATAGATATCTTCAGTACAGGGAAAAGTGGAGATAGGAAATGGTGAGTGGGAGCTTGCCTGATGCGGCATACCAGGCGCATGCACTCGCCCGGCGGTAATTCTTTACGGACAAAAAATCGTAGCCCTGTCATCTTGATTGCAACTCGCTCTAGCAGCGTAGAATAGCTGAATAAACGCCCTGAGCAGCTCTAGCTACCCGCGCATTCAAGGTTGACAGGATAGCAGCCAGAGTCCGGGGCAGCAAAAAGCCGCGTCTTTCCGCTTGCGTGGAGAGGCGCGGCTTTTTGCTGCCCCGGCAAGGCCCGAAGAAGGGAGAAACGGATGATCAGACAAAAAGACATTCGATACGAACCAGAACACCGGTTCCTGAACTGGTGTACAAGCTGGCTGATCGGCTGGATCAGCGTCCCCGTTTTTATTGGAGTGGGCATCGCGGCCCACTTTGTGCGTTTGGAGGGCTGGGAGTCAGTAATCCGGCTCACTGCCGAGTGGTGCTCCGGGACCTATCTGGCATGGGCGACCTTTGTCATGCGACAGAGGCATCGCCCGCGCGCCCTGTTTCGAGAGGTGCGGGGCAGCCTTTTCATTGGGATTTGCGCCGCTGGAGGCACCGGAGTGGCGACCATATTGCAGTCTCTGGCACGGCATTTCTCGGGGCTGCAACCTGATCTGGTCTTTCTATGGGCCAGCGCCCTGATCGACCTGATCATCTCGTTAACCCGGGCCGCGTTTCTGGCCCGGGTTGGGAGCGGAGATAGGGACGAGATGTTACGAAAACAGGTAACATGGAGAGATGTGGTTGCGCTTCTCTCCAGCCTGACAATCCTGGGAGGGATTGGGATTGCAGGCGTCTGCCTGGTAACGATCTGGACCTTCACCGGCCAGGCCCCTCAATGGTTCAACCATTATGGGAGCTGGTTGATAACCAGTACATTTCAGGCTCTGTCCGCCGGCGGGCAAAGCCTGATGAACCAGATATTCGAGCGCCGGCACCGTGGTCAGCCACCGGCGGGCTTCTATGCTCACCTCCTACGCTGGGCATACAGCTACCTGGCAACCGCCCCGCTAGCGGTTGCCAGCTACTTCCTCGGCAACGCAGTCGGGGCAAGCATTGGCAAGCATGACCTCGTGGTACAGCTGTTTTATCAGCAGATCTTCGGGCAGAGCGGGAGAATACTGCGTTTCGTCACGCTGGCAAACCCAGGGGCATACCCCCTGCGTGAAAACATCACGCTGGTGCTGGGGGCGATGTGGGATGTGGTGAGAAGGCGGCCCGATCCCCGGGCCAGTGAGCCGATTGCGCCACAAGGCTCCCTTTCAGAGATCTGTACGGAACTCAGACAGAGACTTGAAAGGTCTCTTGAGTTCTTTAGCAGGTCATTAAGTGCCGGGGAGGTAGCCAGGTCAGTTGTAGAAGCTCTCGATCCCGAGCTGAGGGCGGAGGTGTACAGGCTTCTCGCCAGCGCCTCATCACAACCCGACGCCGGCTCCGAAGGGGCCGAGCCTGGTCCCGATTCGCCTGGCGCCTGATCACTGGCAAGCGCCTGCGCCGCCCACCCTCATCTCTCTTCCTCGCCCGCACGAGCCGGGCTTACAGCCCGGCTCTGCCGTGCGAGGATGCTGAGAACCTGACACTTACGAGAAGGTGTCCAGAAAAAAACCTGCCTGTAAATAGTGGAGAAGGAATACTCCGCAGGGCATGAGGGCTTTGCCATCAGGACACGAGAGCCAAAAAAGACAAAAAAAATAGAGCCTGGTAACTGGATGGTACGAGGGCCGGCTGCATATGCAGCCGGCCCCGTGGGAGCGGAGAGGAGCGCTTCCAGCAACTAATCTGCCGGATGTTTTCCGGCCCAAAGTGCTAGAGCCGCTCCCAATTCTTCATTCCGAAAGGTTTCCCTTTCGGGATCTTCTTCGATCCGTCCTCTAAGATATTCTTCGAGGTTCACGTTATTGACGAGGTCCGCCACGTTACGCTCATTTCTCCCTAGCGGACCGATCTCAAAGAAAGTTTCTTCAGGCGGCGGCCCAAAGATGGTCATAGAATTCCCCCCTTTCAGAGAGGTGACTAAGTGCTCCAGAAACGCACTACGAGGCCAATAAAATGGGCGGGCCACCGCGTTGTGGTCCCGCCCGTAGAGAAACGGCATCACCCCCTTTCATCGGGAATATTGTGAAAATGGGCGGGCCACCGCGTTGTGGCCCGGCCCGGGGAGATTATTTGTTCCCGCTGCGCCTCTGGCGACTCCGGCGGCGTTTCTTCTCGCCCGGGCCCCCAGCCTTCGGCGCCCCAGTCCCCGGCACGCCCGGCGCCGGGGACTGGGGCGCCGAGGACTGGGGAGCTGACCCTGTTGAGGCTTGCGAGCGTCTCAGCTCATTGGGGATCGCCGGACGGCCCTGCTCGGGGGATTTCCCGGAAGGCTGCGGAGTTGCCGCGGGTGTCGGGCGTGCAGACGATGGACCCGATCCTATGGGAGTAGGCGTCTGAGGCTTCGGAATGGGCGGATATCCCGCCAGAGGCTGGCTCTCAGACCTCCCAGCCTTTTGTTGAGTGGCTCGCTGCGGCTGGGACGCAGGCGGCTGCCCAGTCGAAGGTTGCGCGAGGGGTGACTGCGGCGCCCCGGCCGGCGGTTGTGGGGGCTGCGTTGGGGAGGCTCCACGTCGCCGCAAACGGGGGCGGATGGGCAGCATCTCCTCGATTGCCTGCCCAGCGTCGCGTACCGTCGCTGCAAAGTTTTGCATCAATCGCCCCACTAGATACATGTAGGCCCCAGATGTGTACAACTTCTCGCACACATCTGGTGAAAGGTATCGCGCTACAACTTCTTTCACGTAATCTTCCCTCAACCCCCCACTCCTCCAGAGAAAATCAATCATGCTTACGGTTTCCGAGGGGCTAAGTCCTGCGAAGAGCCTGTCCAAGCGCTCCCTACCTAATCTTCCCTTTTTTAATATTTCTTCAAAGAGCTCGGGAGTTAGAAGCTCCAAGCCCTGTATACATAATCTGTTTGTGATCGGCACCACAAACAGATCCACCAGATCGCTACTCCCTAAAGCCCTCACCACCTTCGCCTGAACGGCTCTGTCAACCTTCAGAACCTTTATGATCTCCTCCACTAATGCCAACTTGATCCGACGCTCAGCCTCTGTGCCATCTGGCACAGAGGCCAGATTCCATATGAGGAATCTGATCTGGCGAGCGTTAAGACGACCGATGGCCCTTGACAAGGCCGATCGGTTCTTTTGCAGGTGTTGAATGAATTCGCCGGGCTTCGTAAACATCCCCTCTAGGGCACGGGCGACATCCATGTCGCCCTGGCTCAACAACGTATATAGTGAGTACCGAATGGTGTCTACGGTATTCGAGCCGAGAGACTGGATGCCAGTGCGCAAGACCAGCAAGGTGATCGCTTGGTGGCCCTTAAATAGCGCGTCTGAAATTTGCCCAACGCCAAATCCTATGGCGGCTGAAAGGGCTGCAAGCAGAGAGCTAATGACCAGACCGCTATAGTAGCCCCCCAACTCATCAACCGTTTGAGGTTTGCGGCCCACGCGTACCATCCAGTTTAGGTGGCCGCTCACGATGCCCCCAACTAATGCATTGGTGGCAGCAGGCGCGGCCGTAGCTAGCCAGGGTAGGAAGCCTGGCGCCGCTCCATTCCTATAAACCCAGCTACTAGTCAGGCTTAATAATATAACCAAGAGGCAAGAGGTCAAGCACCCCTGAACCGCTCTCCTCCAGATGCGGTTCCTCGAAGGGGAACGCTGTTTCAACTTAGCTCGGCCTCCGAGGAGGCCGCCAAGGGCAAGAATCATTGTAACTGCAAGTCCGACAGTTGCTCCCCCAGCAACGTTCGCAGTGTTTAAGTAGACGACTGCCGCAGGTCCATTGACAGAGTCACGATACCCTGCTCTTGACAAGAGTGTGGGAAGCACTCCTTGGGAGAGTGCTACCACGACCATCCCGACAAGGGATGCCAAAAACAACCCCAAGGTTTTCCTCCCAAGTGCCGCCCTCTCCACCGAATCCTGAGGTTCCATGCTGCCATGTTCCAACCAAAAGGCCAACTCGGCCTGGATAAGATTAAAACCAAACGCCAATCCAACCACCACTAAGGTGAGGACCGCGACACCACCAGCCGCAGCAGTAAGCAATTGCTGGATAGCAACTGCCCCCCCCGTCAGGCCGATCGCTATCGTAATCGGCCTGACATTAAGTGACGGCTTCCAAAAACCTAGTAAGAGTAAGAGGCTAATAAGGAGGGCTACAGCTACAAGGGTCCTCACCACATTACCTCCCCCCAAAGAATCAACTATCGTCTGTATGACCGCACCGGTCCCACCCGACCTCGGCAAAATTTGTGATTGAAGCAACATATAAACCTCCTTTTTTGCCGGGTCGGGTCGCCTCCCCGGCTTCGTGCATGAAAACAACAAACCCCCACCCGGCTCTGTGCTGCTACAGAGCCGGGTGGGGGGTGGTTATAGGATCTTGTAAATCAGGAGAGGGCGCGCATTAGCGCGTCATATATCTCCTGCCGCTTGCCTATGAGATCGCAATAGCGGTCAGGCGCACAGATGACGTAAGCCCTCTGCTGGATCTCAGGCCAGCGTGGCGCGCGCGGGTCCTCTCCGGTCGCCTCTTCCCAGGAGAGCAGGGTCCTTTCAGGCAGAAGCACCCTAATGGGCTCATCCCGCCCCATCCTTTTGGGCGGGACGAAGAGGATCTCATGATCCTCAATGCTCAGCTGCCCCGCAAGTTGCACTTCTAATAAGCGGCGTCGCTCTGGGTCGCGCGCAAGACTATAAAACGCTTGGGTGGGCTCTAAAGAAAGTATTTCCTTGTATTGGTTGCGTACCACGAAGGCACTCACCAACTCCCGCACTGAACGCACTGAAAGCCGCTCGGGATCCATCAAAAGATCCAACAGTCCTTTATCATCTTGACAACGGATCAGCTCTGGAGTGAGAGCACTCCGGAGCAGTGCATCCTGCACTGCACGTGTAAGCATGCTCTCATAAGCTCTCACCACAGGGTGCCAATATATACCGTAAAGCTCATCGCGGAGGGCCAGCATGTGCAAAACGTAACCGACCCCCTCGGATCTAAGAACGAGTTCATCACGATGCACTGTCAGAGCCCCCAGAATTGTGGAAAGAACCAAACTGGGGACGTGTCGACCCGAATAAAACAGATCTCTCTTGATATAGTCCAATTTATCAACGTCGATCGGCGCGGATAGAATCCTCGAGAGTATACGGTTAACCCCAGACACTCTATTAGGATCGATGAAATCCGCTACTTGCGCAGGCGAAACCCCGTAGTTCTGCAGGATTTCGGCAATCTCCCCATTTTCAATGAACCATCTCCCAACCGTCTCATGAGAGGGTAGCACACCCTCTAAGGTGTGCGAAAATGGTCCATGGCCCAGGTCGTGAAGCAGGGCGGAGATCAAAAACGCTCCCATCACACTTTCTTCAATCCTCAGCCCCCCCTCCTTCTTTAGATGTTTCACAGCCTGAAGCGCTAAGTAGTAGACTCCAAGGGAGTGCTCATGTCTCGAGTGAACAGCTGTCGGGACGACAAGTCTAGCTAGGGTTTGCCCCACGCCTAGCAGCCGCTTAAAGGCAATCGTTCCTACAAGCTCTCTTTCGAGCACCCCTATCGGGAAGGCTCCGTGAACAGGGTCCCCCACCAGCCCCACCACGGAGCCGATAGGGGCAGCACAGCCCGTAAACTCATTCCGCTTGTTTTTCATTTTTTACCTCCATGGCGCACCACACCCCGACCCGGCTGTATTGGGAGAGAAGGTTGGAACGGGTGGGGGGCCTTGAACAACGCCCTGCTCCCTTCTCCAGGCAGCGCGGGCACAAAAAGGGGCACGAGGTGTGGCATTTCCTCGCGCCCCAGACAGTAAAAAGCCGCGACCAGGAACATATGCGGGCGCATGGTTCCCAGACGCGGAATAAGGAAGTATGCTAGCGCAGGCTCTCTCGGGGATGCACGCATGGAGTGAGCGCGCATCAAGCCATTGGCGCTTGTTGCTCTTCGAGGCAACGGAGGAGCAAGCTCGACTCCGCAGGTGAAGGGAAGAGCGGTGAACCTTCACCGTTCGCAGGCTCGTGATAGCGGTGAGCCTGCTATCTCCTCCAGGCTTGCCATGCCGGAGGGATTTATGATCTATCTTCTACTTTTCCCTGTACTGGTCCGGCGTTAAAAAATCAAGTCTTGCAGGGCCTCAAGCCGCGTGAGAGGGTGGGCTGGGGGGATGTGCGAAGGCAAGAGATGCTCGCGCCGGGGCGCTCTTCCCGGACGACTCAGCACCTGCGGTGCTTCGCAAAGGTAATAGAGTGGTACGTGAGGAGCGGGCGATGCCCGCTCCTCACGTACCACTCTATTACGGGAGGGGACGGGCGGATCCTTCGCTGCCGCTCAGGATGACATGATCCGACAGGATGACAGGGGTGGGGGGATGACTGCATATACGAGAGGATGAGAGGGGGACGCGCGCGAATGAGCGTGGTTTCGCGAAACCAGTGTTGAGTATGGGGCTTCGCGGGGAAATCGCGGGGCATTCTGTCCCTGCTCTCCTCTTACCTTCGCTGCCGCCGCTCTGTACACTGGAAGGACCCGGCGGCCAGGGCTATTACGAGGTTTAAGAAAATAATCAGATCATTGTCTCGGCGCATAGCCGTGCGATGATGATTGTTAACGACCAGGATCGGCAATGGGAAGGGATGATAGGACGACGTAGGGGCGCAGCGCCGCCACCGGAGGCAATACACCGTGACAGGTTTGCGGCGCAAGCCCGCCCGGTTACCACATACGGACGGTGGGGGCAGGGAATCCGGGCGGGCTTGCGCCGCAGGCAGGTGACCGGGCTGGCCGTCCACGGCGGCGCTGCGCCCCTACTACCCCCGGCTTTGCCGATCCTGGCGAGGGAATCCGGGCGGGCTTGCGCCGCAGGCAGGTGACCGGGCTGGCCGTCCACGGCGGCGCTGCGCCCCTACTACCCCCGGCTTTGCCGATCCTGGCGGTGGATACCGGTATATGCTTTTGCAGCTTCCGAATGGCACATTGTTCGATTCGCTATCAGATCGCCACATGAAAGTGAGCGCACGATGAATATGATATCCTCTCGCGGCCAGGCAGCCGATAGCGGCCCGCTGGCCCTGCATATCATTCCTCCGGCGCAGTCGCAGCAGGATCGCATCAATCTCGAAGCGGCCATGCAGAGCCTCGTGCTCGACAAACGGCATCCGCTGGCTCTGGAACTGGCGGGCACCGCCGAGCAGCGCAGCTTCATCATTCGCGCGACCACGCAGAGTGCGCTCGATCACGCCGAGGCGCTGCTGCGTTCGCAATACCCGCAGCTTGAGGTTCGCCCGCTGCGCGAATACGAGGACCCTTTCTGCCTCGCTTCCTATGAGGCGGCTTCCGCCGTCGAACTGGTCGCGGCCACGCCGGCGTATCTTCCGCTGCGCACCTGGCAGGATGAGCAGGGGAACGGGCAGGAGACGGAGGGGATCGATCCGCTGCTCGGCCTGCTGGCCGCACTGAGTAAGCTGCCCGAACGCACACGCGCCATCGCACAGATTGCGCTCGAACCGGCCCCGCCCGACTGGTCGCGCAATAGCCTGCGCAAAGCGGTGGAGCATCCGCTGGAGCCTGAGCGGCGCGCCGAACGCCTGGCTTATCAACGCGATATGTTCCTCAACAGGTACAGCGGAGAGGGCATCAGTACGCCCGCGCTCATCAGCATCGGCATCCTCTTCGGCCTCTACTGGCTCGCGCGCCGCTGGATCCCCGGCTGGCTGCTGCCGGCGCTCTGGCAGTTGGCAGCCGGGCGCAATCCGCACCTGAGCGGTATGCAGATCTTGCAGATTGCCGGTTGGGGCGCCGGTCTCGCTCTCGCGTGCGTTTTACTGCCCTTCACAGTGGGATGGATCCGGGGCCTTTTCTTCAGCAGGCCCATCTATAATATGCGCCAGGTCGCGCAACAAACCTCGCGCATGGCCTATCGCGCCAGAATACGCCTGTACGTTATCGGGCCGAGGATACGCACCTACGGAGCGGGGGAGCAGCCCGCGACGCGCTGGGAGCAACTGCGAGCTGAGCGTGAACAGGCCGAGGAGCGCCAGGAGATGCTGCTGCGCCTGGTTGCCGCCTACCGGCAATTTCACCAGGCCAGCGGAGCATATTTCGTGCCCAGGCGCATTACGACCAGAGAAACGCAACTGCTGCTCAGCCGCGATCCGGCGCGGAATCGTTACGGCTGGCAGCGGCATCTGCACAGTTCAAAACACCTTATTACCGTGGACGCCCTGGCCTCGCTCTGGCATCTACCGCCAGCCAGCGCCCTGCCCGAACTGGCCCTGGTGGAGCAACGGCGCGCGCGCACCATGCTGATCCCGCCGGATCTCTCGCGCGCGTCGGCGGGCCTGCCGCCCATTGGCTTTTCCGAGCACGGCGGCTACCGGCTCCCCTTCGCCCTCACGCCTCAATTCTTCACCATGCATACATTGATCGCTGGCAAGTCGGGCGAGGGCAAAAGCACCTGCATGGAGCATATTGCCCGCGAGGCCATCAAGCAGGGCGGCCTGATCCTGATCGACCCTCACGGAGACCTCTGCGAGCATGTTCTGCACCAGGTGCCACCTGAGCGCGCGGAGGAGGTCGTGCTCATCGACCTCTCAGATACCACAGCTTCTGTCGGCATCAATCCGCTCGACGTGACGCTGGGACGCAGCCGCGATAAAGCCATCTCGGACGTGCTCAAGACGCTGGCGCATATCTGGGCTACTGCCTGGGGGCCGCGCATGGAGAACGCCTTCGAGATGAGCCTGCGCACTCTCTTTGAAGCCAACAAAGTGCTTGTCGCGCAGGATCCGCTGGAGGGGCCGCGACAGCAGTACACACTGCTGGATGTCCTGCCCCTGCTGACCAACGAAAATTTCTGTCACGCGTTACTCCAGTCCATCGAGGACGACTACCTGCACCGCTGGTGGCGCGAATACTACGAACCGCTCACGCTGATGCAGCAGCGTGACGTGATTAACCCGGTGATTACGAAAGTCGCCAAGTTCGAGAGCGTGATCGCGCGGCGCATTATCGGGCAGAGCGTTTCAACGCTCAACTTCTCCCAGATGATCGCCGAGCGTAAGATTATCCTGCTCAAGCTGGCAAAAGGTGTGATCGGGGCCGATGTCGCGGCTCTGATCGGCGCGACGATGCTGGGACTGTTGCAGATTACCCTGGAGGAACAGGGCAGCTTGCAGGAGTGGGGGCGCGTGCGCCTGCCCATCATTCTTGACGAATTTCAAACTCTGGCCGGCGTCGATTATGGCGCGCTGGCGGAACTGCGCAAATATGGGGCTACCTTTTTCCTGGCGACGCAATCGCTGGAATATTTGCAGAAACTGGACGAGTTCCTGCTGCCGACGGTGCTGGCGAACGTCAAGCAAATGATTATCTTCCATCTTTCGGCCCAGGATGCCGAGATCGTGTGCAAAGACCTGGGAGTAGAGGAAGAGGATATCCTTAACCTTGACATGCATACCTGCTACGTCAAGTTATCGGCATTGAACCGGCGCCAGCCAACGTTTTCGCTGCGCGTGTCGCCTCCCCCGGCGGGCGATTCCGTCCAGGCCGAGAGCATCCGCACGCGCTGCCGCGTGCGCTATAGCTGTCCCGTCGCTGACATCGATGGCAGGCTGCGCGATGCTATGATCCGCGCGCTGCGTTTAACGCCAACTCCCGGCTCTTCCCGGCAAGCGCCGCGCCCCGCTCCTTCCAGAGATCAGGACGCCCCGCTGGTGCTCCCCTCTCTGAGCCTTGACGGAGCCTCGCCCGACGACAACACTTCACCGCTCGCCCTCGAAGCGATCCCACATGGCGCGGTGAAGGAGGCGCGCCGGCGCGGCAAACGGGGGAGCAGATCGAGCAAGCGCGCCGAAAAGTACCAGATGGAGAGGCAAAAAAAGGGTGAGGTCGCGCCCACCGCATTCAGCGAAGATAACCAGGATGAAGACGAGGATGAAGAGGCGGAACTGTGGGAGATCCAGGCGCTGCGGCCAGATAAAGAGGATGACGAGTAAGGAAAGCGGGAGGTCCAGCAGGGCAGCCGCCCTTCTGGCGGGGCGTGGGGTGTCCCCGAATCATTTTTTCCATTATTCAAACGGATCTGGTATGAGAGAATGCAAACAGAATTATTGCTGTTTTGAGGGTTGATGCATGGCAATGGCAGCAGTGCGACAATACTACTATACCTCGTATGTGCATGCCGCGACGGGCAGAGCCGGTTTTCAAATCAAGGCCATGTCGCCGGGACTCTCGCCGCGCGATCAGGCGCTGCTCGCGCGCCTGATCGACTACCGCATCCCCCCCGCGCTCGACGCGCGCGAGATCGAGACTCATCCCGTAGCCTTGCGCTACTATATCGATGATGATAGATGCATGCTGCTCTGTAGCCAGTCCTGCGGCGCCGATGAGTACAGTCGCCCGGGAAATTTCTTCGCTCATGCCCTCGTGCTGTCCCCACAAAGCTTTGCCAGCACGGCGCCCATCCTCTTCTGGAAGAGTCCTTTCTGGCGCGGCAGCGACCCCGAAGAGCGCTCGCGGATCGCCAGCCTGCCCATCTTACCATCGTTCGATGTCGCGCCCTCCCTTGATATCGCGGAGGTATGGCGCTTCCTCGAACATGAGCAGCGGCGCGCTCTCCTGCTTCCGCTGCTCTGCGCCGTAGTCTATAGCAGCAGCACGCACCGGCGCATCATCATTCGCGATACAGCCGAGCATGTCGCCCTCTGGATAGCAGCCGTGAGCTATTTGCTGCCCCCGGCGTACCGGCCACTGCTCACCTTCGCTACCTATCACCACGACCCGCGCCAGACGCCATATCTCATCACCGGAACCAGCGCCAACTCCCTGTTCCAACCTACCGAGGAGGACCAGCGATCATATTTCATTCTCGATGGAGAGACCGGCGCATCGAGCGCTGTTGCCCTGTCACCCTACGCGGCTCTGGCAGCGGCAGCGGCCCATCCAGAGCGTTATGAGACGCTTTTGCCACTCTTCACCCATGCGCGGCGTTTCCCGGCCCCCGTCGCCATCGACGAGCGCCTCGACCAGCTCGCCCTTTACGCGCATATCCAGAACGGCGTCGGCGCGCTAACAGCCGGGGATGTGAGCGTCATCCATTGCGCGCTCAATGCTTTTGAGCAGCAAACTGCCTTCACTGAGGACGAGTGCGAGGAATTGCGCCGTATGGCACGGGCGTTGTATAGAACCAGGCAGGAGCGGACCTCTCCTGCCTTTCGTCGTGAGTACCGGCGCATCCTCGCGCTCATTGCCGCGCACCGCATACCGCTCGATGACAGCCTGCTGGAATCGTTTTTCGCGACGCTCTCTCTGGCCGATTTTTCGCTGGCGGAGCTTACGCTATGCGAGCGATATCGCAGCCATCCCGCGCTCTCTGAAGACGCACGGGCGCTGGCTGAGAGTATCCTTGCGCTCTCCAGCGGCGAGATTGACACGGAGCAGGCGGCACAATTGCGCCACACACTTGCTCACCTGTCTGAGCGAGAATATGTAGCTACGCTGGAGAACTGCATTCCCTATTTCTTCCATCAGGAGGTATCACAGGAGTCTCACCTGCGACTGGTACAGGCGCTCTTCTCACCTGCTCTGCCGCCGGCGCATACTGCCGCTTTCTGGCGAGTCTACCGCGACACACTGCTGACGATGCTCCAGCAGCCAGCGCTGGTCAGGAAAGCCATCGACATGCTCGAATTCTGGTTCTCGCCGCCGGCCCGTATCCTGGCCGATGACTATATCGTGCAGCAATTCTTTCTTGCGCTGCCCTTATGGTCGCGTGCCGGGCACAACTACCAGGTCTTTAACGAACTGGCAGCGACGCGCCCCTGGTATCCGTCCATCCGCCACCTTTTCTGTCACCCTCAGCGCATCTCCCCGCTGGCCGCTTTCAGATTCCAGCTTACCAACGTGTGGCAAAGACAAACGCATCTGTCTAAAAAGCAGGATCAAGGCAAGAGGGGGCACAAACTGGCGAAAACAGTCTTTGAAGACGACATATGCGCGCTCTTCGCGGACGGAGTAAGTGCCGAAGAGCAGAGCCGGTGTGGGGCATTGTATACAGCGCTCTCCCCCACCCGCTTCTGGGCATGGTACTGGAAACACTTCACCGCCGTTCTCGCCTCGCGCGACGCCGGGCGCAGCCTGGCCCTGCTCTCGTTCTGGTTCGAGCGCTCCTACGAAGTCCTGGGCGATGTGCCGTATCTCCCACAGGAGTTCTTCCTGGGACTGGAAAGGATCCTGGCGTACAGAGAGTGGTTTCGCGAAACCATCAGCAAGATGAACGCTCTAGTGCGCTCTGCCGGGGATAGAAGCTATCGCTGGTATCCCCTGCTGGCGCGCTATAGCGGGGAGTGAAGCATGACGTATCTACGTCTCGCCCTCTACGCTCTGCTCGCAATAATCGTACTCACCCCGCTGGCGGTCATGGTCGTGGGGCTATGCGTAGGCACAGTACTGGCGCTGAGCAGTTTCAAGAGAGCATGGAGCAGGGCGCGTGCAACCTATCGCATCGGTAGATAGCCGCCTCAGCGCCGCTTTCGCTCGATGCGCAGCCGTCGTAGAGGTGAAGAGCGCCGGCGCGGCGCTGGCTCGGGTGGCAGGAGGCCGGTGCCAGCCGGGATGCGGCGGCCCAGTATGACGTTTTCTTTGAGGCCAACCAGATAATCGGTGCGCCCTTCGAGGGTCGCGTCAGTGAGCACATGGGTCGTTTGCTGGAACGAAGCCGCGGCCAGCCAGCTCTCGGTTGCCAGGGCCGCGCGTGTCAGCCCCAACACGACAGCGCTGGCGGTAGCCGGTTCCCCACCCTGGGCCATCGTGCGAGCGTTGCTATCGACAAAGGCAAAGCGATCAACCAGGCTCCCCGGCAGCAGGCCGGTATCGCCCGCCTGTTCTACATAGACGCGCCGCACCATCTGGCGGATAATGATTTCAAAATGTTTATCGTGAATATAGGCGCCCGTCGTGCGATAGACACGCTGCGCCTCTTGCAGCAGGTAGCGCTCAAGAGCGGCGCGGCCCTTGAAGCGCAGGATATCCTGGAGAGCGAGCGCACCATCCGTCAGAGGGTCGCCCGCCCGCACCGTCTGCCCGTCGCTTACCAGCAGCCTGCGCCCGGGCGGGATATGGTAAGCGCGGGTCACTTTTGTGGCGACGCGGACCGTCAGCAGGCCGCCGGGGAAAGAGACTTTCCCGGCATTGCGCGCCCGTACTGCGCGTTCCTGCGCGTGCCCTTCGGGCAGCAGGGCGAGAACCTGGCCCGTCTGAACATGAGCGAAGGAACGGACCAGCACAGTGCTCTGCGGAGGCAGGGGATACTCGTCGCGCATATCGCTTCCGGCTGTAATCTGGATCGTATGGCCTCCGCCCTCACGCTTGCTGATAGAGACAATGCCATCGATCCCGGCGACGCTGGCGGGATCCTTTGGAAGTCTCGCCTCAAAGAGTTCTTCTACCCGTGGCAGGCCCTGGGTAATATCGCCCTGGCCGCCCGCGATGCCGCCGCTATGAAAGGTGCGCATAGTTAATTGCGTGCCCGGCTCACCGATGGACTGCGCGGCGATGATCCCTACCGCCGTACCCACTTTGACCAGGGAACGCCTGGAGAGATCCCAGCCGTAGCACTTGCGGCATACGCCGCGCCTGGCCTGGCAGGTCAGCACCGAACGCACATAGATCACAGCGATCCCCGCCGCGCAAATACGCTCCACTTTCTCTTCGTTCAGTTCCTCGCCAGCCGATAGGCCCACCTGCGGCAGCGAGATGGCGAGCACCCGTCCCAGGAGTCGCGTGCGGCTATCGGCCAGTCCCATAGCTTTGCTGTCAACATCGCTGATCGCCAGGCTCTCGCTCGTCGCGCAATCCTCTTCCGTCACAATGACATCCTGGGCCACATTGACAAAGCGGATCGTCAGATATCCAGCCGCCGCCGTGTTGAGCGAGCGATCCATCATGCTTTTACGTGCACCGTGGCTGCTCAGAAAATACTCGGCCACGTCCAGCCCTTCAAGAAAGCTGCCGCGCACCGGCGTCTCAATAATCGCGCCCGAAGGACTCGCCATCATCCCCCGCATGCCCGAGAGCTGGCGGAGCTGGTGCAGGCGGGCTTTTGTTGCCCCGGAACTGGCAATGGTTGCCACCGGGCCATAGGGAGGCAATACGGTCTGTACACGCGCGGCAATTTGATCGGCTGCCTCTGTCCAGAGCGCAATCGTCTGCTCGTAGAGCTCCTCTCTGGTAATCAAACCTTCACGCCACTCGTCTTGCAGCTCTTTAACTCTGGCATCAGCGCTGGCAAGGATCTCTGGCTTATCTGGCGGCACGATGATATCCTTCACACCGAATGAGATGCCCGACCTGGTGGCATACTGGAAGCCGAGGCGTTTGATATCATCGGCCAGTTCCGTCGTGCGCTCCATACCACAGGTTCGGATGCTCTCCCAGAGGATCTGTTTGAGATGTTCCTTCGTCATAGCATAGTTTCTGAAGCGCAGCCGTTCGGGGAGGACTGCGTTGAACAGGAGGCGTCCCACGGTGGTCTGGATCTTGCCGCTGGCCGGGCCGGGCGCAGGGGGCGCGGGGGGTGGCTGGTGGAAGATCCGCTTATCGGCGACCCTCACGGTAATACGGGCGCGCAGGTCGACGACATGGTGAGCATGAGCCAGTATAGCCTCGCTGGCGTCGGTAAAGATACACCCCTCGCCTTTGCACCCTGGCTGCTCCTGCGTCAGATAGAAGCAGCCCAGCACCATATCCTGACTGATGCTGATCGCCGGCTCGCCCGAGGCCGGAGAGAGCAGGTTGCGCGTTGACAACATCAATGCGCGCGCCTCCTCCTGTGCGCGCTCCGAGAGCGGGAGATGCACGGCCATCTGATCCCCGTCAAAGTCGGCATTGAAGGCCGAGCAGACCTGCGGGTGCAGAAGGATCGCATCGCCATCGACGAGCACCGGCTCAAATGCCTGGATGCTCAACCGGTGCAAAGTCGGCGCGCGATTGAGCAATACCACGCGCCCGCGCATGACCTCCTCCAGAATATCCCAGAGCGCGGGATGACGACTTTCAACCGCACGTTTAGCCTGGCGCAGGGTGGAGACGACGCCATAGGCCAGCAGTTTATGGATAATGAAGGGCTTGAAAAGCTCCAGGGCCACTTTCTCAGGCAGCCCACACTGGTGCAGCTTGAGTTCCAGTCCGACGGTGATTACCGAGCGCCCTGAATAATCGACGCGCTTCCCCAGCAGATTATGGCGCAGCATTCCCCCTTTGCCACGCAAGATATCGGAGAGGCTGCGCAGCGGGCGGCGCTGCGCTCCAATGAAGGGGCGGCGGCTGTGTGCATTGTCAAATAGAGCATCGCACGCCTCCTGCAAGGCATACTTTTCACGGTAGAGCATAATTTCGGGGGCGCCAATCTCCAGAAAGCGTTTTAACCGGTTATTACGATGGATGACGCGCGCATACAATTCATTGATATCGGCAGCCGCGAAGCGCGCGCCATCCAGCAGCAGAACCGGGCGCAGGTCGGGTGGCAGCACAGGGATTACCTGCATAACCATCCATTCGGGTTTCACGCGCGATCTACGCAGCGCCTCGACGACTCGCAAGCGCTGGATAGCATGCCTGCGCTCAGGACCGGGATGGTCATGGATCTCGCGGCGCAAACTGCGCGCCAGGTGATCCAGGTCCAGTCCCGCCAGCAGGCGCTGGATGGCTTCGGCCCCGATGCCCACGCGCAGGACGTGCCCGCATTCCTCCTGGAGCAGCCAGTAGCGTTCGGCCTCAAGTAAGGACAGCCTCCTGATCTCCGCCAGGTCTTTCTTCACCTGCTGCAAGCGCTTGATCCGCTCACGAGGCGAGCGCAGCGCGTATATTCGACCCCAGCGTTTCTCCTCCGCACCATCCTCAGCCTCCGGCGCAGCTCCTTCT
>Ga0209810_1003336_pt1 | contig 17034 bp, 13 predicted proteins | sample Coa_R1_7_FD_187159 | JGI IMG/M metagenome (GOLD analysis project Ga0209810, IMG submission 187159) | Surface soil microbial communities from Centralia Pennsylvania, which are recovering from an underground coalmine fire - Coalmine... | ecosystem: Environmental > Terrestrial > Soil > Unclassified...
GTTCCCGCCCAAACGCTTCTTCGGCGCGGCCCGTAAAGTCGAAGAGGGCGGCAGCCTGACCATCATCGCCACCGCGCTGGTCGATACCGGCAGCCGCATGGATGATGTAATCTACGAAGAATTCAAAGGCACCGGCAACATGGAACTCGTCCTCAACCGCAAACTGGCCGAGCGCCGGGTCTTCCCGGCCATCGACATCTCGCTCTCCAGCACGCGCCGCGAGGAACTGCTGCTCGACGAGAAGACGCTGCGCGCCGTCGTCGTCATGCGCCGCATGTTCTCCACCCTGGCCGACCAGCGCGGCCTGGAAGCGATGGAGGCCCTGCTCCAGCACATGTCCAAGACCAGCAACAACATGGAGTTCCTTGCCACCCTCAACAAGAGCATTATGTAAAGGAAAATTGTATTGCACACCATCCCTGCGGGCCAGGGATGGTGTGCAATACAATTTTCCTTTCCTTGATTACTGGAGGAGTATTTCATGACCACTACAGCCCGTACCTACCAGAACTACATTGGCGGCAAATGGCAGGATGCGCAGAGCGGCCAGACCTTTCCCAACTACAATCCGGCCACCGGCGAAATTCTCGGTTACTTCCCGCTTTCCGGCGAGGCCGAGGCCAACGCCGCCGTTGCCGCTGCCAGAGCTGCCTTCGAAAAGTGGCGGCTCGTTCCCGCGCCCAAACGCGGCGAGATTCTCTTCCGCACCGGCGAGCTACTCACGCGCTATAAAGAAGACCTGGCGCGCACGATGACGCAGGAGATGGGCAAGGTGCTGAAGGAGACGCGCGGCGACGTGCAGGAAGGCATCGACATGGCCTACTACATGGGCGGCGAGGGCCGACGCCTCTTCGGCTACACCGTGCCGGTCGAACTGCCCAACAAATCGGGCATGGCGCTGCGCGATCCCGTCGGCGTCGTGGCCTGCATCACGCCCTGGAACTTTCCCGTCGCCATTCCAACCTGGAAGATGTTTCCCGCGCTCGTCGCCGGCAATACCGTCGTCTTCAAGCCCGCCAGCGACACGCCTTTGAGCGCGCTGCGGCTGGTCGAAATCCTCTATGAAGCTGGTCTGCCCGAAGGCGTGGTCAACATCGTCTTTGGCCCCGGCGGCACCGTTGGCGAGACGCTGCTGCACCATCCCGACGTCGCCGTCATCTCCTTCACCGGCTCGACCGAATCGGGGCGGCACGTCGCCATCGAGGCCGCGAAGTCACTCAAGCGCGTCTCGCTGGAGATGGGCGGCAAGAACGCTGTCATCGTCATGGACGACGCCAACCTCGATCTGGCCGTCGAGGGCATCCTGTGGAGCGCCTACGGCACTACCGGCCAGCGTTGCACCGCCTGCAGCCGCCTCATCGTCCACAGACCCGTTCTCGAGGCCCTGTTGAACAGACTCGTGCCGCGCATCGAACAACTGCGTCTCGGCAACGGGCTGGACGAAAGCGTCGATGTCGGCCCCGTCATCAACGCCTCACAGCTTGAGAAGATTCACAGCTACACCGCTATCGGCAAGGCCGAGGGCGCGACGCTCGTGACCGGCGGCGAGATTGTGCGCGAGGGCGAGCTGGCAAACGGCCACTTCTACCGTCCCACGCTCTTCCGCGACGTGCGCCCCGATATGCGCATCGCGCAGGAGGAGATTTTCGGCCCCACGCTCTCCGTCATCGCCGTCGATTCGCTTGAGGAGGCCATTACCGTCAACAACAACACGAAATTCGGCCTATCCAGCGCCATCTACACACAGGACATCAACCGTGTGCAGCGTGCCATGCGCGACATCACCACCGGCATCCTCTACGTCAACTCCGGCACGACGGGCGCGGAAATCCAGTTCCCCTTCGGCGGCACGCGCGGCACCGGCAACGGCCACCGCGAAGCCGGTCTCGCCGGCCTCGACGTCTTCACCGAATGGAAAGTCGTCTACACCGACTACAGCGGTAAACTCCAGAAAGCTCAGATCGACGACTGAGCAGGGATAGAAAAATGCAGAAAGAACGTCTTATCTCACAGATGAGACGTTCTTTCTTTGCCTGCACCATCCTGTCATGTCGATTATTCACTATGGAGACAAACTATGGAAAAGCGCCGCCTGCTCACCGTACTGCTTACGCTGCTTACGCTGCTTGCGATCCTGCCAATCATTGGAGGAGGGCTGAATCTGCGCGCTTTCCTCGGCCAGAGAAATGCCGCCACTCTTTCTGCCTCGCTCTACCTCACTGGAACAGAGGTGATTCCCACCGTTCGCGTCTCGACCTCTATGGCCCACTGCGACCCGCAACACATCCCCGGCATCTCCTCAGACCCGGCAGGGGGTACAGGTTCATCAGCTATCAAGCCGCACCTGTGCAGCATTCCTACCTTCACTGCACAGGATGCACGCAACTATATGGCTACTATTTCCAGCTTTACCAGCCTGCGCATCAGGCAGACTTCCGCCCACTTCACCGTCACTCGCGTCCTTTTTGTCACCGACCAGGTCGCTAACGATATCCTCAATGCCGATACCGGCGTTGTCAGCGACACCCTGATCGTCTGCTACGTCGAGGTCTACGGCGACTTTATCGTCGAGGCTCCCTTCGCACCGAAAAACAGCAAACCGCCGCTTCTCCATCATGGCCAGATGGTTTTCGACGGCGTGACCGGCAACATGCTGGTGATAGGCGTGATGCCATAAGCCAGGGAGAAATGGGTGGCGGGAAGAATGTGGTACCATGAGAGAAAACAGAGAGAAGTGAGGTCAGGCTTTGAGCAGTACATCTTTCTGGCAGGCGGAGTTACAGGAGACGCCGGGCTTGCGAGGCGTAGAGGCGGTCGGGCCATTGGAGGGCGATGTTGAGACGGAGGTGGCGGTTGTTGGCGCCGGCATTACGGGGACGGCGACGGCGTTGTGGCTGGCGCGAGCGGGCGTGCCGGTGCGCGTATTAGAGGCGCGGCACATCGCGGCGGGCGCGAGCGGGCGCAACGGCGGCTTTCTCGCCACCGGCACCGTCGAACCGTATGCCCGCATCATTGAGCGTTTTGGGCGCGAACAGGCAAGGCGACTATGGGCCGCGAGCGTTAGCAATACTGAACTGGCCGTAGAGCTGATTGAGGAACTGCGCGAGCAGGGCTGGTTCTGCGGCTACCGGCGTAATGGCAGCCTGAAACTGGCGGGAGACGAGGCAGAACTGGCAGGCATAGAGGAAAGCGTGCGCCTGCTGCAAGAGGATGGCCGGGGCGCAGAGATGGTAACACAGGCAGCATTGCCAGCGCGCCTGCGTTCGGCCTATGTCGGCGGCTCGTATCACCCCCATAACGCCGAAATCCAGCCCGCGAAATTCGTGCTGGGCCTGGCGCGGCTGGCCCAACAGGCGGGAGCAATGATTCACGAAGAGAGTCCGGTGAGCGGCATCACGCCGGACGATAGCGGCGTAACGCTCAGCACGGAAAGGGGAAGCGTGCGCGCTCATAATGTGGTGCTGGCGACGAATGCATGGCTGCCCGCGCTGGGCGAGCAACTGGGCGCGCAGTGGCTGGCGCAGTGCATCACGCCCACGCGCGGGCAGATGATTGCCACAGAGCCGGTTGGTGAGCAGCTTTTCCCTTGCCCCTGCTCCGGCGATCACGGCTACCAGTACTGGCGGCAGCTTGAGGATGGGCGGCTCGTCGTCGGCGGCTGGCGTAACTACTCATTTGAAACCGAATACAGCGCGGATGAGACGCCCCACGAAACTGTGCAGCGCCGCCTGGACAGCTTCGTCCACGAAACGCTCGATCTGCCGCAGCTACGCATCGAGCGACGCTGGGCCGGAATCATGGCCTTCTCAAAAGATAGCCTGCCGCTCGTCGGACGTTTGCCCGGCGTACCGCACTGCTACATCTGCGGCGGCTACACCGGCCACGGCAACGCCTACGCCCTCCAATGCGCCCGCATCATCAGCAAACTCGTGCAGGGCCGCTCCCATCCTGACGATGTCATGCTGAGCGAAGCAAAGCATCTCGAAGCGCATTTATTCGACCCGGCGCGTTTTACCAGCATGAAAGAGAGATGAGATATGCAACAACCCGTAGCTCGTGTCGATGTTGTACGCGATACCTATTTTGGCACGACGATAGAAGACCCGTATCGCTGGATGGAGAATTGGAAGAGTGAGGAGTTTCAGGCCTGGGTGAAGGGGCAGGCAGCCTGTACGCGGGCATATCTGCATGCGCTGCCCGGACGCGATACGCTGCTGGCTCAGCTCACGGAATTGACCAATACCGCCCCTGATCTCCACAATTTTCAGGTCATGGGCGACCGCGTCTTTTACCTGCGGCGCGACCCTGGCGAGAATATGGCAAAGCTGGTCGTGCGCCTGCCGGACGGGCAGGAGAAGACGCTGTTTGATCCCAACGTGATAGAGGGCGAGGCGCAGACCGCTATCGACTGGTACTTCCCCTCGTGGGATGGGCGCTATGTCGCTTACGGCATCTCACAGGGCGGCTCAGAGAGCAGCGTGCTGCATGTGCTGGAAGTCGATAGCGGCGCCATCCTTGACCTGGCAATCCCTCACACCGAGTTCACCCACGTCTCCTGGCTGGAGGATAACCGCTCCTTTGCCTACCATCGCTTCCCGGAGCGTCCAGCCGGAACGCCAGAGACCGAGCGGTTCAGAGACGGCTGCACCTACCTGCACCGCCTGGGCGAAGACCCGGCCAATGACCGTCCCGTCTTCGGCGCGAACCTGAGCGTGGGCGTGGAAGTTGGCCGCGACGACTACCCTTTCCTGATAATCTCCCCGCTCAGCGACTGGATGATCGGGCTGGTCGTCCACGGCGATCTGGAAGAGCAGAGCATCTATGCCGCGCCGCGCTCGGCTCTGGCCGACCCGGCCACGACGCCGTGGAAGAAAATCTGCGATATTGAGGATGAGGTGGCCGGTTACGACCTGATTGGCGATACCATCTATCTCAGGACGCACAGAGACGCGCCGCGCTACAAGGTCATCGCTACCTCACTGCCACAGCCGGATGTGGCGCACGCGACGGTGATCGTGCCGGAAAGCAAGGCGGTGATCGAGGGCATCAAGGTCGCAGGCGATTACCTGCTGCTGGACGATCTGGATGGCGGCATCGGGCGTTTGCGGCGCGTGAAACGCAGTGGCGGCGGGCCAGAAGCCCTTCCCATGCCCTTTGAGGGATCAATCACCGAATGGGCAAACGCGCCCGGCAGCGCCGAAGTGCTGGTAGGGATGGCCTCGTGGATTATCTCGCCGCATCTCTATCGCTGCGATGTCAGCGCCGGAACGATTGAGGACACCGGCATCTACCCGCCTTCGCCGCTGGATTTCAGCGACATCGAGACGCACGAGGTGCATTATCCGGCCAGAGACGGCACGCTCATCCCGCTCTCCATCATCCATAGAAAGGGTCTGAAGCTGGATGGCAACAATCCCACACTGCTGGAAGGATATGGTTCCTATGGCATCAACATGACACCTTTCTTCAGGCCGCGTATGAAGGCATGGTACGACCTCGGCGGCGTGTGGGCGGTTGCCCATATACGCGGCGGCGGCGAATACGGCAAAGCGTGGCACCTGGCAGGCAAGGGACTCAACAAGGGCAACACTATCACAGACTTCATAGACGCCGCCGAATACCTGATTGCGCAAAAGTATACCAGTACGCGGCGGCTGGCAGGTGAAGGAGGCAGCGCCGGCGGCATCACCACAGGAGGCGCGCTGGTGAGACGCCCCGACCTGTGGGCAGTGATGGTGATGAATGTGCCGGTAGCGAACGCGCTACGCTTCGAGTTCACGGAGAACGGCCCGCCCAATATCCCTGAGTTTGGCAGCGTCAGCACCGAAGAGGGCTTTCGCGGCCTGCAAATCATGGACGCCTACACGAAGGTACGCGACGGCGTAGCTTATCCCGCAGTGTTGATTACGGCGGGCGCGAACGATCCCCGCGTAGTGATCTGGCAGGCAGCGAAGATGGCCGCGCGCTTGCAGGCCGCGACCTCCTCCGGCAAGCCCGTCCTGCTGCGCGTCGAGTTCCAGGGCGGTCACGGCATGGGTTCCACGCAGCAGCAATTCAACGAGGAATATGCCGATACCTTCGCCTTCCTCTGCCAGCAGATGGGGATAAAGATCGAGTAGTATGCCCCGAAGAAGCCTCCTCGACGGGTTATGCTTCGCTTTCGCTCAGTATCTCTGAAGAAGTCGGGCCAGCCAACCATCGAGTAATCCGTTCCGACACATCATGCAGAGCGGAAGCGAAGCATCTCTAGCAGCTATCATGACCGGAACGTTCCTCTTTCACATTCTTAAGTAATTAGAACATATGTTGACTACAAAAATGTTTGTATGTTATTATCATATGGTACAAACGTCTTAAGTAGTGATTATACGCCGTCTGTTGGGAATAACGGAAGAAGCTAAAGAGTGTTCTGAATGGGATTTAGCTAGAGATGAAGGGAAGTGTGTATGGACAGCCAGCAGACCTTCTCTCGTCTGTTGGAAGAGCTTGAATATGCATCAAGCTCTAACCTTATTTCAAGGGATACTCCCGCCGAGCAAGTACCGGCAGAATTAGAAGCAAGCTGGCGCGAAGCCCTGAATAAGCTTCAAGTCGATGCTGTTTACTTTGTGGCAAACGCCCCTGTCATCTATTTCAAATGCTTTGAAGCCTTTGACCTTGCGGATATAGCCAGATTTCACCGTAATGTATGGAACCAGAGTCTGGCTCCTCTTATCTTTGTAATTCTGCCTGATGATATCAGAGTGTATAACGGATATAAAACTCCCCAACCTGTTGCGAGTAAAGAGAAAGAACCACCGCGACTTGACACTCTCAACGGGGGATCAACAACTGATCTGTGGATACGCCTGAAAATATTTACTCGTGTTGCTATAGAATCGGGGAGTTTCTGGCATGATTATGGAGATCATTTTGATAAGGAAACACGGGCGGATCAAACGCTGATTGCAAACTTACGTTACATCCGACAAGAGCTACTTAAAGCTGAACCTCAGCTCAGTCCTGAACATGCTCATAGCTTGATAGGCCGCTCAATTTTTGCGCTCTACTTGCAGGATCGTGGTGTTTTACCTGCCGGAGAAGACGGCTTTTTTGCCCATGAATTTGGTAGCAGATGCCTACGCTATACTGACTTGCTCCAATCTTATGAAGATACCTACAGGTTTTTCGAGCTTCTGCGTCATCAATTTAATGGTGATATGTTCCCTGTAACAGATGAGGAAAGGAAAGCAGTAGACTCGAAGCATCTGAGAATCCTCCATCGACTATTCACTATAGATGAGGCCGGGGGAGGGCAGATGTTATTCTTCTGGGCATACAATTTCGAGTTTATTCCTATCGAACTCATTAGCTCAATCTACGAAGAATTCCTGTATGAGGAAGAGAGTGGACGGAATGGAGCCTATTATACTCCCCCCATGCTGGTAAATTTTATACTCAACCAGGTGTTGCCTGAAAGCGATTTTAACTATAGAATTCGCATTCTTGATCCTGCATGCGGTTCGGGAATTTTTCTGGTTGAAGCATACCGCCGCCTGGTTGATCGCTGGAGGAAAGTACATGCACGTAATCCATCGTCAGGAGAATTAGCTGAGATATTGAAAGACTCTATATTCGGGATAGATATCAAACGCCAGGCTCTGCGAATAGCAGCTTTTAGCCTTTACTTGACTATGCTTGATTATATAGAACCAAAACGTATCTGGAAAGAAGTGCGTTTTCCCCCCCTTATTGAAGCAAATCTTGTTGTGGGAGATTTCTTTGACGAAGGCATTGATTTTAGCGGCCACAAATTCGATGTAATTGTGGGAAATCCACCCTGGGAAAGCCAGCTTACATCGCACGCCCGTAGTTTCCTGGAAAAACGGGGCTATCAGGTGGGAGATAAGCAAATAGTTCAGGCATTTGTACTCCATGCGCCAGATTTCAGCACTTCCTCCGGCCAGATAGCCTTATTATGTTCAAGTAAAAGCCTTCTCTTTAATAGAAGTGGACCCAATATTGCTTTTCGGCAAACACTTTTTAGTAAATTTATGATAACAAAGATATTTGATTTTTCTGCATTGCGCCGCTTTCTATTCAAAAAAGCCATAGCTCCTGCTGTCGCTATTTTCTATACACCTCAGAGTCCTGTTGCGGAGCAAACAATTTTTTATGGAGCACCTAAGCTTACTTATCTTACTCGCTCACTTGCTGCTCTAGTAATCGAGGCTATAGATCTTAAACAACTTCCTCTATCGCAAATATTACAGAGTATAGACAGCATGGTTCATCAAGATAGGCCATCTGCCTATGGTCAACAGAAACTATTCCCCGAAGAAGAATTCAGTAGCCACTCTATAAATATCTGGAAGGTTGCTTTATGGGGTACGAACTATGATTACATTCTCCTTCAGGAGCTTAATAGATATCCTTCTCTTGCTGAGATAATAACAAAGTATAGGTGGATCTGTGAAGTGGGATTTAACCGAAAAGGCCCGGGGAGACGTAGCCCTTACTCCTGGTTGGACAAGGCTTTATTTCTTCCGGCAAACAATTTTAGCCGTTATGGGATTGATAAACGTAAATTAACACGTCTTCCAGAGGGGGATCTCTATTATAGAGCTGGAAAACCGGAACGCTATAAGGCGCCTTTAGTCCTCTTTAAAAGAAGCCAGCTTGAAAGGCGTCCTGCCGCTGCTTACCTTGACTTCGACTGTACATATACAGAGGGCTTTACCGGCATTGCAGGGAAAGAAGGTGATTTACTTAAAGCTTTAACGGCTCTTCTTAACTCCGAGATAGCTCAATATTACCTTTTTCTTTCCAGTGCTTCCTGGGGAGTGGAACGAGAAGAGATTAAGGCAGGAGAAATAAAGATGCTCCCATTTCCTTTTCTGGATATCAGTGATGCGCATCTTCGCGCTATCACAACTCTGGTAGATCAACTGGTGGAACAGGCCGGACAGCCTGATATTCAATTAGAACGAGAACTTGAAGAGCTTATTTACAAGAGCTTTCGTCTGGAGGAGAGAGATATTCAACATATTCGCGAAACCATTCAGTATACTATAGGCTTTTTTAACAGCCCGATGAAATCTTCAGCGTTACAACGTCCCACTTTAGCAATGCAGAAATCTTATGCAGAAGCTTATATGAGCATGGTCAATTTCTACTTAGCGCCTGTGGGGAGAAAACTAGCCAGTGTGGTCTACACTGACGAAACTGTGCCATTGCGAACCGTGCAATTTTCTTTGCACTTGTTGGCCGATTCCGTTCAGAATATCCAGGAAGCTGCGCCAGATGATGATATGCGAGAAGCTCTACTGGGCCTGGATAAACTAAACACGGAAAGGATAGCCGGGGGAGTGTATCAAAGACGGAACTTCAGAATTTATGATGATGAGGGCAATACTGTTTATATTATCAAACCAGCAGAGCGTCGCTTCTGGACAATCGGAGCATCGTCAACTGATGTTGAAGAAACAATTGCAGATCTGATATAGGATGAAGGAATTACGGTAATGCAAGAAGCAGCAGCCCCTGTCAAAGGAACCAGGCAAAGAGGGAAGCTTGGTGATTTTTTTCGTGCTGGTTATGAGTATCGTGTTCTGGAACTCATTGTACAGGGATACAAAAAAATGTGTGAAGATAGGTGCTATCCTGAGAAGGAAGAGGAGGAAAGATTCAGTGCTATTTTAACAGATTATATAGAAAAATGTTGCCCTATGTACTCTATGTTAACTCATCAGCAATGGGATGTCAATCGCGAGTATTATCATGATAGTGAAGCAGTACGTAAGGGGGCTGCTGATCCTCGAAAAGTACCACGTATCGATATTGTGGTTGTTCGGTGGAAGGCATTAGGTAAAACAAAAGAAAAGTTCTCCTTTGAATGCAAGCTACTTGATGAATTCGATACTACATCTATTCGCTACTATATTGAGAAAGGATTGATAGACCGCTATCTAAGCGACAAGAATTATGCTGCTGAATCATCCTGGGGAGGGATGATTGCTTATATTTTACGAGGCGTCCATGATACTATCATGATTAAGCTTAATGAGCAAATAGAGCGTCAACTAAGGCGTTCGACAGACTGTCTTATCCTATCTGAACCAGTTGCTGATTTTAAGGCTATTTATAAATCACAGCATCAACGTCCTGACCGGGATGATGTCCTTACAGTAATACACCTCCTGTTATCTTTTCCTTACTCTACAAAAGAGTAGTTGAGCTATATTTTTTGATATCTAACAGGAAGAAGCTGCAAGAACTGCTCGAACAGTCTCTACAGAAGAGGAGTTGAGCTATATCAAAAATATAGCTCAATCAGACAATCTTTTAAAGCGTCACTCTGTTGCCGCCTGCGGGCATGGTGAAGCGCAGGAAGCCGCCCATGGCCAGGCGCGTACAGACGACGGCGAGCGTGAAGAAGGCGAAGAGCGCAGTAGCGGTCTTCAATTCGTAGAGCGCGAAATCGCCGAAGGTCAGGTGGTTCGGGCCGCCGGTGAAGAAACGCAGGAGGGCCGGGCCTTGCTGCACGCTGCCGAAAGAATTGAGCGCCATCCCGGCGCAGAGCGTGAGCAGCAGGTCGATGCCGAAGCAGATGGCGGCCAGGCGCGGGCCAAGCAGCCAGAAGCGTTTGCTCAGCCGCTCACGTTTGCTCGTAGACTGGATACGGCGTGTGGCCCAGACCGGCGGGATCAGAAATTGCAGCAGCAGGAAGAGCAGGGGCGCGGCAACGAACACCCAGTCGGGGAAAACGGTCGGCGTGATGAGCGCGCCCAGCCGCCCCAGCGTGTAGAGGACAACGCCCTCTATTATCCCGCGCCGGTAGCTGGTTTTATTAAACATACTGGATAAACCTGTCTACGTCTCTCACTGCGTTAATGGCAGCCGCAATTGCCGTCGCAGCCGCAGCTGCCCATCGAGCCTTCGTCATAATCACCGTCGTCACTCTCGCCCTCGCCCAGGAAGGCCGCGAAGACGGAGAGCAGGCGACGCACATGCTCGCCATGACACTTCGTGCAGACAATATCATCGGCATGCTGGTAACTGACCAGCATCTCAAATTTCGCTTTACAGTCCGAGCAATAATACTCGTACAGGGGCATAGAAGTAACCTCCATCTATCGGGAACGCCGTAGTTCATGCATATTGTAGTGTCTGGCGAACAGATCGTCAAGTGGCACTCCCCCAGGCCAGCCGCAAGGAATAGCCTGGGGCGCCCGGGCTTCCCTCTGGACGTATTTTGAGGAATGTGCTAGGCTAACAGGGAACAAAATCAGCATAGAATAGTCACATGCTATGAAAAACCAGCGCCGACGTGTCATCCTGAGTAAAGCGAAGGGTCAGCGCAGCGAAGCATCTAAGCGAGCCACGCCGCCCGGTTGGTGGCAGGAGACGCTTCGCCGCCGCTCCGCATGACACGTTCGAGACGGCTCTGAAGAGAGGCAAGGGTATATATGGCTCTTACGATTGGGATTGTGGGGCTGCCGCAGAGCGGCAAGACTTCCCTGTTTAACGCGCTGACGAAGGCGGGAGCGCCTGTCAGCAATTACGCGACGAGTACGGTGCAGGCCAATATGGCGGTAGTGCCGGTACCGGATGCGCGCCTGCAACCACTGGCCGACATCTTTCACCCGAAGAAGGTGACACCGGCCACCGTCGAATTTGTGGACGTGGCAGGCATGGGACAGAGCCAGCATGGAGCAGGCGAGAAACGCGAGGGGCTGAGCGCCGAATTTATCGGGCATATCCGCAACGCCGACGCGCTGGCAATCGTGCTGCGCACCTTTGAGAACCCGAATGTGCCGCATATCTATAACGAGATCAACCCTGTGCGCGACCTGGAAAGCCTGAATGCCGAACTGGCGCTGACCGATCTGGCAACGGTGGAGCGGCGCATCGAGCGCACGAAGCGCGCCGCCAAATCGGGCGAGAAAAAATATCAGCAGGAACTGGCGATTCTGGAAATGTTGCAGGACGCGCTGAACGAATTGAAGCTGGTGAGCCAGCTCGAACTGCTGCCGCAGGATCACGCCGTGCTGGACGAACTCTTCCTGCTAACCCAGAAGCCGCGCATGTACATCCTCAACGTGAGCGAGGATGTACTGGGCGCGGCTAACGACCTGCTGGCGCGCATCGCAGCAGGCGAAACGGTGGATCTGGAGCAACTGGAAGGCGAGCTGAAAGGCATTGCCGCTATCGCGCAGCGAGCGCGAGCCGAGGGGGCGGAGGTCGTGGCCGTCTCCGCACGGCTGGAGGCTGAACTGGCCGAACTGCCCGAAGCCGACGCGCAGGAATACCTGGAGGCGCTCGGCCTGCCTCAGCTGGGCGCGGAGCGCGTGATCCAGGTCGGCTATCGCCTGCTCAACCTGATTACCTTCCTCACGGCAGGCGAGGACGAGGTGCGCGCCTGGACAGTGCGCAGAGGGGCAAAGGCGCCAGAGGCGGCGGGCAAGATTCACAGCGATATCGAACGCGGCTTCATTCGCGCCGAGGTAACGCACTTCGATGATTTCATGGCCAGCGGCGGCTCGTTTGCTGCCGCCGCGAAGAAGGGCCTGCAGCGGCTCGAAGGCAAAGACTACGTCATCAAAGACGGCGATATCGCCCACTTCCGCTTTAATGTGAGCAAATAATCACCTCTCGCCAGTTGACCAGCCTGTACTCGCTGCTCTGGCGTCATCGTCCGGCGGCAAAGTTGACCGTCCACCGGCCGCCGGGCCACGCGGCTGTCAGGGTGTAGCAGCCGGAGCTGAAGAGGAACATGGTGGCGATCCAGACAGCTCTCTGCCCCGTTTCAGGCTGGATGGGGTTGACAACCAGCCCCTGCGTTCCCAGAATAATTGAATCCATAGGCCGCTCACCGGGATAGAAGGCGAAGAAAATGGTGGGGCCGTTGCGCAGGTTGCCGCCGCTCAGCGTCACGGGGAGCGTGAACCTGTCCTTCACCATTAACTGGATGAAGATGGGCCAGCCGTAGACGTTATGCACAATCGGCTGCGAGAAGCCGTGCAGGTGGATGGTCGCGCGCGGCCCGTCGAAGCCGTAGAGCCAGACGGGGGCCTTGCCCACCTCACGCGACGCTGTGACTGTCGGTACTGCCCCACAATTTTGCGGAGCGGCATCAGCCAGAACGGGATACGTGACGTACCTTCCCTCCATCCCTCGATCAGAGTTCGGGCCGATAACTCCCGGTGTGGTATCGGGCATGAGAATGCTATTGCTCGTCACAGGCGCCGGGGTCGGTGTGGACGCGGGCAGCAAGTTCAGGATGCTTGACCTGAGCGCGGACAGGTTGCTGAACAGCAGTCCGAGCAACAGGAAACAGGTGGCGACGGACATCAACCAGCGCCAGGTTCGCCGTCGCTCTGGTAAGTGTTTCCCAAGTCTGGCTATCTGGCCGCTGATGGCCGACCGGTAAGAGGTGTCATCTTCTTCCAGCGCGGGAATATCGCTGATTTCTACGATTTCCAGGTCAATATCAGCATTCAGGTCAGCGTCATTGCTCGCAGGTTGATGGTTATCCGCGTTCATGCATTGCTCCGCTTGTATAGTGCCACTATGTTCAGACTACAGGCTGAAGCTCGCTGTTTCCTGGATCGCCTGCGCCTCTACCGCTGAGACCGGACGCTCGCCTCCGCCGTAGGCGGCAACCAGTTCTTTCCAGGTCTCCTCGCCGCCAATATGGTGGACGGTGATACCGCCGAGCCTTCCCGGCATGGGCGCATCTCCGGCAAACAGGATAGTGACGGCGTGTCCGGCCTGACGCAGCCGCGCCAGCGTCTCCAGCAGCGGGTCGTTGACCGCGCTGGTGATGACAACAACGGTGGCTCCGGCGGGCAGGCGCGTGCGCTCAGCCTGAATCACGTCCTCGATGGCGCTGCCAAAAAAGGGTTGAATGCGCGCCAGCACCTCCATGATGCGTCTGCGCTGCTCGTCACTGCTGGCGGGGGGCAGGTGAATGCGCCGTTTTCTCAACTGCGCCGCCAGTTCCTCCTCCAGTCCATGCTCCGGGTCTTCCAGTATGGTTCGCGCCACCGATGACTCCTCCGTCTCCGGCATGTACATGATGGTGTTGGCGTAGAAGCCAACCTCATAGCCCTCGTTAATTGCCCAGTCCGTGACCGAGGCAGCCGCGCAGATGGCAAGCTCTTGCAGGGCCGGGTTGATGCCAAAGTAGCCATCTATACGGGCCGCGACATTCAGGAAGAGGACCAGCGTATAGGTCGTGGTCGCCTCGTAGACCTTGCTCTGCAACTGCATGGTGCGCGCGGTGGCCTTCCAGTGAACGCGCCGCAAGCTATCGCCGTAAGCGTAATCACGTACACCTGTAACACGTGATGGATCCTCTAAAAGACGACGGGGCGCGCGGCGGTCCCCAAACGGGTGCCGCGCCGGTAAGCCAAAGCGCGCCAGCGGCACAACAAGCGGATAGACCAGCAAGTATTGCCAGTTGGAAAGCGTCTCCTCCTGGTTGAGAAAGCCGAACACGTCACCGCTGCGCACCACCGTTGGACCGAACTGGTGAACGCCGCGCGTATTGCACTGGATGGTATAGCGTCTCGTCACGCGCTCGTACCAGCGCGGGCTAAACAGGCTTTCCAGCACGACCGTGTCGGCGTGCAGGCTGCTGCGCAACCGCCGTCCCTTGATGGGCAGGCCGCGCGGCATGGTGTCCTCGACTTCGAGCCAGGGCAGCGGCAGCAGCTTGGCATTTTCGACGGAGAGCGAGAGCGTCACCTCTTCGCCAAAGAGGGCGCGCTGCTCGCTCAACCGGCGCGAGTAGCGCAGATTGCGCAGGCAATAACGCGCCCAGATATCGGTCATGCCAACAATGAGCAGCAGCAAGAGGCCGATCACCGCCAGCAACGGCTGGTGAAAAAGAATGGCTGCGATGAGAATTGCAATGCCCGGATAATACCAGCGCCTGTCCATCACGACTCCACCGGAACGGGTACGCTATGCAGAATATCCTCAATTACCTGATCCATCGCCCGCCCGTGCAGCCGCGCCTGGCTGGTGGCGAGCATGCGATGGGGCAGGACAGAGCGCGCCATCTGTTTGACATCATCAGGCACGACATAGCTGCGACCGTGAATGGCGGCGTTAGCCTGCGAGGCGCGATAGAGGGCGAGCGTGCCGCGTGGGCTGACGCCGAGTTCCACTCCATTATGCGAGCGCGTGGCCCGCACCAGCTCAACGATGTAGTTTTCCACCGCCGGTTCGACGCGCACGCGGCGAATCGTCTTCTGCAACTCCTGCAAGCGTTCCCCGCTCACCACCGGCTGCAAGTCGGCCAGCGGCTGCTCCTCGCGGAAGCGTTGCAGGATCAATCGCTCCTCCGACTGCGTGGGGTAGTCCAGGCGCAGGCGCATCAGGAAGCGGTCAAGTTGCGCCTCCGGCAGGGGGAAGGTGCCTTCCAGTTCGATCGGGTTCTGCGTCGCTATGACGATAAACGGGCGCGGCAATGGCAGCGTCTCGCGCTCGATGCTGACCTGGCGTTCCTCCATCGCCTCCAGCAGAGCCGATTGCGTGCGCGGCGTGGCGCGGTTGATCTCGTCGGCCAGCACCACCTGCGCCAGCAGCGGCCCTGGCCGAAACTCAAATTCGCCCTTTTTCTGATTGAAGTACATAATGCCGGTAATATCAGAAGGCAGCAGGTCGGGTGTGAACTGAATGCGCTGGAACGAGCAGCCCAGCGATTTCGCCAGCGATTTCGCCAGCGTCGTTTTGCCGATGCCCGGCACGTCCTCGAACAGCACATGCCCTTCGCAGAGCAAGGCCACCATCAGCAGGTCAATCACCGCCTCCTTGCCCACGATGACGCGCCCCACATTCTGGCGCACCGTGCGGGCGGCATCCTGCACCTGCCGAATTTCATCAGTCTGCGTCATAGATAATCCTTCAAGAGAAAAGCTCAAAGAGAGAAAGGTGTCACAACATCAACATTATTTCATTATACGCTAAAAACCATCCAATGTTCACCTTTTAAAATGGACGCGCAACAAATGGGGCAGTGAGACCAGGGCAGAGGCCAGCCCCGCCCTGGTCTCACTGCCCCATTTGTTGCGCGTCCATTTTTACCCGATGCCGCCATTCATCACCTGGACAGTGGCCTGGGGCGAGATGGCGCGCTGGCCGTTGGCGGTGGCGACGGCATAGACTCTGGCGGTGATGTGGCCGTGCGTGAAGCCACCGACGCCCACGTGCCAGAAGAGAATCGCGTTCCCGCTGCCATCCGCCTGCTGCGTGCCGCTGATGTAATAGTACGGGGGCGCGTTATAGACTACCTGCAAATGGACGAACGCGCCGGGTATGCTCGTCGTGACAACCACCTGCACGATCTCCCCATTGAAGACCTGGGAAGGAATGCTGGTGATCTGTACCGTCAGCGTGCCGCCGTTTTGAGGCGGCGTTGGCTGCGTGGTCGGCGTTGTTTCGGGCGTCGAGGGCAGCACGGGCGTACTCGTCACCGGCGGCTGGCTGCTCTGTGTGCTGCCGGAACCGCCGGGCGTGGGGAAGACCGGTTGGAGATCAACTGTACCTGTCGGCGTGGAGCCGGATTGCGCGACATTGCTGCCGTTCGCACTGAAGAGATTGGGGTTGCCCACGACGGCGGCTGCCGCGAGCGAGACGAAGACGATACCGGCGATCAGCACCATACAGGTGGCAATAATAAAGACTTTGTACGCGGGGTCTTTGCGCCAGTAATACGAGATCTTTGCCAGCGGCGCGCGCGGTGGAGGCGCGCTCCTTCCGGCTACGAAAGGGGGGCGCGTCAGCGGTGGAGGCAGCGGGCGCGCCACCGTCTTCTGCCCATCGGCCACCGGGCTATATTCGCTCACAGGAGGGGGTAATACCAGCTTCCCTGAATCTCTCGTCGGCAATTCAGGCTGCGGCATATGGACTGGCGTATCAGGTTTGTTCATCATATGTCTCTCCTCCTTTTTTCGCTCGCTACTATCCAGTATACGCCAGAATATTACTTATGTATAGTTCATCGCCAGAAATGGCTATATAACCATACTTCTATGCAGAAAGAAC
>Ga0209810_1003338_pt1 | contig 17027 bp, 11 predicted proteins | sample Coa_R1_7_FD_187159 | JGI IMG/M metagenome (GOLD analysis project Ga0209810, IMG submission 187159) | Surface soil microbial communities from Centralia Pennsylvania, which are recovering from an underground coalmine fire - Coalmine... | ecosystem: Environmental > Terrestrial > Soil > Unclassified...
TGCAACAGGGACTGCAAGAAGGGCTGCGGGAAGGGCAGCAGAAGAACCTCATCGAACTGATAGGGTTGCGATTCCCTGCGCTCAAAGAACTGGCGCAGCAGCGGGTGCCACTTTTCACGACGGACGACGAATTGCTGCAACTCATGCAGCGCATCGTCATGGCTCCTGATGAAGAGGCGGCGCAGCAGGCGCTTGAGCAGCGCGGTTCCTGATCGTTGCGAAACGTTCTTCTTTCATGTGCGCTGCCGCAAGCAGCGCACGAAAAATGATAAAGTTACGATCATGCAAACGACAAAGAACAACTGGGAATCTGCATTCCCGCTGGGAAACGACCATCGCCTCTACATCGGCGGCGAGTGGAGCGATGCCGATGAGCAGATCGAGATCCGCTTTCCATATGATCGCGGCGTGCTGGTGGGCCGCGTCGCCTGGGCGCAGCTCCGCCACGTTGATGCCGCGCTGGAAGAGGCGCGCCGGGGTGCGCAAGAGATGGCGTCCTGGCCGCTGCACCGCCGCGCCGCGCTCCTGCACCGCGTTGCCGACCTGATCGCCGCACGCGAGGAGCGTTTCGCGTGGCTCATCGTGCATGAAGTTGGCAAACCGATCAAGGACGCGAGGCTGGAGATCGCGCGGGCCGTGGCGGCGGTGCGCCTCGCCGCCGAGGAGGCGACGCGCATTCATGGTGAGGTTATCCCGATGGATGCCGTAGCGGGTGGCGAGGGGCGCATCGCCTATACTGTGCGCCGCCCCCTCGGCATCGTCGCCGGCATTACCGGCTTCAACTTCCCCTTGCTGCTGGATTGTCACAAAATATCCCCGGCCCTTGCCGCCGGAAACGCTATCGTGCTCAAGCCCGCGCCCGAAACGCCGATCACCGCGCTGGAACTGGCAGCTATCTTTGAAGAGGCCGGAGTGCCGCGCGGTGCGTTGAGTGTGCTGCCGGGCAGTGACGAGATCGGCGAGGCGCTGGTGCGCGATGAGCGCGTAGCGATGATTACCTTTACCGGCAGTTCGGCAGTTGGCAAGCATATCCGCTCCGTTGCTGGCTACAAGCGCGTCGCGCTCGAACTCGGCAACAACTCGCCGCTCATCATCGAGGCCGATGCCGATCTGGAGCGAGCGCTGGCGCGCGTCGTCGCCGGCGGCTATTACGCCGTCGGGCAGGCATGTATCGCGGTGCAGCGCATCTACGCCCAGCGCGCCATCTGCGAGCAGTTCGCTCGCCAGCTAGCAGAGCGCGTCGGCCAGCTCCGCACCGGAGATCCGCGCGATCCCGCTACCGACATCTCCACGCTGGTAAGCGAGCAGGCGACGCAGCGCGTTTTGGCCGTGCTGCGCGATGCCTGCGAGCGGGGTGCGCAGCTACTCGTCGGCGGCGAACTGCTCCCCAATGGCTGCATTACGCCGGCAGTGCTGCTCGGCGTAACGCCTGATATGCGGATCTGCCAGCAGGAGCTTTTCGGGCCTGCCGTGGCCGTTGCGCCATATGATACGCTGGATGAGGCTATCGCGCTGGCGAACAGCACGCCGTATGGCTTGCAGGCCGGTATCTTCACCAGCGATCTCAAGAAGGCGTTCTATGCTGCCGAACGGCTCGATTTTGGCGGCGTACACATTAACGAGGTCTCCAGCTATCGCGCCGACCATATGCCATATGGTGGGGTGAAGGCAAGCGGCATGGGGCGCGAGGGACCCCGCTACGCTATAGAAGAGATGACCGAGACGAAGATCATCATTATCACGACGTGAAGATCTATATCAATCTGGCGTATTGAATAGCAGAATAGATCAGGAGCATTCTGGCATGTCCACGATCATGATAACCGGCGGTTCTGGATTTCTGGGAACCTATGTCGCGCTGCGCCTGGCCGAGCGTGGGGATCGCGTGATTAGCTTTGACACGGTTGGCCCATCACCACAGCTTGCAGCCCTGACCGCGCCCTATGAGGAGCGCATCGTGCGGGTGCGCGGCCAGGTGCTGGATCTTGCCGGGGTCATGCGCTGTGTGCAGCAGCACAAAGTCGAGCGAATTTTTCATGCCGCCGCGCTCTATGATCCTCCTTACTCGCTGGATGAGCCGGCCATCACCTTTCAGGTCAACGTCAACGGCATCATCAATGTATTGGAGGCTGCGCGCCTCTTTAACGTGCGGCGCGTCGTGCAGAGCAGTAGCATTGCCGTCTACGCGCCGCGCCAGTATGAACCCATCGACGAGCGCCACCCGATCTTCCAGCCCGCAGCCGGGCACCCGCTCGGTCCCTATGGCGCCTCCAAAGCGGCGGCGGAAATCGTTGGTCTTACTTACTACAGCGCCAACGGCGTCGATTTCATCGCTCTGCGCAACTCGGCTATTTACGGCTATTGCATGCGTTATCCCATGTATATCAAGCCGATGGTCGAGAATAGCGTGCGCGGCCTGCCCACACGTTTCGCAACGGGAGGCGATATGCGCCGCGATTACACGCATGTCAAGGATGTCGCGCAGGCGGTAGTGAGGGCGCTGGATGTCGATGGCGCCGCGTTGAGCCAGCGCGTCTTTAACGTTGGATCCGGGGCTGTACATAGCGCCTCCGAGGTGGCCGAGGCCGTGCGTAAGGTGCTGCCCGGCGCCGATATCGAGATCGGGGCGGGCCTGAGCGAGCTTGAGCAGAGCGATATGAAAGCACGCGGCGTTCTCGATCTGACGGCCATTCGCCAGCAGCTCAAGTATGAACCGCAGTTCCCGTTAGAAGCCGGCATCCGCGATTATGCCGAGATGTTCCGGCGCGGTGAGGGTATTTAAAAACCGTCCAAAAGTGGTGTGGCAGGCGACTATCAGGTCGCTCCAGGACCGGACGGGGCGGATTGCAACAAAATGTCGTTGTCAAACGTTTATGTACTAGCCGCATTGTAGCCGAAGCTGCACCAGGCTGCTTCAAGTTGCGCAATGGAGACTATGTGAGCACGAGAGGGGGCAACCTCTCTTACAGTAGTGCTTTTACCCGTAAGACCGCGATATCACGGAATCCGTGAACACTCTTGCGTTGAAATTGCGCTCTGGAAGAAATTGTAGTCGATAGCGCACATCGTGTCAAGAATCGTGGAAAAATGTCATGAGACGCGATGATGGCTAGAACCACTAGCTTTTGAAAAACCAGTTACGTATACTACAATAAAGGATTGTAACTTGTTGAGATAAGCATTTATCGATGCGTGACCATATATTTTCTCGTTGAGAGAGGCTCAGCATTATGTTGAAGAGAAGCAATCTGCCGCGCCGGGCGGTTGTCTGGGTGCCCATCAGTGCCTGTTTTGCTCTGATCCTCGCATTTTTATTCTGCTCCCTGAGCACACAGGTGCACGCTGCCTCCCATGCTGCAAGAGCCGGGGGACCAACGTTCCGCGTCAATGCGGGATTTGACTCACGTTTTCGCGACGGCAACTGGATACCGGTGCAGGTCACGCTGCGCAACGATGGCCCGAACTTCAATGGCAAGATCTCCGTCAACGTTCCCCCGCCATACGCAGGGACAGGCAATAATGCTCCTATCTCCATCTACCAGGAGGTCGTGAATCTTCCTACCGGTGCTCAGAAGCAGGTGACGCTCTACGCCCCCTTCTACCTCGGCGCGCAGGGAGCAACGCTGCCGGTCACGGTTGACCTGCTCAACAGCGACGGCCAGAAGGTCGGCACGCAGCAGACGGCACTGCGCTCGCTTGGTCCCACCGATATTTTCATCGGCGTCCTCTCCGATCAGCAGACCGGTTTTGGCCCGTTAAGCGCGCTCTCGCTGCCCAATCAGACCTCCTCGATCTTCATGGAGCCGCTGAGCGCGGCCACGATGCCAACCATAGCGGCGGCGCTCAAAAACTTTGATCTCATTGTCATGGATAATTTCACGACCAGCACATTGAGCAAAGAGCAGCTCGCAGCTTTGCAGAACTGGGTGCAGCAGGGTGGCTCGCTGATCGTGGTTGGCGGCCCCGAGTGGCGCGCGACACTCACCGGACTCCCGGCTCGTCTCCTCCCGGTAGCCGTCACGGGCGCCGATGTTTTGCCGCCAGGGACCGCGCTGTTGCCGGTGGGAGGACCTGAGAGAAGCGGCCCGGGCAAAAGCAAGGTCGCGGATTCTGTCAGCGACCCGGTGATCGTCAGCACCGGCAATCCACTGCCGGGCGCTTCGGTGGCCCTGGATTCGGGTGTTGCGCCTTTGATTGTGCAGTCGCAGGTCGATCAGGGGCTGGTCTGCTACGTGGCCTTCGATCCCACGCTTCAGCCTATCGTGAACTGGTCAAACGCGACGGCGTTGTGGAAGGGCCTGCTGCTGCGCACGCTTGGAGATCAACTACTGACCACTACTTCATCCTCCAGCATAGGCAGCTTCGCGGCTAACATCTCCAGTTACTACAATGGCGGTATGGATACCCTGCTGCGCTCGCTCTTCCCGACTTCGTTTCCGGGGACCTGGTTGATCCTGATCCTGCTGGCGAGCTATGTGGTTGTGCTTGGCCCTGTGCGACTCTTCATTGTGCGCTGGCTCAAAAAACGCGATTGGAGCTGGCGCATTGCTCTGAGCACCATCATCGTCTTCTCGCTGCTCACGTATGGGCTGGCCTTGCAGCAGAAGGGCAATTCCATCATCAGCAGCAGCATCTCGGTGATCCAGCTTGACCGCTCGGACCGGACAAATACGGCGGCGCATGTCACGACCTATGTGGGCGTTTTCGTACCGAATCAGGGCGATTTCCTGGTGCATATCCCTGGCTTTAGCCTGGTCCAGCCGTCCAATAATCGCTCTCCCTTTTATCGCAACCAGCCAGCTCAGCAGCCTGCTACCATCACGACAGCCCCCGATGGCGTGGACGTGAAATTGCAGGGGGTTGATATCTGGACGGTGCGCTCACTCGTTTCGCAGCACGATAGCCAGATCCAGGGCGGCGTCGTTTCACACCTGACGCTGCGCGATAACCGGCTGGTGGGAACCGTGACCAACGCGCTTCCCTACGCCCTCAGCGATGTCTATGTGCTGATGGACGATCACTACCTGCCCCTGGGCCACATGGCGGCCAGGCAGACGCGCGTAGTTAACCTCTCTATGGAGAGTACCAGCTCGAACGTCGCTCAGAATATGTCGCTGGCCGATCAGATTGCCAATGGCAAGGGATTACCTGTGCCGTATGGACCATATTATGATCCATCGCATCCATTGACCGAGTTGCAGCGCCATATTGCTATGCTGGAAACGCTCAGCGGCGAGACGGCTTTTGCCTACTGCGGCAATGGCCCCTGTTTGCAAGTGGGCAGAATTGTGACCTCCAACGGGACCGTGACCGTCTCAAGTCCATTTTCCCCGGGTTCGCCTCTCGGAGCAAATAGCATTGATCCCCTGCTCATTCCCGATGCGCCTGCGACGCTCATCGGCTGGGCCGATCAAGGCTCCAATGCCTCCGGCGCTGTCACCATCAACGGCAACTTTTCCTCAAAGGTTCAGGAATCATTGATTCAGGCGCCGCTGAACATCGGCTATGCCGGTACGGTGAATCTCCCCTCCGATGCTGTGTCCGGCCAGCTCGTGGATGTGGAGAATGGGAACAACGGCAACGTGCAGATGCAGTTCCCGGGCGTCTATACGATGACGACGGGCAGTATGACCTTCGAGTTCACTCTCCCGTCTATCCCGCACCTGCGGCCCGATGTGATTTCCATTCAAGAATCGACGAATCTGCCGCAAATCATGAGTTCGATGGGGGGCGCGGCCGGGCCGCCAGTCGATGTCACGCACCTGCATAGCTATCTCTATAACTGGCGGACCGGATCGTGGGATACCATTTCGATGCAGGGCTTTTCGTTCTCGACCAGTAACGTGCAGGCGTATGTCGGCCCAGGAGGACGTGTGTTGATGCAGTTTGCCAACCAGGATACCTCGGTGGGCATGGCGGTCCTTAGCAAACCGTCGTTACAACTACAGGGCACCATTATGAGCTAGGAGGATGGCAGCGTCTTATGCAAGCCACGGATTCGCGCGATGCGATCATTAAAATACAGAGCGTTTCCAAGCGCTATCGCGCCGTCAATGCGCTGAGCGACTTCTCGCTGGAGATCCCGCGCGGCACGATCTACGGCCTTATCGGTCCCAATGGAGCCGGTAAGACGACGCTGCTGCGCATCCTTGCGGCACTGATCGCACCGAGTGCCGGCCAGGTCTGGTTCGAGGATGAGGAGGTGAGCAAGGCGCCCGCCGTAATTCAGCGCAAGGTTGGCTATATGCCCGACTTCTTCGGCGTCTATCCCGACCTGACCTCCGCCGAGTATCTCGAATTCTATGCTGGCATTCATGGCATTCCCCGCCAGAAGCGCGCGCGTATCATCGCCGATCTACTCGAACTGGTCGAACTGACCAGCAAGCGCGATGCTCTCGTTGAAACGCTCTCGCGCGGTATGAAGCAGCGGCTCTGCCTGGCGCGGGCGCTGGTGCACGATCCAGAGATATTGCTGCTCGACGAGCCGGCCTCGGGCCTCGATCCTCGCGCCCGCGTCGAACTGCGCGAACTGGTGCGCACCTTGCAGGGTATGGGCAAAACAATTATTGTCAGTTCCCATATCCTGCTCGAAATGGCCGAGATGTGTACCGATGTTGCCATTATTCAAAAGGGCAGACTCGTCGTCTCCGGCGACGTTGACAGAGTTTCGCATCGCCTCGGCGATGGGCGCCAGTTGGAGATCCGCGTTCTGGAGGCCGGGCGCGTCCCTGCTGCAGTAGAGTTATTGAAGGCGATGCCCGATATCAGTAATGTTACCAATGGCGATGGAAATCTCATCCAGGCAGAGTTCGTGGGCAATGATGAGGTGCTGCATCGTATTCTCGTCGATCTCATCACGGGTGGCATACCGGTGATCTCCTTCGCGCCGCGTAGTGGCGGTGGCCGTCTCGAAGAGGTGTTTATGAGTATCACGGAGGGAAGTAGTCCATCATGACCTTTCTGGCTCTCCTTACCAAAGAACTGCGTTTGCGCATGCGCCGCGAACGCACGATCTGGGTTATTATTGTCTATATCCTGCTGATGGGCCTGCTGGGATGGTTCTTTATTGGTCGCTTCACCGATTATAATGGCTTCTATAATAGCAACGGCTTGAGCGATACGGGTGTGAGCCTCTACGTTTTGCTCTCGATGGTACAGCTTCTGCTCATTGTATTCATCACGCCGGCATTTACTGCGACGACGGTGAACGGGGAGAAAGAGCGCCAGACCTATGATCTGCTGCTCTGCTCGCGGCTCTCGGCCTTCTCGCTGGTCTCGGGAAAGCTGGCGGCGGGCCTGATGAATGCCCTGCTGCTTATCGCCGCATCTGTGCCGCTCTTCAGCCTCGTCTTTTTCTTCGGTGGAATATCGCCGGGACAGGTGCTCAGCGCTCTGGTGGTCTACCTGGCGACTGCGCTGGTCGTAGGAACCTTCGGGCTGTTTTGCTCGACGGTCTTTAGCCGTCCTGCCGTATCTACCGCTATCGCGTATATGGCCGGTGTAATCTGGCTGATTATTCCCTTAATGGGCATTGCCATCGATTTTATCTGGGCCAGCGTGAGGCCGGCATCTTCGCCCAACCAGTTCCCGTTCATTCTTGTCTGGAATCCGGTAGAGGCCCTGATCAGTACCTATCCGACCTCTTATGGTGGCGGCCTGGCCGTTACTCTGGGGCATCTCAAGGTTGCACCCTGGCTGCTCTATACCCTGCTCGATGTGCTGGCAACCATTGTCTTCTTTACGCTGAGCACCTGGACCGTGAAGCCCGGCCTGCCCGGCAACCTGCTGCTGTGGGGACGAGGTGAGATGCGGCGCGGCGAATCGGAGACGCCAGCGGCGTAATCATGTGCCAGCCGGATATAATTTCCTGGTAGGGCGGGATCGATCCGCCTGCGAAAATGAGACAGATTGCCTCCCCAGGCGGGCGGATTGATCCCGCCCCTGCCGAAATAGAGAGGGATGACGAGTCAGCAGCCAGATACTGCTATGAGATATACTGTTGAAAAGGATTAGATAGATATAGACCGGACGCGAGAAAGGTTGCAATATGGCTACATTGATGCCATCGCGCATAGCAGCAATCACGCAGGACGCTCCCGGTAGCGAGAGTTTGCTCGATGCCCTGCGCCCGTGGCGCCGGCGGCTTGCGCTGGAGCAGGTCCTGCGCTGGACGAGCGCAGGATTGATCCTGGGCCTGGTTGTGGCATGTCTGGTGCTGCTGACCGCGCGCCTTATCCCCTGGGCTACCGCTCAGTACTGGGCCGCCGGAATTGCTATTGCCTGCGTCGCGCTGGCGCTGGCGGCCGCGCTCTGGTATCGTCCATCCATTGCCGGAGCCGCGCGCGCTATCGATAAACGCCTGTCGCTGCATGATCGCCTGGGGACGGCGTGGGAACTGCGCGATCAACCCTCGGTCCTGGCACGGCTCCAGCGGCGTGATGCGCTCAATCAATTGAAAAAGCATACCCCGAGAGGGGCTATTTCCCTGCGCCTTCCGCGTACCATGCTATTCATGCTCGCGGCGGCGGCGCTGCTCCTCGCCCTGCTCCTCATTGTACCCAACCCGATGACGCGCGTTCTTCAGGAGCAGGCGGCGGCCCATGCCCGTATAGCTAAACAGGTCGCGGCAATCGAGCACCTGCGCCAGATCCTCGATCATCAGCCGGGCGTGTCGGCGGCCCAGCAGAAGCAGATCGATCAAATTCTGCGCCAGCTTGAGAACAATTTGCAGCAGGCTAAGAATGAGACGCAGGCGCAGCAAGCTCTCGCCCAGGCGCAGGCCAGGCTCGATCAGTTGCGCGATCCCCAGGCAGCCAGCAAGGCGCAGGCCAGCGCCGCCGCCAGTTCCTCACTCCAGGGTAGCGGCAATAGCAGCCTCAGTTCTGTGGGCAAATCGCTCGCCGATGGCAATAGTCAAAGCCTCTCCTCCTCGCTCCAGAATCTCGCCTCGCAAGTCAGTAAGATGTCGGCGGCGCAGCGCAGCCAGCTGGCGCAGCAGATCGAAGCCGCGGCGAACCAGGCCAGCCAGAATCCTGATCTCAGCTCCGCGCTGCATCAACTGGCGAAGTCTGTGGCCGATGGCAGCCCGAGCGAGATTGCCGATGCGTCAAAGGCCGTGCAGCAGGCGGCAGCGCAGGCCGCCGCGTCGAAGGCCAGCAATAAGAGCATCGATCAGGCATCGCAGGGGCTGCAACAGGCCGCCGATAGCCTGGCCGCGGCTACAGATAACTCCGGGAACCAGGGCCAGCAGACACAGCAGGGTCAGGGCCAGCAGGCACAGCAGGGTCAGGGCCAGCAGGCACAGCAGGGCCAGGGCCAGCAGCCGGGGCAGGGTCAGCCGGGACAGACGGGCCAGCAAGGCCAGGGCCAGGGCAAAGGCCAGGGCCAGAGCCAGGGCAGTGGGCAGGGCAGTGGACAGGGCCAGCAGGGGCAGGGACATGGTGGAACTGGCGGTCAGGGTGGAAACGGCAATGGTCAGGGGAAGAGCGAACAGGTCTTTGTGCCCGGACAGGTCAGCAGTGGCTCCAGTATCATGAGCAATAGCAATAATAACGGTATAGTGCAGCCGGGAACTTCGATCCCTTATTCGCAGGTGATCGCGGAATATAGCCAGATGGCGCACGATGCTATTGATAACAGCGGAGTATCGCCCGATACTAAAGACCTCGTGCAAAACTACTTTGATACACTAGAAGGACAAGGACAGTAAGGCGACATGGCGAAACAAAGCGAACAGCGGTCCTCCGGCGTGAATACGCCGTCAGAAAGCGCCTCCGTACACGATGCCTACGAGCAAGAGGTCTCAGCCACCGCAGCGACCGGCGAGCCAGGCGAGGCCGATATTGCCACATTTATAGATATTGCGCAGGCGTTGGAGCGGGAATTGCGCTCTATTGTTATCGGTCAGGAGCGTGTGATCCGCGAACTGCTCCTCGCGCTCTTTGCCGGCGGCCATGCGCTGCTGGAGGGCGTGCCGGGGCTGGGCAAGACGCTGCTGGTGCGCACATTGGCCGATGCGCTCACGCTCAAGTTCGCGCGCATCCAGTTCACGCCTGACCTGATGCCCGCCGATATCGTCGGCACCACTATTGTCACCGAGCAGGCCGATGGTAACACATCTGGCAGCCGGCGCATTTTCAGCTTCCAGCCAGGTCCCATCTTCGCCAATATCGTGCTCGCCGACGAAGTGAACCGCGCTACGCCCAAGACGCAATCGGCGCTGCTCGAAGGCATGCAGGAGCGTACCGTCAGTGTTGGAGACCGCACGCGGCCCCTGCCCCTGCCATTCTTTGTGCTGGCGACGCAGAATCCGCTGGAGATGGAGGGAACCTATCCTTTGCCAGAGGCCCAGCTTGATCGTTTCCTGCTCAAGATCATGGTCAACTTCCCCAAAGCTGCGGATCTACTGAGCATCATCGATACGACTGTCGGCACGCAGGTAATGCGCGCCAAACCGGTTGCCACGGGCGAGCAGCTTCTACGCCTCATCGAGACGGCCCGCGCTATCCCTGTGGCGACGCACATCAAAGAGTACGCGGTGCGCTTATTGCTGGCGACGCATCCCGATCAGGAGGAAGCGCCGGAGCAGGTGCGCCAGTTTGTGCGCTACGGTGGCAGCCCGCGCGGTCTCCAGGCGCTAATTACTACATCCAGGGTGCGCGCGCTGCTCGAAGGACGCTACAACGTCTCGGTAGAAGATCTGCGGGCCGTAGCGTTTCCCGCGCTGCGTCATCGTCTCGTACTCAATTTCGATGGTCTGGCGGAGGGCATCACGCCCGAGGACCTGATCCAGAAGATCATCGAGGAGGTAGAGGTAGAATAGGTAATGCCCGACGAGAACGGGAATGCGCGTTTCCCACTGGATGCAAGCGTTCTGCAACGCCTGGACAATTTAACTCTGCTCACACGGCGCTCGATGGCGACGGGGCGGCCCGGGCGGCGCCGCTCGCCCCTGGCCGGCTCCTCGATGGAGTTCGCCGATTACCGGCGCTATGCCCCCGGCGATGATTTCCGCCGCATTGACTGGCGCGCCTATGCTCGCCTGGAGCGCCTTTTCCTGCGCGTCTTCGAGGCGGAGGAGAATATTACCGTTACTATCCTCGTCGATTGCTCGGATTCGATGACACATGGCACACCGCCGAAGGCCGAGCTGGCCGTTGCTATGGCGGCGGCGCTGGCGTATATCGCGCTCAAGTGTGAGGATAGCGTCGTCGTCGGCGCGCTCACCGACAGGCTCGCCGCGTACCGGCGTGCCGGCAGTGGGAAAAACTCGATCTGGAGCGTGGGCGAGTTTCTCAATCGGCTGCCCCGGTCCGGTACAACCGATCTCAACCGCGCGCTCTACGACCTCGGCAGGATCGTGAGCGGCCCCGGCCTCACCATCGTTATCTCCGATTTCCTTGCTCCGGGCGGCTATCGCACCGGGGTGCGCGCGGTACGCCAGTTGCGGCAGGAGGTGGCGCTGCTGCAAATTCTCGCGCCCGACGAGATCGATCCTGATATTCAGGGTGATTGGCGCCTGCGCGATAGCGAGGGCGGCGGCAGCGTGGAGGTCAGCATCTCGGCGCCCGTGCTGGAAGCCTATCGTGAGCGCCTGGCGACCTTTACGCGTGATCTGGAAGCGTTCGCGCACGCAAACATGGCGAGCTATGCTTTGATACCGGCCAGTATGAAGATCATCGATGTCATACAGCGTCTATTACGCGAAATCGAACTGGTGAAGTAATGGGAGTGTCTTTCTGTGCGTAGCTGCGCGATTTATTGCGACATGAACACCGCCAGTGGCGGATCTAGCGCGATAAGTCGCGCAGCTACGCACGGAGTGAGAGATCCCGAATTTGATGATTAAGATTCATGATCGATAAGAGTCAGGTAATTGGATGGATATTCTCGTTCCGGCGGCGCTGGCCTTTGGCCTCATAATTCCGATCATACTGCTACTCTATTTTATGCGACCAAAGCGCCAGGAGCGCGTGGTTGGCAGCACCCTGCTCTGGCAACAGGCGCTGCAAAACCTGCAAGCCAGCCAGCCCTGGCAGCGCCTGCGCATCACACCGCTGCTGCTGCTGCAACTGCTGGCGGCGATCTTCATCGTGCTCGTGCTGGCGCGGCCCGCCATCTTTACCAGCAGCCCGCTCAGCGGCGATACCATCGTGATCCTGCAAGCCTCGGCCAGCATGCAGGCCACCGATGTCGCGCCCAATCGCTTCGCGGCGGCCAAAGCGACGATTTCCAATTTCATCAACGATCTCGGTCCCGGTGATCGCATCTCACTGATTACGATGGCGCGTACTCCCGAAGTATTGATCGCCGAATCTCAGGACAAAGGGCAGCTCCAGGCCGCGCTGCAACGGGCCAGCGTCACGAACCAGGACGCCGATCTCGAACAGGCGCTCTCTCTGGCGGCCTCGCTGGCGGAGGGGCACGCGAACGCGCAGGTCGTCGTGGTTGGCGACGGGCATGTCATCGTGCCCGACCAGCTCCTGGTGCTGCCATTTCCCGTGCGCTACCTGCCGATTGGCACCAGCGCACCTAACGCCGCGCTGCTCGCGCTCTCGTCGCGCAATCTCAATGGCGATCTCATCGCGCTCGCCCAGGTAGCCAACTATAGCCCGACGCCGCGCTCGATCCCCGTCGAGCTGTATGCCGATGGCCGCCTCGTCAATGTCCAGACGGCGACGCTGGCCCCCGGCGCCACCGGCTCGCTGCAATGGGGGCCACTGCCGCAGTCGACGCGCCTCCTGCACGCTCGACTTGTTTCCCAGGATGCCATGACCGTCGATCATGATGCCTGGTCGGTGGTTGGCGGCTCGATACATGGGCATGTGCTGCTCGTGACCAATGGCAATAAGTTTCTGGAAACCGCGCTGCGCCTGCAACCGGACGTTGATCTTTTCGAGACAACGCCCGCGAAGTACGTCAACACGAACCTCTACGATCTGACGATCTTCGATGGCTTTGTTCCGCCGCGACTGCCCTCCGGCTCGCTTTTCTTTATCAACCCGCCGGCGGGTTCATACATCTTTGGCAAATCGGGCGCGGATATACGGATCAGCCACATCGGAGCAGGCAGCGATAATCTCAATATGCTCAGCAATGTCGATCTGAGCAGCATTCATGTGCTGCGCGACAGCCACCAGTTAACGCCGGTATCCTGGGAGCAGACGATCATCAGCGCGCCCGAGTCACCGCTGCTGCTGGCCGGTCAGAACAACAATCGGCGCGTCGCTGTGCTGGGCTTCGATCTACACGATAGCGACCTGCCGCTCCAGCCGGCTTTCCCGATCCTGATAAGCAATATGATAAACTGGTTTTTGCCGCAGCCTGTCGCCGGCAATGGACAGGTCGTGGCCGGCCTGCCTGTGACGGTGCAGACGTGGCCGGGGGCGGACCAGGTGACGATTACCAGCCCCGACGGTCACAGGACCGTCGTCGGGCCGCCGTTCCCTGTCGAGCCGTATTCCAGGACCGACCAGACGGGCGTCTACCAGGTGACGCAGCGGGTGCGCGGGCAGACGTTACAGGGCGCCTTTACCGTCAACCTGTTCGACCCCGGCCAGTCGCGGCTGGCCCCGGCGCAGGCGCTGCCCATTGTGCACAGCACTCTCTTCGCGTCCTCTAACAATACTGTAACGCACCAGCTACGTGAGATCTGGCCGTGGATCGCCGCCCTGCTGCTCCTCGTGCTGTGCGCGGAGTGGTGGCTGTTCAGCCGGAGCTACCGGCAGGCCGCTCCGGCGCGCCAGAGCGCGCATCAATTCCGGCTCAGTCGCAGTATGAATGGGCGGCGCGCTCCCGCTTCGCTGGCCGCTAACATGCAATACCAGCTTCAGGAGAGCTTTAGAGTCGCGAAGAAACGTCTTGCGAAAGTGACGAAGCGTACCAGGAGTAAATTGACGCGATAGACAATCAGGAGACGTAAGCGTGTTAACATTTCAACAACCGCTCTTACTCTTGCTCTTAATACCAATTGGCGTTCTGGTCTACCTGACCTGGAAGCGCATGTCTTTGCCGTTTCCAGCGCGCCAGCGTCTGCTGATCCTGGTCTGTCGTCTGGCTATCTTCACGCTCGTCCTCGCGGCTCTGGCCGGCGCCTCGCTCTCGCTGCCCGTTGCACACCAGGCAACGGTCTTCGTGGGAGATATCTCTTCCAGCACGGATTCGCAGCGTACCTTCATCGAGCAGTGGATCGATGCGGCGCTGCGTTCCAAACGGCCCGGCGATCAGGTGGGCATCGTGGCGGTGGGGCGCAACGCGCTGGTCGAGCAGTCGGTGCAACCGCAGATCGACTTCTCGCGCTTTGAGTCGACGCCTGATACAAACTATACCGACCTGGCGGCGGGACTGCGCCTGGCGGCAGCAATCCTGCCTGCTGATGCACAGCGCCACATCATCCTGCTGACCGATGGGCAGCAGAATCTCGGTGATGCGCTCCAGGAGGCGCAACTGCTACAACAGCAGGGCATCCGGCTCGACGTTGTGCCGCTGCCTTCGTCTAACAATCTGGAGGCGCGCATCGATGGCCTCGCTGCACCCACCGAGGTGCAGTCTAACGAGCGCTTTGTCATGCACGTCAAGCTCTACACGAATGTGGCGCAGACAGCCATCCTGCGCATCTATCTCGACCAGACACCTATCATACAGCAGTCCCTCAAACTTGCTCCTGGCGAGCAAGAGGCCAGCTTTGATCTGCTCGCGCCTCCGCCGGGATTTCATACCTACCGCGTAACGCTGGATGCGCCGCACGATACGATCCTGCAAAATAACGAGGCCGCCGCCTTTGTCAATGTGCAGGGGCCGCCGCAAGTGCTGGTTATCGAGGGGCACCCCGGCAGCGGCCAGAACATCATCGCCGCGCTGCGGGCCACCGGCATGAAGGTGGTTGTGGGCACGCCCAATGATGTCCCGGTGACACTCGATACACTGGCGACCTACAGCAGCGTCGTACTGGCCGATGTGCCCGCCGCCGCGCTGGGCACACAGCGCATGGAGACGCTGCAATCCTACGTGCGCGATCTTGGACGCGGCCTCGTTGTGAGCGGCGGGCAGAGCAGCTATGGCGTGGGAGGCTACGCCGGCACGCCGCTGGAGCAGACGCTGCCGCTGAGTATGGCGATACCGCAGCATAAGGAGACGCCGAGCATCGCGCTGGTGCTCATCATTGAGAGCCTGGAGGCCGATCTGCCCATCAATATCTCTAAAGAGGCCGCTAAAGAGGTCGTGGGCCTGCTCACACCCCAGGATCAGGTCGGCATCTCAGCCGCGTATGGCACGCTCAGCATTCCTATGCAGCATGTGACCAATAAGGCGGCCATTGATAAGCAAATCGACGCCATGAACCCCAACGATCCCGGCAGCTATAACCCTGATCTTGCCAACGCAGAACAGGTCCTGCTGCATACCAATGCCAGGATAAAGCACGTAATCCTGCTGGGAGATGGCGACGCCTACGACAATTATGCGCCCCAGGTCACAAAGATGGCGAACGAGGGGATCACGGTCTCTACTGTAGAGACCAACGCGCAGAGCATCGACGATCTGAATACGATGATCGACATTGCTAACTGGGGCAAGGGCCGTTTCTACCGCGCCGATGATCCCAACTCCATTCCCCAGATTCTGCTGAAAGAGACCGAGCAGGCGGCGCGGCGCACGATCATCAACGAGGCGTTTAACCCGGCGGTGGTCGGCAATAATCCGATCCTGACGGGATTGGGGCCGCTGCCGGAGTTGGATGGTTATGTCGCGACGACGCCGAAGCCTACGGCTCAGATGGTGCTGGTCAGTCACCGCGACGACCCGGTGCTGGCCGTCTGGCAGTACGGGCTGGGCCGCGTCGTGGCCTGGACGAGCGATGCGCTGGGACTGTGGACCTCACACTGGCTGACGTGGAAGAATGCACCGCGCTGGTGGGCGAATCTTGTCACCTGGACGCTGCCGTCGCCCGATAGTATGCTGGATATTAACGGGCAGGTTGTCGGAGGAACAGGGCACCTGACTGTGGATCTCCCTGCCGCCGCCGGGTCAGGACCGGTGAGCCAGCAGCAGGTACAGGCGCGTATCATCGCCCCCGACCACTCGCAGGAACAGGTGACGTTGCAGCCGACGGCGCCGCAGCGCTGGGAAGGCGATTTCCCCGCTGTGCAGGTGGGAGCCTATCTGATCCAGGTCTCCTGGCGCGACCAGCGCAGCGCTAACCGCCTGACCTCGACGACGGGCCTGGTGGTGCCCTATTCTCCTGAATTCAGCACCATAGGGACGAATCTTCCCTTTCTCAAGCTGCTGGCCCGCGATGGCGGCGGAAGCCTGCTGAGCGTGGATGATAGCAGCCAGGCGTTCGCGCAGAAGCTGGCGCCCGTCGCGGCGACCATTCCGATTACTTTCTGGCTGCTGGCGCTGGCCGCGCTGCTGCTGCCCATCGATATCGCGGCGCGCCGCCTGTCGAGCCTGGAGTTTCTTGTTCTCGGATATCGCTGGCTGGTGGGCAAGCTGCCCGCGCGCCGCCTGCAACCGGCAACTCTGGGCGCCGATAGGCCGCTCAGCGAAGGCTCCATCGGCTCCTCACTGGGCAGCCTGCGCTCGCGCCGCGCGGAACAGCGGAAACGCCTGGTCACGTTGAAGCCTGCTCCCAGCGAGACGCAGCGCACCAGAAGTGTCAGAGAGGCGCCACCCGTGCCGCCAAAGCCGAAAGCGCAACCGGCTCAACCGAAGCAGCCGGAGGTTTCGACAACCGAGAGACTGCTGGAGGCGAAACGCAAGCGCGGGCGCGTCTCAACACCGGACGAGGAATGATGGCCTTTGGAAGAGCAGGCAAGTATGTCATCCTGAGCGGCAGCGCAGAATCCTCGCGCCCGGAATCGGATTCTGCGCTGCCGCTCAGGATGACATGGCCGAATGAATTCGTTAAATTCTCTAGTAGTCAGTCCAGTTTGAAATTTATGGTATGCTGAGAGAAAACGGGGGAAGATCCGATGGGACAACCAGCTCCGATGCATCTCAGCGAAGACGAACGAGACCACGTGCAAGTG
>Ga0209810_1003339_pt1 | contig 17026 bp, 8 predicted proteins | sample Coa_R1_7_FD_187159 | JGI IMG/M metagenome (GOLD analysis project Ga0209810, IMG submission 187159) | Surface soil microbial communities from Centralia Pennsylvania, which are recovering from an underground coalmine fire - Coalmine... | ecosystem: Environmental > Terrestrial > Soil > Unclassified ...
ATCCTTATGATTCGGAGCTTCGATTGGATATGCCTTAAACGCCAATCTGTTGCCCGCGAAGTCCGTGACCATGAAGCGGATCCGCGTGCGGCCGAGATCGATCCCGATCAACTGAGCAAAATCGGGATTCGGCTGGAGAAGCGAGCGTGGGCGACCTCCATTTGAGGGTGCCACCCCGGCCTCGACAATCAAGCCAGCTTTAAATGCCCTCCGTATTACGACGGTTACTTGGCTCGGGGCCAGGTTCGAGATTTCAACGAGTTCAGCTCTTGATAAGGGGCCAGTAGTGTACAAAGGCTGCAACAAGTTGAAGGGGTGTCCTTTTGCGGGGAATCGCATGCTCTCTCACACAGTATAGGACACTCTCAGAAAAAAGTGTAGTTCCTTCCATTCTGAAACCTGCGAGTTTAATTTCATAGAAAATTTATTGACGCTACTTTTGCCATGTTAAAAGCCAACTTCATTCTTTTTTTGAAAAAACTCTATTGACAGGGTGGCTCATTTGTGTTTGAATGTTCCTAGTCCCTGGAAATCGCTTGATGACTATGCGTTGAGGAACAGGGAGGAGGTCTGTCATGAGATTTCAACGAAATCAGCACATACTGTGGGTTATCTTGGCTGCCTTCGCTTTGCCGCAGGGTGCTCTTGGCCAAAGCCAATCAATTGTCGGTACTGTTGCCGACAGTTCGGGGGCCGTAGTGCCGGGCGCAACCGTGACCGCCATCAATGTTCAAACTGGCATGCAGCGCCACGTCACGACCAACGCTGCGGGCGAATACACGATTCCTAATCTCGATGTGGGGCTTTATACCGTAACGGCGGTCGCAAAGGGATTTCAGCTACAGGAAGTGAAAGATGTTCATCTGGAGGTGGAGGCCGTTCGCCAAATCAATTTCGTCCTGCAGGTGGGTTCATCAACGCAACAAGTCTCTGTCAAGGCGACAGCTACCCCTTTAGAAACGGAGCAGTCCTCTACGGGGACCTTGCTCGAAACCAAAATGGTTGAGCAGCTACCCCTAAATGGGCGCAATTTCCTCCAGCTTCAGTTGTTGAGCCCAGGAGTTAGCTCCACACACAATGCGGGCAACGTGAGCGTTGATCGCATCGATGCTCAGAGCAGAGATATCGGGGGCGGTCTGTTCAGTGTAGGCGGTATGCGCGATGACTACAACGACTTCCTGCTCGACGGAATCTCTTTTAGAGAGAAGCTGCACGGCGGCAACGAATTCAACCCTTCCGTCGATGCGATTCAGGAATTTCGTACGCAAACTAGCGACTGGTCGGCCCAATATGGGGCTAATGCGGGCGGCCTCGTAAACGTAGTAATGAAGTCAGGAACCAACTCCTTTCATGGAAGTGCATACGAATTCCTAAGAAACGATGCGCTCGATGCGAATAACTACTTCTCGAATGCAGCAGGCCTTTCCAAAAACCCGCTCCACAGAAACCAGTTTGGCGGGACACTTGCGGGTCCTATTCAGCGCGACAAAACGTTCTTCTTCCTTAGCTACGATGGCTTTCGTGAGACCGCCGGATCTACCTTAATCGGAAATTACCCAACCCCTGCCATGAGAACTGGCGACTTTTCGATGCTGGCTAGTCAACCTACGCCTACTATAATCTCTGACCCAACAACCGGCAAACCGTTCCCTGGAAACATCATTCCAACAAATCGCATCTTGAGCGTCTGGCCCAACTACTTTAGCAAATACGTTCCTCTCCCTAATTTGCCAGGAGTGACGAATAACTATATTGTCCCAAGGGTAGACATCAATTCAACTGACCAAGGGATGGCACGAATAGACCACCAGTTTTCAGAGCGTACCTCAGCTTCCTTCCACTACGTAAACAATCACGACTATGATGCTCCAACACACATCAATCCCTTTCTCTACTTTACACAACAGAATCGCTCTCAAAACGTAATGGTCAACCTAACCCACACTTTCAGCCCCACTACCGTGTTTGATTATCACGGAGGATATAACTTATGGAAGGCATTTGCAACTACAAATACATCTGGTACCACTCCCTATATTGCCAGAGATATACTGGGCATCCAAGGCCTAGCTACCGATCCCCGCGCTTCCAATGCGCCTTATTTTATAGTTACAGGCTTTAGCAATATCGGGGCCAACATTGTTCAGGGTCCAAGAGCTTGGTACAGCGAATTTTATGCCAACAACGTAACCTTTTATCTAACTCGTGGCAAACATAGTCTCGAGGCTGGCATAGATCTCATGCGTAATCATGACACCTTCCCTGAAATTTATATTGGCAGCGGCTTGGAGATTTACAGCGGCATCATGACTGGCTATGGATTTACCGACATGTTACTCGGATACCCAAGTAACTTTCAGCTCGCACCTCAACTATTCGATCCGCAGTTCAGGTCTTGGAACGTGGCACCCTGGGCACAAGACACGTGGCGCGTAACCCCGAACCTGACTATCGATCTGGGCATTCGCTATGACCTCTGGACAAGGCCAGTCTCAAAGCATAATTCTATTTCAGATATCCGAATTCCAGAAGGGGGAGGACAAGCATCAATCGTGTTGGCTGGTCCGTGCGCGCCTTCGGCGTCACGTCCATGCCAAACTACTTTACCAACCAGCATTGATCCCGACCGCAGCCTTATCGACGGTGACCATAATGTTTTTGCACCAAGAGTTGGGATAGCATATAACATCGGTGGAGCAAATCGCACCGTACTTCGGGCGGCTTATGGGATTTTTTACCAGAACGAACCACTCAATCAGTTTGTCTTTCTTAGCATCAATCCTCCTTTTGTCAGCTTCTACAATCAGACGTACAATCTTAGCAATTTTCAGCAATTTAACTTCTTTAACCCAACAGCAGGTCTGCAAGCGGGAGGCGTGCAATACACCTATCTGCCGCAACATTACCCGAATGCTTATCTGCAGTCATGGAATGTAGGCTTCGAGCAACAGCTCGCTTATGGGATGGTCATGGATGTAGCCTATGTGGGTAACAAGGATACTCACTTAGTAGCACGTACGTGGCCAAACCAGCCACTACCCGGACCGGGTGCGGTTCAACCACGCAGACCTTATCAAAACGTCTCGACAATTGCCGGAGATGAACCGATAGGCGATTCCAACTACAACAGCTTACAGGTAAAAGTCGAAAAGCGGTATTCACAGGGACTTGCTCTCTTGTCTGCATATACTTGGTCGAAAGCCCTCACTGACAGCCAGACCGCTGAAACCGGAGAACTAGGTGCTGTAGACCTCCAAAACAACTATAATCGGCGGGCAAATTACGGACTGTTTGCGGGAGATGTAAGGCATCGGTTCACAGTGAGTGCGATATATGAGTTGCCCTTTGGTAACGGCAAGAGCTACGGATCAAGTGTGAAAGGACCGCTGGGGGTGATGGTGTCCGGATGGCAACTGGGCACGATTATGACATTTCAAACAGGCCAGCCTTACACCGCGTCGATGGCAGTTGATGTTGCAAATGTGGGAGACGGGGCGCACCTTCCCAATTTAATTGCAAATCCAAATACTGGGCCGAAGACTCCATCTGAGTTCTTCAATATTCATGCGTTTGCAATGCCCGCTCCCTATACGTTCGGCAATGAAGGCATCGGAGTGATTACTGGCCCGGGAATGGATGTTGTTGATTTATCTGCAGTCAAGAACACGAGCGTCAAAGAACGACTGAATCTCCAATTTCGGGCAGAGTTTTTCAACGCATTTAACCACGCTAATTTTGCTGGCCCCAATACCACATTTGGGTCAGCACAATTTGGGGAGATCACCAGCACGGCGGTTGCGAATCGTGAGATTCAATTGGCTCTCCATTTGAGCTTTTAACAAATCGTCAGCATCCCGTTCCGTAACAGAATCTTCAACCGTTCGCCCTTTGCGAACAGCGGTGTTTAAAAAAACGGGACAGCTTTCCTTCGCCTTTAAGGCGCAAAGCGCATGCCAGGGTCACTGCGGGGTTGAAGTGAGCGCCTGAAATTGCACCGAAGGTAAGAATCAAAGCACTTAGACATGAGCCGGTTGCGACTGTATCCGCTAGCAGTGCAATCGCTACATTTCCACTCGCGAGTCGTTGCGCCATGATGCGTGATCCAACAACGGCTGCCAGCAAAAAGGCTGTTCCGAGCGCTTCAGCTACGAGACGGCGCGCCATGGTCCTTATCGGCCGACAGGTTAATCACGCAATTGGGAATCACCACATCGACGGAGTTGTTGGGCAAGGGAATAGGCTCTATTTCGCTTTTGAGAAATTCGACATTCTCAATACCGGTCTTGCGCTGATTTTCACGCGACAAAGCAAGCATCTCATCCGTGATGTCGAGGCCATGGGCTTTCCCGGTGAGACCGACGCGTTTAGCTGACAAGAGAACGTCAATGCCCCCACCTGATCCAAGACCGAGAACGATCTCACCTGGTCGAAGCTCTACGAGCGCAGTGGGATTGCCACAGCCCAAAGACACCCTTAACGCCTTTTCTGGATTGGATCTCAGCCATTCACATTTGATCAGACGCTTCATATTTCAGTGGAGATAAAATAAGCCAAAACGCCCATTGTCCCGAATTTCGCGGTGTATGGCTTCGCTAGAAGCAGGACAGTGTGTCCAATAAATGACTATGAAGCAGCTTCTTACAGCCTCAGCTTTGTTATTGTTCCGGTTCCATCCGGTATGCGACGCGCTCGATGGCAAATTGCTCATTTCACAGTACCAGAAACAGCACTGGCAGATGGAAGACGGACTTCCCCACAATTATGTGTTCACAATCCAGCGTGCTCCCGGCGGATATCTGCTGGTTGGAACGGACGAAGGGCTAACAAAATTCGACGGAATGCAATTCGCTCCCTATGATCTCGATCCATCAATAAAGCTTTCCAAAAAATGGATTCTTTCAATGTTAATTGGACGTGACGGCAGTATTTGGGTTGGAACCTTTGACGGGAATTTATACCAATGGCGCGCTGGCAAGATTGTGACGCGCTTCAATGAGGGATCATCGATTTTCGATATTACCGAGGATAGCAGCGGGCGAGTTTGGGCAAGTACAAGAAATGGAATTGTTCGATTTAACCAGGAGGAAGCACGATTCGAGCATCAGCGACAGTTGCGGAGGCCTCCCGACACAGCGTGGAACGTGCTGACACGTTCGCAGGACGGTAGTGTTTGGGTCGTCACCATCGACGGACTATACCGATCCAAAGATGGTTTTTCGATCGAGTGTGTTGCCAGGAACGGTTCTCAGTACGGGGAGTTCTTTTCAGTGCGTCCTGATTTTTGGGGTGTGCTTGTAGGTACATCAAAAGGACTCTATTCAGTCACTGATCGCAACGGAGCAGTGGCATTTGAACGCGTTTTTGGAGTACCCGGTCCGGTGGTTGCCAGCTTACGAGATCGTGATGGGAACGTCTGGGCGGGCACTTGGGGACAAGGTCTCTACTGCAAAAACGGTCGCGGAGTCCAACGGTGGTCGTCTCGCGAAGGATTAGCTGATGACTTCGTACGACAGCTCTACGAAGATCAGGAAGGAAATCTTTGGATTGGTCTCCGCGGCGGTGGCTTGAGTAGATGGAAGAACCCGGCACTTGTTCCATTCGGAACACCAGAGGGACTCCGAGGTGATTATGCCAGTACGGTGGTGTTGGACCCGCAAGGTCGCACTTGGCTAGGGACGTGGCGCGGAGGCTTATATCGTTTCGAGAAGGAGAAGCTTTTGCCGCAACCCACTCCAGTGTCCACTATATTCTTTACCATACGGAGGCTAGCCTTCGATGGAGCTGGACGTCTCTGGACTGGTAACTGGGAAGGCATTTTCTTATGGGACGGCAGGCATTACAAACACTTTGCCGAACCGGACGTCCCCTATCGTCACGTCTCTGTAATTTTGTTTGATCGTCTACAAAAAATGTGGGTAGCCACTTCAGACAATGGCATCTTTATATTTCCCCAGGGATACCCTGAAGGACGTGCTGCTGTGCACTTACTGAATGGGACAGAGATTACTTCGCTTGTGGACGATCTTAACGGTAGGATTTGGGTGGGGACTTCCGCAGGAGCTGGATGGGTTTCGGTAGCCAATCCCACCTCCTTTCATGAATTAACGAACACACGAGGCGAGTTGTTTATCAGCCTATCTTTGGATACTAGAAAGGACGTATGGGGCTGTAGTTTGAGCGGTACGCTGTGGCATCTCCATCCGCATAGGGGTGAATCACTGGGTGTAAACGAAGGCCTGCCAGGTTATCCTCTTTACCTTGCGATCGACGACGGTAGAGGTGCTATGTGGGTCAGCTCGTCTCGGGGAATTCTGCGTATTGAAACCGAAAAAATTCGCCAAGTATTTCTTGGTATCACAAAGCGAGTCGATTACCGACTCTTTGATCGCGAAGATGGTATGCGCACGATTGAATGTCACCATGTATCGCAGCCATCCGGCGGTAGAGACTCCAAAGGTTATCTCTGGTTTGCAACCAGCAGGGGCTTTGTCCGCATTGATCCAAACTCATTGCATCTCCCACAAATTGTAAGCAACGTCCGAATTGAACAAGTGATCGAAGATGGAAAGGTCGAAACTTCAGAAAACCTGCGCTTGTCACCAGGGCCGCACACGGTTGAGATTCGATTTGCCGCGCTCGAATTTAGCTCTCCCCAGAAACTGCGATTCCGATACCGAATGGAAGGCTTAGAAGGGGATTGGAACTGGGATAAAGGGTCGCGGGCAGCATTCTACACTCGCCTGCCTCCAGGGCGATACACATTTCGCGTAGCGGCTGCTATAGGCGATGGGCCATGGAGTGAGGCTCACATCTTGAGAATTGAGCAGTTGCCCAAGTTCTATCAAACAAGATGGTTTGAAATTTTGGTCTTGCTTTTCGGCTCATTCCTTGTGATTCTCATTCTGCGTTGGCAAATGCATCTCTTTCGTCAACGCTACCTAGCCGTTACTGCGGAGCGTAACAGAATCGCCTCAGAATGGCACGATACATTGCTTGCCGGCTTTTCCGCGATTTCCCTTCAACTTGAAGCAGCTCTGCTAGAGCTTACAGAGACGTCTGACCAAGTGCGGCAGATTTTAAGCTTAACTCGCAAAATGGTTGAACACTATAGGATAGAGGCTAGGCGGATTATTTGGGATCTGCGTGAAAGCAGCAAAGGCGACCAGACATTGCAGAGCGCAATAGACGCAGTACTGCATCAGACGCTAAAGGACTGCGGGATTGCATATGAACTGAAGGTATCTGGCGTAGAATTCGAACTTTCCGGAGAGTTAAACCATAATTTACTGCGCGTGTGTCAGGAAGCCGTAAACAACGCGGTTAAGCATGGAGTACCAAAGTGCGTCCGTATATTCCTGCGATATGAACAAGACGAGTTAAGTATACGTATAGTGGATGACGGAACAGGGTTCGACCCAAAGAGCATTGGTGGTTTGACAGAAGGGCACTTCGGGTTGAGCATCATGCAGGAGCGTGTACACCGATTTGGAGGAGTACTGAGCGTGAAGAGTGTGCCGGGAGAGGGAACCGTCGTTGAAGCGAAGATCCCGATATACTCGGACAAGAGAGCAAGGATTAGTAGCAAAAAGGGTACGGTGGGATGGCTGAGCAAATCAAGATCCTGGTCGTAGAGGACCAATTTTTTTTCCGTTTGGCTTTACGCAGCATAGTGAATCGGCGGGAAGACATGGTCATAGCGGCGGAGGCTTTAAAATCTCATGAAGCACTTCAGCTTTACCAGGCACATCGTCCAGATGTCATAATTCTTGACTTGCGTCTTCCCGACGCGTTAGGGTTCAACACTATCGCCCAAATCCGAAATTATGATCCAAAGGCACGCATTTTGGTGTTGAGTAACTATGCAGGCAGCGAGGATATTCATCGTGCTTTACAGATGGGAGCGCTCGCGTATTTAACTAAAGACGCCGGAGGCGAGGATCTCGTGCAGGCCATTTGGGCGGTCGCGCAAGGGAAACGCTTCCTCTCGCCAGCAGTTACCGCCACGCTCTCCGCCCGGATTACAGGAGACGAACTTACGGATCGCGAGCTGAACGTCTTACAACTCCTAGCTGAAGGATGCAGCAACCGTCAGATTTCAAGTCGCCTTAGGATTTCAGAGAACACAGTTCGTATTCATCTGAGCCATATTTTTGACAAACTGCACGTCGAAGACCGAACTCAGGCGGTTCTCACGGCGATTCGCCAAGGTCTCGTCCACCTCGACTAGTCATCCACACACAGAACGATAAGCCGCATCGCCGGACGCTGAGCTTCGCTGTCGCTCATTTATAGTCCTTTTAGGCTACCAAGAAATAGCGCAAACGTCAGATGAAAAAGCAGCGAGTCCGGATCATCATATTCTTTTCACAATTGCGTTGCGCCCAATAGGAGGACACAAAAGGTCTATGGTCAAATTCGTTTCCCTATTTCTGCTTTCTGGTGTGATGATCCTGTTGGCCCAGGAAGGACGTGGAAAAATCGAGGGAACGGTCATCGATCCCTCGGGTGCCCCCGTCTCATTGGCCAAGGTTTCCATTACTAATTCCGACACAAACGTTAGTTTGGTTACAGAAACAAACAGTCACGGATACTATTCGTCACCAGCCCTCCTCGTCGGGACTTACCAAGTTTCAGTTGAAAAGCAGGGCTTTGATCGAGAAGTGCAAACCGGCATTCGTGTTCAGGTCGATCAGCGGGCCGAAGTCAACTTTTCCCTGAAATTAGGCCAGGTGGGCCAGTCGATTATCGTGACTGGCGATGTGCCGCTAGTGAATACATTAGATGCGACTGTGGGTCAAGTCATCGAAAACAGGCGAGTGCAAGAGCTGCCCATTAACGGCAGAAGTGCCTTCGCCCTAATTGGTCTCGCAACCAATGTCAAGTCCAATTCAGGCCCAACCCAGAGCGGCTTTGCAGATCGAGGAACGAATCTGAGCGCATTTAGCATAAATGGCGGGCCCACAGCGACCAACTACTTTCTAGTCGACGGCATGGTGGCGATTCAAAGCTACTATCCCGACCTAAATGCAGACTTGGCAGTAGATGCACTACAAGAGTTCAAAGTGCAATCCGGCACAATGTCAGCGCAATACGGGCTGACTGCTGGTGGCGTAATCAATGTCGCGACCAAATCGGGAACGAACCAGCCCCACGGTTCCGTATACGAGTTCGTCAGAAACAACGACCTTGACGCCCGTAATACCTTTCGCTTCGAGCGTTGCCCCATTTCACTACAATCAATATGGTCTGGCACTTGGCGCTCCGATAATTATCCCAAAAGTTTATGTTGGGCGCGATAAAACCTTCGTTTTTGGCAATTGGGAGCAATGGAATTACAACCTAACTAGTTTCCCTATTACCTCGGTACCAACCTCACTTCAACGAGCAGGCAATTTCTCTCAGACGTTTGATACTTCCGGACGGCAGATTCGTATCTACGATCCCGCCACTACGCTGCCGAATCCCTTAGGTAGTGGCTTCGTGCGCAGCATTTTCCCCGGCAATCTCATTCCAACGAGCCATCTTGATCCAGTTTCTCTAAATATTCTTACTTTTTATCCATTACCCAACCGCACTCCAACCGATGCATTTACAAATGCAAACAATTACATCGGCAACGTGACAAATAAGAGGAGCATGCAGCAATATGTGATTCGTGTTGATCACCACCTTTCAGATGTCGATTCTTTGTTTATGCGTTACTTCTACTTTCATCACTTCGATGACAATGGGGCGCAATCGCCCTGGCCCAACCCGGTTGTGCGGGATCGCAATGACAACTTCGAGACACAAAATTCTGTGGTTTCAGAGACTCACGTGTTTTCACCTTCAGTAGTCAACGAAGTGCTTATCGGCGCCGCACGCCAGCACTTTCCGTTTCAAGTGTACAGCTATGGTGGTAATTGGCCCCAGAAGCTTGGCCTGCCCGCAAGCGTCCCACCCACCGCGTTTCCAAACGTGAATAATGGCCTAGCTGGATTCCCGACACAAACTGTAGGGCTGCGCGGGGCGTTGACGTGGCAGTTTACAGATCATATAACACTTGTATATGGCAGCCACAACATTATAGTGGGTTCGGAGTACCGACTACTGTTTGGAAATAACTATCAAACTGTTTCCCCCTCTGGTACCTATAACTTCGCTCAAGCGCTAACCGGGAATCCACAGATGCAAACAGGCACTGGTAGCAGTTTCGCTACTTTTATGTTGGGGTATGTCAGCAGTGCTTCCGTGACCACGCATGTCGGTGAATCTGAAAAGGGTTACGCCTTTGCGGGGTTCATACAGGATGATTGGCGGGTTACGAGAAATCTGACTTTTAATCTCGGTTTGCGTTATGATTATCAAACCCCACCATATGAACGTAATAATGGACTGAGTAACTTTTTCCCCAGCCTCATAGATCCCGTGAATGGTCTGCGAGGCGCAGTGGTGTACGAAGGTAAAGGATTCCAGGGCGGAGCATTTGATGCCGACTATACGAACTTCGGACCCAGGTTTGGATTCGCTTATGATGTCGGTGGTCGTGGCAAGACTGTTATGCGCGGTGGGTATTCCATTTACTATCCAGACATTTTCAACGTGTTATATTTTGGCAACACAAGCGGTTTTTCGACAACAACTACGACTTATAATCCCCCTGGAAACAACACGAATTTTCCTGCATTTATTTTTCATAACGGCTTGCCTAGCCCTCCCGTGCAACCATTGGGAAGTGCGCTTGGTCCAGCAGCATTTCTCGGCCAAGCAGTCAGCATCGATCAGCGGAATCAGCGAACGCCGATGTCCCAACAGTGGGACTTCAGCATTCAACGACAGTTACCCCGGCAATGGGTTGTCGACGTCTCCTATGCAGGCAATCATGGTACACATCTAGTATCGGGAGGATACGATCTCAACCAATTAACGCCTCAGCAGTATCAGACTTTAGGGACAGCACTTCAAAGTACTGTCCCGAATCCCTATGTTGGTATTGTGCCTGGTGCTCTTGGAGCTGCCACCATTACACTCCAACAGTTCTTGGCGACGTTTCCATACTACACGTCGGTAACGGTGCGCAATCCTCATATGGGAAATTCTATCTATCATGCTGGGCTTTTGCGCGTAGAAAAACGTTTCAGTGAAGGACTAACATTCTTGGCCTCTTATACGAAAGCCACGCTTATTGACGACAGCGTGGCGTCTCCCATAGCCTTTGGGAGGCGTCGAGCAGGTAAGTGTAGTTTCCTTCCAAAACGGCCTTTACAATCGTCGAGCTGAGCGATCACTCGACCCGACGGACGTCTCTCAGCGGCTAGTACTGAGCGGAGTATACGAAATACCGGTAGGCAAAGGAAAGATAGTCAATGTCTCGAACACGTGGCTAAACGCCCTCATTGGTAACTGGCAGTTGGATTCCATTGTGACGATGCAGACTGGTATTCCTGTGGTTATCACTGGTGCTAACAACAATCTGGCGACACGTCCAAATTCCACAGGGCAAAGTGCTAAGCTCACCAATCCCACGGCACTTCAATGGTTCAATACATCGGTATTTGTGAATCCGCCAAGTTACACCTATGGAAATCTTGGGCGTGTATTGCCAGATGTACGAAATCCAGGAATCATACAGCTCGATCTCTCCATCATTAAGAATTGGAAGATTAAAGAGCGTGGCAACTTGCAGGTGCGTGCTGAATCGTTTAATGTTGCAAATCATGTTAATTTCGGATTAGTGAATGGTACGTTTTCGCCTGGCCCGAGTGGCTTTAATGGCAGTGGTACATTCGGAACAATCACTAAGGCGCGCGATCCAAGGAACATACAACTTGGCATGAAGCTAACATTTTAAGTCTTAGGTATATGATCCGAAGTCCGGAAGCACCGAATGGCAGGAGACTGCCGACAGCTAGGTTGAGTACTGACTTAGCAATTACGGGAGGCGGCATCGCTGGCGTGTGCGCTGCTATTACTGCTGCTCGCGCGGGCGTCCGAGTAGTACTACTGCAGGATAGGCCAGTGTTGGGTGGCAATGCCTCGAGCGAAGTACGTCTTTGGATTTTGGGCGCAACGTCGCACATGGGTAACAACAACCGTTGGGCACGTGAAGGCGGAGTAATTGATGAAATTTTGGTTGAAAACCTTTATCGGAATCCGGATGGGAACCCGCTCATCTTGGATACTATTCTTCTGGAAAAGGTTCAAGCGGAACAGAATATAACGCTGCTGTTAAATGTTGCAGTAGATGAGGTGGAGAAAAGTGATGCCGCACAAATCCGTGCTATTTCAGGGTACTGCTCGCAAAACCAAACGAAGTATCGCGTAGAGGCGCCGTTGTTCTGCGATGCTTCAGGAGACGGAATTGTTGGTTTTCTCGCAGGTGCTGCGTTTCGTATGGGCAGTGAGGGAAGGGACGAATTTGGAGAGGGCTTAGCCCCGGAAAGGAGCACGAACGAACTACTTGGTCATTCACTATATTTCTATAGCAAGGACGCAGGACGCCTGGTCCGTTTTATTCCACCTTCGTTTGCGTTAAAAGATATCACAGCGATACCGCGGTACCGCAGCATTCGTGCCTCAGACTTCGGCTGCCGTTTCTGGTGGCTTGAATGGGGTGGAGCGATGGATACGATTTATCAAACCGAAGAGATCAAGTGGGAGTTGTGGCGGGTGGCCTATGGAGTATGGAATTACATTAAGAATTCAGGACAATTCCCTGAGGCTGAGAACCTTACCCTGGAATGGGTCGGCACAATCCCCGGAAAAAGGGAAAGCCGGCGCTTTGAGGGCGATAGGATCCTGACCCAGCAGGACATTATCGAGCAGCGTGTCCATCCCGATGCTGTTTCGTTCGGCGGTTGGGCAATTGATCTGCATCCTGCAGAGGGAGTTTATAGCAATCAGCCTGCCTGCACACAATGGCACTCCAAAGGCGTCTATCAGATTCCCTATCGTTGCTTATACAGCAAAAACATTGAAAACCTTTTTTTAGCAGGACGCCTTATCAGCGTTTCGCATGTAGCGTTTGGCTCAACTCGTGTAATGGCAACCTGCGGTCACAACGCGCAGGCAGTGGGAATGGCCGCAGCGATTTGTCATGAATTCGGTGTAAAGCCCCGACAACTTCTCGAAACTGGCTATATGCAAGAACTGCAACGCCGACTTTTGCGCGTTGGACAATACATTCCGGGTTTGGTTTTGGAAGATCCATCGGATCTAGCTCGCAAAGCCCAACTTACCGCCTCGAGTCGTTATGTATTGCAGGAATTCCCATCAGATGGTGAGATGATTTCGCTGGATGTCTCCCGAGCTATGTTGCTACCCATTCCGGCTGGGAAACTGCCCAGCATAACTTTTCTCTGTACCGCAAAGGAATCCACACAGCTTATAGTGGAAGCACGGACCTCCTCGAAAGGAGGCAACTTCACCCCGGATACTGTGCTCTATCGCGAGGCGCTTCCTCTCGCCGCCGCAACTTCTCAAGAAGTCACCGTAAAGCCGGTTGCCTGTCTTCCGGACGATTGTTATGTCGCTTATTGTCTTATGCGGAACCCTGTGGTATCCGTTGCTACAAGCTCGTTCCGTGTTACCGGCATTTTATCTTTAGTACATTCTCACAATCGCGCAGTCGCAAAAGGAGCCGACCAGAACGCACCGTCAGGCAGTGGCATTGAATCCTTTGAATTCTGGCTACCTAGTCGGCGCCCGGAAGGCAAAAATCTTGCCATTCGTGTCGAACCGAAACTTGATGTATTCAAGCCAGAGAATCTAGTGAACGGCGTAGCACGACCAACCGTACGTTCCAATGCGTGGGTAGCTGACCCGGACGATAGCCGTCCAAGCGTGACATTTCGCTGGCCACAGCCTTGTCAGATAGGCAGGGTGGAAATCACCTGGGATACGGACTATGATCACCCAATGGAATCCGTGCTCATGCAACACCCAGAACGCGAGATTCCTTTCTGTGTCCGCCGATATCGTATTCTAAGTAAATTCCAGAACAAGAAACCCGGAGGCTCGCTGATCCCGACCGAGCAACAGACCCTCCTTTTTGAAGGCGAAAATCATTTGACACGCACGTCATTAAAGTTGCGGAGTCCAATATTGACGGAATGTTTGAGCATCGACATTTTAGAGACCCGCCGAATGCCGGCTGCCATCTTCGAAGTGAGGATTTATGAGGATTGAGTTAGCGGCCGTTACGCTAGCAGCCATGATGACGATTCCACTATCTGGGCAACCTGCATTAAGAGGATCATTTCCGCCTCCTGGTTACGTTTTAGATTGGTGGGATGAATTCGAAGGTAACTCTCTCGAAACTGCTAAATGGATGTATCGGACAGACGTAAAAGGATCGAGCTCACAGACTCCAAACAACGTAACTGTGAGCGCCGGAAATCTTGTAATCTGGATGCGCAAGCAAAATGATCGCGGTAAGCGTTACACCGGAGGCGGTGTCATCAGCCGGCGCCCGTTCCATTTTGGGTATTTTGAGGCAAGAGCCAAGCTATTCCGAGGCGCCGGTTGGCATCAATCGATATGGGCCATGGCCGCAACAGACGTAAGCACTACTTATCCACCAAATATCAGTACAGAAATCTATGGCCTCGAGTTTGACTCCGATGCACCATGGAAAGGCCGAATGGGTCTGATCATCTGGCACGGTCCTTCCCACGGCGAAAACCGAAGCTGCACCCCAGGTGTGTCACGCGGTCCTCTAGGTGTGGATGCTAGCTCAGGCTTTCACACATATGGATTCGAATATCTCGAACAAGAGGTCAAATATTACCTCGATGGCGATTTGCGATGTGTATTAAAGTATCCGCTAACAGAGGGCACGCACGACTTCATTAATTTATGGCTCACAGCAATTGGCTACGAAAGCTCAGGGGTTGTGATCGACACCTCAAAGCTTCCCGGTCAAATGTTGCTGGATTTTGCGGCGTTTTACAGGAAGGAGAAATCGCATTGAGTCGCTTGTTTCTAGGGTTAGTATTGGCAGTAGCAGCCTGTGCACAGCAAATGACCTTCCAGGCTGGTGACACAACACTTATCATTGAGCCCGTACCAATGAAAATCACTGTCGACAGCAGTGGGATACCGGCCCTTAGCGCTCACCGGAATGGTGATTTATTACTCGGTGATCCTGATCACCCAGAGCCAGCGAGTATAGTTGCTCGATCGACCGGTGTAAACGGCTATCCTGTTTTGATTGTACGCACAACTTCCGGAAGAAGCGCACGTGTTACAATTGCGTTGACACCCCACCAAATCGACTTCCATGTACAGCCGTCCGAACCCGAAGCGGTACTCATGCGCTTTAGCCCGCTGCATCCGGGATTTGGGCTAGGAGATCACGCAGTTGTAGGAAGATCCAATTTTACTACCGATATAACTGGCTATAGTAACAATCATTTTCTATCCGGCCAAGGTCTTGCCCGCATGGTGTCAAACTTTGTTATCTATCCAAAGCAAAAGGTGGCCTGGCTGATTTGGGAACCGGGAATAAAGATTATTCGCAGCACAGAACAGGAATGCACACAAGGTTCGCGTTTTGTGGATGATTCCGTGCGTTTCAGCATCTTTTTAGGGGAGCCTCGAGAGATCTATCGGCAATTTCTCCAGTCGAGAAATCTCTATCGATATCCGGTAATGAAGCCCAAGTATGACTTTTTTGGGGTGGGATGGGAAGCATTTGGTGCCTTGGGTTGGAAAACTAATCAAAACACGGTTACAGAAAATGTCGATCACTATCTTCGCGATGGATTCCCACTGAAGTGGATGATTGTGGGCTCTGGATTTTGGCCAAACGACGAAGCACGGATGCGTGAAACCACCAGCTTTGGTCTATATGATCCGAAACGCTATCCGAATCCTATGTCTTTCGTTGCACACTTTCATTCGGAGGGCCTCAAGTATTTGCAGGGCCTGCGCACCACATTTATAACGGACGGCCCGTTTGCCGCAGAAGGCGTAAAAGATAACTATTTTGTCGAAGAAGAAGGACGCTCCAAAGTGATGAAATTCTCATGGCCTAAAAGCCCACATTATTTGCTGGATTGGCATAAACCTGAGGCGATTAACTGGTTTGTGCAACTGGCGAGCAGGTGGGGCGACTACGGCATTGACGGCTATAAGGAAGATGTTTATGGTTTTGAAAGTTATGACCTGGCAGATGACAAACTGAATTGGATTGACCAAGGTCTTATGCGTAAAGGCTATTATGTCATGGGGCGTAACTTATATCTTGCCTCGCCGTCTGATCTCCATCGAATTGACGATTTTAACTATAATCAAAATCAAGATCGTGGCCCAGTGAATGCTCTAGCGCTAGCATATTCTGGGCTGCCCCTAATATATCCTGATATTGTTGGCGGACCAATAGACGAACGTGGGTCAGATACAACAGTAACGTCTCGTCTGAAGACTTATATGATGCGTAATGCGCAGTGGGCTTCGGTTCATTGTTCCATGGGGATGGGCCAGGGACCTTGGACCTTTAATGACCCCGTAGTCGAAAAAGTCATCCTAGAAGCAGCACGGCTACACGATCGCCTTCAACCGTATTTCTACAGCCAAGCGATCCGTTTCTATCTGGAAGGCTATCCCTGGACGATGGCACCGTTGCCCCTAGCATTTCCAGACGACAATCACGTATACGGTCGTGAGAACGATCAGATTCGCGGATATGAATGGATGATTGGGGATGCACTTCTCGCTACTCCGCTTTATGGAAATGATTATGCTACGGCCATAACCCGCGATATTTACTTGCCGCGGGGGATTTGGATTGACTATGATATGGGGCAAGCATATTCTGGTCCAACAACATTGAGTCATTTCGCGCTGCCACCAGGAAAGACTCCGCTCTTTGTGGGGGGCAGCGGCGTCGTGGTAGAGAAACGGGGCTCAAGTCTGGTTGCACGAATTTTTCCTGTTGATAAAGTTGCGGAAACGGTTTTCTTTTATCCTGATGGAAAGTCAACGAGCCACATTCGCTTGCATATTACTGATTGGAAACACATTTCCGTTCAAACATCAAGCGGAA
>Ga0209810_1003340_pt1 | contig 17012 bp, 24 predicted proteins | sample Coa_R1_7_FD_187159 | JGI IMG/M metagenome (GOLD analysis project Ga0209810, IMG submission 187159) | Surface soil microbial communities from Centralia Pennsylvania, which are recovering from an underground coalmine fire - Coalmine... | ecosystem: Environmental > Terrestrial > Soil > Unclassified...
GGATTCCTGCCAACAGTGGAGATCTGGCTACCCTCTTGAGGTAGTCAGCGGCATCGTTCATCTCAGATTTCACCACCTGCTCACTTAGCAGGGGAGCCACAGCCAGTCCCCCGCTGTAATCAACCGGTCGGATCACCTGCACCAGGAGCAGTGAGCCGGAAGTGTGGCGCGCGGCAACCGGCAAGGCACGCTCCGCGCGAGGTGATCCATCCAGTGGAACCAAAATGTGTTGAAACATGAAACCATTCCTTTGCTTCAACCGTCAGGACGCTCCCCTTTTCCACTCCTCCCTCCGCACTGCGCTCTTGCAAGCCGAACCGTTACAGATACTTGTGACGGAAACAACCCATCCCTTTTGCCATGCGCATCAGAGGGGACACAGCCACAATGAATACGTGCCATATCCTGGTCCTGGCCCATCCCCTGGCGCGAGTGGCTGGATCCCCCAGGCAACCCTTGCAACCTGATGCCATATGTTCGGTGCCCTCACGGGAAGAGCAATTTCCAGGCGCTCATGAAGTTGGTGCCCAGCGGCCCCTGGAGCGTAATGCCGAGCAAGCCTATGCCTTCCAGTTGACGGGCGTGCGAGAGGGGCCCGGTGTCAATCGCACGTCAGCCGCCCGCTTCGACCAGTTGGGAGATCGTGGCCTTGGCTGTGGCGTCGTCACCGGCGATGAAAACATCGAGCGACTGCCCAGCCACCTGACCTGTGACCAGCGTTCGTGCAAAGGTGGTATTGAACGCCTTGACCACCCGCGTGCCTGCCGGGGCCATCCTGGCGACCTCCTCCGCATCCGAACTGCCCGGCGGAGTTGCCAGTCCATCGTAGGTCGCGTTGAGCGGGTTGGTGATATTCACCAGAATTTTTCCGGGGAGCTGCACGTAGTACTGCTTGATGATCTCGGCCTGCGCCGTGTAGGGGACGGCCAGAATCAGCACATCGTCGCGAAGGGGGCTGCCCAAAGGGAGAGCCTGGACAGTCGCCCCGGTGCGTGCTGCTGCCTGCAACTCTGCCGCCAGCCCTGCTCCTTCCTCCGGGTCACGGCTCAGCAGCGTGAGCGAGTTGCCTCCAGCGACCAGACGGGTGCCGATGCCGCGCGCCATATTGCCCGTGCCAAGAATCGTGATGTTCATCGTCTTCCTCCTCAAAGGTGTTTGCTCCTCTATGTATTGCCTCCTCGTCGCGTCGTCTCAATCCTTCCTTTTCAATCTTCTCATGCAATTTGAGGATGCCTTCGATCAGTATTTCGGGACGGGGAGGGCAACCAGGAACATAGATATTCCACCGGCACAATCGTATCGACACCCTGTACTGTTTATGACGTTAATGACGAGCCAGCATATGGGCTACCACGGTTGGCAGCAGCTCCGGGTTATTCACGATCTGCAGAGGGGGAAGCAGTCCGCTCTCGTACAAGCGCTCGTGTGTAAATAGTGTTCTTGTCAACGCCTGTGTTGTCCTGGCTCTTCTGTGAAAAAGGCGCACTTGCTCTCAAGGTCCACTGTGAAAGCCAGCCTCGCTCGTGTTGAGGCCAACGGAGCCAGCAGCGTCTGCGCAAGAATTGATGCTGCCTCAGCTCTGAGAGCCACCTTGAATGAGCACTCTGCTGGTTTCCCACGTGGATTTTGTCTTCAACGTTAAAACTATACCCGGCATGGGACATATTGTCAAGTATTTATATAAGCTCGTCCACTATTATATAGACAAGCATATACTTATTTCTATAGAGAGGCGCGAGGAGGATGGGAAGCCGAGGAAACATTGGTTATCGGTGAGGCAGTCAAGCCTTAGCCAGGCCCTAGGACGCGACGGGATGGAGAGCTGAGCGAAGCAGCAGCATGGCGATCCCGACAATCGACGAAGCCCGTTGGAAAGCCAGCAGAGATGGCAAAGCTTGCCTCTCTGAAAGAAAAAATGGTAGGGTGTATATGAACGTCTTTGTGGCATGCAATCGCTCGTGTTATCCTCCGCTGTTTTTATGAAGTGCCTCCCGGTGAGGCAGGGTCGTTGTACGACGAGCCCGTTTTGGTACGAGACCTTCCCGTCCCGTTTGGCGTTTTGGACGGGTTGGTTCTGAGAAGGAGAAGTGATCGATGGAGAACAACCCCTCCACCTTACTTGGTCTACACCATGTGACTGCGATCACGAGCGAGGTGCAACGGAATGTGGACTTCTATACCGGTCTGCTTGGGCTGCGGCTGGTGAAAGTCACCGTCAATTTCGATGACCCCGGTGCCTATCATCTCTACTATGGAGATGAGGTTGGACATCCAGGCACCATCCTGACCTTTTTTGTCTGGCCTGGGATTCCACGGGGAAGGCCAGGCACAGGGCAGCTGGCTGCGGTCGCCTTTACCATTCCCCAGACCTCGCTGGACTTCTGGGCGCAGCGGCTTTTCTCCGGCGGGATCCAGCACCAGGGGCCGCGCACCCGTCTGGGAGAACAGATGCTCTCGCTGCACGACCCGGATGGGATGAGTATCGAACTCGTTGCCCATCCCGGGGCCGGGACGAGGCCCGGCTGGGCAGGAGGCAGCGTCCCAGTTGAACATGCCATTCGTGGCCTGCATAGTGTGACCGTCTGGGAGGAAGGCTACGAGCATACTGCGCAGCACCTCACCGAGACACTTGGATTCCGCCTGCTGGTCCAGGAGCAGAACCTCTTTCGCTATGAAGTCGGAGCCGGGGGGCCAGGAGCGTTCATCACCGTGCGCTGCGCGCCAGGATCCTTGCGTGGGATGATAGCAGGCGGGAGTATCCATCATGTGGCCTGGCGCACACAGGACGAGGCCCAGCAGCAACTCTGGCGGGAGGCCCTCTCCGCGAGGAGCGTGGATGTAACCCCGATCCTGGATCGGCAGTACTTCCACTCGATCTACTTCCGTGAGCCGGGTGGGGTCCTGTTTGAGATCGCCACCGATCCTCCAGGCTTTACCATCGATGAGCCAGTCGAGCACCTGGGCAGCCAGCTCAAGTTACCTCCCTGGCTGGAACCGGCCAGAGCCGAGATCGAACAGGTGTTGCCGCCGCTGCACCTGCCAGCAGACCTGGAGATCTGAGCCGTTGAAGCCGGCAGAAAGGAAATCGATGATGACGGACATGCAGGGCCGACCTGGCCCCCATCAGGGACAACCCATTCTCGCCGCCGGAAAGTCGCTTGACCAGGCCCATGTCGCCATGATCTTGCTGCACGGTCGTGGCGCCACCGCAGCCAGTATGCTGGCATTGGCTGCGGAATGGGATCAGCCCGCTTTCACCTATCTGGCACCGCAAGCCGCTGGCAATTCCTGGTATCCGTCGAGTTTCCTCGCGCCCCTTGCCCGCATGGATACTGTCCGGCAGATGATGGAAACACTTGTTGTCAGTTCCTTCCCCCAATGAGGAGAAGTCTGGAATCATTGTGCAAGAAGAGAGGAGCCTGAGATGTTTGAAGCCCTTTTCAAGATCGTGGCCCAGGTCGAAGAGAACGAACAGGGGCAGCGGGTCTTTCGCGTCACCAGGCAGGAAGCCCCGGCAACCGAGCGGGCGTTCTCTTCCCTGGTGGCGACCGTGTATCAGCAGGAAGTATCCCGCATGCTGCAAGCGGGAGATACCCTCACCATCACGGTTCATCTTGATCTACCGCCCAGAGAGGTCGAAAGAACCGTGCGCGTGCGTGAGGATGGACAATTTGAGGGTGAGGGGATACAGCAGCCGAGAGCGGATCTACTTCCGACGGTTTCAAGGCTGTATGAGCAGTTTCTTGAGCAGGTTCAGCCAGGGGATATCTTGACGGTCATGTTCCGTATCCAGCGGCTCTAGTGAGTAGATCGTCTTTGAGTGAGATAGCGAGGAGAAACTGGTTCTAGGGAGATAAATTGATGAAGCGAACAGATGAACAGAAGCAGCGGCTGCTCGCGTGTGCCGCATCCGCGACAAACACGACCTCGGCCCTGGCGGCAGCGGGGACCCTCTGTCTGTATGCGGGGGCGAGCGCTATCGATCCTGGAGTCACATTGCTCATTAGCTCAGCCTGCATGGCTGAACTGAGCACCGCCTATACCCAGCTTGCCGTCGATCTGCCTCCAGGAGATATGTACACGGTCGAGGACACCGATCCTATCGAGATGGTTCTGCCACAGCCCGGTAGCGAGTTTGGCGCGGTGCTTCAAGATGGGGCCAGGCACCTGCTCTTGCTCCACCTGGCCTTACGCAATCTGCATCTTTCCTCTGTCCGTGCCCAGGCGACAGAAGCCGTGCTCGAAAGGCAGCGCGGCGCTCCCGCTGGAGCGGAGTATCAGGACGCCCAACTCTTTCACACTCTTCATCGGCAGGCGATCTGGCGGAATCTGGCGCTCTGCATCCGGTTCCAGCGGGAGCTGCTGGTGAGTGCTGCTCATATCAATCTGCTCTGGCATCACTATCACCTCCACCTTCCTTCTGAAAGCAAACTGAGTGAACAGGAAGTAGCTGAGAACTTTGCGACGATCTGGCAGGAACAGGCCAGTCAGATTGCCAGGTATCAGCTCGCGGCCTTCGGGATCGAGGGTTTCGACGCGGCTCTGCGGATCATCCGACAAAAGGGGCAGCTCACCGATCCTGCTCTTTTGCTCGATGAGCCATGGCATCGGCACCTGCAATTACTCTCCCTCTCGTTCCAGCACGTTCTGGATGCATTCTATACCCGGCCTGATACTCCCTCCTGATAATCAGCTTCACCCAACCCGTTGTCGCGCCTGCTCGGGTGGCTCTGGCTCGCTGATAAAACGTCCTCCCCCGGCGATGCTCGCCATTCGGGAAGCGTGCGAGGTCGGTTCCCGCCTCAGCCATGAACACCTGCACGCGCCTTTCGACTCATGCCTGTGATGCGCTCACAGCAACAGAATGATTCGTCCTGACATGCCCATCATAGAACTTCGGACGAAGGACCATTTCATTCCTGCCTTTTCGAGCACTTTATGCACCCGATTGACCTGGCGAACGCGCTCCTGATACGAAATCTGTCCAGAGCTAAAGGTGCATGATACTTCAATGCATAAAATTATAAATAATAAATTAGTTTTGATGTATAATAACTGTTGAGATAATATGTACGCTATAAGGATTGACAAATCGACGGACACGATCTATACTTTACATAGCAGTTTGACATTGAAGAGTTAATATGACAAGCGGCTAAACGGCTCTCAGAATGGCAGGGCCGGGGGATGATGCAGACATTGTATCCGTCTGCATCCAGTTGTGCCCATCAATCCTGGTGGGAGCGTTCTCTCCCCAGATCGCGCATGTGCTTAACACGCCGATCGTTTTCATGACCGGCACCGGTGAAGCTCCTCCTTTGCTGCCGTCAGTCGCGGTCTTCTCAACCTGACGACAGTCTCAGGGGCGGGAACGAGAAGAACGCAGGACGCGCTCGTGCGCATCGCCAAGAAGAGAAGGTCATCCATCGCGGAACCGTCCATGCCTCGGCGGAAAGAAAAGCAGCGGAAGAAACTGCCTGGTCAGCACCAGGGGTCGTCGATGTTGATGATCGGATTGTCGTCTCGCTGCCCTGATCCAGGCGGCAAGGCCGTCATATTTGCCCTCTATTTGCGAGGGAAACATGGATGATGTCAACTCACTTTCTCACGATGGGAGACGATGCTCCGGCACAGACGCAGGAGATCAGGGGTCTGCTTGACGGATGGACAGAGGAACGGCCACCTCAACATGCCTCCCTTACAGATCGTGGCGAACCGGCCACTCAAACAGGAATCCCGGGGCCAAAGAGACACTGTGCTGTGACAGCGCAGAGTGTACATCGGATAGCCTCTTTATAAGAGTGTACATTGGATAGTCAATGAAAAGGGAGTTCTTCCATGATAACGAGATATGATCCTTTCCGTGAAGCCCTCAGCCTTCGCCGTGCCATGGATCAGCTCTTTGAGCAGAGCTTCGTCTCTCCCAGGGGGATGCCTGGCTCACCGTCGCTGATGGTTCCTATGGATATCTGCGAGACGCCGAAAGGCTATGAGGTAGATGTGGCCTTGCCGGGCGTGCGACCGGAGGATATCGAACTGGTGATCGATCAACAGACGCTGACGATCCGAGGGCAATACAGCCAGCAGAACGAGCATCAGAACCAGTCCCAGGCTCACGGGCAGGGGGCGCCGCAATCACAAGGTCAGCCACAGGTGGGCCAGTCCGGGCAGAGGCAGCGCCATCAGGAGGGGCACACCTGGCTCCAGCGGGAAATCGTCTTTGGCTCGTTTGAACGGTCGATCACTTTTCCCAGGCCAATCGATCCCAACGCCATCCAGACGAACTTTCAGAACGGGCTGCTCACGATTCAGCTTCCCGTCAGCGAAGGGAGTCGCCCGCGGCGCGTCAGGATCGCATCCAGCCAGAGTCAGCCGCAGCAAGTGCCAGCCACCGCAGGATCATCTCAGGCGTAACCCAGGACTCACCGTCTGGTGTACCAGACCGCTGCGGTATCCAGCGCATAGCACGGCCTGCATGCGACAGATATGCTGTTAGGGAACGGGTGGCTCGTATCAAACGAACCACCCGGATGCTTCACGCCTCGTCCACTGCATCGCGACATCACGACGAGCGGGCAGGAGCCATCTCTGCTTCCTGCTTGCCTGGGCATAACGAGAATAAGGAGGAGAGAAGATGACCACAAAGCAAACAACGCAGACCCAGCAGAGTAGTCGGGTTACGTCCTTTCCCGCTCCGCCTCAGTTGGCGACAATGACGGAACTGACCGGGCAGGAGTCGCAAGCGATCACAGAGGCTCTGAACCCACTCATTGCTGACCTCTTCGCCCTCTACGTCAAGACCAAGAATTTCCATTGGCACCTGGCTGGCTCGCATTTCCGCGACTATCACCTTCTTTTCGACGAGCACGCCGAGCAGATCTTCAACGCCATCGACATTCTGGCCGAACGGGTCCGTCGCGTTGGGGGAACAACTATTCGCTCGATTTCGCACATTGGGCAGTTGCAGACGATCTCCGACGACAACCGGGACTTCGTCCCGGCCGGGGAAATGATCCAACGCTTGCTGGAGGATAACGCGCACCTGGCACAGACGCAACGGGCCGCACATCAAGTGTGCGAGAAAAGCCGTGATGTCGCAACCGCCAGCCTCTTAGAGACCATCATCGACGAAAGTGAGCGCCGCAAGTGGTTCCTCTTTGAGATCGCCCAGGGCATGAAAAATACAGAGTAACCGCGCACCCCAGGGAAGGAAAAAGCCGATGGCAAAAGAATGTACCCATCTTGATCAGATCCAGGAGGTCACACCGAGCGCGCGTGGCTGTGAAGATTGTTTGAAAACTGGTGATACCTGGGTCCACCTACGCCTTTGCCTCATCTGCGGCCATGTAGGCTGTTGTGACTCGTCCAGGAACAAGCATGCGACTCAACATTTCCATGCGACGAATCACCCGATCATTCGATCCTTCGAACCAGGAGAGGACTGGGGCTGGTGTTACATCGACCAGGTGATGTTAGAGTTTGCCTGACTGATTGTTCTCCCGTGTCAGCAGGACAGCTTCCAGAAGGAAGAAGGAGTATAAATGCGCTCCTTGCTGCGCTCGAAGCGGTGTGCCAGGGATTTTGACGCCTTCGCCGTGAGCAGTCAGAGGGCGAAGTACCACCTGTGCAGAGGAACAGATGGAGAGTACCAACAAGATAGGCAAAGGCTCAATGATTGAATTATGGCCTGCATTGCCCTATACCGCCTGGAGCGAGACGCGAGACACACTGCATCTACGGACCCGGATCGTTGGGAAAGTGCGTCTGGCGCTCACCTTTTTTTCGGGGCGACGTGCGCCTGTGCGTCCAGGGGCTGATCGGATCACGCGCGAAGCCTACTCGCACGAAGTGATCAGTTGTGGCTTCTGGCCTGGCAATGAGCAGTTCAAGGCAGCGGCGTTTTACGCCTATAACATTCCTGAACCGCCAGGATTTCCCGCCACCGCACTGCGCCCAGACGCGGCCTTTTACCGCCCCGAACCGGGTGAGTTTCTCTTACGCTATGAGGATGTGCGGCCGGCCACCGAGCCAGAACAGATGCCGCTGGATTTTCTCTCCAGCGCCTACGAGGCCGCAGCGAATCTGGCGCAGTGGGATCGTGCCGCGCTGGAGCGCGGTCCGGGCAACTCCCCGCGCGGGCAGGAAACACCTTCCTCATAGAGAAGGTGCGGCACTACAGGCATCCTGTAGCGGCGGGGCTGGAACAAGAGGGCAGGGAACCAGGGGAGCACAGCATTAAGAAAGGAACCATGAGCTGTGAATCACGGGACATTCACTCTATCTGGCATCCACCACGTGACCACCATTACCGGAGATGCGCAATGGAACATACCTGCCTGCTGTCACATCCACAAAGGGGAAAAAGGAGTCAAACCACGATGGTCAACCAGCAACAACTGGACCCGCTGAGGCAGGGCGTACCAGAAATCTGGAAGAGGTGGAGAGAAGAGAGTCCGGACATCGCACTTGAGGTGGACGGAACTGATCTTTCCGGAGCCAATCTGGTGAAGTCGATCTTGCCCACGCCAATCTTTCCAGGGCAGATTTAAGCGAGGCTGATCTCAACAATGCCAACCTGAGTGAAGCCAATCTGGCTGGCACGAACTTACGCGCGGCTAATCTCGCCAACGCCAACCTGTACAGGGCCAACCTCACGAGGGCCAACCTCTCCGAGGCGAACTTGCGCGATACGAATGTGCGTGGAGCGAACATGAACTGGACCAATTTGAACGAGGCGATCATCACTGCCGAACAGTTGAATGAGGCTCGACTGCATAGGGAGGAGAACGAACCATGACCACCGAACAGGAATCGCGTGAAGCCGTCGTGCTCAGCCATCTGAGTGCCATCTATCCAGACATTGAAGCGTTGTATACCGACCTGCATGAGCATCCAGAGCTTTCGATGCAGGAGGTCCAGACCTCGGCGAAAGTGGCTTCCCGTCTCAAAGATGCCGGTCTTGAAGTCACCAGCGGCGTTGGGGGTACAGGGGTGGTTGGCATCCTGCGTAACGGGTCAGGTCCCACGGTCATGCTACGTGGGGATATGGATGCCCTTCCAATGGAAGAGAAGACGAGCTTACCCTATGCCAGCACCGTGAAAGTGAAGAACAGCGCCGGTCAAGTGGTCCCGGTCGGGCATATGTGTGGGCATGATCTGCATACCAGTTGTCTGGTAGGAACGGCCCGCTTGCTCGCGCAGGGAAAACAGGCATGGTCAGGGACACTGATGATCGTCGCGCAACCGGGGGAGGAAACGATGCAAGGAGCAAAGGCGATGCTCGATGATGGGCTGTTTACTCGTTTCCCGAAACCGGATGTGGCCCTGGCACAGCATACCAACCCCTTGCCAGCAGGGACCATCGGCTATCATCCTGGCTACACCTTAGCGGCCGAACATAATGTGCGCATTCGTCTCTTTGGCATTGGCGGACACGGCTCAGCGCCACAGAAGAGTATCGACCCGGCCGTGATGGCTTCCGCCCTGGTGATGCGTCTGCAAACGATCGTCTCACGCGAGATCATATCACAAGATCACGTATGACCCCTCCACCGATTGCCGTTATCCCAGCAAGCACTGCCATGCCAATGATATCGTAGTTCTTGCGGACGACAAGGAGAGCACCAGAAATCGCAAAGACAAAGGTGCCGATAAGGTTGAGAGCCTCTTCTAGAGAAGGGCTGAAGACGACTGGATGCATCCTATTCCTCGATGTTCTTATTTAAACCAGGAAGCCGCATTGCGCCAGACAGGTCCGAACGGTCGCCTATGTGTGTCGCAGTTGCTGACGCGTACAGAGAATTTCGGTACGTAGGCAATCCAGGTTGTGACAGTAGAGGTCGCCTCACTCCACCCGCTTGAGAGAGTTGAACGATTGTTGGAATCGCCTCCCACACATGTTGGCGACTATAACATCACCTGGTCGATGTAGCACCACCGCCAGTCTTCGCCGGGCTGGAAGGACTGGATGATGGGATGGTTGTCGCGTGTTTGTTTTTCGCGGTGCAGGTTGGCTGCACTTTCTTCATACTCGCTTCCCTCTTTCTCAGAAGTAGTATACCTCAAATCTTTCCCTCCTCCACGAAACCGGGGGAAGCTCACAATATAAATTCCTGGCGCAGCAAAGCCGCGCGACGCGAGAGCAAGAACGCGGAGAAGCAGACACGCTCTATGGTGTAATGTACCCGGAGACGATTATAGCATAGAAAAAGGGTTACTGCATAGCTTATATAGAATTTTCAGGCAAAAGTACGCGCATCCGTCGCGATTGTGGATGGTGATTCTCTGAAGCATGTCATCCTGAGTGCAGCGCAGGATGACATACAGCCATCGGATCCTTCGCTCTCGCTCAGGATGACAGGGGCGGGGTCTGGATGACATAGAGGTATCCGTGATGGTGTGACCGATGGTGGGGAAAAAATCATCATAGCATCTTTCGCCATTATCATATATAATAAGTGCCGTTCAGTATCATAAGGAGTTACACTGTTGATTGCGCGTCGTATTGCGGTGCCCTCGCAGGGGCAGTTTGTGACCGTGCGGCGGCGGCGCTATGTGGTGCTCGATGTCGTGCAGGGGCAGGTGCCGCAGGCGATCCATCAGCCCGGCAGCCTCAATCACCCCGACTCCGGGCAGCACCTGATGACGTTCTCCTCGGTTGAGGATGATGCGCTCGGCGAAGAGTTGCAGGTGATCTGGGAGATCGAGCCGGGTGCGAAGATTATCGAGAAGGATGCGCTGCCGGAACCGGCGGGCTTTGATGCGCCTGCCCGGCTTGACACCTTCCTCAATGCGGTGCGCTGGGGCGCGGCTTCCAGCGCGAATATACGCGAGCTTCAGGCGCCATTTCGCAGCGGCATCGATATCGAAGACTACCAGCTTGAGCCGCTGCGTCGCGCGATCCAGATGCCGCGCGCGAACCTGCTGATCGCCGATGATGTGGGACTGGGCAAGACCATCGAGGCCGGCCTGGTCTGCCAGGAGTTGATTATTCGACATAGAGCGCGCAAGATCCTAGTGGTCTGCCCCGCCGCCTTGCAGGTGCAGTGGCGCGACCAGATGCGCGACAAATTCGGCCTGTAATTTCGCATCGTCGATAGCGACCTGCTCAGGCGCCTGCGCCGCGAGCGTGGCCTGCACGTCAACCCCTGGACGCACTTCCCGCGCCTGATTACCTCGATTGACTTTCTCAAGCGCGACAGGCCGCTGCGCCTCTTTTGCGAAACGCTGCCCGGGCCGGGCGAGTCGATCTGCCCGCGCCGCTTCGACCTGCTCATTCTCGACGAAGCGCACAACGTCGCACCGGCGGGCCGTGGCCGCTACGCCACCGATTCGCTGCGCACGGAGGCCCTGCGCCGTATCGCACCCCACTTTGAGCATAAGCTTTTTCTTTCGGCCACGCCGCACAATGGCTATACGGAGAGCTTCACGGCGCTGCTCGATCTGCGTGCGGATCAGATGTCCATAGCCGGTCAGCTCCTGCGGAGGCACATGCGAAAGGTCAAGCCAGACCTCATCTATCGAATATTGCTCGATCTGTTCTGAAAAGCGGGAAAGAACCATCATAACGCGACGAGAGACATCGGCATAGAGCGCATAATTACTCGAGTAGACCAGCACATGGAAGCGCTCGACCAGCGCGCGGATCTGGAAGAGCGGCGTACCCACCTTGATAGTGAGCGCTCGCGCCAGGCGATTCCTTGCCACCACACACCCATCGTTATTGCCCAGGACGATAGCGGGCCGGGAGGCGGCGGCCCGATGGAAGAGTGCTTCGCAACTGCAATAGAAGGCGTCACAATCGACCAGGGCAAAAATCGTGCTCATCGCGAAGACCTTGAAGAGCGCAGCAGTTTGGAGAGCAGCGAAGGGTGATAGAGGTGGATCGCTGCTGTTACTGCCCCCCAGACCTCGAAGGGCAGTCCATCCAGCAGGACCGGGGGACGATGCAGCGGTTCTGAGCACAGCCGCGCATGCTGCTGATGAAGCAGCAACCGCTTCACGCTAAGATGGCCTTCATAGACGGCGACGACGATATCGCCATGACCGGGTTCGAGGGCACGATCAATCACCAGCAGGTCGCTATCATACATGCCAGCCCCACCCATGCCATCGCCCTGTACCCTCACAAAAAAGGTCGATTCGGGATGGGGAACCAGCAGATCGTGCACATTGAGCGGGCGCTCCTCCCAGCTTTCTGCCGGCGATGGGAAGCCGGTCAGCCCTGGTGAGAGAAAATAATGTAAAGTCATAAACAATACAATCATCGTCGTGGCAGCCGGCCATCGACGGAGAGGAAGTACCAGAGAGCACGGAAGCTCTCCGAAAGCATATCGGCCAGCACCTTGTCATAAAGCTCGTCAAGTTCTTCCTGCGTTGCCACCCCCATCTTGATGAGGAATGGCTGACTGAGCTTGAAGCCGACTTTGAGGTTTTCAAACATCGCCACATTGGCTGTCGTACCAGCGGAGAAATCCAGCACATGTGGTCGCAGATGGATCTGCTGACAGCCCGCCTCGGTGAGAAACGCGCCCAGCAGTGGCGTTACGTTCGACGGTGCCGCGTACAAGCCGCTGCGCCGCATGGCTTCATACAGCCGCCCGGCATAGGTGTGATACGCTTCGCTGTTGGTCGTGCCGGTCTGATCGCACTCGGTGAGGATAATCCTGCCTCCTGGCCTGGTGACGCGGGCCAGCTCTCTGACCACCCCGGGCCAGGCGGATCTGCGCAGAAAACCGACCATGAAGCGCGCGTTGACCACATCAAAGGAGCCATCGGAGAACGCGAGGGGCTGAGTCGCATCCATGATCTGGAACTGAGCGTTATCCAGCCCTTCCACGCGCACAAAGCCGTTGGCATAATCGATCATGGTCTGGCTGATGTCGATGCCTGTGACCTGGATGTCAGGATACTGGTAGGCCACCTCCCGTGCCCAGCCGCCCGGTCCACATCCCACATCAAGCACGGCTCGCACCGCTTTAGGATCGAGGTCCGGGGGAAAGAGGCCCCCCATGGCCTCGGTCACAAGCCTGTCCTGATCGATGAGGCGCGCCATCTCCGCCGCGCTCTCAGTCGGTGCCACGTAGGTATTCTCTGACATAGAATCGTCCTTCTTCCTTGTATCCAGGAGTCAAAGCGGCTCATCCACTGAGCCATTGAGCAGAGTATAGCAGATTTCTCGCCTTTGCGCATTATTGTACTTCCCTATCCTGAGGCCCGTTTGCCCGTTCTCCCCGTGTTGTCCTTCAACGTTGGGAGAACCGGTGAGATGGTATGCGCGCACGAGCCAGGCTAGATGATATCTCCCTGCCTGGTAAGCCGCAGGATTATGCCGGGCGCCGGAGACCTCAACAGCCGGAAGACGCCCCTTGCGGGCGTCTTGCCCCGGGCGCCCTGGATGATATCTCCCGGCCTGATAGGCGCCGGGATGATGCCTGGCGCCAGGTGGAGGTGATGCCTGGCGCCAGGTGTAGAGACGCCCGCAAGGGGCGTCTCTACACCTGGCGCCCGTACTGAAAGACGCTGCCAGGGGCAAGACGCTGGCCCCTGGTTCTGAGCGTGCCCGGAGGCCAGTTGTCCTGTCGCCCTGGTGGCCGCCTTCGCTGCCCACAGGATGACAGGGCACGCTCAGCATGACCTGTTCCTACCAGTGCCCCATCAGGTCGCCCTGAGCCTCAGGAAGCGGCCACGCCTCGCGCCCATCCCGCTGGTGATGCTCTCACGGCGTGCCGGGGTGATAGATCGCCCAAGATCCGGCATCGCTCATTCTTCTCGTGGAAGATCAAAGTTGAGCAGGTGGCTACAAAGCCGTCTTAACTCAGGGCTGATCGCTTTGTGGGCGGGATGCGGCGAGTAGGCTTTCAATGCTTCCTCACTCTCGAAGGTCATAACAAAACCATGTGTATATCCTTGATTAACCGTATGGCGATTGACTCCAACCTGTACTTCCACCAGCCCTGGAATCTGGCCTTTGAGTGCCTTAAACCGTTCAAGGACGGCAAGCAACTCTTCCGATGCCGTTTCAGGCTTCGGCTCCAGGAGAAGGATATGATAGATCACTCTGATCTCCCTGCTTTCATTCGCTCTAATGTCGAAAGAATTTCTTTACGCGCTTCCAACATAGCACGCTCTCTGCCAATAGAAGTACCATTGAGCCTATCCGACATCTGTCGGAGTCGTGTGACATAGCGGGTAGAATGAAGCTTCTCCGCCATTTTTAAGCCCTGTTCTGCATAGGCAAGTCCTTGTCTGATATCACCTGCATAACAATGCGCCTGCGCTTTAATGATGTTATACGATGCCTGATCTCGTAGTGGACGAAATGGGCGTAAGATATCCGTTCGCTGGTAAATAGCAAGTGCTTTCTCCGGCTGCCAGAGCATCGTAAATCCCTGTGCCCTGGTCTGTAGCACTTCTAAGAGATGAAAGTCGTGGGCAAGCGAGTCAATGGAGGATCCCATCCCCATTGCGATCTGTTCAGCTTGATCGATAGTGCGTAAGAATCCTTGCTCATCGCCACACGTAAACGCTGTAATGGCCCATTCTTTCCAAAGTACTCCTTGTATCCATTGGGAGACCGATTCTGCATACTTCTCTGGAGCTTCCTTGATATGCTTCTCTGCTGCCAGGAAGCGTCGAAACGCTGTATCATACCATCCGCGCCGACGTAGCATAGATGCCTGATGGATGATCGCGAGCGCAATCATATCCACATCTCCAAGCTCATCAGCAATGTCATACATTTCTTGAAAATGGAATAAAGCCTCCTTAGTAGCCGTCTTCTCTATCTCTAAATGTCCTAACATCTCATGGGTATAGCCTAGCAGTCGAAGCGCGGGTTTATAGAATTGCCCATGATAAAGGGCCAGTGCCTCGTTCAAACGCTGCTGTAAATCGCGGAGATTCGCATCTATATCGACAATCATACTATCTCCATGCCAGATGAGCCAGGAGAGTTTGACCGTGTTTTGAGCAGGTTCAAGTAGAGCTTGTAACAACACATCATCACTATCTCGCGGATCAGGCTTCCTCCTGGGCATTCCTTTGCCTACCGCTGCTAGCCTCTCCTCTGGAATGCCCAGGATATCAACCAGACGATTAATCTGTTCTTGTTTCTCCAGTTTTCGTTTTCCACGCTCGATAAGCGAGACATAAGCACAAGAAACGTTCCATCGCTCCGCCAGTTCCTCTTGCTTCCATCCTCGCTGTTTTCGATACGCGCGAACGAGTTTCCCAAAAGCGTTTTCTTCCATTGTTCCCTTCCCCAAATAACTAACTTAACAGTTTGTAAAGTCTGTATTACAAGTTGTCTGTGGCATTGCCTCGCAAAGTAAATCATACTCTATCAGGGCCGGGTTTACAACCTCGTTTGCAATGCTTTTGTGGCTGTTCTCCATAAGAACACCGTAAAGCAGCACACTACATCGCAGACAGGATGTACCTGCCTCTCAATACATGCAGAGGAGAAGGAGCACAATGAACGATCCGAGCCGAAAAGTGACGGTCAAGCAACTCAAGACCCTTTTTCCCTTTGATGAGGCCCTGCTGGCGCAGCAGGCCGGGGTGGCGCTGGAGACGGTCTATCACGCGCAAAGCGCCACCCCTATCGCGCGGCAAGAGGCGCGGCGCCTCCTGGCGGCGCTCTCGCGGCATTGCGGGCTGCACCTCAGCCTGGAGGAGAACGTCCACATCCTGACCTGGGAGGACTTTCTGCGGCTGTGGGTGATCCGCGCCAGTGCGCCCGGCTCGCCCCAGGAGGGAGGCGAGACGCAGGACCGCTTTACGCTGGTGTATGCCCGTGACGCTGAGCACGCGGCGCTGCTGGCGCAGCCCTGGTTGGCGCAGCAGCCGGAGCATCCGCTTCATTTTTTCACCGCCTGCCCGCAGGGGTTGCGCGTCGATGATCTGGTCGTGCCGGGCTACTGGCAACTCGATACGGAGCCGTAGAGGAGGAGAGGACCCCCTATGAGCCAACTCATCATGCTCGCGGACGACTCGCCCACGATCCGCAAAATCGTCGAGATTGTGCTGTGCCGCGAGGGCTACGAAGTCATCGCCGTGCCCGATGGGGTGGAGGCGTTGCGCTATCTGCTCGCCCCGCAGGCGCGCTTACCAGACCTGATCCTGCTGGACATCGAGATGCCGCGCCTGAACGGCTATCAGGTCGCCCTGAGCCTGAGGAAGCGGCCCCCATTGGCCCATATCCCCCTGGTGATGCTCTCGCGGAGATCCGGCGTCGTAGACCGCCTCAAGGCACGGTTAGCCGGCGCTCACGTCTATCTGACCAAACCCTTTACCCAACAAGACCTGCGCGCCCTGGTCGCCGCCTGCATCGGACCAGCGCATGACCAGGCCCACCCACGCCAGCCCGGGCCAATCCGGCTGGTTCATTCTGGCTAGAGTGTTGAGGAAAAGCATTCATGTTGACTGCATCCGATTTCATTGGCAATGCGCGCGTGCCCATCATCGAGGCGGAGGACGCGGCGGAACTGGTACGCCAGCGCCTGCTCTGCGACCTGCTCACGCCTCTGCTCGCCGATCTGGTGCCCGAGGGGGCTGATCTCTCAGCCCTGCGCCATGTGCTGGAGCTGGGCTGTGGACAGGGCGAATGGGCGCTGGCGCTGGCCGAGGCCCATGCCGACCTGGAGGTGGCCGGGGTGGATGCCTCACGCGCGCTGGTGGCCCTCGCCAGCAGCCACGCCTGCGATGCGCTGCTCTACAATGCCTCCTTCGGCGTGGCCGATCTGACCTGCCCGCCCTTCGATTTCTCGGACGCCAGCTTCGATCTCGTCACCGCTTCGTTTCTGCGCAGCCGGCTGGAGGAGGCACAGTTTCCCCCACTGCTCGCGGAGTGTCATCGCCTGCTCAAGCCGGGTGGGTGGCTGCGGCTGGTGGAGTGCGAGGCGGGCTGGACGAGCAGCGCGGCTATCGAGACCTTGAGCCGGTACTACGCCGAAGCCATCGCGCGCGCCGGGCTGCATCCCATCGCGGCCAACCGTGCCCATGACCTGGAC
>Ga0209810_1003344_pt1 | contig 16992 bp, 17 predicted proteins | sample Coa_R1_7_FD_187159 | JGI IMG/M metagenome (GOLD analysis project Ga0209810, IMG submission 187159) | Surface soil microbial communities from Centralia Pennsylvania, which are recovering from an underground coalmine fire - Coalmine... | ecosystem: Environmental > Terrestrial > Soil > Unclassified...
GAGAATCTCCTCCGTGTGTTCGCCGGGCCGGCCATCCGGAGTCCACAGCTTCCAGGGATTGAGATTCATCAAGCTTTCCGCGTACAGCGTCGCGGCGTCGAGATCGTCGGGATATTTCCGGGAAAGCACGCCCATGGCATCCGCATAGTCGCGCGACAACTTTTTATAGTCGGGATTGGGGTCGCCCGAATAACGCGCGGCGAGAGCGCTGACGTAGTCCTTTTCGATTTGCGGCGCATGCTCCGCGAGTTTCAATGCTTTCTGAATCGTGTCGTAAGCAAGCTTTTCGCGCTCCGCGTCCACGTCCAAGTTGTAGTTCGGACCCACGGCGAGGGCGATTCCCCAAAGCGGCATGGGAGAAGAAGGGTCAAGTTCGGCGGCGCGTTGGAAGGAGCGCGCGGCTTCTTCGTGATTGAAGCCGTACACCAGAGTCATGCCCTGGTCGAAGTAGGCCTGCGCTTCGGAGCTGCTGGTGCGGATCGGATGATGCTGGCGGCCCACGGTGGTAAGCGACAACCCGGGGGATGATGCGGAGACGGGAGGCTTTTGCGCCGCGACGGTGCATGGAATCAAAAGAAAGCAAAGAACGACGGAAGAGAGCCTGCGCATGGGGACCTCGCTTCTGAGTTTCACTCGGCCAGAGGGTTGTAAGAAAAAATATCAAGAAGGAGATTTGGCGTCCAGAATTTCCCGGTAGGCGCGCAGCGTTTCATCCACCATGCGGTCCGAAGAAAAGATCGCTTCGATGCGGCGGCGGCCGGCCTGCCCGATTTGCGCGGCGAAAGCGGGCTCGCGCAGGAGCCGCGCGGCAGCGTCGGCAATTTCGGCAGAGTTCTCCGGCTGGACTTGAATGCCGCTGATGCCGTTTTCTACGATTTCGCCGAGCGCGCATCCAAAGAACGTGATGCTGGGAATCGCGTAGGACATGGCGGCGAGAAGGGACGTGCCGAGTCCTTCGAAGAGCGACGGGAAGACGAAGATGTCAAGGGCTTGATAAACCTGCTCGATCTCCTTGACGAAGCCCGCGAAAAGAACAGCTTCGCGAACACCGCACTCTTTTGCGACATTTTCCAAATGCGAGCGGGCGGGACCGTCGCCGGCAAGAAGGAGGCGGGCCGCGGGAAATTCACGGCGGACTTGAGCGAGAGCGCGAATGACGAATTCGTGGCCCTTGTCCGGCGAAAGAACGCCGACACAACCGAGCAAAGGAGCGTCAGACGGCAGAGTCCAGCGGCTCCGCGCATTGCGGCGGAGATTGGGAGCCGGAAGCTCGGGGATTTTCACGCCCTCGTAGATGACTTTCAGCTTGCCCTTCGGCGCGCCGGAAGCGGCGGCCTGATCGGCAACCCATTGCGAATTCGCGAGGATCGCCGCAGCGGACGCGAAACGCCTTTTGGAAAACCAGCTTTGGCCGAGGGGATAGCCGACTCGGCGCGAAATGAGCAAAGGCACGCGGCGATGGGCGCGCGCCATCCAGGCGGCGGTCAGCGCATGGGACTCGTTGACATGGATGAGATCGAAGCGGCCGGTGGCGAGCAGCTTGCGAATTTTCCAAGCTGTGAAAAGGCGAGAAGCGCCGTGGGAGACCCGATGGACGCAGATGCCGGCTTCGGCGCATCGAGCGGCCAGGGCGGAACCGCGTGTCGCGAGCAGCTCGGCGGCGTGGCCGCGTTCGTAGAGACCCTTCAGTAACAGGAAAAACTGGTTCTGGCCACCGCGCCATTCCGTTTCAAGATCGGCGAGCAAGGGAATCATGGCGCGCTTGCCTTGCGGGCACGTTCCGCCTCGATGAGTTTCCCGAGCTTCGAATACTTCTTGCGAACGGTGCGGGCGGCCATCTGGGAAATCAAGGCGCCCCGGTAGCCGTCGAGAAAGCCGGCACGCAGGATGAAATTCTGGAGAAAGGTCCAGGGTGTGGCGAACCACAGCGCGGCGCGCCAGCGGCGGCGCCCTTCGGCGAACATCTGCTGCGCGGCGAGCGCCGAATATTTTTCCACGTTGGCCTCGTGTTCCGCGAAGGTGCGAATCGTGTAGTGGAGGAGGTCGCCCTGCAAACGTCCTGCTTTCCCCTCGAAGCGCAACGATTCGTGGACGATTCCGGCAAATTGCGCGACGTCACGGCGATAAAGGCGGCGCTGAAAATCCGGATACCACCCGCCGTGGCGAATCCAGGCGCCGAGGTACCAGGTGCGGCGGGAGAGTTCGTAAACGGGAAATTCCGGAGGGCGTTTCTTCCATTCGAGGAGAGAGGTTTGCAGAGCGCTGCTCAATTGTTCGTCCGCATCGAGGTTCAGAATCCAATCGTGAGAGGCCTGAGCGGCGGCGAAATTCTTCTGGTCGGCGTAGTTGCTCCAGGAGCGAAAAATAAAGTGCGCCCCATGCTCGCGCGCGACTGCTTCCGTGCGATCCGTGCTGCCGGAATCGACGACGATGATTTCATCCGCGATGCCGCGCAAGGAGTCCAACGCACGAGCGAGATTGTGCTCTTCGTTCCAAGTGATAAGGCAGGCGGAAAGGCGGTTCATGGGAAGGGCGCCGGAAGAAGCTTTGTTCGGCTATTTTCGAAAAGTCAGTATCGCACAATCAATTGCGCAATCCCACGCCCCTGCTCAAACTCTTCCTGGGCCTTCTCCGGTCGGTTGCGATTCTTCTCTCCTTGTTGAGATTTGGAGCACTTTTGAGGAGACAGTTCTTACCGCGGCACCCGTTTCCGTTGATGCAGCACGCAAAAAATCCGAGTTTGAGGCGACCTCAGCATTTCCTGCAGGAGAATTTCACCTCGTGCAAGGTCGTGGCGCACACGTGGAACCGCTACGGAGTGAAGAACGAAGAAACGGAGGATCATCCCGATATCTTTGTGTGCCGCGGTCTGCGCAAGCCGTGGCCGGAATTCTAAAAAGGTTTTCGTCGTTACGACTGAACTACGGGACGGGAGTGCGGATGGCTTGGGTTTGATTGCTTGGGAATGGGCCCGGGCCTTACTTGCGCTGAAAGTTGACGCGGATCAGGCTGGAGCCGATACGGAATTCCGCGCCATCCAGGAGGACCGCCGCGCGGACGCGCTCATCGTCGAAAAACGTGCCGTTGGTCGAATCCAGGTCCTTCAGGCTGACGTTCCGGTCGCGCACCTCGATCACGCAATGGCGGCGGGAGATTTCCGGGTCGTTGAGGGGAACGTCAGAACCTTGGCGTCCTACGACGGAACGAGGGCTCTTGAGGATGTGCGCCTCGCCTTTCGAAGGGCCGCTCAAAACCGTCAGGACAATGGACAAATCGTCGGGCAGGCGCAGGGTGGGGTCTTCCTGAGCCAGGAGAGAAGCGGCGCTGGCGTCGGCACGAGCAAAGGAAGGCAGCGGCGAGATGACCATGGTCATGTCCGGGCGGCGTTCGGACTGAACGATGGTGACCTTGCCGCACTTGGCGCAGTGGAACTGCACCTTGCCGTGCTTTTCCACGTCGGCGTCGTTGAGAACATGCTGTTTGCCGCAATGGCTGCAGGCGACTTGCATTTCTGAAGAATACCACCGTGAGAATCCAGCCGTTCTTGCGAGGCGCAGCCGCGTGACGCAAGGGTCATATTTCGGGCCGGGCCAAAGCGCAGGCTGCAAGGCACCTGTGCTAGCATGGAGCTTTCCGGAGTGACAGGAGAAGAAGCTTGGCCGAGCATATTTCACGCAAGGAACTGAAGCAGGACAAGATCCGCGAGTCGATCGAGCACGGCGCGGAAGCGGTCTATTCGCACAGCAAGGCCGTCGGCATCGCTGTCGCCGTGGTTTTGATCGTGGCGGTTGCCTATGCGGGCTGGAAGTTCTACTCCGACCGGCAAAACCTGAAGGCTTCCGCGGCGATGGACGTGGCGATGAAAGCGTTCAACGGGCAGATCCGGACGGGAAACCAGCCGATTGATACGGGAGAGCCGGTGTATTCGAGCGAAGCGGCGCGCGCGCAGGATGCTTCGCAGAAGTTCCTCGAAGTTGCGGACAAATATCCGAGGACGAACTCGGGAAAACTGGCGCGCTACTATGCCGCGCTCTGCCTGGAAGACCTGGAGCGGCAGAATCAGGCGCTCGAGGAATTGAAGAAGCTGGACGCGGGGAACGACAAGGAACTCGCGGCAATGGCGCAATATCAGATCGCCAATATTTACGCGCGGACGGGTAAGACGGACGAGGCCGTGAAGATTTACCGCGCCCTGGCGGACGCGAATTCGGTGTTTGTGCCGAAGCCGATGGTGCTGCTGGAGCTGGCGGACCTGCTCCGGCAAAGCAAACCGCAGGAAGCGGCTGCCTTGTACGAGCAGCTCAAGAAGGACTATCCGAATACCACAGTGGCGCAGCGGGCCGAGCGCGGGCTCAACATGATGACCCCCGCGCCGAAATCCTAGCACGGTATCTGCGGAATCCGGCGGAGCGGAAACTGCTCGCTTCTTGCCGGACTTGTCAAAGCTCCGCGGGGCCAAGGCTTTCAAACGTAGAACGTCACCAGTTGACGGCGCGGCGACGCCGCTGCAAAACGGAGCGGCCCATTCAATCTCCCTCACAACTTGCTTCCTGGGCGATGCACGAGCGCGACTCGCTTGGGCGGCGCTATCCGGAACCTCGTCATCCTTACCGGAGCGACTACGCCCGCGACCGCGACCGGATCATTCACGCAAGAGCATTCCGCCGTCTGGAAGCGAAGACGCAGGTTTTCACCACGCGGTATTCGGATCACTTTCGCAATCGTCTCACACATACGCTGGAGGTCGCGCAGATTGCCCGGACCGTGGCGGGAGCGCTTGCTTTGAACGTGGAACTTGCCGAAGCGCTGGCGCTTGTCCACGACATCGGTCATCCGCCCTTCGGCCACGCCGGAGAGCGCAAGCTGAACGAACTGATGCGGGGCTACGGCGGATTCAATCACAATTTGCAGGCGTTGCGCATCGTCGAGCGTTTCGAACAGCGCTACCTGGATTTTCCCGGGCTGAACCTGACGTTCGAGGTGCGTGAGGGTATCATCAAGCATTCGCGGGATTACGCCGCGGCGGAGTTTCCGCAGCTTGCGGAATACCTCCTGGAACTGCGGCCGCCGCTCGAAGCGCAGTTGATCGATTGGGTGGATGAAATCGCCTATAACACGGCGGATTTGGACGACGCGCGAGAGGCCGGGTTGTTGGACTTGAAGAGCCTGTGCAGGGAAGCGCCGCTATTCGCAGAAGCTTACGCCGAGGTGGACCGGGCTCATCCCGAGGGGCGCGAGAAGCTGAAGTTCAATGAAGCGCTGAAGCGCGTGCTGAACAGCCTGGCGACCGACCTCATCGATGCGACGAGGGAACGCGTGCGTGCTGCCGCGGTGCGGAGCATTGAAGACGTCAGAAGAGCGGATCGAAGGCTCGCCGGCTTCAGCGATGCCATGGCGGCGGAAAACGCCCGGCTGAAGAAGTTCCTTTTTGCGCGAGTTTACGAGCGCCCGGAGATTACCGAAGACCGCGACCGCTCGGTGCAGTGCCTCGAACAGCTTTTCTCCTTCTATCTCGCGACGCGAGGGTCCATGCCGTCTGCGCACGAGGAGCTTTGCGCCGAATCGCCCCGGCGCGTCGTGGTATGCGATTACATCGCCGGCATGACCGACCAATTCCTGCTCAAGCAACACCGGGAGCGGTTCGGTACGCCCGGCCTTCCATCCGCCAGGGCGGACTGAGTTACCTCACCACTTCTCCCGCCGCAAATCGAATCAAGCTTCGACGCGCTCGGGTGAGTCGATGCGAATCTCGGTCAAATCGGAGAGCAGGCTCGCAGCCCAGCGATAGATGTTGTGTTCGCGAATGCTCCCACGCATATGACGCATCCGCGCGATCTGTTCCTCCTCGGGCATTTCGAGCGCGCGATGGATGGCCGAGGCGAGCTGCTGCACGTCGTATGGATTCACCAGCAAAGCATCGGGCAATTGAAGCGCGGCGCCCGCGAAGGTGCTGAGAATCAAAACTCCCTTGTCGTCATCGCGCGCGGCGATGAACTCCTTGGCGACCAGATTCATGCCGTCGTGAAGCGACGTCACGAGGCAAACGGAAGCGGCGCGATAGTATCGGGAGATTTCCTGGTGCGAGTGGTGGCGGCGGAGCAGGAGAATCGGCTTCCATTTGCCGGTCTGGAAGCGGGCGTTGATGCGCTCCGCCTCGGCCGTTACTTCGTCAAGAAATTGCTGGTAACGCGGGATATGGGTGCGGCTGGGAGCGCCAATCTGAATAAAGGAAAAACGGCGATGATACGCAGGGTGCGCTTCCAGGAAGTGCTCGATCCCGCGGAAGCGCTCGAGGATTCCCTTCGTATAATCGACGCGATCGACGCCCACGCCGAGAAGGGATGCCTCGATGCCCAGTTCTTCACATAGCGCGGCGCGCTCTTCGCCGGAGCTGCGAATGCGCCCCGCGGACAAACCATTTTCGGAGAAGGCCACACTGATGGGGTAGGGACGGACCCGGGTGACGTGTCCCTGGCGGTTTACGGCGAAGCGGTCCCATTCGGTGAGGGCTTCCACAGCGCGATCCACCGTTTCCAGGAAATTGTTGCAGTGTGTCTGCGTGTGAAAACCAATCAAGTCCGCACCGAGCAGGCCGTCCACGAGTTCCCGCTGCCAGGGGCAGATGCCGAAAACTTCCGGGTTGGGCCAGGGAATGTGCCAGAAGATGGCGACGCGTGAATCCGGACGCGCTTCCTTGATCATCCGGGGCAGCAGCGCGAAGTGGTAGTCCTGAGCAAGCACGATGGGTGATTCCGTGCCTTCCATCTCCTGCAGGAGCGCGTCGGCGAATTTGCGGTTCACCTGCTGATAGCTGAGCCAGTCTTCCGGCCGGAAGGTCGGGCGGGTGTGGGCGATGTGGCAAAGCGGCCAGAGACCCTCGTTCGAAAATCCTTCGTAGTAGCCCTTTTCTTCTTCGGTACTCAGCCAGACGCGGCGCAGGGTGTAGCTCGGGCGGTCGGGCGGAACGCGAATCCGGTCGTGAGCGTCCACGACCTCGCGGTCGGCGTCTGCGGAACCGTGAGCCACCCACGTGCCGTCACAAGCGACGAGCACGGGCTCTATGGCCGTCACCAGGCCGCTTGCCGGCACCATAACCTCAAGCCCTTTTTCCCCGCGCACGTGCATGTACGGTTCGCGATTCGAAATCACAAACAGCGGCTTGTCCTGAAGCTTGTTGCGCAGGCTGACCCGCAGGCGCTCCGCCGTCCATATCGAGGCATGAGACTCGCGCAGGCGCGCCTCCTGCTCGGCCGCGGCGCGGGCGGCGTTTAAGTCTCGCGCGAGGTGAGTGACTTCCTTGTTGATCTGCTCAAAAAGTTCGCCCTGCGGTAGCACCGGCGGTGCCGCCCGCTGCCCCGTGCGCAAGGTGCGCATCCACTTGGCCATTCGCTGAAGCGGGTCCGTGAAGGTCCAGCGGACCAGGATTAGGGCCAGCAGGGTGATCAGCAGGGTCTCGAGCAGAGCGGTGAGCAAGGAATCCCGGAGCGTGCGCAGAATCCGTGAGTCGATGTAGCTGGCGTCGTAGATCACAAGCAAGGCGCCCGCGGATTTGCCGTCGCGGTGCAGCGGCGCCGCAAACAGGTGCAGAGGGGTATCCTCCACCCGCTGGGAAGCGCTGGCGCCGGAGTCCTGCGCGATGACCCGTTTGCCCACGTCAGGCATGGTGCGGAATTCGGAGTTCAGACCCGGAGTCATCGCCACCAGGTTGCCGTCGGCTTCATAGACGGCAATGCCCTTCAGATGCTCGCGCTGGCCGAAGCGCTCGACAATCCGCTGCATCGCACGATCGGAAGAATGCGACGAGCGCTCGAACATCGGTTCGACGGTCTCTTGGAGGCTTTCGGCAAGCGTTTCCGCGCGGCGGGAAAGGTCGTTCTGCAGATTGCGGCGTTCGGTGCGAACCTGGTACGCCGCGAAGAGCACGGACACGAAGGCGACGCTAATAATCAAGGGCAGAACGAGTTTTAGGGTCGTTCGCATGCGCTCGCCTTCCTCGGAAAAGTTGAACCCGGGTTGCCCTCAGGCTTGAGAGCCGGCCTTCGGCCTTCAATTGGGGAGAGACCTGAGGCTGGGCGGAATTGCGCCGGACCTGGTAATGCTGCTTAACGGAAGAAGAATGCAGCCGTCGGAACGGAAATGGTGGACGAAAGAAGTGTCCGGAGTTGCATGACAAACCTCCTTCCAATTCCTTCCGTAAATTGTACCAGTTCCGAAGGGTCCGGAAACCTAAAATGGCGGGACACCTCCCCGAACCAGGCTGGGGAACGCCAAAAAGGCGCCGGGACTGGTACTAGGCAGAGAGGATGACCAAATAAGCGCGGAAATCCAGGAAGGAGGGCCGATTCCTTGACTTGGGCGCAAGGCGACCTCAAAATAAATGGACATGAACGTAGGCGCCGGAGGCGCAGAACAACCGATGTTTCTTGATGTTAAGGAACTTGCCGTTCGCAAGTTGCGCATCCGGAAAAGCTACGCGCCCGGCAGCATCGATTACCATTCCACGGAGCTTAAGCAGGTCGATCCCTTGGAAGTGACGGCAGCCGCGGAGTTGATCGACGGCCAGATCCGGGTCAGCGGCGAACTGGAAACCAAAATCGAGCTGATTTGTGCCCGTTGCCTGGATCCGGTCTTCGAGGAAGTGCATCGCTCCTTTGACCTCTTTTACAGCCCGCTTCCCAAGGACGCAAAACATGAGCAGGAACGGCTGAAGGACGAGGAAGCGGATATCGGTTTTTACGAAGGAGAAGGGCTCTTTCTGGCGGATGTTTTGAGCGAGCAGGTTTTGCTGGCGGTGCCGATGAAGACGATCTGCCAGAGCGATTGCCGGGGATTGTGCCCGACCTGCGGTGTGAACCTGAATCACGAAGAGTGCCGCTGCGAGACCCATGCCTTGGATCCCCGAATGGCTCCCTTGGCGCGCCTCAAACAGGATTGGCTCAAAAAACAATAGGTTCCTGGGCCAAAAGCCCATACAATCCGGCCCTGAGGGGTTCGGGTCGGACTCAAGAGGAGTATTGCTATGCCTAACCCAAAACGCAGACATTCGAAGAGACGCACCAGCAATCGCCGTGCCCATGACCATCTGGCCAAGCCGGCGCTCGGCGAATGCCCGAATTGTCATGAGATGAAGCAGCCGCATCGCGCCTGCCCGCATTGCGGCTATTACAAGGGCCGCGCCGTGCAGGAAGCCTCGGCCTGACCGGCGAATTTCCCGGAACCCGGAACTAGCGGCACTCAGCTCCCATGATCACTATCGCCGTTGACGCCATGGGTGGAGACCATGCGCCCCGCCCCGAGGTTGAAGGCAGTGTGCTGGCCGCGCGCGAGTTGGGGGTGCGCGTTCTGCTCGTGGGGCAGCCGCAAGTCGTCCGGGCGGAGCTTGCGAAGCATGCCGCCCCGAGCCTCCCCATCGAGATTGTTCCGGCGAGCGAAGTGATCACCATGCACGATCACCCGGCGCAGGCGTTTCGGCGGAAAAAAGACAGTTCCGTTCACGTGGCGACCCGGCTGGTCCGGGAAGCCAAAGCCGACGGGATTGTGAGCGCGGGCAATACCGGCGCGGTGATGACCGTGGCGCGGTTCCTGCTGGGGACCTTGGAGTCCGTGGACCGCGTGGCCCTGGCAGCGCCGTTTCCCAACGCCAAGGGCGGCGTCAGCGTGCTGCTCGACGTGGGGGCGAACGTGGACTCGAAGCCCGAGCATCTCGAGCAGTTCGCGGTGATGGGCGAAATCTATTACCGCGCGACGTTCGGCCATCGCCGGCCGCGCGTGGGGCTGCTGTCGATCGGGGAGGAAGAGATCAAGGGCAACGAATTGACGCGCGAGGTGCATAACCGTCTGAAGCACGGCTCCCTGCACTACGTGGGGAACGTGGAAGGCGGAGATCTTTTTTCCGGCGATGTGGACGTGATCGTTTGCGACGGCTTCGTCGGAAACATCGCCCTGAAAATCTGCGAAGGGCTGGCGCTGCAGATCTTCGGCTTGCTCCGGAAATCCCTGAAGAGTTCGTTGGTGTCGCAGTTTGGCGCGATGCTTTCGAAGGGGGCTTTCAAGGGGTTGAGGAAGACCATCGATTACACGGAGTATGGAGGAGCGCCGCTTCTCGGTGTGCGGGGTGTTTGCGTGATCGGCCACGGGCGCTCCAACGCCAACGCGATTAAGAACGCCATTCGCGTTGCGGCCGGTCTGGCGCGGGCGCACGTAAACGAGAAGATCGAACAGGAGCTCTCGCTGGCCGCGGCGCGGGCGTGAGGGCGAAGGGCAGGGGCAACCATGGGAAAAGTAGCGTTCATGTTTCCAGGTCAGGCGTCGCAGTACCCGGGGATGGGAAAAGAGCTTGCGGAAAAATTTCCCGCCGCGCGCGCCGTCTTCGATGAAGCGGACAAGGCGCTGGGATTTTCCATCTCCAAAATGTGCTTCGAGGGCACGGAAGACGAACTGAAGCTGACCGCCAATACCCAGCCCGCGATTCTGACCTGTTCCGTGGCCGTGTATCGCATCGCGTCCGAAAAAGGCTTGCAGGCGGATTGCGTCGCCGGGCACAGCCTGGGAGAGTATTCCGCTCTGGTGGCCGCCGGCTCGCTGAAGTTTGCGGATGCGGTGCAGCTCGTTCGCAAGCGCGGGACGTACATGCAGGAAGCTGTGCCCGCCGGCGCGGGGGCGATGGCCGCAATCCTCGGACTCTCCCCGGCCGTTGTGGCCGACGTATGCAAGCGGGCGGCGGAAGGCCAGATTTGCGCGCCCGCGAACCTCAATTCGCCGGAGCAGACGGTGATTTCCGGGCATGCCGGCGCGGTGAAGCGCGCCGTCGAGATCGCTTCGCAGTTGGGCGCGAAGCGCGCGGTGATCCTGCCGGTTTCCGCGCCTTTCCATTCCACGCTGATGATGCCCGCGCAGGAAAAGCTGGCCCAGGACTTGGCGAAGACCGAGTTCGCGAATTTGCGCTTCCCGCTGGTGACGAACGTGGACGCGGATACCATCACCAAGGGCGAAGAGGCGCGCGACGCGCTCGTCCGCCAAGTCAGCATGCCGGTGCGATGGGAAGAGTCCGTGCGCCTGCTGATCGACGAGGGCGTGAACACCTTCGTGGAAGTGGGTCCGGGGCGCGTGCTGACCGGATTGTTGCGCCAGATTGAGCGCTCCGTCGCGGCGCTCAACATCGAAGACGAAAAGAGTCTCGCCGCGACGCTCGAGAAAATTGCCGCGGCAAAGTCCGACGCTGCGTGAAAACGCCGCGCGTCGAGCGCCCTGAAGAAATCTGTTTGGCCGATGCGAGTTGACTTATTCAATTTCAATTCCGCATCGTTGCAAATGAATACGAGGAGAAGATGTTCACCCTGAAAGACAAAATCGCCCTGGTCACCGGAGCCTCTCAGGGCATTGGCCGCGACACGACCCTGGCTCTGGCGGAAGCAGGCGCGAAGGTCGCCGCCGCCGCTCGCAAGGAAGAGAAGCTGGCTTCGCTCGTGAGCGAAATTGCGGCTAAGGGCGGTGAAGCGTTTGCCGTCAGGATGGACGTTGCCGATGCCGAGCAGGTTAAGGCCGGCTTCAAACAGGTGCTCGAGAAGTTCGGCCGGCTGGACATTCTCGTCAACAATGCGGCGATTACCCGCGACGGTCTTGCGATGCGGATGAAGCTCGAGGACTGGGATACAGTCCTGCGCACGAACCTGACCGGCGCGCATCTCTGCATTCAGCAGGCTCTTCCGGTTATGATGCGCGCCAGAGCCGGGCGCATCGTCAACATTTCGTCCGTCGTGGCGGAGATGGGCAACGCCGGGCAGGCGAACTATGTCGCCGCGAAGGCCGGCCTGATTGGATTGACCAAAGCAATCGCCATGGAAATTGCTTCGCGCAATATCACCGTGAACGCCGTCGCTCCCGGTTTCATCGAAACACCCATGACCGACGTGCTTCCCGACAAAGTGAAAGAGGATTTGAAGACGCGCATTCCTCTTGGTCGCATGGGTGCGCCGCGCGATGTCGCCGCCGCCATCGTCTTTTTGGCCAGCGACGAGGCCGGCTACATCACCGGCCATGTCCTTGACGTCAACGGCGGCATGTATTTGGCGTAATTTGTGGCCTTAAAGTTGACCTTCCACGGCTCCCTCACTAGAATGGGCAGGTTGCTTGGAGGGCTGCAAATACGGGGTTTTGGCGCAGATTTGAAGTGCGCCTGGCATTGGTTAGCAAGCAGTCAAATGAACGAGCCCCGGCCGGGGCGGAGGAACACGAATGGCCAGCGTAGATGAACGCGTTAAGCAGATTATCGTCGAGCAGCTCGGCGTGGACGAAGCCGAAGTAACGCCGACCGCGTCCTTTGTGGACGACCTCGGAGCGGATTCGCTCGACCAGGTGGAATTGGTCATGGCGTTCGAGGAAGCGTTCGGCATCGAGGTCCCGGACGAGGACGCCGAAAAAATGACGACGGTCAAGGACGCCGTCGAGTACATCGAAAAGCATGCCAAAGGGAAGTAGCCGCCCTCGAACCCACGGGCATCTCATTTCAACAGGAGCTGGTGAACGTTGACTCGCCGGGTTGTCGTTACGGGCGTTGGACTGGTCTGCGCGCTGGGCATCGGCACGGAGGAAAGCTGGAAGAACCTCGTCGCCGGAGTCAGCGGAATCGGACCGATCACGAGCTTTGATACTACGAACTTCGACTGCAAAATCGCGGGCGAAGTGAAGAACTTCGATCCGTTCCAGTGGATCGAGAAAAAAGAACTGAAAAAGATGGGCCGGTTCATCCAGATTGCCCTGGCCGCGGCGGATTTCGCGGTGAAGCACGCGCAATGGAAGCCCGAACAGTCCGACCTGGACGAAGTCGGCGTGTACATTTCCTCGGGCATCGGCGGGTTCGACATCATCGAGCGCGAGCACGGCAAGCTGCTCCACGGCGGTCCCAACAAGATCTCCCCCTTTTTCATTCCTTCGGCGATCGTCAATCTCGCCTCCGGCCATGTCTCCATCCGTTACGGCGCACGCGGGCCCAATTCCGCTACCGCCACGGCCTGCTCCGCTTCGGCGCATGCCATCGGCGATTCCTTTAAAATCATCGAGCGCGGCGCCGCGGAGATGATGATCTGCGGCGGCACCGAGGCGACCATCACCCCCATGGGCATCGGCGGCTTCGCTTCCATGAAGGCGCTCTCCACGCGCAATGACGACCCCGCCACGGCCAGCCGCCCCTTTGACGCCGACCGCGACGGCTTCATCGTTGGCGAAGGCAGCGGCATCTTGATCCTCGAATCGCTTGAGCACGCCATCAAACGCAACGCCAACATCCTCGCCGAAATCGTTGGCTACGGCATGTCCGGCGACGCCTACCACATCACCCAGCCCGCTGAAAACGGCGACGGCGCATACCGCGTCATGAAAGCGGCCCTTAAGGATGCGAAGCTTTCACCCGACGACATCGGCTACGTCAACGCGCACGGCACTTCGACTCCGATCGGCGACATCATCGAAACGCGCGCCCTGAAGCGTCTGTTCGGCGAGCGCGCCACCAGCAAGAAGCTCGCGGTGAGCTCGACGAAGTCCATGACCGGTCACTTGCTCGGCGGCGCCGGCGGCCTCGAAGCGGGCATCTGCGTCCTTGCTCTGCGCGATCAGGTCCTGCCGCCGACCATCAACCAGTTTCACCCCGATCCGGAGTGCGACCTCGATTACATTCCGAATCACGCCCGCAAGGCCACCGTGGACTACGTGCTCTCGAATTCCTTCGGGTTTGGCGGTACGAATGCCGCGCTGATTTTCAAGCGCTGGACCGAAAAGTAAGTTCGGCGCTTTCGCGGCGCCGGGCGCTCCACCGGCGCCATTCATCCTGGAAGGCAAGAAGCGGCCAGCGCTGCGGCTGCATCGGCAGGAAGGAAACTCCAGTGAACATCATCGTGTGCATCAAACAGGTCCCGGCTAAAGACGCGCCGCTGGCGATTGCCGGAAACTGGATCAAGGAGTCCGACATCGGCTTCGAGATGAACGAGCCGGACAGCTATGCTCTCGAAGAGGCTTTGCGGCTCAAAGAAAAGCACGGCGGAGAAGTCATCGCTCTTTCGATGGGGCCGGAGCGCGTGAAGCAAACCATCAAGGAAGCGCTGGCCAAAGGCGCGGACCGCGGAATCCACATCGCCGACGACAACTTTGCTCAGCTCGACCCCTTGAGCGCCGCAAAATCCTTGGCCGCGGCCGTTCAAAAAGAGAACGCCGACCTCATCCTCACCGGCCTGCAGAGCGATGACCAGGGCTTCGGCCAGACCGGCGTGCTCCTGGCCGCCCTACTCGACCGCCCTCACGCCACAATCATCATGGCCATTGAAGTTCTGGACGGAAAGATGAGGCTGAAACGCGAACTGGAAGCAGGATGGTTCCAATGGATGGAGTGCCCGCTGCCTGCCGTTCTCTCCATCCAGTCGGGAATCAACAAAGTGCGCTATGCCACGCTGAAGGGCATCATGGCCGCGAAGAAAAAGGAAATCATCACAATTCCACGCGTGTCGCTTGGAACTGCCAGCGCTCCCACGCAGCGCGTCGAAAAAATTTACGTCCCCTCAAAAACGAAAAAAACGGAATTCCTCGCTGGCTCTCCCAAGGAAATGGCCGCCAAGCTCGTCGAAAAACTCAAATTTGAAGCGAGGGTCATCTGAACATGAAAATCCTCGTCATCACCGAACAACGGCAGGGCAAGTGGAACAACGCCAGCTTTGAAACGCTGGCCGCCGCGCAGCAGATCGCCAAGGACGTATCGGGAACCGTCTCGGCTTTGGTCATCGGCAAGGGAACCGACGCATTTGCGAGCGACCTTGCGGCAAAGAACGTAAGCGAGGTCCTGCAGGTCGAACAGGATCTCCTCGCCGACTACACCCCCGACGGCTTTTGCATCGCGCTGAAACAAGTCATTGAGTCTGCGAAGCCGGACTACGTCTTCTTTCCGCACACCTACCAGGTTCGCGACTATGCGCCCAAACTCGCGGCCATGCTCGGCAAGGGCATGATCGCGGACTGTATCGGTTATCGCAACGAAGGCGGAAAACTTGTCTTTGTGCGCCAGATGTTCCAGGGCAGGACCGCCGCGGATGTGGTTTTTCAGGGTGAGGCGCCGTGGTTCGCCTCGTTCCAGTCTGGTGCCTTCCGCGCCGATTTGGCCGAGCCGCACCCTTCCGGCAAGTCGCCCGTAAACAAAATCACCGTTGAGCTCAAGCCCGAACAAATTCGCACCAAGCCGCTTGAACTCTTCAAGGAAGCCAAATCCGCGGTGGATTTAACGCAAGCACCCTTGATCGTCGCCATCGGCCGCGGCATCAAAGCTCCCGAAAACATCCCCCAGGCGGAGGCCCTGGCCAAAGCTCTCGGCGCGGAGATTGCCGCTTCCCGCCCGATTTGCGACGAAGGCTGGCTGCCGATGGAGCGCCAGATCGGAAGTTCGGGGCAGACCGTGGCGCCGAAGCTTTACCTTGCTCTGGGAATCAGCGGCGCGATTCAGCATGTCGTCGGCATGAAAGGCGCGCGCACCATCGTCGCCGTCAACAAGGACCAGAACGCCCCCATCTTTGAAATCGCCGACTACGGCATCGTCGGCGATATCTTTGAGGTCATGCCCGCTTTGACTGAAGAGTTGCAAAAAGCAAAGGCGGGCTGAAAACCGGACTCGCCGTAAATCTTGCCGGCAAGGAGTTTCCAGCCCGCCCGGTGATTACTGCACAGGACGTGCAGTCGGCGCCGGACGAAGTTGGCTCGGGGCGGAGAGTTCGCCGGCGGCTTCTGGTTGGTACAATATCCTTTCAACCCTCCATCGCTTGCTTCCTCCGGGCGTGTTCCACTCGATTACATCGCCTTCCCGGTAGCCCAGCATCGCGGTCCCAAGAGGAGCCAGCACGGAGATCCTTCCCCGCGTGATATCCGCCTCGTTGGGATAAACGAGCGTATAGACGGCGCAGGTCGCATTGTTTAGATCGCGCAATTTGACCCGTGAGTTCATCGTGATCACATCCGGATCCACGAGCGACACGGGAACGACGATGGCGCGCTCGATCTCGTCCCGCAACTGCTCGAGATAGTCGCTATCCCTTCCGGGGGACGCAGAGCGCGCGGAAAGAAGATTTGCGAGATCCCGATAGTCCTTCTGCGTCACCATGATCGCTTGTGTGCTTCCGTTCCTTGCCATTTCTGCTCTCCTAAGATTTTTTACGCTGCCCCCGGGATGTGCGGCGGCAACCTCTATCCTTTTCCACCGGAAAGTACGCGGAAGCGCGGCGCGGAAATCTCCCGCCGAATGGAATCCCGGCTCAAACGCGCGTCTCGACGCTGCTCCACCTCTCGAGCCACCGCCCGCCTTAACCGGTCCGTCGCGGCGTCTATCGCCGTGAAAAGGTTCGCCTGTGTGGACTCCAGAACGACGGTTCCCGACGGCAGAATCTCCGCGGAGATCCGACAGGTCTTGTCGTTGCCTCCTCGCGGGCCATTTTCGTCCGAAATGCGAAACGTGACTTTGCCGACGCGGGACTGGAAGCGACTCAACGCAAAGCGAAGGCGCCGCTCGATGTAATCCCGCAGAACTTCGTTCAGGTTCAGTTCTTGCATGCGAAGCTCCAATTCCATGTCTATCCTCCGGAAATCATGTTCTGCATCACAAGAATGGCGGACGCCCAAAGAATGGGAAAGTAGAAAATTCTCAACAACACTTTAGAAAAAACCTAACTATACTGGGAGTGTGGAATGGCTGAACTACCACCACCTCTACTATTTCTGGACCGTCGTCCGGACCGGCGGGATTACCGCCGCCGGCAAGGAGCTTCGCTTGGCGCCGCCGACGATCAGCGCCCAGTTGCGCCAATTCGAGGACTACATTGGCGAGCCGCTGCTGACCCGTACGGGCAGGCACCTCGCGCCCACGGAAACCGGCCGCGCCATCTTCGGCTACGCTGACGAAATCTTCTCCTTGGGACGCGAAATGATGGATTCCGTGCGCCAGTCTCCCGTTTCCCGTCCCATGCGCCT
>Ga0209810_1003345_pt1 | contig 16991 bp, 21 predicted proteins | sample Coa_R1_7_FD_187159 | JGI IMG/M metagenome (GOLD analysis project Ga0209810, IMG submission 187159) | Surface soil microbial communities from Centralia Pennsylvania, which are recovering from an underground coalmine fire - Coalmine... | ecosystem: Environmental > Terrestrial > Soil > Unclassified...
TTCCCGCCGAAGCGAACCAGGAATTTGTCGCTGTCGATCTCGCCTGTGGGGCCGGCGGGCTCTCGGCCGCGATTCTGGAGCGTTTCGCGCTCGCCCGGGTGATTGCGCTCGACGGCTCCCCCACGATGCTCGCTGCCACGCGCGACCGTCTCGCGGGCATCGCGAGCGACAGGTTCCAGGTCCAGCAATGTGATCTCCGTGCCGAGGACTGGCTCCAATCGATCCCGCAGCGAGTGCGCTGCTTCGTGTCCTCACTCGCAATTCACCATCTGGATGGAGCAGAGAAGCAGGCGCTCTTTCAGAGGCTCGCAGAGCATCTCGAGCCGGGAGGCGCGCTGCTGATCGAGACGCCGACGGTCGACAACCTCTGGTTCAGGCTCGCCCCGTCGCGGTGGCGGCAGCTGATTCCCGACCACTACTTCTTCTTCTCGCGCGCGACGCTCGAGCGGCTGCTGCGGGAGTGTGGGTTTCAGCCGGTCGAGTACGCCGAGCCGGGTCGACGCGTGTCGCTGCGCTTCGCCGCCGATCGCCTGCGGCGAGCCGGCGTGCCCGGGGCCCGTCTCGCGGCTCGCGTGGTCGATCGCGCCGGGGTCGGCGATCGCAGCGTCTACCTCAACCCCGGCGACATCATGCAGATCGTCGCTCGCGCGCGTTAGAGCGACTGGAAGCCCTGGCGCCAGCTCGGATGCGCGGGCGCCCAGCCGAGCTCGCGCTTGGCCTTCGCGTTCGAGCCCGCCCGCTGGGTCGTCATCCCGTGGACGGCTGGGGCGCCGCCCGCGAGCCGGCCCACGAACAGCGGCAGGCGGAGGGGCCGGCGGGCGCCGACAGCCGCCGCGAACACCGGGATCCAGTCGCGCGCCCGTGCGGGATCGTCGTCGACGACGTTGTAGACCCCGCTGACGTCGCGCTCCACCGCTGCGACCGTCGCCTCGGCGGCGTCCTCGACGTGGATGAAGGACCACATGCCGGTCCCGGAGCCGAGCACCGGGAACATCCGGCGGCGGGCCATGCCGGCAAAGAAGCCGTCGCGAGCGAACTGGGTGCCGGGGCCATAGAAGTACCCATAGCGGAGGATCGTTCCACCGGCGTCGAGCACCTGGCGCTCCAGCTCGGCGACGGCGCGGGTCGCATCACCCACGGGTGGTGGGGCGTCGAGCGCGAGCGGCGCCGACTCGTCGAGGATCGGGTCGCCCTGCGCCGCGTACGCGAACGCGATGCTCTGCGCGATCACGCGGCGCACGTCGGCGGCGCGGGCGGCGGCGACCAGGTTGCGCGTGCCCTCGACGCGGATCCGGTTCGTCCCCGCGAGCTGCTTGGCGTACTTGCGGGGGTCGAGGTCGCGCGGGAGGTCGGTCAGCTCGTGGACGAGCACCTCGGGGGCCGCCTCGGCGACCGCACTGGCGAGCCCGGCGGCCTCGAACACATCGCAGACGACCGCCTCGGCGCCGGCGGCGCGCAACCGCTCGGCGCGCTCCTCGCTGCGGGTCATGCCGACGACCGAGTGGCCACGGTCGATCAGCCGCGGCACCAGGCTGCGCCCGATCACTCCGCTGGCGCCGGCCACGAACACGCGCATGGAACGACCGTAGCGGACCGAGCCGAGCTGCCGCCCTCCCGCTATCCTCGCCCGCTCGCATGCGAATTCTCGTCACCGGTGGGTCAGGCTTCATCGGTCGCCACGTGGTGGCCACGCTGCGGGCGGCAGATCACGACGTGCGCGTGGTCGACCTCCAGCCGCACCCCGATCCAGAGGTCGACGTCGTGCTCGGGGACATCGCCGAGGGCGACGTGGTCGAGCGCGCGTTCGAGGGGGGCTTCGAGGGCGTCGTGCACCTCGCCGCGGTCACGTCCGTGCTGCGGTCGATCGAGCATCCCGAGCTGACGTACAGGACCAATGTCGCGGGCACCCATCGGATCCTCGAAGGGGCCCGCGCGGCCGGCGCCAAGGCGCTGGTCTTCGCCTCGACGAATGCGGTCACCGGGCCGATGGAGGAGCCGGCGATCACCGAGCGCGCGCGCCTGCGCCCGCTGACGCCCTACGGCGCGACGAAGGCGGCCGGGGAGATGCTGATGTCGGCCTACACGGCCGTCTACGACGTGCGCTGCACGCCGCTGCGGCTGACCAATGTGTACGGACCCGGGATGCAGGCGAAGGACAGCATCGTCGCGCGGCTGATGCGGGCGATCCGGCTCGGGACGACGTTCGAGATCTACGGCGACGGGCGGCAGGTGCGCGACTACGTCCACGTGAGCGACGTGGTCGCGGCCGCCGAGCTGGCCCTGACCCGCGAGGACTGGGCGGGACCGACCGTGATCGGCACCGGCACCTCGCTGTCCGTGCTCGACGTCGTCGACGTTGTGCGCCAGGTGACCGGCGCCGAGCTGCCGATCCGGCACGGGCCGGCCAAGCCCGGCGAGATGCCCGCCGTGATCGTCGATCCAGACCGTGCTCGCAAGAGCGGATGGTCACCTCGCTACGACTTCACGACCGGCGTGGCGGGCGTCTGGGAGGAGTGGCGCACGCTCGACATCGAGGGCGCGCAGCCAATGCCCGGCGGGGCGGGACTCGCGTCCCCCTCGGGAGAGCGGGCGTGACCGTCGTGCCGGAGGAGTCGTTCGCGGGCGATCGGGAGCTCGCGAGCCTGGCGGCTGAGGAGCGCGATCCGGCGCGTGCCTTCCTGGAGGCGCATCCGGCAGGCGAGGGGGCGCCGCTGGCGATCGTGATCCCGGCCTACAACGAGGAGCCGACCGTCGCCGAGGTGATCGAGGAGATCCCGGCCGAGGCTGCCGGTCTGGCGCTCGAGGTGATCGTCGTCGTGGACGGCGCCCGCGACGCCACCGCCGCCGAGGCCGCCCGGGCGGGCGCGCTCGTCTGCGACGTGCCGGTCAACCGCGGCCAGGGCGCAGCGCTGCGGCTCGGCTACTGGCTGGCGCGCGCCCGCGGCGCGCAGATCATCTGCACGATCGACGCCGACGGGCAGTACGAGCCGAGCGAGATCGGTGGGGTGGTGCAGCCGATCATCGACGGAAGGGCCGACTTCGTGTCCGGCTCCCGCCGCCTCGGCAGCGAGCTGACCACCGATGCCACGCGCCACCTCGGGGTGATCGTGTTCGGGGCGATCTTCAGCATCCTGACGCGCCATCGGATCACCGACCCGGCCTGCGGCCTGCGCGCGATGAAGGCGGAGGTGACGGCCGCCGTGACGCTCGAGCAGCCGCAATACCAGGCCTCCGAGCTCCAGATCAGCGCGGCGCTCCACGGCTACCGTCTCGCCGAGGTGCCGACGACGATGCGCGACCGCGAGTCGCATGCCACGCGGACCAAGAAGGGCGGGAACTTCGGCTACGGGGTGCGGTTCGCCCGGGCGGCGATCCACACCTGGCGGCGCGACCGCAAGGCGGCCCGGAAGCGGCTGCGGCCGGTGAACACCCACCGGTCGTAGACGACGAACTTCGCCACGAACAGCAGCGCCTGGACGAGCACGTAGGCGCCGGTCACGAGCACGACGCGGTAGCCATGGTGGGCCGCCACGTGAGCCTTCACCCACGACTGGGTCCAGCCCGTCCCGGCCGACGAGGCGACAAGGGCCACGACCGACACGATCGTGTAGCCGACGACCTCGCGGACGACGTCGACCCGGCTCGTCATCTCCCAGGCCCAGCGGCGGTTCAGCACCCAGTTGGGCACGGCGCCGGCGACGAAGGCGCAGATCGAGTCAGCGGTCGTGCCGACGCCTGCGACATAGAGCAGCGCGAACACCACGATGCTGGTGACGAGCGCCAGCACCGAACCGATCGCGTAGCGTGTGATCTTGGCGGCGAACTGCGACGCGCACAGCCGCTCGTACCGAGCCCGGAGCACTCTCTGAGTGTATCCCGCTCGGGCGGGGTCCGGACGGACCGTTAGCGTGCGATTACGGTGAGTGGCGTCAGATTCGAGACAGGTCCGCCGGCGCGCGAGCTGGGCGACGATGACCTGGTGCTGCTCGCCGACAACCTGCCGGTGCTCGAATCGCTTCCCGGGGGCGCCTTCGACCTCGTCTATCTCGATCCGCCGTTCAACACGGGCCGAGCGCAATCGCGGAGCACGCTCACCGTCGAGCAGGACGACGGCGGGGGGCCGGGGAGCCGAGTCGGATTCGGCGGCCGTCGCTACCGCGCGCGGACCGTGCGCAGCCTCAGCTACGACGACAGCTTCGCGGACTACCTCGCGTTTCTCGAGCCTCGGCTGATCGCCGCGCGGCGGCTGCTCGCGCCGCACGGCACGCTCTACTTCCACATCGACTACCGCGAGGCGCACTACTGCAAGCTCCTGCTGGACGAGGTGTTCGGTCGCGACGCGTTCCTCAACGAGCTGATCTGGGCCTACGACTACGGAGCCAAGCCGCGCCGGCGCTGGCCGGCCAAGCACGACACGATCCTCGTCTACGTCAGGACGCCCGGCGGCCATCACTTCGACGCCGACGCGGTCGAGCGAGAGCCGTACATGGCCCCGGGCCTCGTCAGCGCCGAGAAGGCCGCGCGCGGAAAGCGCCCGACCGACGTCTGGTTTCACACGATCGTGCCCACCAACGGCCGCGAGAAGACGGGCTATCCGACGCAGAAGCCCGAAGGCGTGCTGCGCAGGATCGTCGCCGCCTCCTCCCGGCCGGGCGGTTGGTGCCTGGACCCGTTCGCCGGGTCGGGCACGCTGGGCGCCGTCTGCCGGCAGCTCGGCCGGCGCTTCGTCCTGATCGACTCGAGCCCGGTCGCGTTCGAGGTGATGCGCGAGCGGATCGGATCCACGCTCGGCGAGCCGGAAGCCGGGGCGCTCACGGCGCGCGCGCAGCCCACCGCACGCGCGGCGCTCACGGCGCGCCGGACACGAGCGGCACGAACCTGACCGCCTCGCAGCGACGCCGCGAGATCCCTTCGGCATCGCGGCGGACGTACATCAGCCGCTGGCGGTCCGGCCGTCCGGGATCGGCGGCGATCGGCGCGACGAGACGGCCGCCGAGGGCCAGCTGGGTCGCCAGGATCTCAACTCCTCCGGCCGTCGTGGCGGCAGCGACGTTGATCGCGTCGAACGGCCCGTGCTCGCGCGCCCCCTCGCTGCCGTCACCGACGAGCAGCTCCACATTGGTGATCTCGAGCCCGGCCAGCGCGGCGGCGGCGTGACGGCTGAGCGCGCGGTGACGCTCGATGCTCACGACGCGGCTCGCGAGCTGCGCCAGGAGCGCTGCGTGGTAGCCCGATCCGGTGCCGATGTCGAGGACCCGCTCGGTTCCCCGGAGCTCGAGCAGCTCGAGCATCCTGGCGACGACGAGCGGCTGCGAGATCGTCTGGCCGCAATCGATCGGCAGCGCGACGTTCTCGTACGCACGGCGGCGGAGCTCCGGCGGGACGAAGACCTCGCGGGGGGTCGCCGCGAGCGCCTGGAGCACGCGGGTGTCCTCGATCAGCGGCGAGAGGGAGGCGACCAGCTGGGCGGCGGCGTCCACGTGGTGCGGCGGGGCCTCACACCCGGGCGAAGCGCGCGACGAGGGGGTCGAGCCGCTCCCGCAGCTCGTCGCTCGAGAAGGCGGGGACCTCGAAGCTCGCGTCGCCGTGCCGGGTGCGCACGACGAGTCGAGCGCGGCCGCTGCGCCGGCGCCTCCGGGCCGGGGCCGGCACCTCGAGCGTGTCGATGTCGGGCCAGGCGAGTCGCCCGACGATCTCGTCGTCGCCGCGGATGATGTCGAGGCCGTCGACCGACACGCGCAGGTCGATGCCCGACTGCCAGGCGGGAAGGTTGGCCACGCCGCCGAGGTGGATCGCGGTGACGCGGAGGTCCTCTTCCTCCTCGCCGAACTCGTAGGCGGGGGCCGGCTCGGGTCGGGGTTCGGCGGTGGGCTCGGGCTCGGCGGTGGGCTCGGGCTCGGCCGTGGGCTCGGGTTCGGCCGTGGGCTCGACTTCGACTCCGGGCTCGGGCGCCGGCGCCTCGGTGGGGAGGACCTCGTCCGCGGGCGCCGGCATCTCAGCCGCCGCAGCCTCCTCCTCGGCCTCCAGCTGTGCGAGCCGCTGCGCCGGCCGCTGGGTCAGCTCGGTGAGGCTCTGCTCGTAGGAGGGCGCGCCCACCAGCTCCTGGGCCATCGCCACGGCCGGGTGGTGGAGGGCCTCGACGAGGCCGATCCCGAGCTCCTCGGAGGCAACGTCGGCCAGCGCTCTGCGCCACTGGAGCCCGTCGGCGCGGTCGGCGGAGCGCTGGACGAGCTCCTCGATGCGCGCCTCATCGAGGTCGATCACGTCGGCATGCGCCGTCGCGGCCTGCGCGTAGGCATGCCGGAGGCGCTCGACGAGCGCGTCGCGCCCGCGTTCGGCCAGCCGCCGGGCGACCTGCTCGACGTCCTCGTTCACGGCGTCTCCTCCTCGAGCCCAGCCTTGAGCAGCCGCAGGAAGCGTCCGGCGTCCGGCGCCTGGACCGTCCGATGGTCGCAGGCGAGCGTCAGCGTCATCACGTGCCCGGGGACGACGGCCTCGTCCTTGACGAGCACGGCCTGTCGCAGCGCTCCGACCGCGAGTGCCGCGGCCTGGGGCGGATTGATGAGCGGGGTCAGCATCGTCACGGGCGCGTCGGCTGGAGGATGCACGGTAAAGGTGGCCCCCGACAGCTCGGCCGAGGTCAGCTCGCCACGCCGCGCGCGCTCAGCCTTGTCGCGCAGCTCCGAGCCGATCTCGCCGGGGGATTTGCGATCGGCGTCGAACACGGTCGCCGTCACCGTGCCCTCTCCGGCCGGGAGCGTCACGGCTACGTTGACCCGACCGTACAGCTCACGGCGCCCGTCGCGGTAGGCACCGTTCAGGCGAGGCGCCTCGCGCAGGCATGCTGCCGCCGTCGCCACAACGAGAGCCGTCGGCGGGCAGCCGAGCTGCTCGGCTCGGGCGAGGCTGCGGCCGGCATCCACATCGATCGCGTACTCGACGCTCGGCACGATCGCGCGCGTCTCGGCGCTGCGGCGCGCGACCGCGCGTTCCTGGCGATCGAGCTCCTGGGTCGTGACCTCACCCTTCGCCCCGACCGCGACCGCACCCGCTGCGGAGGGGTCACTCATGGGCTGAACATACACGGTCAACCGGGCTCCACGGCGGCCCATTTCGCCAGGAACTCTGCTGCTTCCATGCCCGCCAGATCGGTCCGCAGCTCGCGCAGCAGGCGGGCGGCCGGCTTGGCCGGGAGGTTCCAGAACAGGATCACCTCGCCATCGTCGATCGAGACGAGCTCGATCCGGTCGACTCGATCCTCGCCGGCCATGAACGCCGGCACGATCCGGTCGCGAGAGACGATCAGGTGGTAGGCGCGGTTGGCCCTCACGGTGACGCTCTCATGCGCCGGCCCGCGCAACCATCGCCGCGGCAGCCTCCTCCACAGCCACCGGCCCCGTGAAGAGCTCTCCGCCGGCGAGGATCGCCGGGAGGTCGCGGACGCCGGCTGCGGTGGCGCGGGCGAGGGCGTGCTCGAGCGCCGCGTGTACGGAGCGCAACGCGATCCCCTTCACGACCGCAGCCGGGTGCATCTCGCAGGCAGCGGCGGCGATCAGGACCGTGCTCTCCTCCCCGAGGTCGCGCCCGCCCGCGAACGCCTGCCGGAAGGCGGCCAGCGAGAACGCGACGGCGCGGCCGCCGCGCTTGGCATAGGTTGCCGCGAGGACCGCCGTGCGCGTGTCGGGTGGCCAGCCGCTGGGCCACCGAAGCGGCTGGAGGCCGAGCGCTTCGGCTTGGGCGGCGATCGTCGCGAGGTCCGGTTCGACGTGGCCGATCGCGAGCTCCGCCGCGACCACCGGCTCCCACTCGGGGACGACGCCGAGCGCGGCATTGATCCGCTCGGCAGCCAGGTAGCAGCCCGGGTGTCCGAGGTCGTAGAAGAAGACCGGCTGCCCGGGCGCTCCTGCGTCGCCCGTCGCGGCTATCCCGGGCGCTCCCGCGTCGCCCATCGCGGCTATCCGTGGATCAGCCAGCCGTCCGCCGCGCGTGCGGCCTCCATCAGCGCCTCGGACAGCGTCGGATGACCGTGGATGGTGCGCGCCACCTCGGGATAGCCGCCCTCGAGCACCTTGGCGTTGACGAGCTCCTGGATCAGCTCGGTGGCGCGCGATCCGACGATGTGGCCGCCGAGCAGCTCTCCGTACTGCCGGTCGCCGACGATCTTGACGAGGCCGGTGCGGTCCCCGTAGACCGTCCCGGCGCCGACCGCGCCGTACTGGACCTTGCCGACGACGACGTCGTGACCCTGCTCGCGAGCCTGGGCTTCTGTCAGCCCGAAGCTGCCGACGTTGGGCGTGCAGAACGTGGCCCGCGGGATGTCGATGTAGCTGATCGGATGCGTGCTGAGGCCGGCTGCGTCCTCGACCGCGATCACGCCCTCGTCGGATGCCTTGTGGGCGAGCGCAGGGCCGGGCACGAGGTCGCCGATCGCGTACACGCCGGAGGCGCTCGTGCGCAGGGCCCCGTCGACCTCGACCAAGCCCGTTTCGGTGAGCTTCACGCCAGCCGCCTCGAGACCCAGCCCCTCCACGTCCGGGCCGCGGCCGGCGGCGATCACCAGCCAGTCCGCCTCGCCAGACTCCTCCCCGAACGTGAACGTGACCTTGTCGGCCGCGGACTCGACGTCGCGCACGAGCGTCCCCGTGTGCACCGACATCCCCTGTTTCTTCAGGCCCCGCTCGGCCACCTTCGAGATATCGGCGTCCTCGGTCGGCAGGACGCGGTCCAGCGCCTCGAACAAGCGCACGTCGACCCCCAGGCGGGCATAGGCAGAGGCGATCTCAGCACCCGAAGCGCCCGCGCCGACGACCGCGAGGCTGCTTGGAAGCTCGGGGAGCGCCCACGCCTCCTCGGTACCGATCACCCGGCCTCCGAACTGCGTCCCCGGGATCGGCCGCGGCACCGAGCCGGTGGCGAGCACGATCGTCTTGGCGGCGATCTCGCGGCCGTCGACGGACACTGCGCCGGCGCCCGCCAGCGCGCCAGAGCCCTCGATCAACTCGATCTGGTTCTTCTTGAACAGCCCCGAGACGCCGCCGGTCAACGTCTGCACGACCTTGTTGCGCCGCTCCATCACGGCGGCGAAGTCGACTTCCGGATCGCCCGCCCGGATGCCGAACTCATCGGCGTCGCGGATCTCCTGGAGCACGTCGGCCACGCGCAGCACGGCCTTGGCCGGGATGCACGCGTAGTTCAGGCAGCGCCCGCCGACCTTGTCGCGCTCGACGACGGCGGTCTTCATGCCGAGCTGCGCCGCGCGGATCGCCGCCACGTACCCACCGGGCCCGGACCCGATGACGACGCAGTCGTAGGAGGAGTCAGGCACGGGCTCGAACCCTACCGGCCGCCCCGCTGCGGCATCTGCAAGCGACTCAACACCCGCACGAGCTTCCAGAACAGATAGCCGCCTCCGACGATGAAGATCGGCGGCACGAGCAGCCCGAGCAGGTTGCTGGCCTCGACCATCAGCAGCGAGAACAGGACGATGACGATCGCGAGCAGCACCATGAAGCCGAGCACCGCCTGGTACCAGAGCCTCCACATCCCGATCGCGCATGCGAGCATCACCACCGAGAAGACGATGATGCCGCCGGGCGACGGGTGCTTCCCGGCGATCTTCGCGCCGGCCGCCCACAGGACGATGTTGCTGACCGACGCGAGGCCGGTCAGGATCACCCCGGCCAGGATCGGCCACGGGCGCTCGCCGTCGCCCAGCGGCACGAGCGCCGCACGTGCCGCCGCGTTGCGTTCCTCAGAGCGCGCCCGATACGCCGCGACGGCCGGCTGCTCCGGCTTGGCGCGGGGCCGGTCGCGTTTGCGCTTGCGCTTACGCTGCGCCAACCGGCGCCTCCAGCTCGAGGCCGGCTCGCAGCATCCGTGCCGCCCCCTCGGCGTCAGCGGTCTGAGTGATCGCGCGCACGACGGCGACTCGGCGAGCGCCCGCCGCCACGACGGCGGGAAGCGTGCCCGGATCGATGCCGCCGATCGCGAAGAACGGCAGGCCCGCGTGCTTCCTCGCGTAGGCGACCAGCTCGAGGCCGACGGGGGGTCGGCCCGGCTTGGTCGGTGTCGCGTACACGGGCCCGACGCCGATGTAGTCGACGGCCAGGCCGGTCGCCGCGTCGATCTGAGCCTCGCTGTGAGTCGAGAGGCCGACCAGGCGCTGGGGGCCGAGCAGTGCCCGGGCTCGTTGGGGCGCGGTGTCGTCCTGCCCGAGATGGACCCCGTCCGCGCCCACGGCCTCGACGAGGTCGGGCCGGTCGTTGAGGATCAGCGGCACGCCGTGGCGTTCGCAGAGGCTCGCGTAGCGGCGGCCCGTCGAGACGATCTCCTCGTCCTCGGCGGACTTGATCCGCAGCTGCACGACCTGGACGCCGCCCTGCAATGCGGCGTCCAGGTGCTCATCGCAGAGGATGCCCGCCACCAGGTACAGCTGGGCGGCTCTGAGAGCGCTCCGTGGATCGGCGATCACCCCCTCAGTCTGCCAGCCGACGATCGCTAGCATCGATCTGGTCCCGTGAGCGTCCAAGGCAGATCATCTGACGTCCTGATCGTCGGCGCGGGGGTGATCGGACTCGCGGTCGGCTGGCGCGCAGCGCAGCGCGGCCTGCGCGTGACGGTGCTCGAGCGGGACGAGCCGGGCCAGGCCACCTCCCGGGTGGCGGCCGGCATGATCGCGCCGATCGCGGAGGCCGAGCCCTCCGAGCCCGAGCTGCTCGGCCTGGGTCGCCGCAGCGCCGAGCTGTACCCGGCGTTCGTCGACGAGCTGATCGCCGTGACCGGGCTGGACCCCGGCTACCGCCGGTTCGGGACGTTGCTGGTGGCTCGCGACGCCGACGAGGCTGAAGCGCTGGAACGCGAGCTGGCGATCCGCCGCCAGCTCGGACTGCCGGTTCGCCGTGTGCTGGCGAGCGAGGCTCGCGCGCTCGAGCCGGCGCTCGCGCCGAAGCTCCGGCTCGCCTTGGAGATCCCCGACGATCACGCGATCGACCCGCGGGCGCTCGTGGCTGCGCTCCGCTCGGCGCTGACCGGGACCGGCGGCGAGATCCGCACGGCCGCCGATGTCGGTGAGGTGATCGTCTCCGATGGCCGCGTGCGCGGGGTGCGGCTGAGGTCAGGGGAGCCGCTCGGGGCCGAGCGCGTGCTGATTGCCGCCGGGCCGTGGTCGGACCAGATCGCCGGCCTGCCGCCCGAGGCGCAGGTGCCGCTCAGGCCGGTCAAGGGACAGATCCTCGCGCTCCGGGACCCGAGTGGACCCGGCCTGATCGGCCGGGTCCTCCGAATGCAGCCCGGTTACCTCGTCCCGCGCGGCGACGGGCGCTACGTGCTCGGGGCGACGCTCGAAGAGCGCGGTTTCGACACGACGGTCACGAGCGGTGCGGTGTTCGAGCTGCTGCGCGACGCGACCGAGCTCGTGCCGGGCGTCAGCGAGCTCGTGATCGAGGAGCAGATGGTGGGAATCCGGCCGGGGACGCCGGACAACGCTCCGATCCTCGGGCCGGGCGCGCTGGAGGGGCTCCACTGGGCGACCGGTCACTACCGCCACGGGATCCTGCTCACGCCGGTGACGGCGGAGATCGTCTCCGCCGAGCTCGCCGGCGAGCCTGTCGATTTTGGCATCGCCGCGTTCGCGGCCGAGCGCTTCACAGCCGCGGTGGCGCGGTGATGGTCCTCAGCGTCAACGGCGAGGAGCGCTCGCTGGCCGACGGCGCGACCGTGCTGACGCTGCTCGAGTCGCTCAGCGCCCCCTCCGACGGCCGGGGCGTGGCGGTCGCGGTCGAAGGTGAGGTCGTGCCGCGCTCGGAGTGGGCGGTGACGAAGCTCGTCGCCGGCGGGCGCGTCGAGGTTCTCGTCGCCGTTCAGGGAGGATGAGGCTCGTGGACGAAGCGCTGACGATCGCCGGGCAGCGGTTCGGCTCCCGGCTGATCCTGGGCACCGGCGGGTTCACGAGCCATGAGGTGCTGGCCCGGGCGCTCGACGCCGCAGAGGCGGAGCTGTGCACGGTCGCGCTGCGCCGGCTCGGAGCGGCCGGGTCCGTGTCCCGCGGCTCGCTCCTCGAGGTGCTCGACCGGGCCCGCGTCCAGGTGCTTCCGAACACGGCGGGGTGCTTCACCGCCCGGGACGCCGTGGTCACGGCCCGCCTCGCCCGCGAGGCGTTCGAGACGGACTGGGTGAAGCTCGAGGTGATCGGCGATGACCGCACGCTGCTGCCCGATGCGGTCGAGCTCGTGTCCGCCGCCGAGACGCTCGTGGACGAAGGGTTCGTCGTGCTTCCGTACACCACCGACGACCCCGTTCTGGCGCGCCGCCTCGAGGATGTCGGCTGTGCGGCTGTGATGCCGCTCGGCTCGCCGATCGGCAGCGGCATGGGGATCTGCAACCCATACAACCTCTCGATCATCGTCGAGCATGCGGCCGTTCCGGTGATCCTCGACGCCGGGGTGGGCACAGCCTCGGACGCGGCGCTGGCGCTCGAGCTCGGTTGCGACGCGGTGCTCTGCGCGAGCGCGATCTCACGCGCACACGACCCGGTGGCGATGGCGCGGGCGATCAGCCTGGCCGTGCGGGCCGGCGAGCTCGCGGCCCGGGCGGGCCGGATCCCGCGCCGCCGCTACGCCGAAGCGTCGACGCCGGAGTCTGGGATGCCGGTCTTCGATGTCCCGGGGGCCCCGTCGTGATCCCGCGCGAGACCCCGGTGAAGCAGGCGCGGGTCGACGAGCTGATCGACGCCTGGGAGACGGTCTGGACCGACAAGGACGGCGAGCGGTTCGCCGAGGTCTGCTCCGAGCGCGTGCACTACGAGGACCCGCTGACCGTCGAGCCGATCGAGGGCCCCGAGGCGCTGGCTGCCCACGCCGGGCAGCTGTGGAGCGCCTTTCCGGACGCGCGCCTTCAGAAGCTCGGCACGCGGTTGAGCGACGGCAGGTTCGTCGCCGCGCCGAGCAAGCTGCTCGCGACCCATCGCGAACCGCTGGGCGGGCTCCCCGCGACGGGCCGGTTCATCGTCCTGCCGTGCGTGTTCTACTGCGAGATCGAGCGCGAGCGGCTCCTGCGCGTCCGTGCCTTCTTCGATCTCTACAGCGCGGCCACGCAGCTCGGAATCCTGCCGGGCCGCGGCACTCTCGGCGAGAAGGCACTGCTGATGCTGCGTGGCTTCGGGCTGCGCGGCGGGCGCTGAGACCCCGCTCGAGCAACGCACCGAACGCTTCGTGCTCCTCGTCGTCGTCGCGGTCCTGCTGTCCACCGCGGCTGGCGTCGTCGCCGAGCACAGGTGGGCCGCAACCCAGGCCGCGGTGCGCGCTGTGCTCACGTTGATGCTGTACGTGCTCGTCCCGTTCGTCGCCTACGTCAGCTTCGCGCACCTCCACCTCTCGCTCGGCGCCGGCGTCGGGCTCGTGCTCGCCTACGCGGGGCTCGGCCTGGCCGGCTTTCTCGCCTGGCTCTTCGGCCGCCGGCTCGGCGTCGCGCGCCCGGTCCTCGGCGGCGTGATCTGCGGCGCGATGCTGGTCAACACCGGCTACCTGGGGCTGCCGATGTGCGTCGTCCTGCTCGGTACCCACGCGCTGAGTCACGCGGTCGCCTACGACCAGGTCGTGAGCGGGCCGATGGTGTTCACCGCCGGCTTCGCGGTCGGAGCGGCGTTCGGAACGCGGCCGGGAGCCGGCGCCGGCCAGCGCCTGCGCACCTTCCTGACTCGCAACCCGCCGCTGGTGGCAGCGATCGCGGGGCTGCTCGTACCGGCCGCACTCGCACCACAGCCACTCGTCCGCGCCTCCCACCTGGTCGTCGATGCGCTGCTCGTGCTGGGGTTCATCGTTGTCGGAGTGTTCCTGTCCTCCGAGCGCCGCGAGGATCACGCCCCACTCCTCGAACGTCCTGATCGAGCGGTGCTCCTCGCCGTGTCGCTCCGCTTCACGGTCACACCCGCGCTGTTCCTTGCCGTCTCCGGGGCGGGCCTCGCGATCCCGACGGCGTACGTGCTCCAGGCCGCGATGCCCACCGGCATCAACTCGCTCGTCGTCGGGCACGCGTATGGCCTCGATCAGCGGACGATCGCCACGATCATCGTGTGGACGACGATCGTCGTGCTCGTCTGGGGCACGATCGCCTACCTGCTCTGACACACTCGCGGCTTGTCTGACTCACGAGCGCATCTCCTGACCGGCGAGGAGCTGACGGCCGGCGATCTATCGGAGCTCCTGGCGCGTGCCGCTCAGCTCAAGGCCGATCCGCTCGGCTCCGGCGCGCTGCGCGGCAAGAGCGTCGCCCTGATCTTCGACCAGCCCTCGACTCGCACACGGGTCAGCTTCGAGGCGGGGATCCACGAGCTGGGCGGCCACGCGATCGTGCTGCGGGGCGAGGAGATGCAGCTCTCCCGGGGCGAGTCGCTGCGAGACACCGCATATGTGCTGTCGCGCCACGCGTGCGCGATCGGGGTCCGGACCGGACCGCACGCCGTCGCCCGCGAGCTCGCAGACGCCGCGACGGTTCCGGTCATCAACATGCTCACGGCAGACCACCACCCGTGCCAGGCGCTGGCCGACCTGCTCACCCTCCAGGAGGCGTTCGGTGGTCTCGACGGGCTGAAGCTCGCCTACGTCGGCGATGGCAACAACGTCGCGCGGTCGCTCGCCATCCTCGGCGCGGCCGCGGGGGTTCGAGTCACGGTCGCGGCCCCCGAGGGGTTTCAGCTCGCGCCGGTCGCAAACGCCGAGCTGACCGATGATCCGGTCGCTGCTGCGAGCGGGGCCGACGCCCTGTACACGGACGTCTGGGTGAGCATGGGTGACGACCCGACGCAGGCGGGTGAGCGCCGCGCCGCACTCGCCGGCTACCGCCTCGACGAGGCGCTGCTGGAGCACGCGAAGCCGACCGCGATCGTCCTCCACTGCCTTCCCGCGCATCCCGGCGAGGAGATCAGCGAAGGCCTCCTGTACGGCGATCGGCAGCGGATCTGGGACCAGGCGGAGAACCGGCGCCACGCTCAGAAGGCGCTGCTCGAGCGCCTGGTCTCCACCGTCTGATTCCGAACCAGGCGGCCCCCGGCCTCGGCTGGAGGTATACATTTCGCCGCGGGAGAAGACGGGTGTCTGCGGTTGACGAACAGCCGGCGGTGGCGGACGGGGAGAGGTCAGACGACCTGCCGATCGCGGGGTACACGGAATTGACCGTCGCGCGGGTCTTGCCGGAGCTGACGGGCCTGAGCCGGGCGCAGCTCTGGCAGATGCGCGACTTCGAGCGCCGGCACGCCAACCGGGTGGCCGTGCTCGAGGCGATCGAGCGGGCGCTCGCGTGAGGAGCCCTGAGGAGCGGGTGCTCGCCTGAGGAGCGGGCGCTCACGTGAGCGCCCTACCCTTCGCTGCGTGGACAGCCCCACCACAACCGCCCGACCGCGCCGCGGCGACGAGCTGGAGCTGACCGTCGATTCACTTGCCTTCGGGGGCGCCGGCGTCGCTCGCCTCGACGGATATGTGGTGTTCGTCTCCGGCGCCGTGCCGGGGGACGTCGTACGCGCCGTCGTCGGGAAGTCGAAGCGCGCCTATGCCGAGGCGCGCGCGGTCGAGATCGTGGGGCCGAGCCCCGACCGCGTGGAGCCGCTGGCCGACCATCCGGGTGCGCCGTGGCAGGTGCTCCCCTACGAGCGCCAGCTCGAGGTAAAGCAGGCCCAGGTGGACGACGCGCTTCGGCGGATCGGTCGGCTCGACGGCTATGAGCTCGAACCGATCGTCCCCGCCGAGCAGCCATGGCGCTACCGCAACAAGCTCGAGTACTCGTTCGGAGCCTCGCCCGACGATGGGGCGCTCGTCTGCGGCTTCCACGCCCCGGGCGAGTGGGAGCGGATCGTCGAGGTGCGCGACTGCCTGCTCGCCTCGGAGGCGTCCAACGCCGCCCGCGACGAGGTCGTCGAGTGGTGCCGCGCCCAGGGTCTTGCGGCGTATGACCGGCGGACCGGCGACGGCTTCCTCCGCAACCTGGTGGTGCGCGAGGGCCGGCGGACGGGCGAGCTCCAGCTTCGCCTCGTCACCGCGCCGGGAGAGCTCGACCGGGAGGGTCTGGTCGCGGCCGCGCGCCGTGCCGACGGCCTTCTGTGGACTCGCCTCGACAGCGTCGCCGAGACGACGGCCGGTGGGGAGACGGAGCTGCTTGCCGGTGCGGAACGGTTCGATGAGCGGATCGGCGGGCTCACCGTGCGGATCTCCGGTGAGGCGTTCTTCCAGACGAACACCGAGATGGCCGAGCGCCTGTACGGGCTCGCAGTCGACTACGCCGAGCTCGACGGGTTCGAGCGGGTGTACGACCTGTACTGCGGGATCGGGACGATCGGGCTGCTGATGGCGCCGCGGGCGGCCGAGCTGTGGGGGCTCGAGATCGTCGAGCCGGCGATCGCCGACGCGATCGAGAACGCCCGGCGAAACGAGATCGACAACGCGAGGTTCTTCGCCGGCGACGTTCGCCTGGCCCTTCGGGAGCTGGTCGACCGGGCAGGCCGGCCAGACGTGCTGGTCGTCGATCCGCCGCGATCGGGTCTCTCCCAGAAGGTGGTCCGGCGGATCATCGAGGCCGGGCCGCGGAGGATCGTCTACGTGTCGTGCAATCCGACGACGCTCGCGCCGAACGCGGCCCAGCTCGCGGAGGCTGGATACGCGCTGCGCCGCGTCCGTCCGGTCGACATGTTTCCCCAGACGCCACACGTCGAGTGCGTCGCCGCGCTCGAGCGCGCCGGGTAGGGTTCGGCGGCGAGATGCGCGCGGTGACGATCAGTGACGGCGAACTGAGTGTCGCCGATCATCCGGATCCCGAGCCCGGCTCCGGCGAGGTCCTCGTGCGTGTCCGGGCCGCCGGCCTGAATGGGGCGGACATGATGCAGCTGCGCGGGCGCTATCCCGCCCCGCCGGGGGCCGCCCCCGACATTCCGGGCCTCGAGTTCGCCGGCGAGGTGGTCCGCTGCGGTCCGGGAGTGCTGCGGGGGTTCGAGCCGGGCGATCGGGTGA
>Ga0209810_1003350_pt1 | contig 16969 bp, 18 predicted proteins | sample Coa_R1_7_FD_187159 | JGI IMG/M metagenome (GOLD analysis project Ga0209810, IMG submission 187159) | Surface soil microbial communities from Centralia Pennsylvania, which are recovering from an underground coalmine fire - Coalmine... | ecosystem: Environmental > Terrestrial > Soil > Unclassified...
CGCGCCGCAACAGACGCCGCCGGGCGCGACTATCCGAGGATTGATGCTGGTCTGTGATGTCCTGTCGCGCGAAGAGATGATCGATCACGTGGAGTTTCTTTGAGGAGCCCCGAGCCGCATCATCGAGAAATCACCCCTCCGCATTAGGGCAGTTCCCGCGTGCGCTCCACCAACTCCTCGCGGGGGCGCATCATCGCCGCCGCCTTTTCCCACCTGAGACCGCCACCGAGGCAGGCCCGGGTAGTCGCCAGCGCCTGGTAGTAGCGGCTGTAGGGCCAGCCCGTGCCGCCCTCCCAGAGGGCGAAGGAGGAGAGCGCCTCGCAGTACTGGTCGAACACCTCGGTGGTCTCAACGTAGACGTCCGGCTCGAATCCTTCCATGTCCTCCCAGTTCTCGGAGTAGAAGACCTTCGGTACCCAGTGGGCCGGCCGCGACCGCTCGATGCGGGGGAGCGCGGCGTAGAACAGTGCGTCCTGCGCGATGATGTGCGCGTTGCGGTGATCGGTGTGGATCGAGTTCTTCCAGTGCGTGATGACGACATCGGGCCGCAGCTCGCGGATGATATCCGCCACCTCGAGCGCGATGGCCTGCGTGGCCGCCAGCAGGGCGTCGCCGTACCCCAAGATGATCGTCTCGGCACCCAGGATCCGGGTGCAGCCCCGCGCCTCCTCGATCTTCTGCCTGGCGTAGTCCTCGGCGCTCAGCGTCGGGTGCCCCTTCTCGCCCGGTGTCAGACTGAGAACGGTCACGTCGTAGCCGGCGCGCGCGTACTTCGCGATCTGCATGCCCGCCGCCAGCTCCTGGTCGGCGGCGTGAGCGCCGATGGTGAGCACTCGTCCCGTGGCCATTATCCCTCCAGAGAGCGGGTGTACAGGGTGAAGCGCCGCGTCACCCGGCAGCTGGCTCGTTCGTAGAAACTCAGATTCCGTCCACCCGCCCAACCAAACCAGAGGTAGCGGCTGCCGCGGGAGACCACGCGCTCGATCAGCGTGTAGAAGATGACGCTCCCGATCCCCTTGCTGCGGAGATCGGCCCGCACGCCGAAGGGGCCGAAGCGCCCCTCCGCTCCCGATGGTGGATCGGTGTACGTGTTCTCCCACTGCGTGTATCCCACGATCTCCCCGTCCTTGGTCGCCACCACGATCTCCTCGTCGCCACGCTGCAGGCCGTCACGGATGGTGTCACCGTACTCGGGGAAGTGTTCCAGGGAGAAAGCGATCAGGGGAAGGGTGTCCGCCCGCTCGAACATGCGCACCTCGTACCCCTTGGCCCGCAGTTCCTCCGCTCTGGCACGCACCGCCTCCGGCATGCGCACCCCCTCCAGCCGCATGCCCATGGCGACCGCCCCGGGGTGCGCCGCAAAGCCGCCGGCGCGCAGGAACGCCTGCGCCGCCGTGTAGTCCTCATCCACGCCCGGGAAGAAGTAAATGGGCGAATAGCCGTTGCACGAGACCGTGCTCCGTCCCTGCTGCCGGAGGTAGTCCAGCCCCTTCTTCAGAAGGGCGGTTCCGAGCCCCTGCCGTCGCAGGTGTGGCGCCACGAAGAAGACGGTGATGAACCCTGTCTCCGGCTCGGTTCCCACGCCCGGCATCGGCACCCGCCGGACGATCGCCTGCAGGAAGCCGGCGATCTCGCCGTCCGCCTCGGCGACCAGGGCGCCTTCCGGATCGAAGTTCGCGTCGAGCACGATGTGGTGCCAGAACCGGTCTTCCGAAATCGGATCTTTGGTCAGGCAACGGTTCCACAGGGCAACGATTGCCGCCAGGTCGTCTGGACGGAAGGGGCGGAGAAAGTACGGCTCTACTGCCGTGGTGCTGTCCCCTCTTCGCATGTCAGCCCCGCGATGTGCCATGTATCACCCCCCGGAATGTCTGTGTCGGGCCGAAGACAGATGACGACCGCCTGCCGGCCACGGCGCTCATCGGCATCGCAGACTACATCGTCTCGCGTGACGTTGACCTGCTCACGCTTGGCTCGGACCAGTGCATCCCGATACTGGACGCTGCTCCGGCCCTGCATGCGATTCGGGCCGATCTGGAGACGGACCCAGAAGAGTCCTGACGGCACGACGGCACCGTCAAGGAAGGTCTGGCGGAGAGGGTGGGATTCGAACCCACGAAGCGTTGCCGCTTACAGCATTTCCAGTGCTGCGCCCTAGGCCAGACTAGGCGACCTCTCCACGATAGGAAGAGCCGGCGCGTGCCGGCTCGAAAAAGTCTAACAACGCCCGGCGTGGACCGTCAATGCGGTACCGCAGCCCATTTTGTGGATGATGGGGAGGGCGGTTCCGGCCACCCATCCTGCGTCACATCGGAGGTTTTCATGGAGTTCTCACTCGGTAGCGACGTGCGGGGCCGCGACGGTACCACGCTCGGCTCCTTGCAAGGTGTCGTGTATGATCCCGGCACCGGCCAGATCGTCTCTCTCGTGGTCCGTCACGGCTTCGAGGGTCGGACCGCCGTCCTCCCCATCGGGTCGGTCGCCTCGGCCGACGGCAACGGGGTGGAAACGGAGCTCGATCAGGAGCAATTGGCGGCGATGCCGGATTACGCCGACGACGTCAACATCGCGCCGCCCCCGACCGCCGACAACCTGGAGGGGCGAGAGGAGATCGCGCCCGATAATGTCCCGGATGTCCCGCCGGTTGGCGCGGCGACCGGCGTGTCCTCCATTGCCTTCATTCCCATCATTCGCGAGGTGACACACGTCCCGGAGGGAGACGATGTTCTGGGTCGCCGTACCGCCGTGTACGCGACGGACGGCGAGATCGGTCACGTCTCGAGCATCCTCGTCGACGATCAGACGATGCGCCCCACGTCACTTCTCATCTCGGAGGGGCTCCTCTTTCCTCGGACGGTGGCGGCCCCGATGACGGCGGTGCAGGCCATTGAACCCGACCACGTCGTCCTGAACGTCCCCAAGGAGCACCTGACGTCACCGGATGATTGACCCGGGTCAGGCGCGGGCGATGGGACGATCCAGTAGGCTGCGGAGCAGGGTCGCCGCGTCGCCGCTGATGACGGACAGTTCGACGATGTCCTCGGCGAAGAGATCGTACTCTTCGAGGAGGCAGACGAGCTGCTCCCAATCGACGACATACGTGGTGCGTACCAGGCCGCCCGGCTGGTCGCGGGTGGCCGGTCGCTCGCCGACGCAGACGATGCGGTACAGGTTGTCGAGGTAGCCCTCGGCGCCTTCCTCCGCGATCTCTTCCTCGGCCAGCACTCTCAGCAGCGCCATCCTCACTCCTTTGCGAGAACCTGTCTCCTTCTTGAGCAGAGATCGTGCCGCAAAGAAAAAAGACCTGCCGTAGCAGGTCTTAGCTGGTAGCGGGGGCAGGACTCGAACCTGCGACCTCCGGGTTATGAGCCCGACGAGCTGCCACTGCTCTACCCCGCGACGCACCAAAGTATAGGGAGAAGTTTCCGAATATGTCAACAGTATCGCGGCGGTGGTCCGGTCGGTGACTCCCACGGGAGAGCGGCCATGGCAGGGGCCGGCAGCGTGCCGACAATCTCTCCAGACTCCATAGGGTGTGACGGCTCGAGATCTCGCTCTAGAGACGAGCGACGGCGCGCGTCAGGAAGTCATCGGTGTCGCGCAGTTCCATGATGGAATCGCTCTCCTCGCGCCCGCCCAGCGCCGAGGCGATGTCCCAGTAGGGGTGATACTCGCGGCGGCCAGTGATCTCCTGATAGATCTCGAGGAAACGATCGGCGGCCGCGGGACCGAAGGCGCCGTGGAGGTTCAGGCGGCAGTGACCGACGTCTGCCTCCGGAGTGCCGATGGCGGCGCTCGCCCAGTCGACGATGCCGGTGACGGCACCGTCCATCCAGAGGACATTCCCCGGATGGTAGTCGCGGTGGATGAAGGTCCCTTCATTGCCGGGGGGCGGACCATGAGCGATCTCGATGGCGCGTTCCCAGACGGCGGGATGGGGCACGTCGGGTGGCGGACGGCGCGGGATCGGCTCGTAGATGGCATAGGGAGGAATGATCGTCTGCGCCGGGACGGGGACGGCATGCAGGACCGGCAGCGGCTCCGCCAGCCGCCGCAGGTACCCCTCGAGATCGGCCGGATTCCATTCGATGGCGCCGGGCAGGCGTTCCATCAGGATCGCCGGCACGTCTGTCTGATCACCCGTCTCGTCCACAGCGACCAGACGCGGTGTCGGAATCCGCGCCGCGGCAGCCAGACGTAGCGCTTCGGCCTCGTGGGCAGCGAGGTCGGGTTCCTCGGCCAGCCAGTCCTGACGCACGAAGCGGCGCAGCACAAGTGAGATCGTGCGGTCGCGGTACTCGACGGTGACGGCATGGATGGCCGAGGACGTTCCGCCCTCCATGGCCCGGACATCGGCGAGGCGCGCGCCGGGGCCGACCGAGCGCTCGACCCAGTGAAGCGCGGACGCCGGCGGAGCGCCACGCAGCAGATCATGCTCGTCGGCTGGGAGGTCGAACCCGTGGGGACTCACGATGCGTCGGTATACGGCGGGAAGCGGAAGGCCATGTCCTTATTGAGCACGCCGCCGTGACCGAATTCCGCGATCTCTTCCGCCCGCACGCGCTGGCCGGAGAGGAAGCGTGGGAGGAGCAGGTCGAGAACGGTCGTCCGTGAGAACATCCCGCACATCGCGAGGCCGAAGACCGGCACGTCCCCCAGGTAGGAGAGCCAGCAGGTGCTCCCGGGGTGCGCCGGCACACCGCGGCGCTCGGTCTCAGCCCCGAGACGATCCAGGGCCTGGATGGTGAGATCGAGCGGATCAGTCGAATTCACGCCGGCGGCCAGGATCAGGGAGACACCCTCCGCGGTGAAGCAATCGAGGGCGGACGCGATCTCCTCGACATCGTCCGAGAGGTACCGGATGCCGGCCACCGGCGAGCCGAACCATCCGACCTTCATCTGAATGGCCGACTCAAAGCGCTCGCGCGCCCGGCCGCCAATTCGCTCGCGAACCACGACGCCGACAGCACCACCGGTAAAAGGGCGCACCCGCACCACCGGAGCCGCGTCCCGCGCGATCTCCTCCGCCCGAGCGACGACCTCCTCCGGTACCACCAGCGGCGTCACTTTCGTCGCTGCCACCGGCTTGCTTTCCAGCACGGGTTGGCCGTCGTACACCGTAAAGACCGACATATCCGGCAGCAGGTTGATGCGGCGCAGAGCATCGGTGTCGACCTCGACGATTCCCCGTCGGGCGGCGCGGAGGTGCGTCTGACTCTCCACCGGCGGACCGATGTCCAGCCCGTCGCCCGCCACCGCCCGAGCCAGTCGCGTCGAAGCCGCGTTCTCATGGAGATCGCCGGGTTCCATGGCAATCAGGTGCAGTTCTTCACCAGCCGCTCGCAGGGCAGGGATGTCGTCCGCCGTGAGAATTTGCCCCTTGTCGATCCGGTGTCGCCCCTCGGCATCAGCCGCGACCACGTTCTGACAGAGAACCGTTCCGACGACACGCTCCTCGGTAATGGCCTCCGGTTCGAGAGCGAAGGCACGCATCAGCCGGCCAGCCGACGCCGCATGAAGCCGCCCTCGGCGCCGTACCGCACTGCCGTGATTTCCGCCAGAATGGCCAGGGCCGTTTCCTCGGCGGATCGTCCGCCGAGATCGAGGCCGACCGGACCGTAGATCCGGCTCAGCTGCTCCTCGCTGTACCCCTTGGCGCGCAACCGCTCGAAGCGTTCGCGCTGTGTCTTGCGGCTTCCAATGGCCCCGATATAGGGAACAGGACTGGGGAGGACTTCATCCAGTGTGGGCTCGTCGAACTTGGGGTCGTGGCTGAGGAGCACGACATACGTGCTCTCGTCGAGCCGGAGACCCGGCAAGACGTCCTGCGGCCAGCCCTTGAGCACACGGTCGGCATCGGGATACCGTGCCGGATCGGCAAAGGCAGCGCGGGCGTCGACGATGATCACGCGGTAGCCGAGCGCCTGACCGAAGGTCGCCAGGGGACCGGCTGCCCCCGTGGCGCCGACGATGAGCAGCCGCGGTGGGACGGGAAAGCTCTCGATGAAGACCTCGGTCAGGCCGCCCGGCATATCGTACGCCCTGGTCTCCGTCGTCCCGGCACGCAGGAGATCCCGGGCCTCGATCCGCACGCGTTCCGTCAATCCCGCGTCGCCCAGATCACCCTCGGCGCTGCCGTCCAGCCGAACGAGAAGCTTGGCGCCGACGTGCTCGCCGGTGAGGCGTGTTGCCAGTGCCACCGGAATCTCCTCGTCGAGGTAGCGGCGAAACGTATCAAAGAGAGTCATACCACGTTTTACCGCTTCTGGGGTCGCCGGCGCCGCAGCACCTCAATCTATCGCACTGTTCGGCGTTCGCTGCCCGTCCGCTCGACGTCCACCCAGACCAGACGCTACCCTGTGCTCGCGGCCACTCCCCGCTCCAGCCGCTCGACATCTTTCTGAGCGCCCAGCCGGCGGAAGATGGCCAGCGCCTCCTCGACCTGCCCCATCTGTTCCAGGATGCGGGCCTCGGCGTACGGGTAGGGAAGCTCTCGCGCCAGCCCTAACCCCTCGGCCAGGATCGGCGCTGCCTCCTCCTCCCGTCCCTGGCGCCGCAGCACCATCCCCTGCACCCGCAACGCGTCCGCCAGGCCCAGGCGGTCTCCCTGCGTCCGTGCTCGATCCACCGGCTCGCGAATCACCGCCTCAGCGCGGACCACCTGGCCCGCATCCAGCAGCGCCCGGGCAAGGATCGTCTCGATCTGCACCCGGTAACTGCCCTCCCGTCCCGCCAGTGGCGCGAGCCGCGCGATCGCGCCTGCGGGCTCCCCCCGCAGCACCTCAAGTTCCGCCAGGGCTATCTGGCCAAACTCCAGAGCTTGCCGGTCCCCTGATTGGGCCGCGGCCGCCAGCCCCTGGTGCAGGACTATGTCCGCCTCGTCCCACTTGCCCTGAGCCATGAGGACATGACCGTGCTGCAGCGGGATGTACGGGGCGGCAGAGTTCTCCGAGGGGAGGGTGGCCAGGACCTCGTCCGCTCGCTCCAGGTGCCCTCGGGACTGCTCCCACTGCCCCAGACTCAACTCGATCTCGGCCAGGTTCACCAGGGTGAAGGCGACCTGGGAGGGGTTGCCGCCGCGTGTCGAGACCTCCAGCCCGCGCTCATTGAAGTCTCTCGCTGCAGACAGGTCCCCCCGCACCCGGTGGGCTTCCCCCTGGTTGGCCAGCGCGATGCCCAGCCGATCGAGATCCCCCACCCGCTCCAGCAGCGGGATCGCCTCCTCCAGCAGCGCGATAGCCTCGTCATTCCGTCCCAAGAAGTTAAGACCGCTCGCTCGGCGCTCCATCGCCGACGCCCGCAGACGCTCGTCTCCGATAGCCCCCGCGATCTCCTCTGCCCGCTCGGCCGGCGCCAGCATCTCCTCGTAGCGGCCGAGGAACTGGAAGTTCTGATTGCGGGCGAGGTGGAGGGCCGCAAGAGCCGGGGAGGGCCCGGACCAGGTGAGAAGCTCGATCATGGGCTCGATCCGGCTCTTGCGGCCGGCCGGCGTAGTTGAACGCTCGGCCCAACTCCGCTGCTGCCCTCCCGGCTCCCTCCAGATCCCGTCCCTCGCGGTAGGTCTCGACCGCCCGCTCCAGCACCGGGATCGCCTCGTCGGCTCGCCCCACCGTCCGGAGGGCCCCACCCAGCTTCTCGTCCAGTCGGGCCAGAATGGTCACCTCGCCGCCGATATGGTCCTGCCGGGTGCGCGCCTCCTGATAGTTCCCGATCGCCGTCTCCATCGCATAGATCCCGACCGCCCGATCCCCCGCGCGTTCCAACCACTCCGCCGCCTCCGGCACCTGGGTTCTGGCGTAGTGATAGGCAATGATCTCGACGTATTCATCCGAGGGATAGAGGGAGGCAAGCGCTCGGGCCGTCTTGAGGTGGAGTTCCTGCCGCCGTCTCTGGACGAGGGTGTTGTAGGCGACATCGCGCAGGCTCACATGCTTGAAGACGTACTCGAGATCAGGGTTTCTCCGGGGAAAGGCGATTTCGGCACGCTGCAGATGGGCCAGAGGCTCTTCGAGTTGCTCGGTGGCCTGGCCCATCACCTCGGCCAGCAACCGGACCCCAAAGCTGCGCCCGATGACACTTGCCACCTGCGCCACCCCTTTGGTCTCCCCATCCAAGCGGTCCAGACGGGCCAGGAGCACCTCGGTGAGTGTGCTCGGCAGCTTTTCCGCCGCTCCCGGCACCAGCACCATCTGCCCGTTTCGCTCCTCCAGTCCGCCCGTTTCCTGCAGTGCTCGCAGCATCTCCTCCACAAAGAAGGGATTGCCTCCGGCGCGCTCTGCCACATACCGCTCCAGGTCGGGGGCGACGCGCACTCCCCCTAAGACGGCACCGGCCAGGGTTGCCGCGTCCTTCTCCCCTAAGGGCCGCAAGGTCATCCGCTCCGGCCAGCCCCACTCGCTCCACGGCGCGTTCCACCCGGGACGGCTGGCCGCCAGGATGAGCATCCGCAGTCCCAGCACATCGCCCAGCACTGCCGTCAGCACCTCCTGACTTGGCGTATCCATCCAATGCAGATCTTCGAGGACGATAACGGTCGGTGCGCGTTCACTCACGGCTGCCAGCACCATCCGTATGCTCCGGATGAGCGCCGTTCGCCGAATCTCGGCACCCGCGCGCGCCACCCCACTCTCCCCAATCGGCAAGCCCAGCACCTCCCCCAACACATCGAGCGCTTCGGCCCGTTGCTCAGGGTCCGGAATCAGGGAGGGGATGGCGACACGAAGCTTGCCGGCGACCTCATCCAGGGAGTCCTGCTCCTTGATGCCAAAGAGAGAGCGGAGGAGATCGGCAATGAGCCACAGGGAGATCTCCTGACCGTAGGAGAGGGAGCGGGCGCGAACGACCCGCACGGCGGAGGCAGCGGCGATCCGGCCCAGGGCCTCCGCGATAAGCCGGCTCTTGCCGACCCCGGCATCCCCGATCACGGTGACCAGCTGTCCCTCACCGCCCTGGGCCCGGACCCAGGCTTCCAGCAGCAAGCTCATCTCCCGGTCCCGGCCAATCAGCGGGGTCTCATACCCTTCCCAGCGCTCTCCAAACTCTTCCCGAATCCCCTCCGCCGGCCAGACCGGGACCAGGGCCACTTTCCCTTTCAGGGTCACATCACGGCGTTCGCCATAGACGATCCGGCGCCGCGTGAGACGCATGGTCTCGGCTCCTACCAGGATCTCTCCTGGCTCGGCCACGGATTGGATGCGTGCCGCCGTGTTCAGAGCATCTCCGGTGACCGCCACATCTTGTCGTCCTGAGGCGTCCCAGGTTCCACTGACCACCTCGCCAGTATTCACTCCGACCCGAATCTGTGGGTTCGCCTGCCAGCGGTGCCGGGCATGCTCGGCGACCGGTTCGATGGCACCCTGCATGCCTAACGCACAGAGCACCGCCCGTTCGGCATCGTCTTCATGCGCGATTGGTGCTCCAAAGAGGGCGAGCACCGCATCCCCGGCATACTTCTCGACGGTGCCGCCGTAGCGCGCGATCTGGTCGGCCATGGCCTGGAAGTACTGCGCCTGGAGATCACGGACCTCTTCGGGGTCGAGGGACTCGGAGAGGGGGGTGAAGCCGACGAGATCACAGAAGAGGGCGGTGACTAAGCGGCGCTCCTCGGCGGGGCGGGAAGGGGCAGTGGTGGGTGAGGCGGCTGGAGACGGTGGGATCGCGGCGGGAGTGCTGCTGGAGGGTGCGTGTGCCGGTGGGACGACGGACGCTGGGATGGCCGACGGCTCCAGCGGCGTGGCGCAGTAGACGCAGAAGCGCATTCCCTGGGGACTCTCCTGCCGGCAGGCAGGGCAGCGTCGGGGAAGGGGAGAGGCGCAGAAGCCGCAAAACGGGGCCACGGCCGGCGTCTGGCTCCCGCACTGCGGACAGCTCGTCATCTCCATCGTGCCGCTATCGTACCACGGTCCCGAGACGCCCCTTGCGGCCGCGTGGGGGGCCTGTTCGTCTACGCGCCAAGGGGAGGAGGGAGCGCCACGGCCGCCGAGTTCAGGGGTTAGGCCACGATCGGGCGAGGGTAGCTTCGAGAGATCGGCGGGCCGGCACTACCCGTCTTCCGGGTTGCGCAGTTGCTCCCGAACACGATCAACAATCTCGCGTGCCAGCTGGATTGCGCGTTGGGCCTCATCGCGGGACGGCTCTAGCGGGCCACCAGGGTAGCGAAACACCGTGGCGTACGGGTTCAGCGTTCGGGCCGACGCGAGGAAGTCGCCGAATGTCGGATCGACGCCCCGGCACTGGGCGACGAGCCGCTCGAGGTTATGGGTCTTCTGCAAGGGACGGTTGTGCGCCGCGAGGAACGACTTGAGGGCCTTCTCGGTTGCCTGTTGGGCGTGGTAGGCCGCTTGATCGGCAAGGGCCGGCACCCCGTCGATGGCTCGGGCCGCGATAATCAGGTCTCGGTCCGCCCTCTGCAGCCATTCGTCCGCCTCGCGGCGGGCCTCAGGCTGCATAGAGCGTCCGGCCCTCGCGCCGTACAGTCGCGGGGAGTGACGCGGCGGCTCGGCTCCTGCTCTCGAACTCGTCGGCCGACATGACGAGAATGTCGATCGGCAACGAGTGCACCGGCAGGGCGTGGTAGGCTGCCTGGGCCAGGCGATGGGCCGGCTCGGTAGCTCTGGGAACGACGATCAGCAGGTCGAGATCGCTGTCCGGTCCCGCCTCATCGCGCACCTGGGATCCATATGCATAGATGCGAGCCGGATGGAAGGTCGCAACGAGACACTCTATGATCTGCACCAGCTCGCCGGCGCTCTCCTCCGTCCATGTGGGAAGCGCCCGGCGGATCCGGTCTTCGACGGCCGGTGGCGGTTCACGGTCCATGTCGTTCCCCCTGGAATACCCTACACCTCTCCAAAGAATACTCATCCCGGCAGCGGCCAAGGGCTGCACGCGCCGTCACCGTCCATCCCGCCGCCGGCACGCTGATCGGCGCTAGCAGAAGAGGGCGCACCTCGGCGATGAGCAGGTCAGGGATGGGCGTGCGGTGCCACATGCCGTGATGGTGTGCCAGGTCCCGTTGCAAGCGGAGGGCGCGATCGAACAGATCAGGGGGAGCGGCTACGACCCTGAAGGCCGCGTGCAAAGCCACCCGAAGCTCGTCGTAGTCGGTGGCCGAGCGGGCCGAGTAGAGCTGTTCGAGCTCACCGATCGGGCAGACGAAGAGGGAGCCGGCCAGCTCAGCCAGCATCCGGCCGATTGCCGGATCACTCGCCCGCGCCGTCGCGCTTTTGTCGAGTATCCATCCCGCTAGCTCCACATCTCCTCCGCCGACAGAACCTCCAGGTCACCGTGCGTGCGGAGTCGCTGGAAGTAGTCAATTTGGCGGGCAGCACGCGCTGCCTCCTCGCGGTCGGAGGCGTCGGCGAGGCGCCGCAACGCCTCCTCCACGGTGGCGCGCGTCGTGGGATTGCCGAGGGCGCGTCTCGCGCGGGCCAGCAACTCATCATCAATCTCGATGGTGGTGCGTACCTTCATGTGTACAGACTAAAGCACTTACTGTACACGCCTTCCCAATCCCTCCAGTGACTCCAATGCTCGCGAAATCGGAGGCGGCCATGATCCACGCCGGTATCGCGGAACTGAAAGCTTCCCTGAGTGAATACCCGGCGCGGGTTCAGGAGGGGGAAGAGGTCATCGTGGCGGATCGTGGCCGTCCCGTTGCGCCTCTCGTTCCCCGCATGCCTGGTAGGGGCCGGCTCTGCCGTGCCCGCTTGGTCCGTCGTGCCCATCCCTCTCGAGGATTCCCGCCGTCTGTCTTCCGCCTGTCTGCCAATCCCGACATGACGGAACGAGGGGCCAGGGCGGGCACGGCAGGAGCCGGCCCCTACCAGCTTGCTCGATCGTGTGGTAGGGGCCGGCTCTGCCGTGCCCGCCTTCTCCCTCGTGCCAGAGCGTTCGGCTGATTCATGCCGTCGGTGGTCCGCGTGTTTGGCAATGCCAACGTTGTGGTACGAGGGGCCAGGGCGGGCACGGCAGGAGCCGGCCCCTACGGCGTGTTGTCGTGATGTCAATGGTTGTGGCGCTGTGAGACGATCGTTGGGACGGGCGACGCCGGATCCGACCCCGACGGCACATGGTCGGGATGTCAAGAACCCGTGTGCGCCGTGAGACGATCGTCGGGACGGGCATGCCAGATGGCTGGGATGTCAAGGGACCGTGTGCGCGGTGAGACGATTGTCGGGACGGGCGAGGCAGGAGTCGGCCCCTACCCAACAGAGCCAAGGTCATCGCGCGCCGTTATACGCTGCTGACGCGGTTAGGCTTGCGGCTGTGCTCCTGTGGAGCGAAGGGAGGTCCACGGAGGGATTCGTTGCCCTGGACGCGCGGCGACGCGACGCAGCGTGGCGCTCAGTTCGGCAGTTCTCCGCCGTCTGTGGCAAGCAGCGTTTGCACGCTCCGCCTGAGTTGGGGAACGTCACGCTTCACGATCTCCTACACTGCGTCCAGGTCGACGGCGGCGTAGCGGTGGATCAGTACGTCCCTCATCCCCGCCAGGCGGCGCCAGGGAACGCCGGGATGATCTTCATGTAGTCCCACTCACAGATTCTTGGCCGCTTCGCCGATGATCTCCAGTCGCCGGATGACCGCGTCGTGCCGCATCGGTTCACGCATGAGCTGCTCACGCGACACGTCCGTATAGTGCTCGATCATCCCGGCGGAATCGAGGATGTGGCGCAGGTAGACGGCGTCACGGGTCACAGGTCAACCGCATCACGCAGGACGGCGTCCCTGATGTCGGGGCTCAGCGACGCTTCGGTCACCACGTCGACGGGCCGGCCCAGAAGGTCCTCGAGGTCCTGCTTGATGGCGACGAGATTGAGCAGAGAGGTTCCCGGCTTGACGGTCAGCACGAGATCGACGTCACTCCCCTGTCCATCGTCGCCCCGCGCCACCGACCCGAAGAGGCGAACGCGCCGGGCACCGTATCCACGTGCCACGCGCACGATATCGTCTCGGTTCAGATCTATCGCACCGCCCGGCATTCGCTGCCCGTCCGCTCGACGTCCACCCAGACCAGACGCTACCCCGTGCCCTCGGCCACTCCCTGCTCCAGCCGCTCGACGTCCTTCAGAGCGCCCAGGCGCCGGAAGATGGCGAGAGCCTCCTCCCTCTGTCCCAACTGCTCCAGGATGCGAGCCTCCGCGTAGGGGGTCGGTAGGGCACGGGCCAGATCGAGGCCTTCGGCGAGGCTCGTATCCGCCTCGTCATGACGTCCTTGCCTCCGCAGCACCATCCCCTGCACGCGAAGTGCGTCCATCAGGAAGTTGCGTTGCATCTCCTCGCGCGCCCGCTGGACGCTACGACTCGCCAGATCCGCCGCCTCGTCCACCCGTCCTGCCTCAAGAAGTGCCCATGCCAGGACGACCGGTACGTGGTAATCCGGTGCCTCGGCCGTGATGAGCCCCTCGACTCGGCGGATCGCCGCGTCCGGACGGCCGGTCAGGACATCGAGCTCCGCGAGGAAGGCCTGGACTTCCTCCTGGACGACACGCTCTCCGGTGCGCAGGCCGATGGCGAGCGCGTCGCGCAGCAATCTCCCGGCCTCGTCCCAGTCTCCCTGGTACAGGGCCAGCTGCCCCAGGTACCCCGGCGGTGTCGCCGCGTTCGCGGTTTGCTGGTCGCCCAGCATGACGGCACCCTTTTCCAATGCCTCTCTCGCGCCCTGCCACTCGCCGAGTTCGATGCGTATGCTTCCAATGTTGCCGAGAATGAAGGCGGTCTGGTCGGGGTTGCCGACGCGCTCGGCGACACCGAGCGCCTGGTGGAGATAGTCCATGGACTGGCGCAGTTTGCCTAGATTTCCCGACGCGACCGCCGCGTTGTTGAAGACACGCCAGAGCACGGCGAGATCGCCTCCTGTCTCGATCAGAGGAATCGCCTGGTTGAACGTCTGCAGCGCCTCCTCCGGATGTCCGAGTGATGACATCGCCGCCGCCCTGCGTTCCAGCGCCTCCCCCAACAAACGGTCATTGCCGATGGCACGCGCGACCTCTGCTCTGCGATCGGCGGCGGTGATTTGCTCCGAATAGCGTCCAAGCAAGATATAGAGTGACGCGAGCGACACATAGAGAGCGGCCAGTGCCTCCGATGGGCCGGACCACGCGAGGAGATCGATCATCGGGGAGACCAGGGCAATGCCCTCGTCCGGTGTGCCGCGGTAGCGGTGCGCCATGCCGATGCGGGCCGTCACCCGTCCTGCCATATCCAGATCCCGCAGGGATCGAGCCGTCTCGGCGGCCCGCCTCAAAGGCTCCAACCCCTCGTCATAGCGGCCGGCGTTCAACAGGACGCTCCCGATCTTCTCGTTGAGTCGTGCCACGACCGCCTGCTCCGCTCCCTGCTGCTCCAATCGCCGCATCGCCTCCCCGTAATGGTCCCGAGCCTCCCCGTTGGCATAGACGGCCGCGGCGCGGTCGCCCGCTCGCTCCAGCCATTCCGCTGCTTCCGGCGCCTCGGTTCTGGCGTAGTGGTAGGCGATCATCTCGGCGTACTCGTCGGAGGGGTACAGGGCAGCGATGGCACGCGCCGTCCGGAGGTGCAACTCCTGGCGGCGTCTCTGCACGAGGGTGTTGTAGGCCACATCGCGCATGCTGACGTGCTTGAAGACGTACTCGAGGTCGGGATTCCGCCGCGGAAAGGCGATCTCGGCACGTTGCAACTGAGTGAGGGGCGTGTCGAGGTGAGAGGCTGCCTGTCCCACCACCTCGGCCAGGAGCGGCACGCTGAAGCTACGGCCAATGACACTCGCCACCTGGGCCACCTGTTTGGTCTCGCCTCCCAGCCGGTCCAGACGTGCCAAGAGCACCTCAGTCAACGTACTCGGTAAACGGTTGGCGGCATCTGCCACCAGAGACATCTGCCCGTCGCGTCGCTCCAGTCCTCCTGTTTCCTGGAGAGCGCGCAGCATCTCCTCCACAAAGAAGGGATTGCCGCCTGCCCGCTCCGCCACGTGCCGTTCCAGGTCGGACGCGAGGCGTGTTCCCCCGACCACCGCTTCCGCCAGGGCCGCCGTGTCTCTGTCGCCGAGAGGCCGCAAGGTCATTCGCTCCGGCCAGCCCCACTCGCTCCACGGCGCTGTCCAGCCGGGCCTTTGTGCCGCCAGCACCAGGACACGCATCCCCAGCACATCCGCCAGCACCTCGGCCAGGACCGCCTGGCTCGCATTGTCGATCCAGTGCAGATCCTCGAGCACGATGACGGCCGGCGCTCGGTCGCTTGTCGCTCCCAGCAGCGCCCGCAGGACCCGGATCAAGGTCTGCCTCCTGGCTTCCGGTCCCGCTTTGGCGACGGCACTCTCCCCAATGGGCAGGCCCAGCACCTCTCCCAGCACATCGCGAGCTTCGGCCCGTATCTCGGCGTCACCGAGCAGCATCGGAATGGCGATCTGTAGCGTCGCAGCCACATCCGGCAGGGCATCCTGCTCTTTGATGCCAAAGAGAGAGCGGAGGAGATCGGCAATGAGCCACAGGGAGATCTCCTGACCGTAGGAGAGGGAGCGAGCCCGGACGACGCGCACGGCGGAGGCAGCGGCGATCCGGCCCAGGGCCTCCGCGATGAGCCGGCTCTTGCCGACTCCCGCATCCCCCACCACGGCGACCAGCTGTCCCTCACCGCCCTGGGCCCGGACCCAGGCTTCCAGCAGCAAGCTCATCTCCCGGTCCCGGCCAATCAGCGGCGTCTCATACCCTTCCCAGCGCTCCCCAAACTCCTCCCGGATGCCTTCCGCCGGCCAGACCGGCACCAAGGCCACTTTCCCCTTCAGGGTCACATCACGGCGTTCGCCATAGACGATCCGTCGCCGCGTGAGACGCATGGTCTCGGCTCCTACCAGGATCTCTCCTGGCTCGGCGACGGATTGAATGCGTGCTGCTGTATTGAGGGCATCGCCGGTGACCGCGACGTCCTGCCTCCCACTCGCGTCCCAGGTCCCGCTCACCACCTCGCCGGTATTGACTCCGACCCGAATCTGCGGGTTCGCCTGCCAACGCTCTCGTGCTGTGACCGCCACCGGTTCGATGGCTCCTTGCATCCCCAGGGCACAGAGCACGGCTCGCTCGGCGTCATCTTCATGGGCCATCGGTGCCCCAAAGAGGGCTAACACCGCATCTCCGGCATACTTCTCGACGGTGCCGCCATATCTCGAGATCTGGTCGGCCATGGCCTGGAAGTACTGCGCCTGGAGGTCACGGACCTCTTCGGGGTCGAGCGCCTCGGAGGGGGGGGTGAAGCCGACCAGATCACAGAAGAGGGCAGTGACTAAGCGGCGCTCTTCCGACGGAGGAGGGGACGGCGGCGTCGGCGGGGCCGGTGAGGGAATCACGGCGGGAGAGGCGGCCGGCGCCCCAGCAGCCGCTCCGGCGATAGGCTCGCCACGCAGCGCTGTCCCGCACTCGGCGCAGAACTTCTGGGTGGCCGTGATCGCACTACCGCAGCCAGGACACAGCAAAGGCAGGGCCGAGCCGCACTCGGCACAGAATCTCTTGCCGAAGAGGCTGGCCGTCCCGCAGGACGGGCACATGACGGTTGCGGCGTCCATTGTGGCGTCATCGTAGCACGCACGGCACGCGTACGACTGGTGTATGGCCTGGGTGCGCACCAACATCGTCATCGAGGATAGCCACGTCCAGGAGATCATGCGGCGCTATCCCTTGTGGGCGAAGACGGAGACGATTGACCTGGTGCTGGGCCGCCTGGCCGGCGAGCCGATGACGCGCGAGGAGGCGCCGGCCATGCATGGGGCGCATGCCATCGGTGAGATTGCGCCTGACTCGCTATGCCGCACCGTGGGGTGATCCTCTACCCGTGACCCCTCGTGTAGACGAGGCCTTTAGGCCGGCGGGCTAAAACGCTTGGTGTGAATTGGGCTACCAGGCGATGAGGTCGGCGAAGGCGAGCAGAGGGCGGCCGAGCTGAGCGTTGAGCCACATGGAGAAGTTGTGGAGACCGACCTTGGCGGCGAGGCGAGCCGCGA
>Ga0209810_1003352_pt1 | contig 16968 bp, 16 predicted proteins | sample Coa_R1_7_FD_187159 | JGI IMG/M metagenome (GOLD analysis project Ga0209810, IMG submission 187159) | Surface soil microbial communities from Centralia Pennsylvania, which are recovering from an underground coalmine fire - Coalmine... | ecosystem: Environmental > Terrestrial > Soil > Unclassified...
ACTCCGAGTCCTCGTTGGCCTTGACGATCACCATGAACCGCATCTCGACACCTCCGTGGTGGTTCGGCCCCCGTCGGGGCCTCTACCTGGAGGTCGAACGAGGGGACGCCGGATCGACATCCGGAGCGGATCCGACCACGACCAGCGACGCGGCGACGGCCGCTCCAGAGGTTCGATCACGATTTCAGTGATACACTGATCTCGTGAAAAACGTCACGATCAGCCTCGAGGAAAAGGTCGCCCGGTGGGCCCGAGTGGCGGCGGCACGCCAGAACATCAGCCTCTCGCGCCTGGTCAGCCGGCTGCTCGAGGAGCAGATGCGCCTGGACGAGGAGTACGAGACCGCCAAGCACCGGTTCTTGAGCAGGTCGGCCCGCCTCAGCAAGGCCCCCGGCGATCGCTATCCCACCCGCGAGGAGATCTATGACGATGCCCTACTTCGTCGACACCAACGTCCTGATCTACTCTCGAGATGAGAGCGAGCCGGAGAAGCAGCCACGTGCTCAGCGGTGGCTGGCCCGGCTCTGGGACACCAGACAGGGCCGCACCAGCTTCCAGGTGCTCCAGGAGTATTACTGGATCGCGACCCGTAGGATCAGGACTCCGCTGAGCCCGGAGGTGGCGCAGGCCGACGTTCGGGATCTCCTGCTCTGGAGGCCGCTGGCCATCGACGCCGCGGTCCTCGAGCGCGCGTGGCAGATCGAGGGTCGGTTCGGCTTCGGACTCTGGGACGCGCTCATCCTGGCCGCGGCGCAGATGTCCGGGTGCGGTTATCTCCTCAGCGAGGACATGCAGCACGGCCAGGACGTGGACGGGCTCCGGGTCGTCAACCCCTTCCTCGTCGACCCCGAGGCGGTGAGCTGGCCCGACGGGTAACCGGAGGTTCCGATCGTCCGCGGCGGGACAGGGCTCCGTCCAGGTGTGCCGTTCGCTCCAACCGGGCACTCATGGAGTTCCCGGAGAGGCAGCGGCTGGACCCGATCCGTTGAACGCTCTCGATGTGAGCGTGGCGCCGGTTGCGCACCGGCAGGACCATCCCGACCATGCCACCGCCCGTCCGTGGCTCGACCAGCTGCTCGCCCGCCGACAGCGGTTCGAGGTGCCATGGTCGGCCTGGTGGTCGTTCCGGCACCACCAACCACGGGTCTTCTCCATCCCCACTCCGGTTGACGAGGCATCCCACCTCATTACGAACGGTGCGTGCCCAGCCTGGACACCTCAGGGTGGAGCCCGGGGCCACCCACGAGCGTCACCTTCGAGAGATCTGCGACCCTGGTGAGGCGGCCGGCGACCTCGTCCAGGAGGCCATCCTCGCCGCCATCGCCTTCGAGCGTCGTCACCGATCTCGGCCTCCTCGAGGGCGACGTCGAAGTCGCGCGCCGCCTCCTCCCCGGCGGCGTCGCGGCCCAACTGCTCCAGCTTGCGGTCCAGCCGCTCCCGCCGCCGCCAGTGATCGATGGCACGACGCCTGGCGATGGTCATCAGCCAGGCGCCCGGGTGGTCGGGGACGCCCGACTCCGGCCACCGCTCCAGGGCGGCGACCAGCGCGTCCTGGGCGAACTCCTCGGCCAGGCCGACGTCGCCCACCATCCGGGCCAGGGCGGCGATCAGCCGCGCCGACTCGATCCGCCAGACCGCCTCCACCGCGCGGCGGGCGTCGGGGGCTGCCACGATGGATCCATCGGACCACCCCGGCGCCCCCGACCGCAAGGCGGCTCAGCTCCGGCGGCGCTCCAGCTCGGCCCGGAGCCGGGCCTCCCGCTCCCGGAGCTCGGGCGTGAGCGCCTCGCCGAAGTCGTCGGCCTCGAACACCTGCCGGATCTCGACCTGACCTTCCTGGAAGGGCGCCCGCTTCATCCACTCCACCACCTCCTCCCGGGAGCGGGCCTGGATCAGCCAGAAGCCGGCGATCAGCTCCTTGGTCTCGGTGAAGGGGCCGTCGGTCACCGAGCGTCCGTCCCCCGAGTACGTGATCCGGACCCCCCTGGAGCTGGGGTGGAGCCCCTCGGCGGCCAGCATCACGCCGGCCCTGGCCAGCTCCTCGTTGAACCTGTTCATCGCGGCCAGCTCCTCCTGGCTGGGCAGGCGCCCCGACTCCGAGTCCTCGTTGGCCTTGACGATCACCATGAACCGCATCTCGACACCTCCGTGGTGGTTCGGCCCCCGTCGGGGCCTCTACCTGGAGGTCGAACGAGGGGACGCCGGATCGACATCCGGGGGGCCGGATTCGCCCCGGGTGGTCCGGGCGGCGACGCAGCGAGGGCGGCCGCGTGGTCACCGCCGTGGCGATCGTCACCGCCGTGGACGCCGACGGGCACCGGCAGATCCCGGGCCGCCTCCAGCGGCGAGGACGGCGCCACCCGAACCAACTGCCGGTGTGGCCCACCACCCAGGGCCGCCACCGGGCACGGCCGGCCATCTCGGGCGCCCGGACCGAAGCTCGTCCAGCGCGGGGCACGCCCCCGCCGGTCCGCCGGGCCCGAAGGTCAGAAGGGCGGGACGGTCGCCGGCACGGCGTCACCGGCGGCTTCCCGCAGCACCCGGGCAAGCTCGGCCCCGAGCCCCCGCAGCGGCCGCGATCTGGCGTAGACCAGCCGACGGTCAGCGCCGGGGTGTCCTGGAGTTCCCTGCGCACGGCCCCGGCCGGCGGCTCCAGTCCGGCCAGAGGCACGAAGGCGGTGCCCAGGACGGCCGCGATCGCACCCGCCAGGCCCGGATGCTGCCGATCTCCATCACCTGGCCGGCCGTCACGCCCCGGGCGGAGAGGACCTGGAGGAGGACCTGTCGGTAGGCACAGCTCTCCTCCGTGACCAGGAGCTGGTGCGGCGTCAGGTCCCTAGCCCGAACCACCTCGACCCGGGCGAGGGGATGCCGGCTCGGCACCAGGAGGTCCAGTCGCTCCAGGAAGAGCGGCTCGAACGCCGGTTCCGCGCCGGCAGGGGGAGGCGAGCACAGGGCCAGGTCGAGCCGGCCCCGCGCCACCGCCGGGCAGAGCGCCGCCGTCCCCGCCACCTCCACCCGTACCCTCGCGGTAGGGTGCGCCTGGTGGTACCGCGCCGGCAGGCCCGGCAGACGTTGGGCCGCGGCCGGCTCGATGGCACCGATCTCGACCTGCCGGCCCGACCGGCGCGCAGGTCGTCGGCCGCCGCCCGCATGCGCCGCAGCGCCAGCAGCACCGACTCGGCGTGCTCCACCAGGTGATGGTCCGCCTCGGCGAGCTGGAGCTGCCGCTCGCCCTCTCGGACCTGCGCAGCGCCCGGCCGGACGCCGCTCTGGCCCGGTTGGACAGCCTGGACACGCCGGAGGCGCTGTACTGGAAGGGATGGCGGCCTACCGCCGGGGGGAGACAAGGTGGCGCTGTGGGAGATCTGGCGCGAGCTGGCTCGACGCCACCGCATTCCCCGTGGGCGGTGCGGACGACGCTGCTGCAGCTGGGAGGGAGGGAGCATCCCGTGGGCTCGGAGGGGAGCTGAGCCCGGCCGGGACCGTATCCGGGGTGGATCCGTCCAGGGCGAGCCAGGCGGCGACGCGGCGAGGCGAGGTCCCACGGCCGTCCCCCGGCCCGGCGGAGACGGGACCACCGGCCCTCGAGCCGGGACGTGCCCGGCCCTAGCCTCGAAGCGGAGCACGAGATGTCCGGTCAGTATCCACGTCTCTCCCTCGCCGACCGCAGTTTCCTGCGCTTCGAGCACCCCAACGCTCCTCAGCACGTGGCTGGGCTCTGCGTCGCCGAGGGAGGACTCCTCCTTGACGCCGGCGGCGGTTTGGACCTCGATCTGGTGCGACGTCGCCTGCAGACCCGGCTCGTCCACGTTCCCGAGCTGCGCCGGAGGGTGCGACCGGCACCACCGCTCTGCGGCCCCCCGCTCTGGATCGACGACCCGAGCTTTGCGCTCGAGCGCCACGTGCGCGTCGCACCGGTTGCGCCGCCGGGCGACGAGGCCGGCCTCCTCCGGACCACCGAGCGCTTGATCGTGCCACCGCTCGACCGCTCGCACCCGCTCTGGGAGCTGTGGTTCCTTACCGGGCTCGAAGGCGGTCGGCTGGGGATCCTCTTCAAGCTGCACCACGCCGTGGCCGACGGCCTGGGCGCGATCGCGCTCATGACCTCCCTTCTCGGCCTCGATCCCGACGCCCCCGATCCCCCGGCGACGGCGTGGAGGCCGGCGCCAGCACCGACCGCTCTCGCCCTGTTCACCGACAACGCGCGCCGGCGGACGGGCTCGGCGGCGTCGGCGCTGGGCCACCCCCTCCGGCCGCTCCGTGGGCTGGCCTGGACGCTCCGGGACTCCATCACCATGCTGCGCGACCGACCCGGCGCCCCGCGCACCTCGCTCAACGCGCTTCCCGGGCCGACGCGCCGGGTCCGGGTGGTGCACCTCGATCTCGCCACCGCGCGGACGGTGGGCCACGCCCATGGGGCCAAGGTGAACGACGTCGTCCTGTGCGTCGTGGCCGGAGGTGTGCGCGATCTCCTCACCCACCGCGGCGAGCGGGTGGCCGGGCTGGAGCTGAAGGTGATGGTCCCGGTCGCCATGCGTGGAGCCGAGCGGGCACGCGACCTGGGCAACGCCTCGGGGGTGATCCGGGTGGGGCTGCCCCTGGACGAGCCCGACCCGGGCCGCCACCTGGAGCGGATCGCGGCCTCCAGCCGCTCAGCCAGGGCCCGGCAGCACCCCGCCTCGGGCCAGGCGCTGTTCGGCTGGTTGGCGGCGACCGGCCTCGCCCGCCGCCTCACCGAGCGCCAGCGGGTGGCCAATTTCTTCGTGACCAACGTCCCCGGTCCCCCGGTCGCGCTGTACGTGCTGGGGGCGAGGGTCGAGGACGTGATGCCGGTCATCGGCCTGGCCGGAAACCTGACGCTGGCCTTCGGGGCGTTGTCCTACTGCGGCCGTCTGAGCCTCCTCGTCAACGCCGACGCGGCGGCCTGCCCGGACGTCGACGTCCTCGCCGCGGGCATGGGACGGCGCTGGGCCGAGCTGGTCCGGACGGCCGGGCCGGGGCGATGAGGGCGGTGCCGAAGGGTCGCGGGCGGTGGAGCGCCGCAGTGGCGTCCTGGAGCGCCGCCCGAGCGGACCATGAACAGACCCGCGAGCGCGGGGACGGGGGTCCGATCGGAGGCCATGGCGTCGGAACGGGCGAGACCCCCATCGCTGGCGTGCGAGCCGCCTCCGACCGGCCCGTGCCGCGGCCTCGGCCCGCCGGCGCGCTCGGGGTGGCTCCGCCACAACCGCCCGGGTGTCGAGGCCCGGTCCGCCTCGGCTTCCCCGCCTGCTCCAGCGAGCGCCGAACCAGCCGGCCCGGCCTGCGCCATCTCGGACCTCCGGCGCGGGACCCTCGGGCACCCGGGATGACCGGAAGGGCGGGACGCATCGCCGGGCCGGCCGGCCTCCTGCTCGCTGGGTGCGGGCACGGACCTGGCGCACCGGCCGCCCGCGCCCTCCATCTCGGCGTCCACCAAGCCCGCCTTCAGCGCCCCCGGTGCCGGCCACGGGCTGGTGACGGCGAGAGCCGGGGCCCCGGCGATGGGCGGAGCCGCGATGCTCCTCGGGAGCCGGTTGGCCGCCCGGCGGATGGCGGGGTGGCGGCCGAGACGAGAACGCCGGCGCATGGAGAGCCGGCCAGACCCGCCCCACGAGCACGACCAGGCCGACGCCCGTGACCCGAGCCGCGATCAGGTGGAAGCGGCGCCCGGTGGCCAGCTCGACGACCGCGAAGACGGTGCCCCGACGGTTGCCGTCGGGCGTCACGGCCCGCGTTCGGATGCCTCCGGCGATCCCGGTCGAGCGGACCGAGCAAGGAACCGGAGGGAGCCTGGCCCACGGTGGGAGGACCGAGCCCCGGCGCAGCCCGGGGATCGAGCGCCGCGCCGGGCCCGGCGCCGCCGGCCGATTGGAGGTCGCTTCCGGCCGCCAGGCATGGCCACGGCGAGGGCCGGGCCGCGATTCGGGCCCGAGCCTCGACCAGCCCTGGAGTTCCCTCGGCCCGCGCCCGTGGCCCCGGGCCGATCGCGTCCGGACGCCGATCCCGGCTTCCCCGGCCTCCGATCGGGACGGCCGGGCGCGCCTCTCGATACGGCTCGACCGGTCGGTCACGACCGCGGGCTGCGATCGACGAGCTCGCTCGTGGCTCGGCTCCGGACGAGCTGCGGGCGTCGGCCCGGTCAGGCATCCCGTACCAGGTCGCCCGTCCATCGGGCGGCCGTTGCCGGCGCGAGGACCGAGATGGCCTTGCTCGAGCGATGGGGCTGCACGTTCCCTCGGTCCCCGGCCTTCCACCACCCGACCGCCGAGATCCCGAGCGGGGGAGGCCGCTGCGGCCTCCCCCGTGTGCTCCGTCAGCCTCGGGTGATCTTCCAGATCGTCCCGTGAACGGGAACTGCACGAGCGGCCCGTCGGCCGGGTTGGTGATCCTGGCGTCGGGATCGCTCTGGCCGACGTCGCGCACCGCTCTGTAGTCGACCACGTAGAGCGCCCCGTCAGGGCCGAACGTGGCGAACGTGGGTCGGTTGAACGCGTCCAGGATGTCGGTGAAGGCCTGGTCCGCGGGATGGGTGCAGCCGGCCGCCCCGTTGGGGTGCGTCTGGTCGGCGACCCGGCAGTTGAAGGCGAAGCGCTGCAGGGTCGTCCGGAGCGGCTCTCCCGGCGCGGAGAAGTTCACCAGCTGGACGTCGTGGCCCTCCTCGGGCTCACCGTTCCCGGCCGAGAACCCGAAGTCTCCCTGGCGCGACACCAGCGCCGCGCCCCGGTGCACGACGCCGCCGACGAACGAGCCGGGCGCGAAATCGATCCCGGTCATCGAGCTATCGGCGGGCTCCAGGTCCATCGCGGCCTTCGGCTGCTGGGGCGGGAAGGCCAGCACCGGTTGCACCGGCGTGTCCTTGGCCGCCACCGCCGCCTGGCAGGCCGCGGCGTCGAAGGTGGGCATGGCGGGCGGGCTGCAGAGGTCGTCGGCGGGCCCGCCCTGCGGGTTGTAGACCCGCTGCGTGGAGGGGAGGAAGCCAAAGGAATCGGGCCACCCGTGGTAGTCGGGAGTCCCGTCGGCGTTCATCACGGCCACCTGCAGCCGATCCGGCGCGTTCGCCACCGGCCGAGCCCCGCGCTCGTCCTCACCGTCCTCGCCAACCATGAGGTTCCCCTTGAGCGCCTGATCGTTGGGAGCGAAGCGGATCGCGTAGGGTTGCGGTACCCCCACGAGACCGGTTGGATGGTCGCCGCCGGGTCCCTGGCGTCGATCCTGGCGCGGAGGATGGCACCGGTACAGACCCCGTGGTGGGAAGCGCCGGAGAACGCCGGCACCACTGCCCCCGGCCGCGCCACCCCGTGCGGGGAGTAGCCGCTGGTCAGGTGCCCATCGCCGGAGTCGAAGACGTTCTGGCTGAGCGTGACGTCCTGGCAGGGGATGTCGTTCTGGTGGGTGCCGCCGCCGTTGTCGTGGCCGACCACGCCGCTGTTGGTGGCCGACCCCTGTGACCAGTAGAGGTAGCCGTCCTTGACCAGCACCTGCTCGGTCGGGTGATCGCCGGTGGGCAGCGACGAGATGAACGGCCGGACCGCGCCGGTGGTGAGGTCGATGGTCACGATCCGCGAGGTGTCGTTGGAGGCGGCGCAGCAGCCGCCATCGGTCTGCTGGTTGGAGTCGGTGGCGAACAGCCTGCCTCCGTTGAATCCGTGCTCGAACGCGAGCCCGATGGCCGGACCGTCGGGCTGATAGCTATTGGCCCCCCTGGCTGGGCTTGCCCAGGGGGCCGCCGACGAGGTTGCCGTTCTGGTCGAAGACGAGGAGGTCGGGCGTGAAGGGGTTGGTCGGCGAGGTCCGACCACCGTAGCCGGGCCCGTCGCTGCGGTTGCACGGTCCGGGCAGGCCGTCGCCCGACTCCTGCACGACCACCTCGAAGTGTTGGGCGTTCCCCAAGCGGTACCAGCGTCATCTTCCCCCCCGATGGAGAAGGCGCACCGGCGCTTGCCGCTCCACGACGACTCCCCCCCGCGCCGGCGGCCCCTCCTGTATAGTTCTGGACGACTGACCTGTCAGCCGGCGGCTGCGACCTCGACCGTCAGCTCAGAGGCGAGATGGTCGATCCCGAACCTCCAGCAGGCGGTGGGCGCTCGGGCGGCGTGGCGGAGTCCGCCCATCGAAAGGGGTCGACGCCGGCGGGCGGCACGCCGGCGGGGGAGCGGAGCGCGATCCACGCGCATCGCAATCGCAGCGGCGCCGCGCTCGCGAGCGCGCCGGGTCCTGGCCGGCTGGCAGGCCGAATCGGTGACCCGGGTGGGCACCCCTCCGTCGCGGTGCCCAGGCACCTGAACCGGCCATCGGACCGAGGAGACGGTGAACGCCCGAGGTCCGCCGGAAGGTGGTCCGGCACCACGGCAAGCCGCGACGCCGAGGTCTCCTCCCAGGTGAGGCCAGCGCCGCCGTCGATCACGGCGTTGGCGGTGAGGCTCGCGCTGCCAGGCCGCGGCTGCGGCTCGGCGCCCGCCGCCTCCGGAACGACATCGGTGCCGCGTCGAAGTGAAGCCCGCCGACGCCGCCCATGGGGTCACGGCTGAAGACGGCCCGGCTGGTACCTCCGCCGAAGAGAGGGAACTCGGTGCGGAACACGTAGGGGTCCTCGGGGTCGTCCGGACGGAGCTCGGAACCGCGGTACAGCCCCGGGACGGGGCTCAGCACGCGGAAGGCGAGCCGTCCCCGGCGTAGAAAACCTGCGCACCGAGGCCCAGACCGAGCGTCGCCACGTCGGTCCTCGCAGCCAGCAGCCGGTAGGTGCCGCAAAGCTCGCCCCAGATCTCGGGATGGTGGGGGACGTCGCCGCGAACGGTGGCCTCGGGGACGCCGAGCACCCGCCGGAGCACCCTCGCCGCCTCCGGAACCAGCCAGAACATTCCTTGCCTGGCGCCGTTGGCGAACGCCATCAGACCGACCCCGTCGTCCGGAGCGAGCTGGATCTGCGAGTCGAACCCCGGGACGATGCCGCTGTGCTCGACCGCCCGATGGCCGGCCAGGTCGGCACGCCAGAACGCCAGCCCCATGCCCGGAAGGCGGGGATCGGGCCGGTGATGCGCCTCGTACATCGCGGCCAGCGTCTCCGGCCGGAGGACCGAGCCGTGCTGGTTGGCACCGCCCCCCAGCAGGGCCGTCAGGTAGCGGGCCATGTCCCGCGGCGAGGAGTAGATCCCACCCGCCCCGGCGGTGATCAGCTCACAGTCGACCGGCTGCGCTCCGCGGGAGCCCAGTTCGTAGCCGGTGGCCAGGCCAGCCCTCACCCGCTCGGATCGGACCAGGTCGGTGGCCTCCATCCCCAGGGGCTCGAAGATCCGCTCTCGGAGATAGCGGTCGAGCGGCTCACCGGTCACGTCCTCGACGATCTGGCCGAGCGTGGCGAAGCCGTGGTTCGTGTACATCCAGCCGGTCCCGGGGTCCAGGTCGATGCGCAGGCCGCCACGGTAGTACTCGGCAAGGCTCGGCACCCGCCGCCCGGACGGGATCGCCTCGCCCAGGACGCGTCTCACCTGGAGCAGGCCCCTCAGGTGCAACATCTCCCGGATGCCCGCGGTGTGCGTCAACAGGTGGCGCACGGTCGCCGGCCGGAAGCTCGCCTTCCTGGGCACGAGCTGGTACGCCTTCAGGTAGCCGTTCGCGGGCCGGTCGAGGTCGATCGACCCGCGCTCCCAGAGCTGCATCACCGCGATCCCGGTGAAGGTCTTGGTGATGGAGCCGATCCGGAACACGGTGTCCTCGGTGATCGGCCGGGCCGACGCGATATCGGCGAGACCCTGGGCGTGGAACGCCTCCAGCCGTCCGCCGCGAACGATCCCGACCGCCAGCCCGACCGTAGGCCAGCGGTTCCGAATCTCGGTGACCGCCGTCGCCAGGTCGGTGGCGTTACCCATCGCGACGTCTCCGGCCGAGCGCGGTGCGCAAGCCCGCCAGGGCGAGCCCCGCGCCCACCGCCCCGAGCCCGGCCGTCGCCCAGCGCCTGGGATTTCTGCCCTCCGGCCGCTTCCGGAGCGTGATCGGCATGAGGTCCAGGGCACAGCCGATCGTCCGCTCCTCGGGATCGCGGTTGAAGGCCACGCGGACCTTGCCCACACCCCAGGCGGAGAGGTCGACACCGAAGACGTAGGGATCGTCCTCGCCATCCGCGTGCAACTCGAAGCCTCGGTAGAGCACGGGCACCGGCGTGAGCAAACGCAGGCGAAGCCGGCCGCCCCGCACCAGCACCTCGGCTCCGGCGCCGAAGAACGTCCTCGAGCGCGGATCGGTGGCCGGCGCCAGCGGCGCGTACCAGCCGCAGATGTCGCCCCAGACCTCCGGGTGTTGCGGAAGGTCGTGCCGGATGGGGTCGTCCGGCACCCCGATCAGCTCGCGGAGCAGCCGAGCGAACTCGGCGACCATCCAGAAGACGGCCCCGGGGGATCCGTTGGTGAAGGCGACGATCCCGACACCGTCCTCGGGCGCCAGCCAGATCTGCGAGTTGAAACCGGGGACGATCCCCTGGTGCTCCACCGCCGGGTGACCACCGAGGTCGGCGCGGAAGAACCCCAGTCCCATGCCCGGGATGCTCGGATGTGGCTGGTACTGCGGAGCGAACATCATGGCCACCGTCTCGGGCTTCAGGACGGCGCCGTGGTCGTTGCGGCCGCCGCCGAGCAGGGCCGCCACGTAGCGCGCCATGTCGCGCGGCGTCGAGTAGATCGAGCTGGCGCCCGCGGTGACCGGCTCCCTGTCGACGACCGGGGCAGGGCCGCGCGACCTGAACCGGTACCCGGTGGCGAGGCGCGACCTCACGCGCGCGGAGCGGAGCAGGTCGCTGTCGACCATGCCCAGCGGCTCGAAGACGTGCTCGCGCAGATAGCGGTCCAGCCGCATCCCGCTCACGTCTTCGACGATCTGGCCGAGCGTGGCGAAGCCGTGGTCGCCGTACATGAAGGTCGTCCCCGGCTCGACCGCCACCCGGAGCGCGCCGTCGTAGTACTCGGCCAGGGTCGGCACCCTTCGCCCCTGCGCGAAGGTCTGGCCGTAGTCCGTGGAGAACATCCGCCAGGGATGCGCCTGCTCCGGCACCCCGCCCGTGTGCGTGAGCAGCTGCCGCACCGTGGTCGGCCGGAAGCTCGCCTTCCTGGGCACGAGCTGGTACGCCTTCAGGTAGTCGTTCGCGGGCCGGTCGAGGTCGATCGACCCGCGCTCCCAGAGCTGCATCACCGCGATCCCGGTGAAGGTCTTGGTGATGGAACCAATCCGGAACACGGTGTCCTCGTCGACCGGAGTCCTCGCCTCGAGGTCGGCGAACCCGTGTGCGTCGAAGGACTCCAGCGAGCCGTTGTGGACCACGCCCGCGGCCAGACCCACCGCCGGATGCCGGTTCAGGATCGCGGCCATCCTGGGCGTCAGGATCGCCGGGTCAACGGGGGTCGATGGGAGTGATGGTGCCATGCCTCTCCTCCAGCACCTCGGCAGCGTCAAGGCACAGGTCCTCGCGGTAGCGGGAGCCGATCAGCTGGACCACCTGCGGGAGCCCTTCCTCCACACCCACGGGAACGGCCACCGCCGGCAGCCCCAGCGCGTTGACGGCCATGACCATGCGCATGGCGCGGAGGTTGTCGGCCACCCCGGCGGGGGTCCGGTCGGCGCCAACCCGAAAGGGGAGGTCCGTCCCCACCGGGGCCAGGATCAGCGGGTACGTCTCCTGGAACTCACCCCAGGCTCGCAGCAGGCCGTGCCTGGTGACGAAGCTGAACGCGTTGGCCAGCGGATCCGGCTCGCCCACCACCTCGAAGAAGGCGGCGATCCAGCGCTTGGCGTCGTCGCCCACCGGCAGCGGGAAGAGATTCCAACCGGCCCGCAGGTCGAGCATGTCCAGCACGCATCCGGCGGCGGTCTCGACCGACGGCGGCTCGGTCTCCTCGACCGCGTAGCCCGCGTCGGCCAGGGCATCCGCCGCCCTGCGGACGCCATCCCGCACCTGCCGCGCGGTGCCCCGGCCAGCCGGGTCGAGCACCACCGCGACCCCGATCGGCCGCCGCGGTGGAGGGCCGAGGAGCGGCGCCAGCACCGACCAGGGGTCGCGCCAGGTCGGGCCGGCCAGCACCTGGAGGGCGGCCCGCAGATCGGCGACCCGCCGCGCCAGCGGGCCGTTGACGCCCGCGAGCTGTTGCCCAACCGGGACGATCAGCGGTGGGTCGAGGCTGGTCGCGTCGGGAACGCGGCCCAGGGTGGGCTTGAGCGCGGCGATCCCCGAGCACTGGGCCGGCCAGCGCAGCGATCCCAGGGTGTCGTTGCCCAGGCCCAGAGGGCTCATGCCGGTGGCGATCGCCACGCCCTCACCACCGCTGGAGCCGCCCGGTGTTCTCGAGCCGTCCCAGGGATTGAGCGTCGCCCCGTAGAGCTCGCTCTGCGTGTGCCAGCCGATGGCGAAGTCGGGCATGTTGGTCCGGCCGATCGGGATGGCGCCCGCGGCCTTCAGGCGCTCGACCGCCGGAGCGTCGAGCTTCGGGTAGGCCTGAGCCATCGCCCTGAGCCCGTGTGTGGTCGGTGTGCCGGCGAGGTCGAGGTTGCTCTTGACCGTGAAGGGGACGCCGTGCAACGGCGGCAGCTCCGCGTCCCCGACAACCTCGCCATCGGCCGTCTTCGCCGCCTCCAGCGCCGCTTCCGCCAGCACCACCGGGATCGCGTTCATCCGCGGGTTCACCGCCTCGATCCGCCTCAGGTGGGCCTCGACCACCTCCCGGCTCGAAACCTCCCTGAACCGGATGGCGGCGGCCAGCTCCATCGCGCCCAGGCGCCAGAGGTCGGCCTTTGCCCGGTCGATCGTGCTCATGGCCGCCCCGCCTGGGAAGGGGGATGGCCACCAGCTCCGGGCGCGGCGCCGTCTCCGGGTCGCCCCGGGCTCATGCCGCCGGCGCCTCCGGCCCCCCGCACCCGAGGGCATGGACCGGCCGGATCACCCCGCCACGGCGGGCGCGACACCCGCCGATCGCCGGAGCGGGGACGCCGGTCCTCCCGTCCAGGCGCCGGAACCTGATTCCCACGACCACCGGTCCGATCACGACTCCACTATGTCCGGGCACACGAGCCGCAGCCCTCTGCACGGTCAGCTTCGACCTGGCCATCGAACCGGGGTAGGGCCGTACTCCCCGCCCCGGAAGGGGCGTTGGCCCCGATCGGCCGAGCCGATGACGGTTCGGCGCCGGTCGGTGCGGCGGTCGGGACCCGCGTTCGGGCGCGGCCGGGCGATGGCCACCGCCGGGTCGCCTTCGAGAGGCGTCAGGACCATCACCGAGCGGAGAGCGAAGCCAGGGGGCCGTGGAGGAAGGGCCGGGGTCGGCGCCATCGTCGATCGTGGAGGCTGCGACGACGTGCCGGGTGTGGCACCGGGACGGCCTCGCGAACGGTTCGTCGCCGATCCAACGGCCGTCTTCCTTCTCGCCCTCGCCTCCGAACACCACCAATCGGTTGACGAGCTCATGGCCGGCGAGACCCCGACCGACCAGGCGGCCGCCGACCCGGACCTCGACCGGGGGGTGGTCGCCCGGTTCGCGCGCTGGACGGTCCCCCCGCTCGTGCTCGTCGACGAGAGGCGCAGACGGCCGCGCCGGTCCTGGTGGCCACCTGTCCGGCTGTCCCCGCCGTCCGGGCTCGGCCGCCCTGGAGGCTGAACGGTCCTCGACGCCGGCCGCAACCGGCCGTCTCGGGCTCGGGCGCGGCCCATGGTCTCGCTCCGCGGCGGCTGCGCTTCCCCTGGCCGTGCGCAACGCGCTCGGCCAGGTTCGGTGCATCCTCCGCGCCTGGACCTGCTGGCCGGCCGTGCGCCGCCGTAGGGTGAGGTGGGTGCTCGCCCCGGCGATGAAGAAGAAGGCGACGCTCAAGGGGTCGATGGACGAGGGCACGCCCTCGATGAGCGGCTGCGCTGGTCGTCCTTCAGCTTGCCGGTCGTGCAGCGAGAACGGCCGCAGCGAGCGGTCGACGAGGACGCCGAACACCGCGAGCGCCCGAAGCCAGTCGACCGGGTGGACGCACCGTCGGGGCCCGGCCGAGCGCGTCGCGGGCCGTCAGCCGATGGGGTGATTTCGCCCGCATCTCGCGCTCACCGTGCAATGGTGCGCGGGTCGCCGCCAGGGTCGTGTGGCCCGGTCGGAAAGGCGCTGCCTACCGGGCTGGACTCGCAGCGCGACCAGGGACTTCCTACGGAGGGTGGGGAGGAAGCGCTCGAGAACCCTGGTCGACCGACCTTTTCCAACCCTGTTCCCGGCGCCGCCGTCCGACGTCGGGGTCCGTAGCGATCAACTCGCCGACGGCTGCTGACCGAGCGAGCAAGCGTGCGCGCCCGGTGGCTGGCCTGGTCATGGCTTCGACTCCGTTACGCGGCCTCGGCGGAACGATGCGCAAACCCCGATCCCGAGATCGCGGCAATACCGATCGGGCCTAAGCGGCTGAGCCGGCATCGGGGGCCGCCTCCATGCCGCGAACCCGAGCAACAGGACGGCGACGCCGAGCATCAGGTACGACAACTCGGTCCACGAGCAGGCCCTGGGTGCGCGCAGGATCAGGACCTCGCTCACGATCCAGCCGAACAGGACCGGGTCGGCTGCGATGAAGGCGGCGACCGACCGCGGAGGCACGAACGCGACGACGGTCGCGGCCGTGGCGCCGCCGCCGACCAGGATCGCAAGGATCGGTCCTGGTCAGAAGTAGCTGATGAAAGGTGTTCCGTCCAGGAGGCTGGTCGGGAGGCGATCAGCCTCCAGCCCGGTGACGAACGCGATGCCACCGCCGATGGCCGTCAAGGCGACGAGCCCGTTCAGAGCCACCAAAGCGACGCGCCTTGGGGTCCGGGTTGGCCGCGCCCGGCACCTTGCCGAGCCGAACGTGCTGGTGGAGCAGCTTCGTCGTCCTCGTCGCAACGCCGCTGGTCCCGGCCGCCGGCGGCGACGCGATCCTCCAGCACATTGCCGCGCACCGGTCGGTCCATTGCCTTCAGCAGGCGCTCTGGCTGGCTCCCAACGTCCTGCTCGGCATCACCTTCCCGGCGCTCCGGCCAGTCCCCAAGACGTGAGCCCGCGCCGTGCCGCCATCGGGGGTGTGCTCGGTATCACGTCCTGGGCGCTGATCTGTCCGGCGACTGTCGGGGGAGCGCCCACGCTCGTGTACCTCAGCCACCACTACATGGCCCGTGGCCGACGCGAACCAGCGCGCCGCCTTCGCGGCGGCAGCCAAGGGCTTCGGCGCTCAGAACGTCACCCGGGTCGCAGCCGAGATCCTGGAGCATCGGCACCCTGACCATGCCCCTGGTCATGCTCGGGGGTGTCTTCTCCCGGAGCTCGACCCATCCGGGCATCACGACCGGCGTCGTCGGCATCGTGAGCGAGTCCCCGCGGCGCGTGCTCGGCGTCGGCCACATCTTCTACGGCCTGCCACTGCTCGTTCGGTTCATCGCAGTCAGCTGGGCACGGTATCGACTGGCCGGGCGGGAAGGCGGTATTGGGACGACACACACGGCAACGGGCGCCCGCCAGGCGGTCGCGAGCGCCGCTCGGTGCCGAACCGCCCAGCCATGGCAGTTCACCTGCGCGAGCGGCAAACAACGAGGCCGGAGCCAGCTCTGCGTGCCCGGTCACGCCGTTGTCCGGTGGCGAGCGAGCCGAACCCGAGGGGCTGATTCGACCTGAGCATAGGGGCGGTGACCTGCTCCACCTCGGTGAGGTGGAGCGGCTTCGAACTCGCTCGGTGAGGCCGTCACCGAATACCGTTCGGCCCCGCTTGGCGTCAAATGCTGAAATCCGGTCGGTTGATCGCTGGCCGCGCTCGAACGCTCGTTTCGAACGCAGATCGGCTGGAAATGGCGAGTCGAACGAGAAGTGGTCGGGGGCCCGGGATTTGAACCCGGGACCTCACGGTCCCGAACCGTGCGCGCTGCCGGACTGCGCCAGCCCCCGTGCCAACCGAGAGCGCCATTGTATCGCCTCGACGAGGCGAGGGCGCCGGTTCCCGCTCCGGCCGGGTCTCAACCGGCCTCGACCACCTCGGCGCCGGTGGTCATCAGGGTGGCGCTGGCCTCGGCGATCCGGGCCCCGTCGGCCAGCCGCTCCACCCGGGCGCTGGCGTAGACCAGCGAGCGGCGCACTCGGTCCACGCGGCCCACCACCCGCACCCGCTCGCCGGGCCGCAGGGGCTCCCGGTAGCGCACCTCCAGCCGCCCGGTCAGGCCGGGATGGCCGGCCTGCCAGCCGGCCCAGCCCACCGCCTCGTCCAGCATCAGCGCGATCACGCCTCCGTGCACCAGGCCCTGCCAGCTCTGGAATCGCTCCCCCAGCGCCAGCTCGCAGACCGCCTCCTCCCCCACCCGCTCGAAGCTCATCTGGAGGCCGTCCGGGTTGTGCCGCCCGCAGCCGAAGCATCGACCGTCGTAGGTCACCTCCACGCCGTATAACGGTAGCCATGGCAGTAGCGCTCGAGCACTTGCTGGTCGAGGATGCCCTCCCGGCCGTCCTCATCACGCTCAACCGACCCCGCCAGCGCAACGCGCTCTCCACCCCGCTCATGCGGGAGCTGACCGCCGAGCTGGAGCGGCAGAGCGCGCGGCCGGAGGTCCGCGCCGTGGTGCTGCGGGCCGAGGGGCCCGCCTTCTCCGCCGGCCACGACCTGAAGGAGCTGATCGGACGCAGCCTGGAGGAGGAGCAGGAGGTCTTCGACGTCTGCACCCGCATGATGGAGACCATCCAGCGCATCCCCCAGCCGGTGATCGCCGCCGTGCAGGGCGTCGCCACCGCCGCCGGCTGCCAGCTGGTCGCCACCTGCGATCTGGCCGTGGCCTCGGAGCAGGCCAGCTTCGCCACCCCGGGGGTGAAGATCGGCCTCTTCTGCTCCACCCCCATGGTGGCCCTGAGCCGCAACGTCGGCCGCAAGCGGGCCCTGGAGATGCTGCTCACCGGGCGGCCCATCGACGCCCACACCGCGGCCGAGTGGGGT
>Ga0209810_1003355_pt1 | contig 16958 bp, 14 predicted proteins | sample Coa_R1_7_FD_187159 | JGI IMG/M metagenome (GOLD analysis project Ga0209810, IMG submission 187159) | Surface soil microbial communities from Centralia Pennsylvania, which are recovering from an underground coalmine fire - Coalmine... | ecosystem: Environmental > Terrestrial > Soil > Unclassified...
GCCTCCAGTTCCCGTACCGCCGCCACTTTAAATTCTTTGCTGATGATCCTTCGTCGAGACCTGCTCACGGTTCCTCCACACTACTCCCATTGCTTCACCGTGTGTCTCACTTTTGGGGTTCACTCCAGCCGTTTGCCTATCGCTTATTGCCTATTGCTTTCGCCTGTTGCTTCGCAGGCCAGCTCAATGCCTCCCGCATCCGCCTGTCTCCTGCCCTGCGCTAGACTTAATGTTTATGCCCGAGTCCACGAACTCGCTAGCGCGCGCCTCCTCCTCTTACCTGCGCTCGGCCATGCACCAGCCGGTCGAGTGGAATGAATGGGGCGCCGACGCCTTCGAAAAGGCACAGCGCGAGAACAAGCCGGTGCTGCTCGACATCGGCGCGGTGTGGTGCCACTGGTGCCACGTGATGGACCGCGAGTCGTACGAGAACCCTGCCATCGCCAAGCTGATCAACGATCACTTCGTCGCCGTGAAGGTCGATCGCGACGAGCGTCCCGACGTGGATAGCCGCTATCAGGCCGCTGTTCAGGCGATCAGCGGACAAGGCGGCTGGCCGCTCACCGCGTTTCTCACTCCCGATGGCCGGCCTTTCTTCGGCGGAACCTACTTCTCGCCCGAGGACCATTATGGGAGGCCGGGATTCAAGCGCATCCTTACCGCCTTGGCCGAAGCCTATCGCGAGAAGCACGGCGAGGTGCTCGAATCTGCCGAGCACGTGATGGCGGCCATCGATCAGGCGGAATCGTTCGCTGGACGAGCAGGCGAGATTTCGCCAACGCTCGTCGATGGCATGATCAAGTCAGCGATTCAAGCGTTCGACGCGCAGCACGGAGGATTTGGCTCTGCGCCGAAATTCCCGCATCCTTCGATTTTGGATCTACTCATCGATCATTGCGGACACACAGATGATCCGCAGGCGCTGAAAGTGATCACGACCACGCTCGATCACATGGCAAACGGCGGCGTTTACGATCAGCTCGGCGGCGGCTTCCATCGATACTCCGTGGATGAGCGCTGGGTCGTGCCGCACTTCGAGAAGATGTCGTACGACAACTCGGAGCTGCTGAAGAACTACGTGCATGCCTATCAGCTCACCGGCAACAAGTTCTACGCCGACATCGCGCGCGACATCATCCGCTGGATGGACGAGTGGCTGAGCGATCGCGAGCGAGGCGGCTTCTACGCGTCGCAGGACGCAGATATCGATCTCCACGACGACGGAGATTACTTCACCTGGTCAAAGGCCGAAGCGAGTGCCGTGCTCGACGCGCAGGAACTTGAAGCAGTTTCGTTCTACTACGACATCGGCGAAGTCGGCGAGATGCATCATCGTCCGGAGAAGAATGTGCTGCACGTGCGCGCGACTCCAGAGCAGATCGCCACGCGCATGAAGCTCAGCGCCGATGAAGTACGCCAACTTATTTCAGTGGCTAAGCGCAAAATGCTCGATGCGCGCATGAAGCGCCCGACTCCCTACATCGACAAGACTGTGTACGTGAGCTGGAACGCGCTTTGCGTTTCCGCCTACCTCGAAACCGCGAAGGCTCTGCAGCTCGAAGAAGCCGAGCACTTCGCGTTGCGCTCGCTAGATCGTCTGCTGTCAGAAGCATGGTCACCGGAACGCGGACTCAAGCACGTGATCGCCTACTCCGATGCGTCAGCCGATCATCGCGAAGTCGCGGGCTTGCTCGATGATTATGCCTTCACTGCGATCGCCTGCCTCGACGCTTACGAGATCACAACCGACTTCAGCTACTACCGCTTCGCCGAGCGCATCGCGGCAAAGATGATCGAGTGCTTCTACGACGAAGGTGGAGGCGGATTCTTCGACACCTCGCGCCAGGCACTGCAAAGCAATCTCGGAGCATTGAGCGCAAGACGCAAGCCCCTGCAAGACTCGCCCACTCCCGCTGGAAATCCGGCCGCCGCAATCGCGCTGCTCCGTTTGTACGAGTATTCCGGCGAGGCACGCCATCGCGAGGTCGCGGAATCAACGCTGAAAGCATTCGCAGGCATAGCCGGCCACTTCGGCATCTTCGCCGCGACATACGGAATTGCCGTCACGCTGTATTCACGTCCGCACACGCAAGTAGTTGTAATCGGCAACGAGGCGCGAGCTGACGAGCTGCAGAGTGCCGCCGTATCGTCCTACAGCATTTCCAAATCGGTACTGCGCTTCGACCCAGATCATGTGGTTGCGGAGAATCTCCCGCCGGCGCTGGCGCAAACCTTGCCGAATCTTCCTGCCGTGAAGGAGAAGAAGAGCGTCGCGGTGCTGTGTTCAGGATTCAGTTGCCAGCCGCCGGTGGAGAGTGTGGAAGAGTTGCAGTCGATGCTCAGCGGTGAAACAAGAAAACGCCGCGCGAGTTGATGCGCCAGCGAAATTCAATCAGCTACATCCAAGCGCCGGTTGATGCAATGCATTTACGGAACACACAACGTGGTTGAACACACAAGACTGAGGCCCGAAGGGCCAACACAAGCGGAGCCCAGCGGCGTAAGCCCTGGGTTTCGGAAGCAAAGAAGAATTAAGCCCTGAAAGGGCGGCATAGAGAACTGCGTAACGCAGGACAGATTCGGAGACTGAGCGTATCGATGGAATGAGCCTCGATTTCATCAGCCTTAGCGAGAATGCCGCCCCTTCGGGGCTCGGGTGAGATGCGGTCTCTGACCCAGGGCTGACGCCACTGGGCTGCGCTTCTGACGGCCCTGCGGGCCTGTCGATGTGGGAGACAAAACACTCTCACTAGAAGCGAGACAAAGCATTTTGAAAGGTATTTCAGAATTTGCACCATGTCTTCGCTGTCTTCCCAGATCGGTACGGGCGCAGCATTAGCGAGATCACGTCATAACCGTAAATCGGCCGTTGATGCCGAATGCGGCGCGGCGCGCCGGGTGTTTCGATTTTGGTTCTAGCTCAGCAGCTTAGAAGCTGAGCAGCTCAGGAGCTTATTTCATGCGCATTGCATTTCTGGGACTCGGCATCATGGGCAAGCCCATGGCGCAGAACTTGGTCAAAGCCGGACACGATGTAAAAGTCTGGAACCGCACACCGGGCAAGATCGTCGGCGGCGCGCACGGCGCAGCCACGCCTAAAGAAGCCGCCAAAGATGCCGAGATCGTCTGGCTGTGCGTCTCGGACACGGCAGCCGTCGAGCAGGTCCTTTTCGGGAAAGACGGCGTGATTGAATCGCTGAAGCCGGGCACGATCGTCGTCGATTCCAGCACCATTCTCCCCTCCGCCAGTCTGAAATTTGCCGAGCGCGTTCGCGCTAAAGGCGGCGACTTCGTCGATGCGCCGGTCACCGGTTCCAAAACGGGAGCCGAGAGCGGACAGCTCATCTTCATCGTCGGCGCGCGCCAGGAGACCTTCGACAAGCTCCAGCCGCTCTTCAGCGCCATGGGCAAGAGCGCGGTGCGAGTAGGCGAAAACGGCAAAGGACTCGCCGCAAAGCTCTCGATGAACCTGATGATCGCGCTCACCTTCGAGGGCTTCGCCGAGGCGCTGGTCCTGGCGAAGAAACAAGGAGTGAATCTCGAGCCGCTGATGAGCCTGATCCATCAATCGATGGTCCGCTCCGGCGTCGTCGATTACAAAGCTCCGTTTGTGCTTTCCCGCGACTTCACCCCAAACTTCCCGATGAAGCTCATGCACAAAGACATCAACCTCATGCTCGAAGCCGCCCGCCAAAACGGCGTCAAGCTGCCCGCATTGGAAACCGTCGATAAAATCTACGAGAAGTCGCGCGCCGAAGGCCAATCAGATCTCGATTACGCAGCGACGCTGGTGACGTTGGAGAAGGCGGCGGGTGTGAACCATTAGTTGTCACCACGGAGCCACGGAGAACACGGAGGGGGTTTGTTGTTGGTGATCCATTAACGGGGAGATCCGCAACGCATCACCCGAATTGCGCGTACCCCACATCTACGGGTACGAAGCAAGTTTCCCCACGGCTCACGCACGTGGGCTAATACATTCCGCCTTTCAGGCTGGTACATGGGTGGACTTGACGGTCTGGAATCACTGAACCGCTCCGTTTCTGAGGTGGAATCCCGCCATGCAGGTGGTGTCAACCAAGACTCCAGCCCGAAGGGCGGAATGTATTAGCCCACGTGCGTAAGCCGTGGGGGAAGATGCACGAAAGACCGAGCCACGAAGGGGCGGCATAGCTGTGTTCAATATGACGCCACTATGCAACGTTACGGCGATCATTCAAACACGTCGTTCGGATCAAACTCGACTCCAGCGCGTCGGAGCATATCCCGAAACTCCTCTTCGTAGGTGCTCTTCTTATGGTGCTGCTCCTGATTCTCGATGTACCGTCTCACCTGATCTAGTTGAGCCTTCCCAAAACTGAACGCGCCATATCCGGTCTGCCATTCGAAACCTTTCACGCCGCGTTGCTTAAGCCAGCGCGATGAGTTTGACTTCAAGATCGAAATCACTTCAGCGATCTGGCCTTACTTTGTCGGGATTGGTCGAAACAAACGTATTCCCGTCCTTGCCGCCGGAGCAATGCCGAATCACGTCCATCTTGCGATCAGCCTGCCTGCAACCAAGGCCGTCGCTGAAGCGATTTCCGTCTTCAAATCAAACTCCTCGCGCTGGTTGAAGCAGCGCGGCCTGAAAGGCTTTGAATGGCAGACCGGATATGGCGCGTTCAGTTTTGGGAAGGCCCAATTAGATCAGGTGAGGCGGTACATCGACAATCAGGAGCAGCATCACAAAAGGCGGTCGTATGAAGAAGAATTTCTCGATATGCTTCGGCGCGCTGGAGTCGAGTTTGATCCAAACGATGTCTTCAATTGACACGGGAATGATGCTTCGGAAATCGCGGCCTCACGTTCAACGCAACTATGCCGCCCCTTTCGGGGCTCGGTCGTTATCATCCGCTTACCCACGGCTGACGCGCGTGGGCTAACACGTTCCGCCCTTCGGGCTGGTGGGACGGCAAAAGTACGTCGCGATAGGATTCAACGTCGCCGATGGAGAGAGTGCCGCTTAATTACATTGTGCCTTGAAGAGCGTGAACTCATGCCCCTGACCGTGCGTCTTTGCGAGTTGTTGCAGTTCGCAACCATGTGAGCTCAAATCGTCGGGTTTGACTCCGGCGGGCAATAGGGAATCAGCGGTGTTGTCCCAGGCATACAAGAATTCCCGAATTGAAACAACATGCCGGCCTTGAATCCAGTCACGTTGTCCTACGGAGTAGGCGACGTCTCGAGTGATGAAGGTCGGATCGCCGGACCGTTGATCTGGGAGTGATTCGATTACCTGAACTTGCGACTGATCGTGATCGCCAATTCCGAATGCGAGCGGCGCAGCAACCATGTCATATGACGAGAGCAATGGAAGGTTGCTCTCGTTAGCAATCGCAACCAGTGAAGAGAAATCAGGCCGATCCGGACGGTGTGTCAGATCGTATTCCAGAGAAACAAGAGCAGCCAGGGCGATTGCAACCGTACCTGCGCGTTTCCAGTTCGGCGGGAGTTTTGCGAGTGACCAGCCCGCCAGTAGGTAGTAAGGCACAACGCAGACGACGAGGTATCGTTCCTGCCACACCGGGCGAATCAGCAGGCTGAACGCAAGAACGCAAGCGATGGTAGCGATGGAGAGAAACAAGAAGAGCAGGAAGTGGCGATTCCAAACACGTCTGAAACAAACGATTGCGATTGGGAGGTTCAGAACAATTAGAGCCGCAGTGCCGCCAAGAATGTGTGCGAGGGTCTTGTACGCAGTCGCGAATGTCGGCTTGGGGATCCACGACACGTTGTGCAAGACCATTGCCGGATGGGGCGCGAAAACTTTTACGAATAGCATCCAGCAAGCAAAGCCGGCGAGCGCCGGAGCGAGGGCCACATATTTCCTGCTCCTACTTCGGACAATCAAGGCATGGGCTAATTCGCCCAGCACAACAACGGTTCCGGCTGCGTGTGTCAGCACGAGAAGCACATTCGTGAGGCCCAACAGCCACAATTCGGTTTTGTTCTCATCGTCGGCAAGATAGAAGCTGAGCGAGCAAGCGGCGAGGAATGCAAGCAGCGCGTACATTCGCAATTCCTGTGCGTAGAAGACGAGAAAAGGGTTGCAGGCTATCGCAGAAAGCAGGGCCAACGAGATGGTAGAAGATAGTCTCGTTTGCTTCAGGCAGTTCCAAACTGGAATGAACGTGAGCGTTGAGAAAAGTACGGAGAACAGTCGGAGGCGAATCATCGAGTCGCCGAGGACCGCGATCCAGACTTTGAGTGAAATGTAAAAGACAGGCGGATGCACGCGATCGATCAGAATCTGGCGAAACATCTCGTGCCAGGATGACCGCGCCGCGACCACGCTGAAAACTTCGTCGTACCAGAGCGAGTACCGGCCCAAATGCCACACCCGCAACAACACACCCGCGCAAACGATCGCAAACAGGGCAACGCGGCTAAGCGCTCGATCCCTGCCCGATTTTCCGATCTGCGATTCCCGAATGCGGACTTCCTGAACGCCAACGTCAGGAGAGAGCTGAGTCTTCAGGGCGGGCTTGTGCGCGGATTCCATCATTGTCCAGCCTCTCACAAGCCGGAGCGATCACTGGCTTCTTGTCGTACCTAGATAAAAATGGGAATTGCCTTAAGACGTTCTAATCCAAAGCGCTATCGATAAGGCTTTTGCTGGATTGAACAACATCGCCACGGTTGGCTGTCTGAAGGGAAGCTACGCAGAGATTCAAGGGGCGGTTCGCCCGCTGCCGTTTGATGCGGGTAACGCGCCGACTTTGGCATTTGGAGCTATGGCGCAGAACTTCAATGCGATTTCTGCTGGTCGGCGGAAGCCGACGACGTTCTGAACAATCACCTAAAGCAATTTCACAGTTGCGGTATCCGTAGTTCGGAAAAGGTCAGTACCGTCCGCGGTAGCGGATGGGTTCATCCGATCTCGAAAGAAAGCCCCATTCGCTACCGCGAACGGTACTGACTGATCTCGACAACCGGGCGAGGGCGCCCGGATTCACGTTATCTGGGCACGGTCATGCCGCTGAGAATTTCTTCGACTGCGGCAATTGCGGCGTCGAGTTCGCGGTCTTCGGTGTAGAAGTGCGGGGACATCCTGACTCCCGCGTTTGGACGCCAGTCCACTAGAACATCGCGCTTTAGCAGCTCCGCGCAGACTTCCTTCGAATTTGGCATATCGATCGAAGCTGTGCCGCCGCGCTTCTCTGGATCTCGAGGCGTGTTGACCTTCCATCCGCGGGCATCGGCCAGTTCGATTAACTTGGCAACCTGTCGCTTTGATTTTGCACGGATCTTTTCTACTCCGGCTTCGGCAACGATCTGCAGTCCCGGACGCGCAGCATACAGGGCAGGCACGTTGGGAGTTCCATTCATGAATTTGTACGGAGGCTCGGCATAGCGAATTGGTCCGGTTTCGAAATAGAACGGCTTCTCATGGGCTACCCAGCCGGTGAACCTTGGCTCCAGCTTGCGTCCTAGATCGGGACGAACGTAGAGATACGCGGTGCCTGGTCCTCCGCAGAGCCATTTCAGCACGCCTCCGCAAGCGAAATCGACGTTCAGAGCGCGGACATCGACCGGTACTGTACCGAGTGATTGAAAGGTATCCAGCACCACATGCGCTCCCACGCGATGTGCGCGCTCGATGATCGCCTTTGCCTCGTTGATGTACGCGCTGCGGAAGATCACGTGCGAGATCGGAACGAGCAGCGTGGTTTCGTCAATGGCATCGAGCAGCCGCTCGGTGGGAACGTGGATGCCGTCGTCGGTGGGGACCATGACCACCTTGGCTCCGTAGGCGCGCTGGGCTTCCCAGAAGTACATCACGGATGGGAAGTTCATGTCGGTGTACACGACTTTGTTGCGCTTGCCGGAAAAATCAAAGCACGAGGCAACTACTGCCTGGCACTGAGTCACGTTCTGATGCAGCGAGACGGTGTTCGCTTCCGCGTTCATCAGGCGCTCGATCATCCCGCCGACTTCGTGAGCGAGCATCCACCAGGTCTCTTCCCATGCCCGCACGCCGCGGCTCGCCCAGACTTCTGCGTACTCGTTCAGAGCTTGTTGTGTGGCGCGGGGCATTGCGCCTAGCGAGTTGCTGATGAGGTAGGTGGTATTGGCGAGGATGGGGAACTCGGGCCGGAAGCGAAGAAGCTCGTCGCGCATGGGAGCAATTGTAGAGGACTGTGACTGTCAGGTGGCGCAGCGAGCCGTTGGCTCGCATGTACGGATTTAGGAATGTTTCCGGCGGGAGAAATTTTCGAGTGTCTTACGGTTGTGGAGTCGTTCGGCCGTGCAGACCACCAGCGCAAGAGCGCCGCGGCTGAAGCCGTAAATCAATTGTCTGCAATTTTGACGAGGCTAAAGCCTCGCCCACGCATGAATGCGTGGGCTGTCACCCTTTGACCACTTGGAATGAGCAAACGAGGTCGCGACTTCTGGAATCGATCCGATGAGGTTGGACGAAACGTTATCGCACGCTGGCGGCCATGATTGCCGTTGAGCGTCTTCGGTGCAGGGGAGCTGGGCGCGTGTTGCTGGCTACGGAGCGGGCGATATCGTAATCCAAATCCTGCGAGACGATCTGGTACTCGCCGCCGAAGCGCAAATGCGCCAGCGCGTGAATCTCGGTTTGCATCCACATGCCTGCAACTTCGCCGAAATCGAGAATCAGGTGAACATCCTTTACCCAGAATGATGGACTCTTTGCCGGCTCGCCTTCCATCCGCACGATGCGATATGAGTTCTTATCCACCCAGATTGTGGCGTTCAGCATATCTTTGCGGTCGTGCTTGGGGGCGATGGTCAGGCGGTAGCAGAGAAGATTTCCGACTGATTCTTCGCCGTCATAGTCGAAACGGTAGTTTTGCTCGTTGACCATCATCTCGCGCGGATCGCGCGCCGCATCGACTTCGTGATCGAGGATGCGGCGGATGACCTTCTCTCCCATGCCGCCGGTGCTTTGGTCGATGTCGTAGGTCTTCATGTTTGGCGGCAGGAAGTTGACTTTGGCTACCACCTCGGTGCGCGGATGCTCTGGGTTCGTGCCAAACACTTTGTAGTCTCGCGTGACGGTGTAGGGAAGTGTCCGGCTGTGGTTCTGCGCCTGGGCCTCGGAGATGCGCTGAACGAGCGTGGCAAGATCGGGCCGCTCGCCTGACGATTGCTGCGCTGCGGCGGCCTGCGCGCACAGGAAAGCGATCACCAGAGCTGCCGAGATGCTCACATACTTCGAGTGCCGACTCAAACCCGTCATGGGACAGAACTCCAGTTATTCAGGAGCGAACACCTAATTAGAAGCAGGAAGTGTGTTCAGGGAAGGCTAGCTACTTGGGATTTTCGTGCCCTTAGCAGGGTGGGCCGATAGGCCGGAAGGGCATGCAAGTGATACATTTTTAGGGCAATGCGCAAGAACTTAGCTTTGTTTGTCCTTACGTTTCTGCTCGTTACGAGCCTGTTTTGCTTCATCAAGTCCGCTCGGGCTCAGGCGCCGAACGCGGGCGACAACCCCAGCCCGGATCGGAAGGCCATCGAGGAGTTCAATCGCCAGTTCGTGGAAAACTGCCGCACGATGAATCACAAAGGCGGTGCAGAGCTGTGGGCCGACGACGGTGTCGATCTGCTTCCGGGCATGGAGCCAATGGTGGGGAAGGCCGCGATCTCGAAGTGGCTGCTGGGCCTCGACGATCAGCTCAAGGGAGCCAAGGTTACCCAGTGCGATGTCGATTGGCAAAGCATTCAGATCTCAGGCGATACCGCTTACGAGTGGGGAATAAACACGCAGACGGTCTCATTGCCGGACAAGCCTGAGCCTTTCAAAAATAAGGGCAAGATCACGCTCATTCTGCGTCGGCAGCCGCAGGGCGGGTGGAAGCTGGCGCTGGAATCGTGGAACAGCAGTCCGCAGAAGTGATGGGCGCGGAATGAATCCGAGCGGCGGCCCCTAGTCACAATCTGTGACAAAAAATCTCTGCTCGTCCCCTGTTCGCTGGGGCCGGCTTCGTGCTGGTGGGCGGAACTGCCTTGCTTTCATGTAGATGGACGGGAATCCCTAGATTCCCTGTTAATTCCCTGGCTGGCGCGAAAATTTGCGGATTTCGGGCATAATTCGAGAATTTTCGAGTCGGAGATTTCAACTTCGCTGTTTATTTCGCTGTTCTGCTGTTTCCAGCGGGTTCGACAGCGTCGCTGTAGGTGACTGGGGTTACCCTCTCTGGGTGTTGTTCTCGCGGCGGCGTTTGCGCGCTTCGCTGTGCAGGAAGCGATAGTCGATTACCTTCACGGCGAATCCACGGGATCCGTCTTCCTTCGCGTTGCCAGCTACGCGCACGACCTGGCCTGCGCAGAGCACTTCGGCGTTCTGCTGGCCGGAGATCTCGATCGGCATCTCAAAGAACATCTCCAGCAGCTCGCCTTTTGCTGGAGCGTTGTCGGAGTGAATGAAGAGGCCGGACTGGCTGAGATTGTCGATGATGCCCTCGATCAGCGCGTTTCCGCTTTGGGTCCGGAACCTGACAGGCAATGCCATGCGCAAGCGCCGGGCTCTTGGCGACCAGGTCGCCTTCTTAACAATGTGTTCGTCGGGAACAGGCGCGTTGCTGTTCCGCACTCGCTTGCCCAGCCGCTGCATGGTTGGCCAGTCGTACTGATACTCGTCGCCGCAGATGAGGCACACCTGGTAGTAATCGCCTTCAGGGCTCTTGCGAGGCCATCCAAATTCGTGTCGGCAGATTCCCGGAAATAGCTGCTGGAGGAGTTTGCGAGGCATACTCTTCATCTTGCAGGAGCTAACCGGCGGCAGAGAAGAAGAGGCATGGAGGAGTCATACCGAAAGTAATCAGGTGTTCCTCTGAATGAAAGAAAATTTCAGCGGCTGTAGTTGTTCTTTGCTTTGTCGTCGGCACGCTCGAGCGCCAGCTCAATCAGACGGTCGATGAGCTTGGGATATTCCAGTCCTGATGCGGCCCACAGCTTGGGATACATGCTGATGGAGGTGAATCCAGGCATGGTGTTGATCTCGTTCAGGTAGAGCTTGTTGTTCGTGGGATCGAGGAGGAAATCGACGCGGGCAAGGCCGGAGCAATCGACCGCTTTGAATGCGGCAATCGCCATCTGCTGGACTTCTTTGGTCAGTGACTTTGAGAGCTTCGCCGGAATCACCAACTCCGAACCTTCGTCCAGATACTTCGCCGCATAGTCGTAGAACTCTTTTACTGGGACGATCTCGCCGGGAATGCTGGCTTTGGGTTCATCGTTCCCCAAAACAGAACACTCGATTTCTCGCGCTTTCTTCTTCTTCCCTCCGACGCCCTGCTCGATCACGATCTTGCGATCGTAGCCGGCAGCGAGATCCATCGCAGGTCCTAGCTCTTTGCTGTCGTGGGCCTTGGAAATGCCCACGGAAGAACCCAGATTCGCCGGTTTCACGAACAGCGGATATTTGACCTTTGCTTCGATCTGCTTCTTCACCTTCTTCGGCTCGCGCGTCCACTCGCTGCGCAGCACGGTTACGTGTTTCACAATGGGAAGCCCTGCAGCTGCGAACAGTCGCTTCATTATGTCTTTATCCATGCCGGCGGCCGAGCCAAGCACGCCTGCGCCTACGTAGGGAATGCCGGCGAGTTCGAGCAGGCCCTGAATGGTGCCGTCCTCGCCGAAGGTCCCGTGCAGAACCGGGAAAATTACATCGACATCGATCGCCTGATGCGCTCCGCGCTGCTGCGGAGCGGGATTGCTCTCGAACGGGATCAGGGAGTGTCGTTGTCCGGTCGGCTCGGGCGGCACCAGAACCGAATCGCCGCGCGCGAGTACGGCTGCGCCAGGCGTTGCTTCCGGATCGCCCGCACGAAGGTGACGGGGATTCTCTGCGTGCTGCTCGCCTTTCAGCAGCTTTTCCGATTCGGCACTCGCGAGCCAGCGGCCTTCTTTCGTGATGCCGATGGGCACGACTTCGTACTTCGTCTTGTCTATGGCATTCAGGACCGACGCTGCCGATAAGAGTGAGACTTCGTGCTCTCCGCTGCGTCCGCCGAAGAGCACACCTACGCGCAATTTTCTGGATGGAGACATGAAAAGAAGAGACCGATTTCACTCTATCATCGGGCTGGCGCTGTGGATTTGAAGACCTCGCCATCTTTCATCACGAAAGTGACATTCTTCAGTGCGTTGACGTCGCGGAGAGGGTCTTCGTTCACGGCGATCACGTCGGCATACGCGCCGGGAGCGATTACGCCGAGCTTGCCTTGCATTTCGAGCAATTCGGCGGCGCGTCCGGTGGCGGTCTGGATCGCCTGCATGGGAGTCATGCCGAACTCGACCTCGCGTGCGAACTCCTGCGCGATTGGATCGGTCCAGGGAATGCCCCCCATGTCGGTGCCAAAGGCGATCTTCACACCGGCCTTCAATGCCTTATTGAACGATGTGCCGTGGACGGCAGCACGCTTGCGGTCGCGCCGGCCATCGTCGGTATTCTCCGGCGCCCAATCGTAGTAATAGACGGACAACGTCGGCACGTACCACGTGCCTTGCTTTACCATTTGCGCGATCTGCGCATCGGTGATTTCAAGTCCGTGCTCGATGGAATCGCAGCCGCCGTCGAGCGCGCGCTGGAGTCCGATCCCATTATAGGAATGGCACGCCACGCGCTTGCGCCAGCCGTGAGCCTCATCGACGATCGCCTTCAGTTCCTCGACGGTAAGGGTCGGTTGAGAGACCAGATTGCCTTTGTCATCGACCCAGGAACGATGGGTCATATAGACCTTGATCCAATCTGCGCCGTTGTCGAGCTGTTCGCGCGCTGCTTTCCGTGCTTCGACTGGACCATCGATGAGCTGTGTGCCTTTCGGAACGATGATCTCTGGCGCGTAGCCTTCGAGCGGATACCCGCCAGTGGTAGAGATCGCGCGTGTCGCAACGAACATTCGCGGGCCAGGAATGTAGCCGGCATTGATCGCTTCTTTGATTCCCACATCTCCGTAGCCGGCGCCTTCGGTTTCCAGATCACGCAGAGTCGTAAAGCCTTGCTCGAGCGCGCGGCGGGCAGATACTGTGGCGCGAGCGGCTCGGAACGAAGCTGGATACTTGAGCAACTGCACGTCGTATCCGCCCTCGGCGGGATCTTCGCCTTGCAGGAAGATGTGCGTGTGCGTGTCGATCAATCCCGGCAGAACTGTTGCTGAGCTTAGATCGATGACCTGCGCTTCGGGAGGAGCCGATGCATTCTCACCAACGCTGACGATGTGATTGCCGCGAATGACAATCGTCTGATTTCGCTTCGGCTGCGCACCCGTGCCGTCGATCAGCGTGCCGACGCGAATTACCACCATCTTTGCTTCATTGGTGGCGTGCGTACCCATTGAGCCTGATGACTGAGCAAAAACAAAGGGGCACAACAGCATCGGTGCAAAAAATTGAAATGCTTTCATCGAGTCGCCTCCGAATTGGCTACAACATAGGCTTCCGCTTCGATCTCAACGAGCATTCGTGTATCGAGCAGCGATTGAATCACCAGCAGCGAAGTCGCTGGACGAATGTCTCCGAAGAACTCGCCATGAACGAGCGTCACGGGCTCTGCATCCTGGTGGCGGACGACAAACATCCTTGTGCGCACGACATCCTTCAGCGAGGCACCCGCTTTGTGCAGCGCGCGTTCGATGTTGAGGATGGTTTGGCGCGCCTGGGCTACTGCGTCCCCGAGACCAATCAGCTCGCCGGATTCATTCGTGGAGGTAGTTCCGGAAACCCAAATCTGCGGGCCGATCCGCACCGCTCTTGAGTAACCAACGACCGGCTCCCAACGTGTACCACTTGAGTAATTAGTCCGCTTCATGGCTGGTGGCCCGCCATTTTACACGTCCAGTCACGGCCCGCAGCTGCAACTCGCACCATCTGCGCCACTTCGCGCTTGTTCCCAAATTCGCACTCGCCCAGTCAGAGTGCTAACAAACTTTAGGACGTGAACGAATTGTTATTGCGCTCAGGAAACCTGCCGATGTAAGTAGTGTTCTTAGTTGTAGATACTTCTTTCAGGCAAAGGTTCCCTAGCCTCGGTGAGGCGGCTCACGACGGCTCTGCGGACCGGGAGGAGTACAGGTGAACTCAGGATCAAAGGTGTTGCAGGAGTTCTTCGAAGGCTTAGTGACGCAGACGTTCGCCTCAACCATTGGCATGCGCGATGGCGACCTGACCAACTACATCTCGGCCATGCTGGCAGAATTTTGCCAGGCGGAAGAGCTGTACAAAATCCGCAATGCTGCCGGATCTCCCATTTCGGATGTTGGCGAGATGCTGCTCGAATCCGATCCTGTGTTCGGCCCCGCGGCCTCGTTTGATCGTGAGCGTGAAGTACGAAAGCATATCGGTGATTACACCCTGTTCTTTGCCGGCATGTTTCCTGAGAGCATCAATCACTATCGCCTGCGCCGCCAGCGCCTGGAGAGCCTTATCGATTTCATCAAGGCCGGCAAGGAGAGTTATTACATCGTTTCCCAATTTGACGTCTTCGAGTACGCCTCAGCAGCGCCGCTGTTCGCGAAGCTGTCTGACAGATTCGAAGACTGCGTCTGCGGGCTCAACATGGTCAAAACCGAGCTCGATGTGATGCAGCACCCAATCGCGAATCGGACTCGCGAGTTGTTGATGTAGGTTTTTGCTCCGGTTTATGCGTCATTCCGAAGCCCTGGGGTTGGGCGAGGAATCCCTGCGGACTTCGATACGGTCAATCTCCAACAGGGAGTCTCGAAGTTGGTAGCGATTCCTGACGCTCCGCGTTCCGAATGACAGAGTGGTAGCGCAAATCTCACTTCAATCGATAGAAACTCAATACCGCGTCTCCCTGCTGCAGGCGCCGATACCGCTCCAGGGCGCCGTATCGGTCCAGCAAATCGGAATGCTTGTCGTGCTCGGCGATAACCATGCTTCTGGGCGCAATCAAACGTGACTGCGATATAAACCCGAGCGTCTGCTCATACGCGCCAAAGTGTGCGTAAGGAGGATCGAGGAAGCAAAAATCTGCTTCGATCGCCGATGCGTCGAGAGCCCGCAACGCTTGCACGACTTCCCGATCTTGCACTTCATATCCATCATCAATGGAGAGGCTCTTCAAGTTCTCTCGAATTGCCCGCACCGCCCGCGTGCTGCTTTCTACGAAGTACACCATCCGGGCTCCACGGCTGAGAGCCTCAATGCCGACAGCGCCGGACCCAGCAAACAAGTCCAGCCACACGCTATCGACGACCATCTCGCCAATCACGTTGAACAGCGTTTCCCGCAGCCGGTCCGATGTGGGACGAGTTGCAGTGCCCGACGGTGCGACGAGCTTACGGCTGCGATATTGACCGGCAATGATGCGCATGAAAAACGGCTGTCGGCAGTCGGCTGTTGGCGCTCGGCAACAACTCATTCCTGTTCGTGACGCAGTTCTATGTCTTCGCTTCGCGAGATTAAGAACAGCAAATCCTACCGAGAATGGTTTCTGGCCGAAAGCCAACAGCCGAAAGCCGATGGCCCGCCGTTTAATGTACAGAACCTGAAACCATTTTCTACAATTGGGAGTGGCTCATATTCGATTTGTGCGTGCCTGGTCCATTCCGGTTGGGAAGCTTTTCGGCACCGAGATTCGTCTTCATCTCACATTCTTTCTCCTTTTTGCTCTGGTCGTAACTCAGACCTACCAGGCACATATTTCCGTCGCTCGCGGAGTAGCTCTGTTCTTCGTGATTCTCGGAGCTGTCCTCGTGCATGAAGCCGCGAGAGCAATCTTCCGCCAGGGTAAGCGCGATAAGCTCCAGCGGCTGGTGTTGCTGCCTATCGGCGGCGTGATTCTTGGCGAAACCTCGGAGCGATCGGCGGAAAAGAATACGACCGTTCCACAGGAGGCTCGCACTTCACTGGCCGGACCAGTCGCGACGCTCATACTGGCAGCCATTGTCGGCGCAATTGTGGTTGGGGTTGCGCACATCGATATCTTTGCGTCTCCATACATCCACTCGTCCAACTTGCCGCGCAGCGCGGTCTGGATCATCGCCGGCCTTGGACTCCTGAACCTGATTCCCGCTTATCCGCTCGCCGCCGGACGCGTGCTCCGCGTTTGGCTTGCGCAGAATGCCGCACCGGATGTTCCCGATGCATGGCAAGAGGCAACGCGTAAATCGGTCAGCTACGGCCAGGGATTCTCGATGATTCTGACCATCATGGGACTCATCGCGGGCAATGTATGGGCCATGCTGGTTGGGTTCTGCGTCTTCGTCGCCGCTCATCTTGAAGACCGCAGCTTGTTGTTTCAGTCGGTCGTCTCCAGCGTGCGCATGGAAGAAATCATGCTCACCGACTTTTCTGTACTATCGCCCGCCGACACGCTGCAGGACGCGCTCGAAAAGGCGCTGCATACGCTCCAAGACGACTTCCCGGTCGTCCGCAGCGGAGACCTGGTAGGCACCGTTTCGCGCCAGCGCATCGTTGATGCCATTCGTTCTGAAGGGAATGGCTACGTGCAATCAGTGATGAATCGTGTCGTCGAGGTCTGCCACAAGGGAGAATCGCTCGCCACCGCCTTTCGCAAAATCACCACGCGTGGTCTTACCATGATTCCCGTTGTGGACCAGCAGCGACTCGTCGGCATCGTAACTCTCCAAAACCTCAGCCATAACATGGCGCTCCTGGCCGAGAGTCGGCGTTTGAAGAAGCTGGAGGAATAGGCCAAAAGCAAAACACGACACGGATTGCACGGATTTCACGGATCACACGGACAAGCCAGAAGCCAGAAGCCAGAAGCCAGAAGCCAGAAGCCAGAAGCCAGAAGCCAGAAGCCAGAAGCCAGAAGCCAGAAGCCAGAAGCTGGAGTGAACCCCAAAAGTGAGACACACGGTGAAGCAATGGGAGTAGTGTGGAGGAACCGTGAGCAGGTCTCGACGAAGGATCATCAGCAAAGAATTTAAAGTGGCGGCGGTACGGGAACTGGAGGC
>Ga0209810_1003356_pt1 | contig 16958 bp, 14 predicted proteins | sample Coa_R1_7_FD_187159 | JGI IMG/M metagenome (GOLD analysis project Ga0209810, IMG submission 187159) | Surface soil microbial communities from Centralia Pennsylvania, which are recovering from an underground coalmine fire - Coalmine... | ecosystem: Environmental > Terrestrial > Soil > Unclassified...
GAAGTACGCAAACTGGCCCTCCCGGAACTCCTGATCGAAATCGAAGCAGTAGCGCATTTGCCCGAGTAAAAGAGATCGCTAAAGTCAACGCTGCCCAAACCAGCGGTAGCCGATCATCTTATAGACAAGCTTTGCCGCAAGGAAATCAGCCCGCGTCTGGCCGGGCATAGGGCAGAGTTCGACGACATCCATGCCGACAACCGTGGTGCGCCGGAAGATTTCGCGCAGCAGATCGAGCGTCTGATACCAGGAAAGGCCGCCCGGCTCCGGCGTGCCCACGGCTGGCATTTCGGCGGGATCGATAGCATCGAGGTCCAGGGTAAGGTAGGTATGCACTCCCAGCCGTTCCCAGGGAACAGTAGCGCGGCCCCGCGCCATATCGTGAGCATAGACGATAGCCACATCTGGCCCCGTCTTCAGGAACGCGGCCTCTTCGGGGCTGATGCTGCGAACGCCGATTTCCAGCAGGGGGATGCCCATATCGACGACGCGCCGCTCGATGCAGGCATGCGAAAGGGGCGTGCCCTCAAACTGATCGCGCAGATCTCCATGAGCATCGATATGTACCACGGTCAGATCGGGATACCGTTCGCGTACAGCAGCGATAGCTGGAGCGGAAAGCGAGTGCTCGCCGCCAAGCGTAAAGGGCAATTGCCCGCGCTGTAGCGCCTCGCGCACCGCGTCTCCGGTGGCCTGGAGCGCGGCGGCATGGTCCATGCCATGATAGTCGAGCGCGGGACGAGTATGGATCCCGATCTCGATGGGGCAGCAGTCAAGCTCCTCGTCATAGAGTTCCATCTGGCTCGATGCGTCGAGGATCGCCTGCGGCCCGTGCTCCGTGCCTTTCATATAGCAAACGCTATATTCGAGCGGCGCCGGAATGATCGTCACACGTGCTCGCTCTGGATCGCAGTATGGAGCATCGGGCGCGCCAAATTGGGTTACAAGCGAATCTTTCATATAGCCAAAGACTCTCTTTCGGGATAATGGAATGTAACGACTAACATCGAGACAGCCGTTGCATCATCACTTCTCCTATTGCGTTCATAAATCAACCACCATATGCCTTTTCAGTGTACGATATCCCGGCTTCTCGTAGAAATAAAATGGAGAGTGAAGCTGCATCCAGTTGGACCGGACCGCGCCTCACCCTCCGTTATCGGTCAGCGCCGAAGCGAAGGCACACTTCGCTTTTTTCTTCTTGCCCTTAGCGCACCCCCGTTTTTGCTAAACGTTCGGCCAGGGCGGCTTCGTAGCGTGCCGGATCGGGCGTATTCGGGCGCAGAGATCGATTCGCGCGGACCACGAAATGCGCTTCGACATCCTCGGTCTGGAACATCTCTTTAGCAAAGGCGATAGCGTCCTCCTGGCTGAACTCCTTGCAGGAGCAGATGTCGATATCGACTTCGCCGTACTCGGGCCAGGCGTGCAGGCTGACATGGCTCTGGGCAATGACCACGAAGCCGGACATGCCATCATCTAAGGGATTGGAGGTTTGAATATCGTACAGATGTACCGGACTCACCTTCTCCATACCGATGCGAGCGGGATATTCATCCAGAACGCGGCGGATCAGCGGCTCATCGCTCAAGATCTGGCGATCAACGTGGTAGAGTTCCAACATCAAGTGGACAAGCATTGTAGCTTCCTCCTTCGAACATAGCTTGTATGGCGCGCTGGTTGCTAGCGGGCTGCAACCAGGCGCGCTTTCATCTGTGTGCAATCATTGGCACACAGGATGATATTATATATTAGGTTGTCAAGCTAATGCAAAGGAAAATCCGCTTCTGCCATCCAACGAGCAGGTCCTTTCCACCTAAATGTCAGCGCTCGCTCCACCTAAAAGCAAATGCGTTGTCTACCTAAATGTCAGCCGGCGCTCCACCTAATAGGCAGGCACCGGCTTTTCATTAGGTGGAAAATGCTATTAAGGTCGAGCTTTTTTCCCGCTCTCGTAGGCTGCTTTGAGTTCTTTGAGCAACTCTTCGCGCCTGGCGAAGAGTTCGCGGCGCGGGCGTGGCCGCGCCCTGCTCACAGCATACGCGGTCAGCAGCGGCAGCGCGATAGTGGAGTCGCCGTAGACCACGACGGTATCGCGTAACTGGTCCGGCTTGATCTTGCCCCACGAAACTGCCTCCGAAGGCGTCGCGCCCGAAAGGCCGCCCCAGTGCGGTGCGTCGGCAGTGATCTGAATGAAGTAGTCGTGGCCTCCCTTGTTGATGCCGAGCACCTCCCAGAGCTGCGGCTGCGTCTGCAAATAGAAATTCTTGGGGCTGCCACCGCCGAGGATAATCACGCCGTTGCGCGTGGCATGCTGCACAATGGCCGTCGTCTCGTTCACGTCGGCCAGAGGATCGAGCGTGAGCAGGCTGCCGTCGAGCGCGTGACGGGCGACGTTCATGCCAATCGACGAATCTCCTGGCGAGGAAGTATAGATGGGAACGTTCCATGCCGCTGCCTGCGCCAGCACCGAGTATTCCGGCTGCACGCCCGCTCTGAGCAACTGCGTGCCGAGGTGATGATGCAGCTCTGATGTCGAGATGGGCCGGTTGGGCAAGCTTTTGAGGCACTCGCGCACGAAGGCGTCGGTGTCCAGCAAAACTTTATCCTCAAAGAGGATATCGTAAATGCGGATGACGCCCTCTTCCTGGAGCTTCGTATCATCCAGGCGAAAGTCGCCCCTATGCAGCGACATCGCCAGAGCGTAGTGCATATCGTGATAGAGGTTGGCGCCCGTACTGATGATGAAATCGATAAAGCCATACTCCATCAGCGTGAGGATGCAGCCGCCCAGGCCCGCCGGCGTCAGCGCACCGGCCATCGTCAGCCCGACGGTGACATCTTGCTCGGGCGCGAGCATCTTTTCGACGTAGAGCCGTGCCGCTTCATTGAGGCGCGCCGCGTTATACGCCTGGAACTGCTCATCGATCAGTTCAGCCACGGTCATATCGGGGCGCACGCGCCGGGGCAGGATGCGCGGCCCGCTCAGATAGTCGCTCTGCACCGGCTCATGATGGTTTATATCATGTTGATGAGGCATCAAAAAAAACCTTTCGTAAAGGGTGAAATTTTTTTTGATTGAATAGAATGTTCTCGTGGGCCGGCCAGAGGCCGGCCCACGAGAACATTCTATTCAATCATAGATCTTCGGATCTCGATGATCTGGTCGCGCAACTGCGCCGCCTTCTCGAACTCTAATTGTCTGGCCGCCGTGCGCATTTGCGATTCCAGATCGCGGATCAGGCGCAGGGCATCTTCTTTGGGGATACCGGCCAGGGCAATCGCGACGGCCCTGCCATCCTGCTCCTCGATATTCGCCCCGCTCATCGCCTTGATGCGTTCGGAGAGCGTCTTGACCTCTTTCTTGATGCCGCGCGGCGTAATATGATGGCGCTCGTTGAAGGCCATCTGAAGCTTGCGGCGGCGGTTCGTCTCATCGATGGCGCGCTGCATCGAATGCGTCACCGTATCGGCGTACATGATGACGCTGCCCTCGACGTGACGAGCCGCGCGCCCGATCATCTGGATCAGCGATCCCTCTGACCGCAGGAAGCCCTCTTTATCGGCATCCAGAATAGCCACCAGCGAGACCTCCGGTAGATCAAGTCCCTCACGCAGCAGGTTGATACCCACCACCACATCGTACACGCCCAGGCGCAGGTCGCGCAAGATCTCGACGCGTTCGATGGTTTCGATCTCCGAATGCAGGTAATGAACTTTGATGTTAAGCTCTTGCAGGTAGTCGGCCAGGTCCTCGGCCATCTTCTTCGTGAGCGTCGTCACCAGCACGCGCTGGCCCTTCTCGACGCGTTTGCGGATCTCGGCGATCAGATCGTCGATCTGGCCTCTGGTCGGGCGCACGCTGATTTCGGGATCGATGAGGCCCGTTGGACGAATAAGCTGCTCGACGATGGCCTGGCTGTGCTCGTATTCGTAGGGGCCTGGCGTGGCCGAGACAAAGAGCGCCTGGTTGATCTCCTGCTCGAACTCTGAGAAGGTCAATGGCCGGTTGTCGAGGGCGGAGGGGAGGCGGAAGCCATAGTCGACGAGCACCTGTTTGCGCGAGCGATCACCGGCGAACATGCCGCGAACCTGCGGCACGGCAACGTGCGACTCATCGACGACGAGCAGGTAATCATCGGGCATGTAATCGAGCAGCGTCCAGGGCTGTTCGCCCGCCGCACGCCCGGCAAGGTGGCGCGAATAGTTCTCGACGCCGGAGCAGAAGCCGGTTTCGCGCAGCATCTCGATATCGAAGTTGGTGCGCTGCTTGAGCCGTGCGGCCTCCAGGATCTTGCCCTCGGATTCGAGTTGCGCCAGGCGCTCCTCAAGCTCGGCCTCTATCGCCTGTATGGCCTTCTCAAGCCGCTGCTGCGTCGTTACCCAGTGTTTGGCCGGGTAGATGTCGAGCCGCTGGCGCTGGCCGAGCACCTCGCCGGTCAGCGGATCAATCTCGGTCATACGCTCGATTTCGTCGCCGAAGAACTCGACGCGCACAGCCACATCTTCGTATGCCGGGAAGATCTCCAGCACATCGCCGCGCACGCGGAAGCGCCCGCGAATAAAGTTGGCGTCGTTGCGCTCGTACTGGATCTCGGTCAGGTGGCGCAGGATGCGGTTGCGGGGCCGCTCCTCGCCGACCTTGAGCGTCAATACCACTTCGCCATATTCCTCGGGACTGCCCAGGCCGTAGATGCAGGAGACGGAGGCGACGATCAGTACATCGCGTCGCTCGAAGAGGCTGCGTGTGGCCGAGAGGCGCAGCTTCTCGATCTCCTCGTTGAGCATGCTCTCTTTTTCGACGTAGGTATCCGTGCGCGGAATATATGCCTCTGGCTGGTAGTAGTCGTAGTAGGAGACAAAATACTCAACGGCGTTATTGGGGAAGAATTCTTTATATTCGCTATAGAGCTGGGCCGCCAGGGTTTTGTTCGGGGCGAGCACCAGCGTCGGCTTCTGAACCTGCTCGATAACTTTAGCAACGGTATAGGTTTTGCCACTGCCGGTCACGCCCAGCAGCGTTTGATACTTGTAGCCATTTCTGATGCCCTGCGCAAGCTTCGCGATGGCATCGGGCTGATCGCCGGTTGGCTCAAAGGGGGCCTCTACTTTAAATTCTGGCATCGTCTCGCTTCCCCGTAGTATGAGTAGAATATTTTTTCCAATAGCCCATGTATTATACCACATTTCCGCCGTCTTGAATGGCGTGGGCAACCTCATCTACGCTGTATCTTAGGAAGAGAGGCGATAATGGGAAAAGTTAGCGCCATGCCAGGACGCCGAGCCGTTGTATAAGCTCTTTCGTTGCCTGATAGTTGGGTATAGAGGCAATAAATTGAGGGAGCATAGCCCGTATGCGTTCCTCTTTGCTGCCCATTTTGACAGATTGCACGATTTTCAACGCCTCTAGTGCTGTATCAGCACTGTCAGCATAATCGCCCTGTGCGCTATACATATCTGCTTCGGTCAGCAGGATATTGACATGCCAGCGTGTTAGCTCAGGACTCAATTGCTTACGTGCAATGGCGAGTGCGTTGCGGGCGTCTTCAAACTGGCGCCAGAGGATGAACGCCTCGGCCATCTCAATATACAGGCTCGTCAGGTCAAGTTTCATAAAGGTGCCGTCAGGCTCAGGATTGCCGTTGCTTTTGCGTACAATAGCGCCAACCTGGCGGAAAGCGGCGCGGCTCTTTTGCTGCAAGTCCTTGTCATCACCGGCCAGGTGGGCGAGCGCCTCGCCCCAAATTTGATATGTCTTGCCCCTGAGAGGATCGCGCGACTTATTCGCATATGGCAAAGCTGCCTCGGCATCCTCTTTTGCCTTTTGATATTGATGAGACTGCATGTAAATGCGGGCGCGGCGCTGCAAGGATGACGCGATAAGCTCGGCGTTCTTTAACTCAAAAGCCAGATCTATTGCTTTCTGCTCGTCGGCCAGCGCTCCCACGATGTCCATGCGGTCACGCGCGGCCAGCGCTGACAACTGGTAGAATCGGCAGAGAATAGCCGCTATCTGGTCGCGCTTGACGCCGCCTGCCTGCTTTGCCTCATGTTGCAGGTAGCTAATCCATAAGGTAACATGCTGTGTTGCCCTGGCAACTGACGACGTATGATAAAGCTCCCAGGTAGAAGCTAGCATATCCTCATAGAACGTCATCGTGTGCGCGTCAAGCACGCTTAAAACGCCACTATTGTTGTGTGTGTCCTGGTCGCCGCCAATGAGAGACACGCCCAGGAGCGCGGGCGGTATCGATAAGAGCCGCGCGAGTGTCCTGCGCTTTTCAGCATCCTGTGGTGTGTTGATGTTCTTATCACTTTCCAGCATATCAATGAACCGCAATTTGTATCCTAGCGCTTGAGCGAGATCCCGTTTCTTCATACCCTTCAATTCGCTGTAGTACCGGATGACTTGCCCAAAATGTGGCAAGTCATTGGCGCCCGGGCTAAATCGATGATAACAGTACCACCAATAATACGTGCTCATGTTTTACCGCCCTTACAAATTCTCTCTCTGCGCTTAGTGTAACGTACCGATAGGCATTTTTCAATATGGTGTTGCTCATTTGCGTAAGTTACTTGCGTTTTGGCATATCTCATATTTGCACCTTCTACCGCGCTTGCTATACTTGCCTGTAGATGTCAATATTCCTATAGAAAGGACTCTCATCTATGGCACAAAGCGAAGTCGCGCGCATTCGGGCGCAGATTGAGGAAGAGTGCAAGGGCATGAGAAACGGCCTGTATGGCTACGCCATCACGGCAAAGCACGACTTCATCCAGGCACGCTACAATCGTCTGGGGGAATTGCAGGACGAACTCGCGCGGTACGTAGGGGAGCATCAGGCCATGCAGGAGATTGTTGAACTCTACATCAAAGCAGTTAACGGCGGCGACGAGAAGCAGGGCGCTCAATCATCGTCGGGGATTTCTTCATAGCAAAGTTTATGTGAAAGCAAAACCAGAATTAAATTACATAGGGGTGCTATCCCTAAAAAACATACCTATATAGCTTTGATTAGTCTTGATAACATCAAAAGCAAAGCTATATAAATAATGCGAAACCGTAAGGAGGATAGTTAGTTGTCACATTACGATAAGGGGGAGTGAGCATGGCGAATTGGTTATCAGGGCGAATAAATCGGCAACCGGCAAAGGAAGAGAAGCCGGAAGGGCCACTTTATACGATCAGGGCCACGCCCAACGAAATAATAGCCCTGAATGTGGCTATAGCGTGGCGGCTGCATATTTTTAGAAATATTCCCAGGGAGCAAGAAACCAACCGGCTCTTGCAACAATTCCAGCGCCGGCTGTTCGAGAACTTGCCGCCGCCTGAAACGCTTGCGGGAGGGAGCCAGTGAGCGAAGAGAGACAGCAGCGACCGCGAAGACATACCGTTATCGTTGACGGACGCATTATCTACGACGGCCCTGATTGGGATACGGCGGTCAGGTTGTGGCGCGAAGAGGGCCAGCGCCGCGATGTTCGTTGGGTAGAGCACAAAATTGACGGCAAGCAGGCTGCGTTTATGGGGTGGCTATGAGCGACGAGAAACCGCTGCGGTCTTATAAAAGCCTGGACGCAAGGAACTGGAGGTCACGGGCGCCCTCTGCGGGTTTGACCAGCAGGCGCTCGCCTGGCTGCGCCAGCACGGCGTGAGTATCGAAGAACGGCAGAGCGACGAGCGGAACCGCCCGTCACTTCTGCTTATGATGCCGCCAGGGACGACGAAACAATTATTGTATCCGGTTGACGTAGGCGCGCGCTACCGTGTGCGGCTCCCTGACGGCGCAGAGTGTACATATTACTATAACTCGATGCATAGCCGACCATGCATGCCAGGGGTGCCGCGTGAATAAAATAGCAGAGCTAGCGAGCAGCCACACAATGGAGTAAGATGAAACAGATATGAGCCACCATTCGCGAATAGAGTGCATAGCTATACTGAGATCAGTGCAAAGCCGCAAGAGCTTTTTATGAGGAGCGAACTATGAGCACTACCATCATAACCGGGCAGAAACTTGATCGCTTTACTCCCGCGACACAGGAAGCGTTACGCATTGCGCAGCGTGAAGCGGCGCGCATGGAGGCCACCAGCATAGACCCGGAGCACCTGCTGCTGGGTATTATCTTGCAGGGTGATGAACGGGTAATGAATCTGCTGGGCGCGCTGGGCATAGATGTGCAGACGGCGCGCAGGCGTGCCGGTGAAATTGCTCAGCCTCAAGATAATCAGACGATGCAGGAGATCGATCTGCCGTTATCGCGCGAGGCACAGGAGTGCGTGGCATGGGCACTGGCCTTTGTCGCGCATATGTATTTCTCCGCCATCTTTCCCGATCATCTCTTAATTGGCGTTCTACGTCACCAGCGCACGCAGCCTCTGCTTTCCTTCCTGCTGCCTTCTACGGAGGAACTGCAAACGCGTATTTCCGAGGCGCTGGGGGCTGATTATACTGCTTATATAGATCAGCTTGTGCAGAGCAAGATACGCGATCAGAGCGTGGTGAGCTATGGTCGCGGCGCCTCCTTGCGCGTGCTAAGGCGCTTCGAGCGTCCAACGGCAACCTTCATCGACGTGCTCGACCTGGACAGGGCGAAGCGCGAACTGCGCGATGTGGTCGAGTTTTTGAAGGCCACGCCGATGTTTCAGCTTTCGGGTGGCCGCTACCCGCATGGCGTGCTGCTGGCCGGATCTATAGGCAACGAGCGGCGCCTGCTGGTGCAGGCTACCGCCGGCGAGGCCGTGGTCCCGCTGATTACGCTCTCCATGCCGGCGCTGATGGAGATGCTGATCGACCTTCAGAGCGGCGCCATGCGTTTCGAGGATCTCGGGCTGCCGGTGCGTGAATATAATCTTCTGCGGCGCGGCAGCACACCGGAGAAGGGCCAGCGCTACATCCAGTATATTTTCCAGCAGGCGAAGGACGTAGCGCCCGCCATTCTCTACATCGAGGATATTGATGCCCTGGCAAAGCTGGGAAAGAATGAGGGCCGCGATCAGATTGTACGCCAGGTGCTCTCGGAGATGGATGCCGTCGAAAAGCAGTACAGGATGGTGGCGATTGCCAGCGCGGACCATCCCGAGACCCTTGACCCGGCGTTGCTGAAGGCGGGCCGCTTTGAGCACCAGATCTCCCTGGAAAGCCACGGCGCGCAGCCTGGAGCCAGGCGCCGCTTTTGTGCTGCTTGCCGGCGTGAAGTGCATCCTGACTGGCAATACTGCGTCTACTGCGGTGCCTCGCAGGCGAGAGTATGCCCGCAGTGCGGCGCTCCGCTTCCTGAGCTTGCGGGGGCGCGTTTCTGTGCGGCATGCGGCAGCGCGCTTCCGGAATCTTCTGCTGTATAGGCCCTGGAAGCGGACTAGCCTGTCATCCCTGCTGCTGAGTGCAATCACGTCATCCTGAGCGCAGTAAGGGCGAGTCCGTCCTACCGGGGCGCCCGTCTATCATCCTGAGCGCAGCGAAGGATGACAGGTGACGGCGAAGGATGACAGACGGGCGCCCCGCCTTTTTGGTGCGTGTGGAGCTAACTTGCCCTCCTCATCGTGATAGAAGCAGTTATATAGCGGATACGTCGCTCTTTATGCAATTCATAGCTTCTTTTATGAACGCGGCTGTCCATCATAACCGCTATCGCGTGGAGGACAATAATGTCTCTTGTACGTACCATACAGCGCACCGTGATTGGTCGAGTGCTGTGCAGCCTGGCGGGTCTGCTGCTCCTGTTCAGCCCGCTGGCTGCCTGTAATACCAGTGCTCCGGTGCCATCATTTACTCAACTCGACCTGGGGATACCCTCAGCAGCTCTGAACTCCCCGGTTGTGAAGCCTTTACCGGGCAATACGGTCCTGCATGTGCGTATCACCTTTAAAATTGATCCGAACCTGCTGAAACAGGCGCAGAATCAGCCGATAGAGCCGGGCAAGCCTTCGCACCTGGAAAATCTGGCAAAGAAAATAGGTATCAGCGATGCGACCTATCAGAAGATCAAGCAATTTTTTAGCCTGCAAGGCATTTCCCTCAAGCTGAGCAAGCTGCGTACACATCTCGCGGTAGATGCCAGAGCGAGCACCTTTGCGAAGCTGTTGCAGACAAAATTTGTTGTACATAAATTCAATGGTCGCACGTTTTATGCGCCGGCGACGCCACCAAAGGTGCCAACCTTCCTTGCCAATTCCATCGACGCGATTACCGGTCTCGACAACTATAGCGCCCCGCCCGTGCATGATCTCTCGATGCATTTCGCTGCAACCTCCACTCGCCAGCGTAGTGCTCAGGACTGTTATCCGCTCGATCAGACGCTGCTGCCAAAGGATGTGGCCGGCGCATACGGCTATGACCGGCTCTGGAATCGCGGCTGGCATGGGGAGAATATGACCGTGAACCTCGTCGAGATCGATGGCATTTACCGCGAAGATGTTCAGAACTACTTTGATTGCATCAACTTCCAGGGGCATCTCTCAGTGGTGAATATCGATGGCGCGCCAACCGAGGCGCTGGGGGAGTCCACGCTGGATGTGCAGATGATCGCCGGCCTGGCCCGTTCCATCAATATGGTCGTCTACCAGACTGACGGCAATAGCGACGGCGATATCTGGGCGCAGGTCAACGATGAGCTGCAACAGATCTTGAACGATAACGTCAACAATGGAAGCTCCGGCGGCGTCGTCAGCATCAGCCTCGGCGCCGCTGAGAATGAGATGACATCGCAGGACGCGAGGGCGATTGACAGCAGCTTACAGCAATTGACGCGTGTAGAGCATATGACGGTCTTCGTTGCCAGCGGCGACTGCGGCGCGTTTACCGATGGTGTATTCGGAGATCGCTCCGTCAGTTTCCCGGCCAGCGATCCCTGGGCAACGGCGGTAGGAGGTACGATTCTCTCGGTCAATGGCAATCATAGCCGCGCTGATGAGGTGGTCTGGGCTGATAACAGTCCGAGCGGAAGATGTAGGAACGACTGGGGCAGCGGCGGAGGGAATAGCAGGATCTTCAGGCGTCCTGGCTGGCAAAACGCTCTCGGTGTGAATAATCGCTATTCGGATGGTGCACGTCAGATCCCCGATGTTGCGGCGGCGGCATATGGCCTCGCCGTCTACTTTCAGGGGCAATGGGGCGATGTTGGCGGCACCAGTGCAGCCGCGCCGATCTGGGCCGCCGGCACCGCGCTGGTAAATGAGGGACTGCTGCGGCAGATGCGGAAGTTTGGCTATGGGCCGCAGCTCTTCTACCTTGCCGCCAACAGGAGTGGTGGCCTGCATCCCTACTACGATGTGACGCGCGGCAATAATCTCTACTATCCCGCGACGCCCGGCTGGGATTTCGCTACCGGTATCGGCACGCCCAACCTGGCGGATTTCTACCAGGCAGTCGCTCAGGCTCTCGGATAAAATAATCATATACAAGATGTAGAGAAATCATATACAGGATGTAGAAACGGGGGGGATGGAAAGACGGGGGGATGGAAAGACGGGGGGATGGAAAGACGGGGGGATGGAAAGACAGGGGGGATGGAAAGACGGGTGGATGAAAGACGGGTGGATGGAAAGACGGGGGCAAGCCCCGTCTCTACATCCTGTATATGTACAATGCTAATTGATACGCGGCGGTCCCTGCTGGATGCGCTTACGCAATGCATCGATGGGAGGGAATGACCAGCGGCTCTCGTTCCACCAGGTCGCACCCGCCTCGGCATAGGGACGCACAATCTCACGGGCGCGCTCAGGATCGTCGCCCGGCGTCTCTCCCTCCTGGATGATATCGAAGGGCGTGGTCAGAGTGCGATGCTCATCGATATAGGCTTTCATCGCGCGGATATCCTCCGGCATGATCGGCGCGGGCGTATTCCCATCGCTGATCTTGTTGGGAAGAAGACCGTCGTAGCGCAGGACGCGCCGCATCGATTTCTGGCTCGGCCAGGCGCCCACCACCCAGATTGGGATGCGCGGAGACTGTACGGGAGGAGGCAGGAAGGTCATCTCTTCCATGTGGTAGTGCTTGCCGTGAAAGCTGAAAGGCTGCCCGCTCCACAGTCCGGTCAGAATCTCAAGGCTCTCATCCAATAGCTCGGCGCGCTGCTTGCGGTCCGTGACCTCGCCTACCTTCCCGAAGCCGCCATCTTCGAGCGCGCCCAGTCCGACGGGGAGGATCAGCCGCCCGTGTGAGAGGTGGTCCAGCGTCACAGTTTCGCGAGCCAGCTTCCACGGGCGGCGCCGCGAAGGTGGCGTGAGGATCAGGCCAAGTCGCACGCGCGTGGTGCGCATTGCCATCGCCGCCAGCACGATCCACGGATCGTACATCGGCCCGGCTTCCTCGATGTAGATACCATCCCAGTAAAAGACGCCATCCCACCCGGCCTCTTCTGCCTCATGCGCCAGCTCGGCAAGGGTGTGGATATCACCGTGTGGAAGAATGAAGCCATATTGCATATCTCTCTCCTGTGAAAAAAACTGTTAGCTTTCCAACAGAGAAAGCATATCTCATTCTTCCTGACAACTTCTGTCATATTTTACGATAATCTGAGCCGCGCTCCAACACTCTGCGTGCTTGCGCCTGTGGCGCTCGCACCACATAAGTTGTGCTGTGGCTGTGCCGCGCCAGGGAGCCAGTCAGGGGTGGACAACATGGGCGCGTGCAGCGCATGTTCCCCCAACACAACTTATGTGGTGGGGCAGCGCAGTCGCGCCAGGAACCCGGTCAGGGATGGGGAACATGGGTGCGTGCAGCGCATGTTCCCCCAACACAACTTATGTGGTGGGGCAGTGCAGTCGCGCCAGGAATCCGGTCAGGGATGGGGAACATGGGCGCGTGCAGCGTATGTTTCCCCAACACAACTTATGTGGTGGGGCAGCGCAGTCGCGCCAGGAATCCAGTTGAGGGTGTGCAAAATGCGCTGCGCGCATTTTGCACACCCTCAACTGGATAAGGCGAGCGCCGCAGGCGTGAGCACACGAGAGTGCCGCGAATCCGGGAAGCTTAAAGATTTTGACCGGCGACGTGATTGATCTTAACATAGAGGATCACACGCTCATCACCACGATAGCCCCAGGGAACCTCATAGTGTTTCGCCAGCGTATTGTAAAAGTCGCCGTGGGGATCCTCTTCGATCCGCTCAACCACTCCGCGAAACTCGGCGTAGGTGTAGGGATTATCGGTATCGGCGATGGAGATAGCAACGCGCGGATCGCGCTTGATGTTTCGATATTTCTGACGGTTGGTTGTATGCGTGAACTTTATATGCTCGCCATCCCACAGAAACCACATGACGGATGACTGCGGTTCGCCATGGGGGCCGATGGTAGCAAGGTGGGCAAACGCCTTCGATTTCAGGATCTTCTGCACTTTAGGATTGTTTAAATCTACCATGAAAAAGTAACCTTTCTACGTGTTCTTGCCGGGGGAAGGACTCCATTCTATTCTGTAGAACCTGTATCGGCTACGAGCTATTCCTCGATAAAGAAGACAGAGAAGAGAGCGATGCCAGGCTACGGCTGCTGGTATGAGCCTTCTTGTCTGTTCAGGCCATTTGTGCTACAGTGAACCTCGTGAAAGCAAATAGCGAAAGTCTCTCCCATCCAGCCGCCTCTGTTGAGGTCCTGGTCATCGGCGGTGGAGTTATCGGCAGTTCCATCGCCTACCACCTCGCGCAGCAGGGATGCAAGGTCCTCGTCGTCGAACGCAATGAAGTCGCAGTCGAGCCGGCGGCCTCCTGGGCCAGTGCCGGAGGCATACGTCTGTGGGAACAGGATCCGCCTGAGGTTGGCCTTGCTCATGCCGCCATCGCGCGCTGGCCCACGCTTGCAGACGAACTGGGGGCCGATCTGCAATACCGCCAGGGAGGCCATCTGCTGCTGGCAGAGAATGGGGTCGAGGCCGAACACCTTCGCACCGTTGTGCGCAGCCAGCACGAACTGGGCTTTGCAGACCTGGCCTTCGTGGATCGTGAGGCGCTTTTCAGCCTGGTGCCTGGACTGGGAGAACAGGTCGTCGCTGGCCTCTGGAGTCCTACTTCAGGTCAGGCAGATCCGCGACTCACCACGCGCGCCTTCGCCAGCGCCGCGCAACGATATGGAGCTGTTTACTGGACCGGCACCGAGTGTCTGGCTCTGCAACGCGTCACCAACAGGATCGTTGGAGCGCAGACCGGGCGAGGTCTGGTGCAGGCGGAACACGTTGTTCTGACGGCTGGGGCCTGGAGCCGCGAATTAGCCACTTCCATTGGCATTCAGTTGCCGCTGCGCGTGCATGTCTTGCAAGTGCTTCTCTCCACTCCAGCCCCGCCGGGGATACTGACGCCGGTACTGTCTGCTGTTGGCCGCGCGCTCTCGCTCAAACAGCAGGCAGACGGTGCATTCGTGCTGGGTGGCGGCTGGCTGGGGGATCCCTCCCCGGACAACCGCTCGTATTCGCTGCGTGAAGAGAACCGCGCTGGAAACTGGGAGAACGCCTGCGCGCTGTTCGGGCCGGTTCGCCAGCAGCAATGCATAGGCGCCTGGGGTGGCTTGCAGGCCCATATCCTGGATGATCTTCCATTGATTGGCAGCTTCTCTGAACTGGGAGGGCTAACGCTCGCACTTGGCTCCTGGTATGGCTTCGCGCTGTCTCCGGCCATCGGAAAAAGCGTTGCCGACCACATAGCCGGACGGCCAGCTCCTGAACTGGCCCGATTGTCCCCTGACCGCATCGCACGGTTTGATCCAGACCAGGTTGCCGCCTTCCTGGCCGCTTCTATTTAGCCGCGTTTGTGCCAGAGCGAGAGTGTCAGCAGCGTATCGGTGACAAGCTGTTCCAGGGGAGCCAGCGGCACATATTCTTTGACCGTGTGTTCGTTCATAACGCCGGTTGAGATGGTGAAGGCCCGAATTGCGGGGCGGAAACCGCTGGCGTCGCTGCCGATGAACGTCGGCTGCATCTGGAGGGACGCGCCGCGCTGCGCAAGGGCCTCACGGTAGAGTTGCAGCAGCGGTTCATTCTCATCAACGGTGTAGCCCTGCGAGTGCGTCTTGAAGAGCACTTCCACCTGGCCGCCAGAGCGTTGTGCGGCCTCCTCGAAGGCGGTGCGTATAGCCTGCTGGTAGCGCTGGCGGCCCTCCAACGGCTCAAAGCTGCGCAGTTCGCCTTCGAGCAGGACCGTATCCGGCACCGCGTTGCGCGCGGTGCCGCCGCTGATGCGTCCGATAGTGATGCGCGTCTGGTCGTTGTTCCGCGAGCCGTAGGGATACGCGGCGGCGCGAAAGATGGTGAGCGCGTCAACGGTCTGGGAGAGATCTTTGCCGGGATGGCCCGTCCGCCCGGTGATTTTCACATCGAAAGCTTCGTATGCTGCCCCTTGTGAGACGACGACGCCGGCGTCAAAGGCGTTATCGAAGACAATACCATCGCTGACCGGCCATGCGGCGCTATTAAAGGCCGTAGCGCCGCAGAGTCCGGCCTCCTCCTGGACGGTAAAGACGATAAGCAGCGGTGGGTGCTCCTGGCGCTGCTCTACCAGGCGGCGCAGGATCTCCAGAATGACAGCGATGCCGGCAGCGTCGTCCGCGCCAAGATTTGTCGTGCCATCACTGTACAGGATGCCATCGCGCAGTACCGGCTGATGGCCGAGGCCGGGCGGAACGCGGTCCATATGAGCATTGAGCAGGAGAGGCTTGCCCTCGCCTGGCAGAGTCGCAATCAGATTCCCAACTTCGTCGATCCTGGTGGTGAGGCCGAGCACGGTAAGCTGCTGCTCCAGGTAGTGGCGAACGTACTCTTCGTGACCCGGCGTACTGGGAAGGTGAACGAGGTCAACCAGAGTATTGTAGAGCTGATCCGAGTAAACGTACATAACGTGATCTCCTGAGAGATGACCGCAAGGATGATCTCTGTGTAAATAAGGGGATGATCCCTATCTGGCTCTTAAAAATATCCGGTTCATTATAGCATAGCAAACCAGACTGCTCACCGCTGCGCGGTTCGCCGGTGGTAGAGTCTGTGGGCTGAGCGCCTGCGGCGCTCAGCCCACAGACTCTACCACCGTAAGGTATGCCGCAGGCCGCTCAGCTCGCAGGCTTCACATCCTCCGGTGCGTTCGCAGGCGCTCAGCCCACAGACTCTACCACCGTAAGGTATGCCGCAGGCGCTCAGCCCACAGGCTTCACATCCTCCGGTGCGCCCGCAGAGTTTAGCCCACAGACTCTACACAGTAAGGTACGCCGCAGGCGCGAGCAAGCGCTGCGAGGGGATAAGTAAACATGTCTCTGATAGCCAAGAAAAAGGAGCGCCGCTGGCAAGGCAGCAGCTAGTCAAGAAAAAGGAGCGCCGCTGGCAAGGCAGCAGCTAGCCAAGAAAAAGGAGCGCCGCTGGCAAGGCAGCAGCGCCCCCATATGCCCCATAGCCGACGGTTAGTGGAGTGGCCGTGCAGGGCAGGAATTGAAAGGCAGCGTCTTATGGAAGTTGGTAAAGAGCACCTCAAAGCCACCGCCCTTTGTTGTATAGGCCAGCGGCAGAAGATTACCATACTGCCTGTTCTTCCCGTAATCCAGTTCGGTCACTCCGGGGATGTCGTTGCCAATTGTCCAGATGCAGTTGTCGTTCGTTACCTCACCGGAGGTATAGAACGGATAGAAGTTTGCCGGCTTCCCATCATCGGTAGTTGGTATCAGCGTACAACCCTTGCCGGTTGTGATATCGCAGGTGGACTCGATAACCGGCAGGTCCGCTTCAAAGGCCGTGCGGCTGTAATTGATGTTGTAGTTGTCTCCTGTAAGCGGGCTGGTGAAGACGACAGGCTGTGGATGCAGAGGATTGCCGTCGGGCCAGTCTTTCAGGTAGGAGGTGCCATCGAAGCCTGTGTTGGATCCGACGCATCCTGACAGGCGTACATCGGACGACGCTGAGGCAGGGAAGCAGCCGGTATCATCGGCATCGGTTGGCTCCTTATCGCCCGGGGCGCCTTCAAAATCGCGCTTCGGACAATTCGTT
>Ga0209810_1003357_pt1 | contig 16955 bp, 13 predicted proteins | sample Coa_R1_7_FD_187159 | JGI IMG/M metagenome (GOLD analysis project Ga0209810, IMG submission 187159) | Surface soil microbial communities from Centralia Pennsylvania, which are recovering from an underground coalmine fire - Coalmine... | ecosystem: Environmental > Terrestrial > Soil > Unclassified...
CGCGGGCCTACGGCGAGCGGGGTTGCGTACGCGCCCCGAGTCTCGGGGCGCTTACGCAACCCCGCTCGCCGTAGGCCCGCGGCTAAACAAAGGAGAGGTCATACATTACGGCATGCCTTGCAGTTTCTTCAGGGCGACCTTGGCGGCTTCGCTGACGGCCTTTTGCGGATCGCGTGTGGCGGCGGTCAGGCGCGTCACCACCGCCTTGGACTGATCGCCCAATCCCTCCGCGCCGAGATTGCCCAGCGCCTCGATGGCGCGGATGCGGACTTCGAGAACATTATCGTCCATCGCCGTGAGGATGCCGTCGATTGTGGGCTTGCGTTCGTCGCCGAGGTCGCGGCCCATTTGACTGACCGCGTGCAACGCCAACGAACGGACAAACTGATCTTCGTCCTTGAAAGCCGTTCGCAGAGCGGGCAAGGCGGGCCGAGCATCCGCTCCCACTTGATCCAGTGCCTCCGCACAAGCGCGGCGCAGCACGACATCCGAATCCTTCGCCGTCAGAGCGACGGCCAGTGTCGGCGCAGCATCGACAGCCTTCGCTCCCAGCTCGCCCAAGGCCTCTGCACAGGCGCGGCGCAGTTCCGTATCGTTCTTGGCGTCGGCGAGGATTCCATTCAAGATAGGCACGGATTCGGAGGAACCAATGCGGCCCAGAGCATAGGCGCAATGAACGCGCGTTAAGTGTTCCAGCTTGGTGTTTTGGAGAGCGGTCTGCACATCGGCGACAGCCTCGTCGGCGTTGCGACCAAGCATGCGCAGCGCGTTGGCGGCCTCCGTGCGTGTCTTGGCATCAGCATCTTTGAGGGCCAGGGCCAGGACATCGACGGCGCCTATCGTTCGCCCCTTCATCTCGCCCAGCGCCTTGGCGGCGGCGCGACGAACGACAGGTTTCCTATCGCCCCGCAACGATGCCGCCAGGGCATCGCGGATCTTGTCGATGGGAATGTCGTCCTCATCACGGGCATGGGCGGCGATGCCGCCCAGCGCTCGCGCGGCCCCGGCGCGGATGTTATCCTCGGTGTTTTCGCGCACAGCGGCGATCAGCGCCTGCGTCACCTTACGGCTCTTGCGTGGCCCGATCAACTGGATGGCTAACAAACCCGCTCGCCGATCGCGCTCGGTCTTGCCATTTTGCAATTGCTCGATCCATTCGGACAGTTTTCGTCCCCGAAAGTCGGGATCGTCATCCTCCGCACGCAGCGGCGCGTGGCAGAGAAGCAGTACGGCAATTGGCACGATCATCCACGAACGAGTCCGGAACATGGCCAAGAACCTCACTCTTGACGAACGCCGTGTGCGCCGCTAAGAAAAACGAGCGGTTTGCACTCCGTAACGTCGTGTGACAGCCTGTGGTCCATCGACCCCAGGCATTTTTTATGTTCGCCGGTAGGCGGCGCGCGTGAGCGTCGCTCACCGAGATTATATTTCGCAGAAGGTGAAACACCATGCCTTGCACCTGTGTCGTCGGTCTGCAATGGGGCGACGAGGCCAAGGGAAAGATTGTCGATCTGCTCACCGACGATCATGACTTCGTGGTCCGCTACAACGGCGGGGCCAACGCCGGCCATACCGTTGTCAGCGGCGGGCAGACGTTCAAGTTGTCGCTCTTGCCCACCGGCGTGCTGCGTCCCAACGTGCGCGCGGTGATCGGCAACGGCGTCGTCGTTTATCCGCCGCGATTCCTGGAGGAAGTGTCGAATCTCCGCCAGGGAGGCATCGCCATCGGCGACAATCTCGTTGTCAGCGATCACGCCCACGTGATTTTTCCCTATCACATGGAAGAAGAACGCCTCAACGAGGGCGGGGCGGGCAAAGCCATCGGCACGACCGGGCGTGGCATCGGTCCCTGCTACCAAGATAAAGTGGGCCGGCAGTTCGCCATTCGTCTGGGTGAAATGCTGCCCCCCGAACACTTGCGCGAACGGCTTGTTCCCATCGTAGAGCGGAAGAATCGCCTTTTACGGGCCCTCTGCCCGGAAGCGCGACAATTCGACGCGGACACGATTTGCCGCGACTATCTGGCCTGTATGGAACAGATCCGCCCGCACGTCGCCGACACTCCGCGTCTGTTGCACGAGGCGCTACAGAAGGGTCAAGGCATTCTCTTCGAGGCTGCCCAGGGTACCCTGCTCGATGTGGATCACGGCACCTATCCCTACGTGACCAGTTCCAATAGTTCGACGGCGGGCGTGTGGAGTGGTTCAGGCGTGCCTGCCCGCAAGCTTGATCGCGTTGTCGGCGTCATCAAGGCGTACTCGACGCGCGTCGGCCGTGGTCCGTTCCCGACCGAGTTGGATGATGGGCCGGACGGCATCGGCGAACGCATCCGGCGGACAGGCCGCGAGTATGGCACGGTCACCGGCCGGCCGCGCCGCTGCGGTTGGTTCGACGCGGTGGCTACACGCTACAGCGCCGCTCTCAACGACGCTGACGAACTGGCCGTCATGCTCCTTGATGTGCTCAGCGATTTGCCGGAAATCCGCATCGCAGTCGCTTACGAGCTGGACGGTCAACGTCTCGATCATTTCCCCACGGATGCGTTCCTGCTGGAGAAATGCCGGCCAGTGTACGAGAGCTTGCCGGGTTGGCGTCAGGACGTCTCGGCGGCTCGCCGCCTCGTTGATTTGCCGGCCGCGGCGCGGCGCTACGTCGAACGCCTCGGCGAATTGCTGGGACGGCCCGTTACTATCATTTCCGTGGGGCCAGATCGGGCGCAGACAATATTCAAAAATTGATGAATGATGATTGATGATTGATGATTGAAAATCCTGTCTTTCAATCACCAATCATCATTCATCAATCCGAATGAGGTGCTGACCTTGCCCACTAAATCCCCGGAGACGTTGCAACGCTTGGCCGATGCCGGCCTCAAGCCGGAGAGCCTGCCCGATCACATCGCCATCATCATGGACGGCAACGGTCGCTGGGCCAAGCAGCGAGGCTTGCCGCGCATCGAGGGCCATGCGCGCGGCGCCCACAGCGTTCGCGCCACCGTCGAGGAATGCTGCCGGCTCGGTATCGGGCAACTGACACTGTATTGTCTCAGCAGCGAAAACTGGAAACGGCCACGGACGGAACTCGATTTCCTCATGATGTTGCTGGAACGCTATCTCATTGAGGAACGTCGAGAGATTCTCGATCAAAATATTCGCTTCGCTACCATCGGCCGCCGCAGTGACCTGCCGGATAATGTGCTGCGCGAAATCGATGAGAACATCCGTCTCAGTCAAGACAACACCGGCATGTGTCTGTGCCTGGCCATCAACTACGGCGGCCGTACCGAGCTGATCGACGCCGTCCGCGACGTGGCACAACAAGTGCGCGATGGCAAATTGAAACTCGACGCCATTGATGAAGCAGTCATCAGCAATGCTCTGTATACCGCTGGCATGCCTGATCCAGATCTGCTCATCCGCACCGCCGGCGAGATGCGCGTCAGTAATTTCCTGCTCTGGCAGATCTCCTACGCGGAATTATGGGTGACGGAGCGATGCTGGCCGGACTTTGATCGGGACACGTTGCACCAGGCGCTGCGCGACTACGCCGGCCGCGAACGTCGCTTCGGCGGCCTTTCCGAGTTCTGAGTTCTAAGTTCTGAGTTCTGAGCGTTTATCCTCAGGACTCAGAACTTAGAACTCAGAACTGATAATTAGCCGGGGCCATTGCCATGCTCAAGACCCGGATATGGATGGGATCCCTTCTCATCGCGTTGGTGATCTGTGTTCTTCTCTTCGATCCGGCACCGTGGTATCCCTTTCTCTTGTCATTGGCGGTCTTTCTCGCCGCAGTGGGCAGCGTGGAGCTGCATCAGCTCATCGGCGCAGCGCACGGTTTGCCTCTGTGGCTGAGCGGCGGGTCCGTGCTGATGGTGCTGCTGGCCAACTGGCCGGCGCATCTGTGGCCGGATCGATTCGGCAGCGATCCGTGGCGGCTCGTTCTCGCCGTGTTCACGGCCGTGATGCTATTGGGCTTTCTTGTGGAAATGGCCGCCTTTCGCCCGCCTTCTCAGACCTCCGAAATTTCCGCGACGGGTAGCAGCAATGTCGTGATCCGCCTCGCCCTGCTGGTTTGGATTACGGCTTATCTCGGTTTGCTTCCCAGTTTCCTGATGCAACTTCGCTGGCTCCCCCCCTCCCCCCCCAAAGATTGGGGGGGAGAGGGGGGGGCGCTTGCTCTGGGTATTTTCATACCCAAGTGCTGCGACATCGGAGCGTACTTCACCGGGCGACTGCTGGGCCGACATAAGATGGCTCCCGTACTCAGTCCCAAGAAGACGTGGGAGGGGGTGCTGGGCGGACTGCTCTTGTCAGCGGCGGCGGCGGTCGCTATCAACCGCCCCTTGTCTGTGGTTCCTGGCGGCGATTCGGCCGCCGCCGTCTTCGGCCTGGTTATCGGCGGCGCCGGCGTGCTGGGAGATTTGGCGGAATCGATGATTAAGCGCGATTGCCGGCGCAAGGACGCCTCGCAGATGATGCCCGGCTTCGGCGGCGTGCTGGACGTGATCGATTCCATTCTCTTCGCCGCTCCCATCGCCTATTTCTGGTTGCTATGCTTAAGGAACTTGTCTTGCAGGGCGAGTGTCAGTTGGATATCCGTCCCTTGGTAGTACTCCCGGACACCCAGATGAGCGAAGAAACCATTACACTCGATAGCCGCGATGAAGCGGTGTTATTGTTTGGCAGCCGCGATCAATATTTACGTGAGATTCGCACGCAATTGGGCATGCAACAGTTAGTCGGCCGCGGCAATCAGATTTTACTCAAAGGCAGCGACGAACAGTTGTCTCAGGCCACGCGCGTTTTTGAGCAGCTTCGGCGGCTATTACGGCAGCAGGGCAGTTTGTCGAGCGAAGATGTCAAGACGGTGTTGGAAGTGGTGACACAAGGCGGCGAGACAATCGGTCTACCGCCCGAAAAGCCTGCTGAAACGGGCAGCCGTTACGTTCGCCCGCGCACCGATGGGCAGGCCCGCTACGTCCGGGCCATGCGCGACAACGATCTGACTATCTGCGTCGGTCCCGCCGGCACAGGAAAAACCTGGCTGGCCGTCGGCATGGCTGTCAGCCTCTTGCGTCAGGGCATTGTCAAGAAAATCGTCCTGGTTCGTCCTGCGGTCGAGGCCGGCGAGCGTCTGGGCTTTTTGCCGGGCGACATCGCCGCCAAGGTCAATCCGTACCTGCGCCCGCTCTTCGACGCCCTCAACGACATGATGGAGCCGGAACAGGTCAAGCGCTATATGGAGAACGATATTATTGAGATCGTTCCTCTCGCCTTTATGCGCGGCCGCACGCTCAACCAAGCCGTCATCATTCTCGACGAAGGACAAAACACAACCATCCCACAAATGAAGATGTTCCTGACGCGCATGGGCAGCGGCTCGAAGATCATTGTGACCGGCGACGTGACCCAGGTGGATCTGCCCAAGCAAACGCGCAGCGGCTTGACCGACGCTGTTCACCGCCTGCGCGATCTGGAACGAATCGCCATCATCTACCTCGATGAGCACGATATCGTTCGCAACCCGTTAGTTCAGCAAATCCTGCGGGCCTACGAGGAAGAACGGCCCCGCAAAAAAAAGGAGTAACCCGGATTGATGATTGATGATTGATGATTGATGATTGAGAAAACGGTTTTTCAATCATCAATCATCAATCATCAATCATCAATGCGATACCTATGTTTGGTCCCTTCAAGAAGCCTTCGCGGCTGAGCCAATGGAATGGCCGGCGGCGCTCTTCACGCAGCGACGATCCGGAATTGCCGAATATGTTCTGCCGCGCGGTGTTGTTGCGTTTGGCCGCTGTGCTGGCCGTAGTCATGGGCGCCACTCTCCTCGCGCACAACTGGGGCGGTCTAATGACCTATCGCGCCGGAGAAGTGCGGCCCTATGATCTGCGCGCGCGCGTTCTCTTCAAGATCAAGGATGAAGAAGAGACCGCGCGGAAACGCGACGAAGCGGTGCAAGAACTTAGTCCCGAGGAGCAACGCGATCCGAAAAAATGCGAGGAGGTTCGCAAAAATACCCCCGAAGTTTTCAGAGTGTATCCGCCCGGCAAATTACTGGTGGAGCGCGATTTTCCCATCACCGATAGCCAGTACGAGTTGTTGCTAGCAGAAAGCCGCGCTTACTGGGACAGCCAAGGAGACCCCGACAACGGTCTGAACTGGGCTCGCATCAAACGGAGTTTTTGCATCTTTCTTATCTTCACCTTATTGGCCGTCGTCGTCATCCTTTATGTCGTTCGCTTTCAAGAGAGTTTGGCCTCCAGCCTGCGCATGGTCGTCGGCGTTTGCGCTATGGTGCTGCTAACGCTGGTGATCGGCCTTTTTTTGTGCCACGAAGTCTGTTGGCACGTCGTCCTCATCCCCTTAACGGTCACAGCCCTGATTTTGGCTGTCGCCTATAATCCGCCCTTTGCCTTGCTGATGTCGCTGAGCCTGTCGTTGGCCATGATTGTCATGCTGGATGGCTCGCTCAACGATTTGCTGGTGGCGATGGGCGGACAAGCGACGGCCATTCTCACACTGAAGAGCATCCGCAGCCGCACGCGGCTGGTCAAAGTCGGCATCGACGCCGGCTTGGCCTACCTGGCCATGACCTTGGCCACGGAATTATACACCGGCCAAACATGGGGCCTGATCGTCAGCGATTCGATCTGGGCATTGGTATGGGGCGCCTTGGCCGGGTTTATCGTCAGCGGTTTGTTGCCGGTGGTCGAACGCTGCTTCGCCATTGTCACCGATGTTAGCCTGCTGGAATTGGGCGATGGCTCGCATCCGCTGTTGCAGGAATTGGTCCGCCGTGCTCCCGGCTCCTACACGCACAGCATGACCGTGGCCACCCTGGCCGAACCGTGCGCCGAGGCCATCGGGGCCAACCCGCTTCTGGCCCGCGTCGGCAGCTATTTCCACGACATCGGCAAAATGCTCAAGCCGCAATACTTCATCGAAAATCAGTCCGGCGAAAATCGCCACGATTCACTGGAGCCGGCCCTCAGTACGCTCATCATTATCGGCCACGTCAAAGACGGCGTCGCCTTGGCCGAGCAGTATCGCTTACCGCGGCCGATCATCGATTTCATCCAGCAACATCACGGCACAACTTTGGTCGAGTATTTCTTCCGCGAGGCGCTGCGTCTGCAAGAGAGCCAGGGCCGTGCGCCGGCGCGGGTCGAAGGCCAGCCGCATCCGCTGGAGCCGAGCTTCCGTTATCCTGGCCCCAAACCACAGAGCCGCGAGAACGGCATCGTTATGCTCGCCGACGCCGTCGAAAGCTCCAGCCGCGCTCTGTCCGTACCCACGCCCGGCAGCCTGCGCAAGCTCGTCCACGATCTGCTGATGAAACGCTTGCTCGACGGTCAATTCGAGGAGAGTGGCCTGACTCTGACTGAGCTGCACATCATTGAGGAGACACTGTGCAAGGGGTTGATCGCGCTGTATCACTCACGCATTAAATATCCGGAGCCGCTAGCAAGCGAACGCAAAGCATCGTAAACAGTCCGTTTAGCCGCGAGCCGTAGGCGAGCGCGGTGGAATCGGCGTCTCGCCGGTCGAGCGCTCGGATTTTGCTCTTGCATCCGGACGGCGCTGTTGGTATGGTCCCGCCCTTCCTTACGAAAAGTCATTGGAGGGCGGGACCATGTCGCGTCGCATGGAAATGGTATGCGCCGCCGCGCTGCTGTTCGCCGCGGCGGGCTGTTCGGCCAGTTCGTTCCTGCTGTCCTGGGTCGGTTCGGGAGGCAAACGGCAAGTCGTCTCCGGCTCAGTCAGTGACGTGGCCGCACACTTGCAGGCTTCGCTGGGCAAAATCAATATCATCGTGGCCGTCAATCCGATGGACGATGGCACGGTGAAGCTGAATGGTCAAACCAAGTCCGGAAAGCGTTTCGCTCTCGTGCTGAAGCGACAAGCAACCAGCCAAGGCGAAAACACGGCCATCTCTGTCGAGTGGGAGAAAGACGCCGACGAGGAATTCTGGGCCATCGTGCTTGATTTGCTCGTCAATCCAGCACCGGTCGTCAACGGCACGTCGGACCCCGCGGCCGGTGCTAACTCCGGCCGCTGAGCTCCATTCGGCTTCGCGGCCGATGTCTGGGGGACGCCGGCATGAGTCCGTCTTACGATCCCACTTTGAAGACGCTGGTTGAGGCGTCGTCGGCAGACTGGCTGCCGCTGTTGGGTCTACCGCGGAAACGAGTCACAATTGAAGACACGGACCTAGCCACTGTAGTCAGTGGGGCCGTCGATAAGGTGTTGTGCGTCCGCGCTCAACCCGAATACCTGCTGCACCTCGACTTTCAGTCCGGCCACGATTCGGCAATGCTACCGCCGCGGCTGCGGCTGTATAATAGCGTATTGGATTATCGCCACGACCGGCTGGTCCTGAGCGTGGCCGTGCTTCTCCGGCCGGAGACAGACTCGCCTCAACTGATGGGATCGTTTGAGCGACGCTTTCCCGGCCAGGAGCCGATTGCGCTGCTGCGCTATCGCGTGCTTCGGGTGTGGCAGGTGCCGGTGGACCAACTGTTAGCAGGCGGCTTGGGCACGCTGCCGTTGGCTCCGGTCAGCGACGTGGCCGAAGCGCGGGTTCCAGAGATCATTCGTCGCATGAAGGACCGGCTGAGCCGGGAGCGACGACGCAAGCTCGCCGAGGATCTGTGGGCGGCGACCTATGTGCTGCTTGGCTTACGTTACTCGAATTCTTTCGCTGACTTGCTTTTCCGGGAGGTGCTGGGAATGGAAGAATCTACAACTTACCAAGCGATCATACGCAAAGGCCGCCTTGCCGAAGCGCGGCACATCTTGGTGCGTCTGGGACAAAAGCGGTTCGGCCCCGCCAATGATGCAACGACAGCAACTCTCAATGCCATCGATGACGTGCAGAGATTGGAGGAATTAACCGAGCGCGTCTTAGAGGTAGCCAACTGGCAGGAACTTCTTCAGCCAGCCACGCGCCGGCGGCGCAACAGACGCCAGCAGAGCAATGTCTGAATGCCGAGACTCTGCCTGATCTGTGATCGCTAAGGTTACGCTCCGTCACGAAAGACGATTCTCCCTTCCATTCCCATTCGGACGCAGGATCATCTTGTGCAGAGGTCCGCAGGAATGGAAAGGAGACATTATATCATCCGTGCACACTCAACTCTTGAAAATCGCTGCGTGCTTGAACTCTGCGCCGAGAACCTCCATACTCGAGACGCCTAGCCACTTGTCGAGAATGGCAGCATACACCTGCCGGAAATCGGTGTGATGTTGCAGATTGCCCATTTCCAGCTTCGTTAAGCTGGGATGTTCACCGACGGCTCCGGGCTTGACCTTGCCGCCGATCAGGAACATGGGTGCGGCGGAGCCGTGATCGGTGCCGCGGCTGCCGTTTTCCTTGGCGCGGCGGCCGAACTCGGAGAACGTCATCACCAACACACGGTCGCGGTGGCCGCGCGCCGCCACGTCCTTGAAGAACGCGGTCACGGCCTCGGAAAGCTGCGCGAGCAGGTTGGCGTGCGCGGGGGCTTGCGTGGAGTGCGTGTCGAAATTGCCGTGGGCAACGTAAAACAGCCGAGCGCCTAGGCCGGCGTCGATGAGCTGGGCGGCGAGCTTGAGTTGGCCGGCGAGCGCCGTGTCTGGATACGTCGCTTTGGGCTGATAGTTTTTGCCGATTTCCTGCAAGCGGCGGCTGCTGGCGTAGGTGTTCGACGCGGTGCGCTGCACGAAATCGAGCAACCCGGGGCCGCCGTTGGAGCGGGCCGCGCCTTCGATAATGTCCCGTTGTTCCTTCTTGTCGGCGCCGCTGGCGGCGGCGAGCTGCAACTGAAATTCCTCCAGCGTTTTAATCGACGGCACACGCGCCGGTGCGCCGTCCAGGGCGAGCGGTGCCGGCTCATTATTGCTTTTCAAATGGAACGAAGGCGTGCCGGGCAGGCTCTTGAGCGCCTTGCCGAGCCAGCCTTCGCTGACGTTCTCCGCCAGGCTAGCCGTCTGCCAAATATCCATTGAACGGAAGTGCGATTGATTCGGGTTGGGATAGCCGACACCCTGCACGACGCACAGTGCGTTGTCTTGCAGCAGTTCGGCGAAGCCGGTCAGCGATGGATGCAGGCCGAGATGATCGTTGATCTTCTTTATCTGAGCCGTGGGTTGACGCAGGGTAGGACGCAGCTTGGAATATTCGGGATCGTTGAAAGGGATGACCGTGTTCAGGCCGTCGTTGCCGCCGGTCAGCTCAATGACAACAAGAATGGTGTCCTTCGCGCCGGCCTTGCCTGCGGAGGGCACGGCGGCGGCCGTGCGGCTCACAAACAGGGGAGCGCCGCAGCTCCAACCAATCAAGCCGGCGCCGGCCAGCGACGATTTCAGGAAATCACGACGATTCGCGGTCATGGGATATGCTCCTCGATTTGGCGAGCGGGACATGTTAACGCCCCGGTAAAAGAAACCGGGGCGTTAACATGTCCCGCTCGCCGTTAATCCAGTTGAAACTCCGGTAAGGTCATCACCAGATGACACAAGCTGCGCACGCGATGATCGGCGACATCTTGCTCCGTCCAGAACACCGGCGCCGGCAATTTGTGCGCATGTTGTTGATAATCGAACAAGCGCGTCCGCGTCTGAGCGGACACGTCTCCTTGCAAGAATAGCCGCAGGAAGAAATCCACCAACTCCGAATCGGCTTCTTTGTGATATTTGCGGGCCAGGGCGGCTGGGTCGCAGCGCCGGCCAAAGCGGGCGTCCTCTGTCGAAGTCAGAGCCAGGGCCAAGTTCTGGCGGAACAACAGTGTTTGGCCATTGAGCCAGGTTTTGCCGCCGTCCCAGCCCTTGACCGACGGCGGCGAGAACAAGTTCTGCCCTAATTGCTCCAGTGATTGTGCCAACGCCGTTGCGCCGATCTTGCCTTCCAGGGCGCGGACGATGTTGAGCACGAAATCCACCGGCGCCTTGATACGCGTTCGGTAGACCAAAGGCGAAAAGAACAGATTCGAGGACAGCATCGTCTTGACGAGCGCGCCGAAATCGTAGCCGCTGCTGCGGAATTGCTGCGCCAATGGCTCCAGCAATTCCGGGGTCGGCGTTACCGATTCGCTGATGAGGAAACGATACAGCTTGCCGACGAGGAACGGCGCCGCCGATGGTTGTTCCAGGCAGATGCGAACGATGCCGGTTGCGCTCCAGTTGCCGGTCTGACCGAGAACAGTCTTCTTGCCATCATCGTGCTGCTTCGGATTGAAGACGACATTGATCCCTTGAATCTCCCAGCCAGTGAAGGCGCGGGCGGCTTCGCGGATGTCCTTCTCGGTGTAATGGCCGATGCCGAGACTGAACAGCTCCATCAGCTCGCGCGCATAGTTTTCGTTGGGATTACCCTTCTTGCTGTCGCGCCCATCCAGCCAGATCAGCATGGCCGGATCGGACGACATTTCACGCAGCAACTCGGAAAAATGGCCCAGGGCATGGCGGCGGAGTAACTCGTACTGACCGAGCATGAAGCGCGTGCTTTGCACCTTGGCAAAGCTGGTAGCGAAGTGATTGTGCCAAAAGAGAGTGATTTTCTCTTGTAAAGGATGCGGGCTATGCAGCATCCGGGACAACCACCAGGCGCGCAGGTGGGCGATGTCGTTGTAGCGAGCGAGGTTTTTCGCCAACGGGGCCATCTCGGCGTCGAACTCGGCCAACCCCGGCCCGCCCTGGAGCAATTGAGCGATCAGCGCTTCGGGGCCGGCCTTGAGTCCCGCCTCTAGCTCGGAGTATGTCGCTCCGAAGGCGGCGCGGCGATAGAGATGGCCGACACGCGGCAAGTCCCAGGGAGCCTCCTTGCTGGGGCGATACGGTTGCCACGCCCAGCGCGGATCGATGGATTTCGCGGTAGCATCGGTCATGTTCATTATCTCCTAGGCGACTAGCCCGGAGCGCCAGCGACGGGCGCTTTGGCCCGTCGCTGGCGCTCCGGGCTAGTCGGATAATTGCTTGTGCGCTGTCGAGTCCGCTCGCAGACGAATGTCGTATTGGAACGTCTTGTCGTGGAAGCGCGCCTCCAGCGATAATGCGCCGAGCTTGCGGATCATGTCCAAAAACAGTTTGACTTCTTGCCGTCCTTCCGCTGGCGTCACCGCCTGATCGAGCGTCACCTGAGTGACGAGCAGATCCTCAATGGTTTGCAAATAAGCGGCCGCACCAGAGCTGTACAGGTATTGCCGTGTTGTTGCGGCTTGGCCGCGTGTCGGCGCGTTGCCTTCCTTGTGGATCAGATCCACCAACTCGCGGCACAGCTCCATCGTCGAAGATACCACGAATTGATCGCCGACGCGCGTGAAACAGGGCATGAAATTGAAACGCAGATCGTTGACATCGCCCTTGGACGGCTTGTCCTCCGGGAAGCGATAGCCGACGAGCTTGCAATCCTTGTATTGCTCCTCGACAAGCTTCAGGTTGGCCTGGCTTCCGGTAAGCAGGGCCACGCCGCGCAAGATGGATTCCATCGATTTGCTGAACGGCTCCGGTTCACGCAGTTCCCAGACAAGGGCGAACGCCGGTATGACTATTTTCGGCGTCGTTTTGTAGCCGATTTTCTCCTGATGAACGGCGACGAAGCGATAGTACGGCCCCGCCTGCGTGAAGAGCTTGCTGAGCTTGGTGCCGACCAGGAACGGCGCCGCTTTCTTCTCAGCCGCACCGAACTGCTTGGCCTGTTTTTCGTTGAAAAGTTTATCCCGCTCCTTCCAGATATTGGCGATGTCGAAGTATTTGCTCTCGCTGTATAGCACATTTTTCGGTTTCAAGAGCGGGCGCGAGCCGGGCACTCCGGCAGGCGGAATGTGCAAGAGCTTATCCGCTCCCATGCCCTCGCGGCCGCGCGGCGTTCGGATGGTCGCCAAGAAGCCGTCCTTATCCACATAGATACCGGCACAGACAAAGGGCGTTCGGCCAAGCAAATTAAGATACGAGCCTAATGCAATCGTCAGAACGGGATCATCGCGCGGCGGCGCTTGGTAAGCGGCTTTTGCCTCCGGCGACTCGCGAACCTTCTTCATGTTCAGCCACAAGGAAACCAGCGGCTGCGGCGGCAGCAAGTGGGCCGCTTCCCCAACGTCGGATACCTCGGCCATGCTCTGTTTCCCGACGTTGTGGTACCGGTCAAGCCCGGCATGCAACGCCTTCTCGGAATTGCTCAGCAACAAAGCGCTGCCCGCGACGGCTGCATGAAATTCTGTGCCGATATGAACCGTACTGTACTCCTTATACGATCCCTTAATAGGTTTTTCCTTCGCTTCTTGCCGTGTCAATTCCTGTTCGGCGATCTTGAGTGCAAGCTCGAAGAACTGTTGCGTCAGCTGGCTGTCTTCGCCTTCGATCACGAGCAGAACGGGGGCGGGACTGGGACCGAACTGGACGCCGGCAACGATCCCGCGTCCGGCCAAGCGATCAAGCAATTGCGGCCAGGGCAGGCCCATCTCTTTCTCGAAATAGGCGACGAGCTGGAGAAAGCGGCGGGCGTTGGTCGAATCGAAAAACTCTCGAACGGGAGCGAGTTGCTGCAACTGCTTGAGGAGATCTCCTATCGTCAGCGTCTCGACGAGGCGACGCGGCTGGGGCGCCTGAATCAGCAAATCGGCTTGATCGGGCATCAGCCGCAGCGGGGTGGGAGGCGCCTGGTTGTCGGGCGTCTGGGCACGTCCAGCCGTGGCACAGAAGATCAGCACGAACAGGCCATTCGCGGCACAGCGAAAGCAACGCATGGTAGAGGAACTCCTGTACAATACGACGAGCCGGCGGGCTTCGGAGATCACGAGTGCATACTCACCCACCCAGCTGCGAGTTTCATCCAAGCGAGGAGAATTTCTCTTATGGGCGCGGAGTTACAACTGGCGATCACGGCCGATCTGCACTGGGGCCACGGCGGCCGCGGTGAAGAAGCCACGCGCTTGCTAGTATCGTTCTTGCAGAAGCAGACGCCGGACCTCCTCATTCTCGCCGGCGACATCGGCACTGAATATTACTTCGAGGAATGTCTGCGCTTATTTGATGATTTGACCTGCCGCAAAGCCCTGGTGCCCGGCAATCACGATCTCTGGGTCCGCACCGATGAAGCGCGCGATTCGCTTCAACTCTATGAGGAAGATCTCGCCGCGGTGTGCCGGCAGCACCACTTTCACTATCTCGATCAGGGACCGCTCTTTCTGCCGGAGGCCGGCCTGGCTCTCGTCGGCTCCATCAACTGGTACGACTATTCCTGGTCGCGCGATGCTCTTCAGCGCGATTACCCCGGTGAGGAAGAACGTCTCTTCACCAAGCAATTCACGCGCGGCCGGCACAACGATGTCAACTTCGTGCGCTGGCCGCTCGACGACGTTCGTTTCACGGCCCGCGTGGTGGATACGCTCGCCCAGCATTTGCGCGAAGCGCTGGCGCAAGTGGAGCGCGTTATCGTCGTGACGCATCATCCACCGTTGCGGTGTATCAGCTTTCCAGAGAAGCAACCGCCCTTAACGATTGACGATCTGCTGTGGGAGGCGTTCGGCGGCAACCATGCGATGGAGGATCTGCTGACGCGCCACGCCGGGCGCATCGCCTTCGCCTTCTGCGGCCACACGCACCGGGCGCGCGAATGCACTTGGCACGGCATCCGCGGCTACAACATCGGCGGCGATTACCACTTCAAGCGTCTGTTATGGCTGAATTGGCCATCCGGAATCGTCACCGCGCATCAATTCGGCGATCCAGAGCGCTGACGACTATTTGGCCGTGATATGTTTATTGTTTCGCGCGTCTTGTGAAGGGCAAATCGTGCTTGAAGAAACCTGCATGGAAGGGGCGAAAAACCTGGAAGAAATGAGGCCGTTGACAGCCGTAGAACTTCGCCGGCTTGTCAAGGCTCTGCACCGCATCCTGCGTGACAGTGAGGGCAACAGCAGTCTCATTGAGCGGTTTGATGAGCTGACCAAAATCCTGTATTGCAAGGTCATGCAGGAACGCCTGTCCGTCCATGTGGCCGGGGCATTCACCCTGTCCGCCAACGAATCCGACAAGATCGTTGCCGCTCGCGTACATGCAGTCTTGGCCCAACTAATCAAGAAGCGGCCGGACTTATTCCCCCAACGATTTTCTCAATTCCACCTCTCCGATACGACGATCCGGCGCTTGGTCGAGGCGTTAGCTCCGGTAAAGATCTTTTCCCCGCATGAGGACCTCAAGGGATTGGCATACGAGGAAGTGATCAAAAATACCTTCGAGAAGGGTGACAATCAGCAGTTCTTCACACCCCGGACCATTGTGGAGTTCATGGTACAAATGTTGGATTGGTCTGCGCCGCGGACCGTGTGCGATCCGGCCTGCGGCACCGGCGGCTTCCTGCTTTTCGTTGACCGATTCCTCAAGCAGCGGAAGCGGAGGCCGGTGAAGCTGCTCGGCTTCGAGATCGACGAGAGGCTCGCCTGGGTGGCCGGCATCAACCTGGCAATGCACGACGTGAGCGACTTTGACATCCGTTGTTTGGATGGCTCGGGATTCCTTCGTCCCGATATCCGCTGCTTCTCGGCCAAGATCGACGCCATTATCACCAACCCACCTTTTGGCAGCGACTTGAGCGATAAGGAAGCACTCGCGGCATTCGAGCTTGGTAAGGATCGGTCGTCCCGGCGGCGCGGAATCCTCTTCATTGAACGCTGTCTCGAGAAGCTCGATCCGGGCGGCGTCCTGGCCATCATTATCGATGAGGGGGTGCTGAATAGTCCGTCGAGCACGGACACACGGCGGCTCATCCTCTCGCATTCCCACCCCTTCGCCATCGTCAGCCTGCCGGAGACGGCCTTCATGCCTTACGCCTCGGTTAAGGCATCTATTTTGTTTCTTCAGAAGAAAAAGCGCCGGAAAACACCCGCAGTTCCGGAGCGCGGTACCTTCTTCGCACAGGCCGAAGTCGTGGGCAGGAAGGCAAACGGCGATCCGCTGTTTCGGGTGAATAAGGCGACGAGCCGAATGGAATTGGATTCGGATCTACCGAATATTCTCCAACAATGGCGAAGTGGCAGCTGCGATGGCGAGAAGGTGTTCTGGTCCCGCGTTCCGGACATCGAGGACGCTGCCTTCGCTACAGAGGGGTACAGACTCGACCTTGCCTACCACCACCCGTCGCGTCCGGAGGCGCTTAAGGCGCTGCAAAGCTCACCCTATCCGTTACGGACGTTGCTGGACCTCTGCGATGTACGTACGGAGGCTGTAGTCCCTTCGAAGAGCCTGCAAGACGAGGAATTGACCTACCTCGGCTTGGCGAACCTCTCGGCGTATACCGGTGTCTGTTCCCCGGTGATCGTCAGCGGCTCCTCGCTCAAAAGTTCGGTGAAGCGTTTCGTCTGTGGCGATATCCTGTTCGCCAAGATGCGGCCGGAGCTGCGCAAGGTGTGCCTGGTCCCGGAGGAGATTGATGAAGGATTCGCCTCGGCCGAGTGCCTTGTGCTCGTTCCGAAAACGGACAAGGAGACGGGAGAGCCAATGATGTCGCCCGAGCTGCTCTCGATCTTGCTGCGGTCGGATTTGGTCTACGGCCAGATCGTCCACTTGGTCATCGGCATTGGCCGGCCTCGTCTGAACAAAACGGTGGTTCTGAACGTCCGGCTGCCCTGTCCGCCTCTGGAGCAACAGCGCCGGCTGCTGGAGCTGTATCGCAGATCCGAACGAGCGGCTCAGGCTTTGATGCTCGAGAGCCAGCAGTTTGCCGACCGAGCCCGCCAGATCAGCATGAATGCTCGCAAGCAATTGGTGAATGACCTTCTCCATCCGAATAACCATGTTTAGCCAGCGGCAAGGAGGAAGCCAAGGATGCCTCGTTTCCGAGCCGCCGCTGGCGCTGCGGGGTGACGTAACACTTCCTCATTTTGCCAATCGTTCCAGCGCCGCTTTCGCCTCGCGCGTCAAGCGCGCTTCGGGAAGCCCCTTCGCCAGCGTTCGCAGATGCTCCCTCGC